>JADMIO010826308.1_pt1 | contig 113984 bp, 96 predicted proteins | sample 8958161 | NCBI WGS metagenome assembly JADMIO01 (sample SAMN16585339, study PRJNA669376) | soil metagenome | isolation source: Crop rotation soil | place: USA: Cullars Rotation, Alabama | collected 2011
CGCGACAACTTGTCCACGTGGAATTCTAAGCTTAGGATCCCAATGTGCTGGAAAGAAAAAGATGTTATGGCATGATACCGAACATTGGGATAAACTGTTGTATGAAAGAGCTGTTATCAGCGCTAAACTTGCTCTGAGTGATTACACCAAAAATTTTATTAAACAGTTTAAGGAAAAAAGGGTACTGAAAAAAAGCTAAGCTTGGCATCCCGATAAATAAATTCAACAACTTTACCAAGCCTTACATTTGCAGCAAACCTTAATATGGAAAAACTAAGTAAGCTGGCTGAAACAATGGTGGGCAGTGAGATTGTACGTCTTGGAAACGCAATAAACGAACGAAAAAGAAAGGGCGAAAACATCTTTAACTTTACGATCGGCGATTTCGATCCTTCAGTTTTCCCCATACCCAGGCCCCTTGAAGATCTGATCATTCAAAGCTATAAAGAGCATTGCACCAATTATCCACCGGCTGAAGGTATTATTGAACTACGGGAAGCCGTTTCCTTTTTTCTGAAAGAATGGGAAGGCATTGAATATTCACCTGCGGAAATATTAATTGCTTCAGGCGGGCGACCGCTGATTTATACCTTATTCAAAACTGTTGTTGACGAAGGCGATAAAGTGATTTATGCAGCACCTTCATGGAATAATAATCATTATACCAACTTGCATAAAGGCAGGCATTGTGTAATTGAGGCGAGACCCGAAAACAATTTCATGCCTACGGCTGAAGATATAGCAACTCATATTGAAGATGCCGCACTTATTTGTTTATGTTCTCCGCAAAACCCAACAGGAACAACGCTAAGTAAAAAAACGCTTTCTGATATATGTAAACTCATCATAGATGAGAATAAAAGACGTGGGGATAATGCAAAAAAGCTTTATTTAATGTACGATCAAATGTATTGGACACTTACTTATGGAGCTATACAGCATTATAACCCGGTGAGCTTGTATGATGAAATGAGAAACTATACAGTATTTATTGATGGTATTTCAAAAGCTTTTGCAGCAACAGGGGTGCGTGTTGGCTGGGCCTTTGGTCCGCCGGCAGTTCTTGGTAAAATGAAAGCGTTTTTGAGTCACATAGGCGCGTGGGCGCCCATGCCTGAGCAAACAGCAACAGCTAAATATCTTTGTAACAAAGAATGGGTGCAGCAGCATTTTGAGCAGTTTAAAACAGAACTGGAATTAAGGCTAAACAAAATATATGATGGATTAAGTGCTCTGAAAGCTGAAGGTTTTAATGTTGATATTATCGCACCACAGGCGGCAATTTATCTCACAATAAAGTTTGATCTCGTTGGTAAAAAAATAAATGGTAAGCCGTTGCAAACACAGGAAGATGTGACTGATTATTTACTTAGTGAAGCCAAATTAGCAGTAGTACCCTTTTATGCTTTCGGTGCTGAAAAAGAATCACCATGGTACAGGCTTAGCGTAGGTACCTGCACATTGAACGATATTGAGCTATTCTTACAACAGTTAAAACAATCGCTGCAAGCTTTGTTATAAATACACTTCAGTTCTTATTGCTAATAAATACAAAAGGTTTGAGTTTTTGCTCTTTTAAAATTTGTCTTACTTTTTGAAGCCTGGAAATTACTTTGTAACGGTTAATATCAATTACTTCGTTGGCAATGCAAAGAGCATCAGAGCTTTCCACTTCATAAAATAAATCGTTCAACAGCTCGATCTCATGCTCAAGCTCCTGTTGATTCATTGTTTCCTTTTTTGTAAGTACCAGCAGGTCTCTATTACGGGGGTTCATAATATACCTGGTATTAAAGTTTTTATTATCCTACTATGCCTCGCCTTGGCGGACAGCCACACTTAGTGCGGTTGCTGGGACTACAAGATAAGGCAAATACAATCGCTGCTAATATAATAAATAAACCCAGCTTTAATTCCCTCTTCATTATTTTGCAATTTCTAAATTACGTAGTTTTTACACATGCCTGACAATTTTTTTATAAACACCGGTGTGCAAAATAAAAAAATTTTAATAGCACCACTCGATTGGGGGCTTGGTCATGCAACGCGTTGTGTGGTAATTATTAAAAATTTACAGTTTCTCCGGTGCAATATTACAATAGCTGCTTCCGGTAAAATAAAAAAATTACTGCAAAACGAATTTCCGGATATTCCGGTGCTTAACCTCCCGGGCTACAATGTGTCTTATTCTAAAAATAAACGCAGGTTGCCTTTTAAAATTTTGATTCAAATTCCTAAAATTTTAAAAATAATCAGGTTTGAACATAATTGGCTTGAAAAAGCTATAAATCAGTATCATTTTGATGCTGTTATCTCGGATAATCGTTATGGGTTGTATAATAAGCAAATGCCTGCTGTATTTATTACACACCAACTATTAATCAAGACAAATATTACCTGGCTTGATGATGTTTTACAAAAATTAAATTACAGGTATATAAACCACTTTACTGAATGTTGGATCCCTGATTTTAAAGAAAAGCTAAATATTGCAGGCAAACTTTCCCATCCTGAAAAACTGCCCAAAATTCCGGTTAAATATATAGGCCCTTTATCAAGATTTTCAAAGCAGGATCCTGTTGAAAAAAAATATAAATGGATGGCAATTATTTCTGGTCCAGAACCACAACGTTCTTTATTTGAAAAAAAAATTTTTGAAATTGCCTCAATCCTGAATGAAAGTTTTTTAATTGTGAGAGGATTGCCCGGTAATTATGAAACTTCTCCTGGTTTACCCAACTGTAAAGTATTTAATCATTTAAATACAAATGAAATGTACGCCGCTATTGCGGCGAGCGAATTTATTATAAGCCGTTGTGGCTATACAACTGCTATGGAAATGCTGGCGCTTCAGAAAAAATCAATTTTAATTCCTACACCCGGCCAAACGGAACAGGAGCACCTGGCAAACCATCTTTTTAAACAAAACTGGTGTTATTGTTTTAACCAGGATGAAAATTTTAAGTTGCACCTGGAGCGTGCTCTTAGCTTTGCGTATTCATTACCTTATATAAATACCCGGGAATATGAAGAGGTGCTTGCACAATTTGTAAATACGCTGTAATAACTGCCTGTTATCTTTGCCTGCTTCATGAGTGAAAAATTAAGGGCACACATAGCTGTTCTTTTTGCCAATATATTTTTTGGTATTAATTATATTACTATAAAACTGATCGTGCCTTCAAAACTTTCTGCGCCTGCATTAAATTTATGTCGTGTAGCCGGTTCCTCCATGCTTTTCTGGATCCTGTATTCAATGAAACCATCCAGGCCGGGTATTCTAAAAAAAGATATACCCTTGTTTATAGGTTGTGCGCTTTTAGGAGTTGCACTCAACCAAATCATGTTTGTAAAAGGATTATCACTCACCACTTCTATTCATGCATCTTTATTATCATTAACAACGCCAATTCTTATCATTTTTATTGCTGCATGGCTTTTAAAGGAAAGAATTACATTTTTAAAGATCACAGGGGTTGTATCGGGTGTAACGGGGGCTGCTATACTTATAGCAATGAAAGATGCATCTCATACAGCAAGTAATATTGTTTTAGGAGATGTACTGGTTATACTGAACGCCATCGCTTATGCATTTTATCTTGTTATAGTAAGGCCATTGATGATGCGGTATAGTGCAGTTCATGTAATAAGATGGGTATTTACTTTTGGTATATTGTTTATGATACCTTATGGATGGAATGATTTTGTTGCTACGGAATGGCAAAGCTTTACTGCCGGAAACTGGCTCTGCCTTGCGTTTATAATAAGCGGTGCTACCTTCTTTGCTTACCTGTTTAATATTTATGGTATTTCTGTTATTGGCGCTTCTGCAACCGGCGCCTATATTTATACGCAACCTGTATTTGCAGCAGTTATTGCCATGCTGTTTACGGGTGAAACATATGATTGGTTAAAGCTAATGGCTGCAATTCTTATTTTCTGTGGTGTATATATGGTTACTTACAGGCGCAAACCTGCAGCCGGGTGATCATTTTATTATCTTCTTGAAAATATTCAGCTTTCCTTTAAGAGGATGGTAACGCAATGCCGGATCAAACCATGTAGGCGTTTTCATGATCGCTTTATTATGACTGAAGGTTTCGAAAGAATATTTACCGTGATATCTTCCTATACCGCTATTGCCCCTGCCTCCAAAAGGCAGGTTATGATTGGTTAAATGCCAGCTTGAATTATTAATGCAACCACCGCCAAAAGCAACATTATTAAGCCAGAAATCTTCTTTTTGTTTTGAAGAAGTATAAACATATAATGCCAACGGGTTCGAATTTCTTTGAACAATGGCCCTGGCTTCTTCATCGGTGCTAAAACTAATAACGGGAAGTATGGGCCCGAATATCTCATCCTGCATCGCAGCACTATCCGGTGAAACGTCATCAATAATGGTGGGTTCAATAAACAGCTCTTCCTTGTTGGTTTTGCCTCCATAAATAATTTCATTTTCATTCAGGTATTGCAGCAACCTATTGAACTGCCTTTCATTTATTATTCTTCCATAACCGTAATATTCCGCTGCATCTTTTGTATAGAAATCTTTTATAGTGGCAATAAGTGCTTTTAAAAATTCATCTTTAATTGACGCATGCACCAATAAATAATCGGGCGCAACACACATTTGCCCTGCATTGGAAAACTTGGTCATGGCAATACGCCTGGCGGCTATTTTTAAATTAGCGTCGCTTTCAACAATGCATGGAGATTTACCGCCAAGTTCGAGTGTTACCGGTACCAGGTTTTCAGCAGCCATTTTATAAATTATCTTTCCTGTAGCGGTACTCCCGGTATAAAAAACATGATCAAAAACAAATGCCTTCATCATCCGGGGAATTACATCGGCGCCCTCGCCTTCAACAAACAGCACATATTCCTTACTGAAAGTTTCTTCGATAATTTTTTTTATCACAGCAGAAGTCGCAGGCGCAAATTCACTGGGTTTTAACACCACGCAATTACCGGCAGCAATTGCTCCAATAAGCGGTGTAAACAGAAGCTGCAAAGGATAATTCCACGGGCCTATTATTAATACGGTGCCCAATGGCTCGGGCAAAATAAAACTTGTTGAAGGAAGGTTTAAAAGATTGGTGCCTGTTTTTTTACGGCGCATCCATTTATGCAGGTGCTTAAGTGTTGCACTAATTTCTGACAGCAGAAAGCCGATCTCTGTTACCCAGCTTTCTTCGCGGTTTTTTTTAAGGTCGATATGTAAGCACTTATACAATTCTTCCTCATGGTTAATAATTGCATGTTTTAATTTCAATAGCTGTTGTTTCCTGAAACTGTAGCTTCTTGTAGCGCCCGTTTCAAAATAATTTTTCAGTGGCTGTAATTGCACCGGTAAACTGTTTGTGGCATCAATCGTTTTTACTTCCATAGCAGTAGTTAAAAGTGCGAAAGTAAATACTTAAAAATTAATGATTAGTTAAGCCCATATTTGTCTACAAGGTAAACAAGCGCTGCCATATTGATGGCTCCCAGTTTCATTTCCCTTATATCAACATTCTCAAAAACATCTGTTGCGGCATGATGAATGTAAAAATAACGCTGGCTGTCAGGGTATAAACCTGCTTGCGGCGTATGCAATGCTTCTTCAAGATAGCCAACATCGGCCCCTGCTTCTCCCTTTTCAAAACGGTCTCCATAATAGGGTACAAAAAGAGGCTTCCATGAATTTACTTTTTGCCAGGCTGCATCATCATTTAAATTAAAGCTGAAACCCCTTGGCGTAAAACCGCCGGCATCGCTTTCCAAAGCGAAGATGTGCTGTTCATTCTTTTGCTTTGCTTCCTCTGCATATTTTTTACCACCGCGGGTTCCGTTTTCTTCATTGGCAAACAGAACAAAGCGTATGGTATTTTTCGGTTTATAACCTAAAGCCTTAAATACCCGCAATACTTCTATTGTTTGTACAATACCTGTTCCGTCATCGTTGGCGCCTTCAGCAGGATCCCAGCTATCCAGGTGGCCTCCAACGGTTATTATTCTCTCAGGATGCTCTGTGCCTGTTAATTCGCCAATTACATTGTGTGCAATGGTATCGGGCAGCATTTTACCATAAGTATATAAGGTACAGCTTACACGAATGTTATTATCAAATAATGAATCCAGTTTTTTTACATCTTCCAGGCCCATAGCAGCAGCCGGAATTTTTTTCAACGAATCTGCATAGCGCAAAGAACCGGTATGCGGGTAATTGCCCGGAGAGTTCGTCATGCTACGGATAAGCACCGCTGCTGCATCATATTTTGCCGCACGGCTTGCACCAATGCCGCGGTAGATCACATTCTTGCCGTAAGCATAAAAAGGGTTAATTAAACTATCATCGAACGGGTTGTTATAAAAAACAATTTTACCTTTTAATGAATCTTTTTTTGCTTCCAGTTCCTTAAAATCATTTACCCGTATCATTGGCGCATCAATGCCTTTTGCTCCTGTGCCAACAGCGTTGCCCAAAGCCAGGATATTAAGCTCATACTTCTGTCGCCGGCCTTCTGCGTCTTTATAAACAACGAATGCTTTATCAATACCACCACGCACCCAGTGTGGTACCATGCATTGCTGTAATATCACATTATCTGCGCCGGCATCTTTTAAAGCGCCGGTTCCCCATGCTTCTGCCTTATACATTTGCGGAGAACCCGATAACCTGCCACCAATTTTTTTTGTGAGATAGAAGAGGTTGTTGTATGCAGCCTCACTGGTTAAAATATTAACTGCTATCTTATGAATGAATAATGAATCATCTGCATATTGTGCTTTATTTATTAACGGCAGCAAAAGAAAGAACAACAATAATTTTTTCATGATAATTATAAACTATGTCGCTTTTTTTAATTGAGGAAGTATTAAAAGTTTCAGCATAATGTTATTCATGGATCACCATTACCGGGATGTGACTGTGAAATGCAAGTGTTTTTGTATGGCTGCGCCTGAAAATATTTTCAAACCATTTATGCTTTTTCGGAATTACAACAACCAGGTCTTCATTATTTTCAATGGCAAAATGGTTTATCCCGTTTATGAAACTTTCATTTTTTAAAAAATGATATTGCGGGTTATAGCTGCCAAATAATGTATGCGCTATACTTTTTTCATTTGTAAGATTTTCTTCTTCGTCCTTTTCATTCGTTTCAATATGTACTATATCAAGCATTGCACCTGTTGTGTCGAGCAATTTTTTTATCTCGTTTACCGGTGTTGTATTTTCGATATTTTTAAAATCAAGTGTAAGTAATATTTTATTGATGCCGGTATACACTGCATCAGAGGGAATGATCATGCAGGGAGTTTTAATATGTTTTGCCACATTAACGGCATTGCTTCCAAATATTGCTTCTTCCATACCGCCGCCGGCTGTTGTTGTATTCATAAGAATGAAGGCTGCATCATATTTTTTACACGCATTTTCTATTCCCGATGTAACAGTATTATAGTCACTTTGAACAATTATTTCTATCGAAGTGTTTTCAGCTTCAAGCGTGTTTTTCATTTTTTTTAACCCTTCTTCGCTTATGCTTTTATATTCTGTAACACTTTGGGTAAGCATAGCGTTGAATTCAGGATCTTCTGGTATAAAGGGCTGGTAAGCATTATATAAAACAATTTTATTTAGTTTAAAATCTGCCGCCAGCAGCATCGCATAACGTGCGGTATGATATGAAGCCTGGGAAAAATCTGTAGGAACAAGAATTGATTGCATAGTTGCATGTTTTGCACCGCTAAAATAATTTCTTTTCTGTTCAGATATAATAAACATTCTTTTTATAGCGGTTCAGGATCATCTTAATTGTGTTTTTAACTATGTAAGTTGCATGTAGAAAATATATTTTTCTTATTTTGTTACCTTTTAGCTATGAACATTTTCCAGGTCTTATATGATGAAGTGATTTCTTTTTTCGGGATCGGGCATGTAATTGATGTTGTAAAAAGCGGCGATTACAGCAGCCTGCTTACGTTTGATGGGATACTTTCGGTTATTGGCCCCTTTATTCCTTTTTTGCTTTTAATAGAAATTATAAGAGCCATTGTTTATAAAAAGTTTAAGATAGACGATTACCGCATCCCTTTTTTCATTTTTGTGGCCAACAGGTTTATATCAAGATTTATATCTATTGGAATGGTTGCGCTTTGCATTGGATTGTTCGAAAAGCATTCTGTTTTTAAAACAACCTTTACCTGGTACTGGCTTATTTATGGTTATATCATTTGGGAATTTGCCCATTTTATATATCACTTCCTGGCGCATAAAGTAAGAATATTGTGGTGCCTTCATTCAACACACCATGCACCTGAAAACATGAATCTCTCTGTTACCTATGCACATTTTTTTCTTGAAGCGCCGTATGCAGACTTCATTCGTACTACTATTTGTATTTTACTGGGGGTAAATGCGCCTTTATTGTTTTTTATAATGTTTGTTGATGGTACATGGGGTGCCTTTATTCATGTAGGGGAAAATATTATTAAAGACGGAAGGCTGGGTTTTTTGAACAAGGTTATTCTAACACCTTCACATCACAGGGTTCATCATGCAAGGAATATTGTATATATGGATACCAACTTCTGCAATCTTCTGAATATATGGGACAGGGTTTTTGGTACGCTGCAAAATGAAAAGAAGGAAGTGCCTATAGAATACGGTATAACACGTAAGATAAACCCGCGCAATTTCTGGGATGTTTATTTTGGAGAAATATATTATTTGGCCAAAGATGTGCAACATGCACCGGGTATAAAAAATAAGTTTCTTTATATTATAATGCCACCCGGTTGGAGCCATACCGGCGAGCATAAAACTGCCAAAGCGGTAAAACGTATTCTTAATGAAGAAGAACAAGGCAAGCTATTCATTACAACAACGCCTGTTATTGAAAAAACTGAAGGCTAAATAACATTAAGACATTTCCCACACTAATGCACTTGCGCCCAGTATAGCGGCGTCTGATTCTTTCAAATGGCTAACAAGTATTTTTACTTTATTCTGAAACACTTTAATAAGATTGGCTTCCATGCTTTCACGTGTGGGTTTTAATATAAGTTCGCCCGCTTTGGTAAGCCCTCCAAACAGGATGATGGCTTCAGGGCTTGAAAACATTACTGCATTCGCCAACGCCAGGCCCAGTATGTTACCGGTAAATTCATACACTTTATGCGCAAGGTTGTCACCCGCTATAGCGGCCTCATATACTTTTTTTGAATCTATTTCGTCAGCGGGTATTTTTCTTAGAGTGCTTGGGGTTTTGGTATTCTTAAGCATTTCAAGGGTGGTTAACCGTACACCGGTTGCAGAAGCATAACTTTCAAGAGAACCTTTTTTTCCTGTGCCTTCATGTAAGCGCCCGTTTGGTATAACAATGGTGTGGCCAAGCTCACCTGCAAAACCATCATGCCCGTAAATTAATTTACCGTTTGCAATAATGCCACTGCCAACACCGGTGCCCAACGTTATCATTATAAAATCTTTCATGCCTTTCGCGGCACCATATATCATTTCGCCTTCTGCTGCTGCATTCGCATCGTTGGTTAGCAGAACCGGCAGCTTGAATTTATCCTGGATCAATTTAGCTAATGGTATAATGCCTTTCCATGGAAGATTGGGCGCATATTCAACAGTACCGGTATAATAATTCCCGTTAGGCGCACCAACGCCTATGCCTTTTATCCTGCCTATACCACCAGCCTTATCAATCAGCTCGCCTACTTTTTTATGCAATTCATCAATAAATGGTTCTACCTGTGCATGCTTTTTTGTTGACATGGAGCCGGAAAACAATACATTACCTACATGGTCAACAATACCATATTTGGTTCCTGTGCCGCCAATATCAATGCCTATTGCCAAAGGATCGATCAATGCTTTTGAAGAAGCCATAACTTTAGTTCTGATTTATGATTTTTAATGTCTGATTAAATTACTCATTCTACTTCGCTTTTTCAATTCACTATTTTTCATCTCATCCGCTTTCCTTGTTAATGCCCACCACCTATCTGTTGATCAAAATCAAGCCCTTGTGATTTAAGCACACCCTTCAATTTAAGAGCAAGCATTGCGAGACATAAAAAGCAAGCTGCTGCTACCAGGTAAGAATTATGCATGCCTATTGAAGGCGTATCACCGATAGCACCCTGGAATGGCGGTATAATTGCTCCTCCCAGGATCATCATAATAAGGAACGCAGAACCCTGGCTGGTATATTTACCTAATCCTGCAACACCAAGAGAAAATATACAGGGCCACATGATTGAACAGCAAAGCCCTCCGGACATAAACGCATAAACCGATACAATGCCTTTTGTCATTACACCGAATAACATTGCAAAGGCTGCCAGCAATGCGAGGGTAAGCAATGTTTTAACCGGTTTTTCCTGGCCAAAGAAAAATGCTATAATAGCAATGGCTATAACCCCGGCGTATGGTAAGAGATCTGTAATATTGTTGCCATACAAAACATTTACAAGTAATATTATCGCAAAAGCTATATAAGGCACTACTATGGTAGCAATTTTTTTACCTGTTGTAGAAAGTTCAAACACACCAATGGCGCCTGTCCATCTGCCTATCATAAGGCTGCCCCAATACAATGAAACATACTTTGATATTTCGCTATCGAGCAACCCATTTGCCGTTATATAGCCGGGTGTTTTAAGCAAGGCTCCAAAGTTATTATCAATGGTAACTTCAACACCTACATATAAAAATATACCCAGCATGCCAAATATCAGTTGCGGGTATTTCATCGCTCCCCATCCGCTGTTATTTTTAATAGCACTATTATTTGAATAGAATAAGATAACCACCACTGCAATCAACGCTATCACAAGTAATGGAAGTTTACTTATTTCTGTAAGCTGTCCTATGGTAATGAGCACTCCAAGCATTACTGTCATCGCAATAAGTGAAAAGGCAGCTTTCATAGATCCCTCAAATTTTGCCTCGTTTTTGCCATCGGGTAATTTTGAAAACAGGAAGAACAATGCAACGGCAGCAAATACTACAGCAACGATGAGGTATAAATTGTTTACATTCGTTACAGTTACGTTGGTGGTTTTATTGCCAACACTTCCAAAGAGGAAGAAGCTAACAATGATAGGCCCCAATGTAGTACCAAGTGAGTTAACACCGCCAGCCAGGTTCAATCTGTGCGAACCGGTTGCGGGGTCTCCAAGTGCAATGGCAAAAGGCTGTGCTGCAGTTTGCTGTAATGAAAACCCAAGTGCAACTATAAAAAAGCCAACGAGTATCAGGGGAAATGAATTGGCATTGGCAGAAGGTATAATGGCTAACGCACCTACAACGGAGATCAGTAACCCATAAATTATTCCTTTTTTATAACCAATTTTATTTAAGATGTCATATCCTAACAAGCTTGAAACAAGATACAATATCAGCGAGCCTATGAAATAGGCGCCGTAAAATGCTGATCCTATAAGCTGTGATTCAAACTGAGTAAGGCTAAAATGTGTACGGCAAAACGGTATGAATATACTGTTGCTGGCTGCTATAAATCCCCAGAAAAAAAACACAATTACCAGTGTGGCAAGGGCACCTGAGTTAGTTTTAATTGGTTCTAATGTAGCTGTAGTTGCCTCGGGAGGTTCACCTAAAAATATATTCTTTTCCATCTAATGGCTATCGTTAATTGAAGTGAATAATTAAAAAGCGTTTAAAAGTAATCAGATTTTTACCTTTTCAAAAATTTTAAATAACAGGGCAATAATTATCTGTTATTAAAATATAGAGGCCACCTGTTTGTAATTAAAAAATTCATCAAAATATTTTATATAGTTGGCAACAATGGTTAATTTGATTTTTATATTGCTGAAAAAATAAATTTAGCTTTAGCGCACTTAATAAGCTCTTTTATTAAATTGGCAAAATTGCATTTCATACATAAATCATTTCATGGAAATAATTCACCTGAGTTTTGAATGTTACCCGGTTGCCAAAGCCGGTGGATTGGGCGATGTTGTTGGTGCATTGCCGAAATACCAAAATAAAGCCGGGCATTATGCAAAAGTTGTAATGCCTATGATCCGCACTAAATTCCTGTATCAGCATGAATGGGATGTTGATTTTAAAGGCCATGCTAACATTGCCGACTGGTGGTTTGATTACACTGTAATAAAAGAAAGAAATAACATACTTGGTTTTGATCTTTACCTGATAGACATTTATGGCCTGCTTGACCGCGAAAAAATTTATGGTTATAGTGATGATACGCAACGTTACATCGCATTCCAGGTGGCGTTTTTGAACTGGCTTAGCCACTGGCAGCATAAACCCGATGTTATTCACTGCCACGATTATCATGTAGGCCTCGTACCTTTTATGCTGAAATATTGCTATGATTATAACAGGCTGGGGGATATACCTACTGTATTAACTATTCATAATGCGCAATACCAGGGCTGGATGAACTGGAGTGAAAGCAGGCTAATTCCCGCATGGGATACCTGGAAAGGGGGCTTGCTGGAATGGAAAGGTGTTATTAATCCATTGGCATCAGCGGTAAAAAATGCATGGCAGGTTACTACTGTAAGCTGGAGTTACATGGAAGAACTGCGCTATAATTCAAATGGCCTTGAAGCTTTGTTTGAATATGAAAGGGGAAAATGTTCAGGTGTATTAAATGGCATTGATTCTGATTTTTGGAATCCTGCAACAGATAAATTCATCGAACAGAATTATGATGTTGATACGGTTACGGAAAATAAATTGATAAATAAAGAAGCCTTATGTAAGGAGTTTAATTTAGATCCGCAAAAACCGCTGATAATTTTTATAGGCAGGCTGGTTGGAGAAAAAGCTGCAGACCTTTTGCCTGATGCAATTATTTCCTGCATGTATGGTATGAAAGGTTACCTCAATTTTCTTGTACTTGGCAGTGGGGAGCCTCACATAGAATGGCAATTAAAACAAGTGGCGCAAACTTTCCCCGCGCATTGCAATGCGGTTATCGGTTATGATGAAGCGCTTAGTCACCGTATGTATGCCAGTGCAGACTTTCTGCTAATGCCAAGCCGTGTTGAACCTTGTGGCCTTAACCAGATGTATGCCATGCAATATGGCACGGTGCCTATGGTAAGAAGCACTGGTGGTTTAATAGATACAGTTACAGACATGGGCGACTGGCAGGGTTGGGGCATACGATTTGATCATGCAAGCATAGGTGATATAGTGCATGCAGTAAGCAGGGCTGTGGGCCTTTATTACGATCATCCTGAAAGTTTAAACGGCATGCGCCGGCACATGATGCAGATTGATAACAGTTGGGAAAAATCAGTACAACAATACCTGAATATTTATCTTAGTCTTAAGTAATACAGTTTCAAAATCATTTATAACAAGAAAATATAAAACGAAATTTTTATGAGAGCACATGCACAGTCTGTAATAGCAGTAATTCTCGGGGGAGGCGCAGGTACAAGGTTATATCCGTTAACAGCGGCACGTTCAAAGCCTGCTGTGCCTATTGCCGGCAAATACCGTCTCGTTGATATCCCCATCAGCAATTGCATTAATTCCAACATCAACAGGATATTTGTTTTAACACAGTTCAATTCAGCATCACTAAATAAGCATATTAAAAACACTTACCTGTTCAGCAATTTCAGTTCGGGCTTTGTTGATATTCTTGCAGCAGAGCAAACTCCCGATAACCAGGGTTGGTTCCAGGGAACAGCAGATGCAGTAAGACAATCATTAAGGCACATCCGTAACAACGATTTTGAATATATACTCATCCTAAGCGGCGACCAGCTATACCAGATGGATTTTTGTAAAATGTTAGACAACCATATTTCTTCAGGTGCTGATCTTTCAATTGCAACCATACCTGTTGTGGCAAAAGAAGCTACTGAGTTTGGTATAATGAAAACAGATTCAGAGCATCATATAACATCATTTATTGAAAAACCCAAAGCTGATGTTTTAAGTGAATGGGTAAGCGATACCGGCACGCAAATGCAGGAGCAGGGGAAAGTTTATCTTGCCAGTATGGGTATCTATGTTTTTAGTAAGGCTTTGATGAATGACCTGTTGCTGAATAAACTTCCCGATGCAAAAGATTTCGGTAAGGAAATTATTCCATCATCCATCGCCCAACATAAAGTTGTTAGTTACCAGTACGATGGTTACTGGACGGATATTGGTAACATCCATTCATTTTTTGAAGCTAACCTTGCGTTAACTTCTGATATTCCTGTCTTTAATTTATTCGATAGCTCAAGGCCAATTTATACACGTGCCCGCATGTTGCCACCCGCCAAAATAAGCGGTACCACGCTTGAAAAAACAATGATAGCTGAAGGTTGTATTGTTCTTGCCAGCAGGGTTGAAAATACATTGATGGGTATTCGAACAAGAATAGGGCATGGCAGCACTATTGTGAACAGCTATTTAATGGGTAATGATTTTTTTGAAACAATAGAACAAATGGAAGAGAATGCAAGTGCGGGCGTGCCCCGAATTGGTATTGGTGAAAGATGCTATATAAAAAATGCCATTATTGATAAGAATTGCAGGATAGGCAATGATGTGCGTATTAACGGTGGCAGCCACCTGGAAAATGTTGATCACACTTTATACACTGTAAAAGATGGAATTGTTGTGGTCAAGAAGAATGCAGTGCTGCCAAATGGGTTTGTGATATAATTATTACATCTATAAATTTAAAAGAGGTTGTTTTTTAGGAGAGCAATCTTTTTGTTTGCCACGAATACACGAATAAAACATTCGCATATTCGTGGCAATTAGTTTTATGCCTTTGCAGTTTTTTTTAAGGCCGGTCTTTTAATATACAGCCATATCAGTAAACCAAGCAGTATCATTGGCCAAATACTTATCAGAAACAAAAGCAATTGCACAACTAAAGATGTTCCTATAGAAAAAGCGTGGGTTAATTTGGTTAAGAGATCGGGCTTTTCATCAGCTAAAGGTCCTCCGTTGATGAATTGATAACAGGTTAGATTAATTGTACTGTAATCAGATGCATGTTGCAGGTAATTGATCCTGCCGGTAGCAGCTTCAATGTCTTCCTGTATCCCGTTGATCTCATTTTGAACCTGCAAAATATCATTCATATTCTTTGCCTGTTTCAATAGTTCAATATACCTGTCGCGCACAGCTATTTTTGCCTGCATGCGTGCTTTTGTATCTATGACCTCGCCTGTAACATCATCGCTTGAAATATTTTTTTCAATTATTTTAATACCATCTCCCTGCAAAGAATTTACAAGAGCTTCAAATTGTGCAACAGGTACTTTTATTGTAAGCGTATTCTCGATTTTGTAATCGGTTTCCAATTGCTTTTCTTTTGATATGTACGCGCCAAACCGCTCCAAAGATTTATGGATGGATGCATTGAAATTTTTGTAATCGTCTAGCTGTAATTGTATAGCTGCAGTCTTGATAATTTTCTTATCCCAATCGGAATTGTTTGATGAATGCTGGATATTATTCATTGTTGCTACTACCGTGTCTGCAGATTGAAATTGTTTGTCTTCATGCTTTGTTTTGTTGTTCCCTGCTTCCATTTCACCGGAGAGCTGCGTGGCTTGTGGCGCAGACGAGGAACTATTGTTGCATGCATATAGTATCATGGCAAATATTGCCATGCAATAGATATAGCGTTTCATATTAAGTTGATTATTTAGTTAGTTGATTAATGAGATGCAAAAAGAAATTTTTTACATAATGCAGGCTTGCAAAAATTCATAGCAAAAGTTAGCTGACGGTAATATTGTTACTGCCAGCTTAGTTTGAACAATGGTTTTAAATGTGAAAAGAGAATTGCAGGCCTGCAAAGAATTAATTACAGCGTGAAGGTTTTTGTAACCAGGCAGGCAAGTTAAAAGAAAGCAAAATGAATTATAATGGGAAAGTAAAATAACTGAACGCTTTTTGTATTAACCTGGAGCATCTCAGTTATTTTACCGGTCCTTTTATTAACGATGTTTCTCTTATTTAAGGCCACTGCATGTTTAATGCGATACTTAAATAAGCCTTAAAGTAATGATTTATTAATTCACGACAGTTATTTACTTACGGCATACTGCGTATTGATATTGCTCCCTGAATTTTTCTCGGTTGGCTGAAGCCCTTTGGTTTTACGCTTCGAACCTTTTGCTATAATAAATGTTGTGTTCTTTGATAATGTAAGTGCATCCTCCATTAAATAATTGTATGTGCCCTTAACTGAGCCGTTCCATGTATATGGTATCAGCATAAAATGATAAGTTTTACGGCGCTTGAGGCCACTTACTTTTGCCGTATTTGCCGGTATATTTGGCAATACAGTTGATGTAACAGGAATAATAGTGCCGTTAACAACAATGTCAGCAGGCGCCTTTCCGTTGGGATCATCTGCTATCTGAATATCATCGTTCATGGAATAAACCAGCAAATAGCCGGCATTCTTTGCTCCTGTTGCAGGAAATTGCGCATCACCCCATGTTAAGTTTATAGCAGTAGGGCCCGCATTGGCGGTAAAAGATGCAGGCTGTGCCACCGGTGCATTTGAAAGCGTATAAAAACTGTCTTCTGCAAAGCCGCTGCTATGGGCCTGGTTGGCATTTATAGCATATAAAGTAAAATGATATTGTGTTTGTGCTGTTAAGCCCTTGCGTTGCATAGAAAAAGCGCCGAGTGCAACAACCTTATCATGTATTCTTCCAAATTGTAAATAAGGGCCATCCTGGTTGTCGTTACAAAGTGTAGAGCCTCTGTCAATTAAGGGAGAAGCCCCTGATGATACTATCGTTGCAGAAACAGTGGCTGAAGTGGAGGTGATATTTGATGAGGCGGCATTTTTTAGCGTAGGCGCAGCAGGCCAGTTTCCCATGCTGTCAAGTATCTTTTGAAAATTTTGCTTAATTACTTTTTCCGCCGGGGTTAGGTTTGAAGTGATAAGAGCCGTTGTCTCCTGGTTATTTGCTACAGTGTTATAAAATTTTTTCGGTTTCACGTCATCCGTTGAATCATACAATTTGTACACTTTATCCCGCACCCAACGTCGATAATCTGTAAACCCGGGCTTGGGGTTAAACAGGAAAAATAACTGTTGTTTGGGGTTGGTGGGCAGGCCAAGCATGGCATTATAAAAACTAACTCCATCTAATTTGCCATAACTGCTAAGGTTGGTAACATTTGCAGCTTGTGCAAACGTGGTAAAGAAGTCAGTAAAATCTATCAGGTCATCATTCACAGTGCCTGCCGGTACATGGCCGGGCCAGTAAGCAACCAGTGGCACATGCGTGCCTCCTTCCCGCGGTGTTCCTTTTTCTCCCTTTATATGCTGAACATTATTTGCATTGTAATAAATTTCGGGAGGTATTCCGTTATCACCGGCATAAATTACAAGTGTATTGTTATCTAAGCCCATTGCATGCAAACTGTCTAAAAGCTGGCCTACTTTTTTGTCCATATACTTCATCATAGAAGGGAAAAAAGACGGGTTGCTTTTTCCTGCATCAGGATTCCACGCTGCAAATTCCGGGTCGTCGGGTGTGGGGCAATAAGGCGCATGGCCAATTGACATAGAGTAATAAACAAAGAAAGGCTTGCTTTTATTTGTTTTGATGAAATCAATTACCTTTTGAGTAAGCACATCATCGCCATATTTATTTTTCATGGCAGTGCCCTGCAGAATGGTTCCATTTTCCATGAGCACCGGGTTTTTATAACGGCTGTACTTCATTTTGTATTCCGTTAATTCAAAAATGCAGTGATAATCCCAGCCCCAGTTGCGCATGGTATCAGGGCTATATTCCATTTGGTGCTTCCCAAACATAGCGGTAATATAACCTGCATCACGCATCATATTCGCCATTGTTTTGTCATTAGGGTTCATATAAGCCCAATTACTGTAATTGCGCATATTGTATTTGCCGGTAAGAAGCTGGCATCTTGAAGTTGAACACAAAGGCGTTCCTTCACAATGTTTGAAATTCATTCCATGCCTTGCCATAGAATCTATTCTTGGAGTTGAATACGACTGCCCGCCATTTATTTGAGGTACATAGTAGCCAACATCGTCAGCCAAAATAAATACGATATTAGGCTTTGAGGCCTGAACACGCTGTGCATTGGTTTTAAAATTAAAAACAAAAGAACATAGCAGGATCAAGAACATGGCATTACATGGTAATGTACGGGAGTGGTAACGATGGGTCATCGATTAGGTTTTATTGGTAATTTTCGTGTTGGTATTGAAAGTAAGATAGCAAATAATTTAATTGAAGAAATATTTTCTTTCAGATAGCAGTAAACATAAAAATGAGTTTTAGATTCCTGGAAACAGGGCGCACAATTTAATAAGCCGCATCAAAATTATCGGGGTCATGGTTTAAAAAGAGGCTGACTCAAAAATGCTGAGACAACCTCTGTTCCTTTTTTGTTATCATGGATCTTTCCTTTGTAATAGAATGATCCATCTAAAAAAATTATCAGTGATCTACCGTGGCTCAGCAGCCGGTTTTACCGGTGGGTTGTAGCCCTGTTTCTGTATCATTGTTTTTATTTCGGTGATGGCGCGTTCGAGTTGCGGGTCGGTGCCTTTCGCCATTGCAGCAAGATCTTCATCTACCATTATATCCGGGTCAACGCCATGTCCTTCTTTAAACCAGGTGCCATCCGGATTATACATTCGGAAACTGGGTGCCGTTATAATGCTTTTATCAATAAGGTCTGGCAATCCGCTTATACCTATTAATCCGCCCCAGGTGCGGTTACCTATTAAAGGGCCCAGGCCTTTCTTCCTGAAGTAATCAGGGAATGCATCACCGCCCGAACCGCTCCAGCCGTTTATCAGCATTACCTTAGGGCCAAAGTTTGCATAAGGAGGCCATGGCCAGCTTTCACCATCCCTGATAGCCCAGTATGCCAGTGGTGTACGGTTAAGTATTTCAATAAACCTGTCAGGTATTTGCCCGCCATCATTAAAACGTTCATCAATTATTAATGCCTTCTTATCCCATTGTGCATTAAACTGGCGCAGCAATTCTGTTTGCCCGTCTATACCGGTGCTGGGTACGTAGATATAACCAACGTCTCCATTCGTTGCCGCTTCCACTCTTTTACGGTTGGTGTTTATCCAGTCGAGATAGCGCAGCCGTTCTTCATCCTCAATGGTTTTTACAATAGCCGTTTTTGCGCCATTGAATGAAGCGCTGCTGTTATAAGTTAATTCCACTGTTTTGTTGGCAAAACCCTGGAAAGCTGCAAAAGGTTCCTGCGCCGTAGTAAGTGGTACACCGTTCACGGCAAGAATATAATCACCTTCTTTTATATCAATACCTGTTTTATCAAGCGGAGATTGTATTTCACCGTCCCAGGGGGCACCCTTTATTATCTTACCTACTTTATAATAATTGCCATCGGCCTGCCAGTTCACCCCAAGATAGCCTACAGATAATTTTTTAGCTGTTTCAGTAGGCGCAGCACCGTGATAAGTATGTGATGCGTTCAGCTCTCCCAGCATTTCACCTATAATGAAGTCCACATCGTTTCTTGTGGCTGCATCATCCAGCATTTCCTGGTAGCGTTGCTTAACCTGCACCCAGTTTACACCGTGCATGCTGCTGTCATAAAAATAATCCCGCTCAAGCCGCCAGGCATCATTAAAAACCTGCTGCCATTCTCCTTTAGGGTTTACAAGCATTTGCATATCGCCCATCGGAACCATCTTTTCTGTTTTTGCCCCGCCTTCCGCTTTTATTACAGAGAGATTGTCTTCTACCTGTACCAGTAATTTTTCGCCATTGCCCGACAGGATATACCTGCCTACATTATCAATTATTTTAGAATCCTTCCTGTCATCAATATCATAATAATTTAGAGAAGGCTTTTCATCAGAAGGGGTCCCCGTATTAGGCATTTTTACATAAATGATCTTTCCTTTTGCCGCAGATAAACCTGAATAATTACCGGGTGAAAGTGGCAGGAATTCCAACCTTTCTTCAAAGCCATCAAAGTCTATCTTCACATCTTTGTTTTCATCCTTTTTATCATCAACTTTTTTGTTGTCTTTAGATTTTTTATCTTTTTTTGAAGATGTATCTTTTGCCGGCTCGTCTTCATCTTTTTCTGTACTGATCGTATCGTTTTTAGGATAGAACAGTGAAGTCGTTTTTTTAAGAAGGCTTATTGCGCCAATTCGGGTTGAGTTGGCATACACAAACGAATTGTCCACATCACTGTAATAAGGTTGAAAACTCTGGTTGGTAAGTACGTAAAGATATTTGCCCTCCGGGTCAAATACAGGATTGAAAAAACTATAGAAGCCACTGGTTACCTGGTGCAGTTGTTTATTTAAGTTATCATAAATAAAAACAGCAGTGTGATAGTTTTCGAGGTCTGTGGTAAATGTAAGCCAGCGGCTGTCGGAGCTCCAACTGAATGTAAAATTCTCCAGTGCATCCTGCATCATTCTTTTGCCATGCGCAACGGTAGTTGTTGCACCTGTTGCAGCATCAACAATTTCAACCTGCATTGCCTTATCAACAAAAGCGAGCTTCTTGCTGTCCGGGCTCCAGGTAAGTGCATACCTGAAACCGTGGCCGTAGTTAGTAATTTTTTTTGCAGAATTTTCTTTGCCGGTTTGTTCTATCCACAATTCATATTCACCCGTTCTGTCGCTCCAGTAAGCAATACTTTTTCCATCAGGTGAATAAGCAGGATAACGTTCTGCTACACCAGATGAACTCGTAAGGTTTTTTGTAAAACCCTCTGTAGCTGGCAGTGAAAATACCTCACCTCTCGCTTCCACCAGTACACGGTTTCCGTCCGTGGAAATAGCCGCATGCGCAAAGTAATCTTTCACATTTGCTATATACGGTTTAAGTGTTGCCTGGTCTGCAATCACCTGCACCGTTACTTCTTTTGCAGCACCACCTGCAAGCGGGTATAAATACAATTTGCCTCCATTCTCAAAAACAATATCATCAGGGCCTAAAGACGGGTAATGCACATCATAATCCGTAAAATGTGTTAGCTGTTCAAAGTTTTTATTAGTAAGGTCATAGCGCCACAGGTTCATGCGAAACTCAGTACCACGATCGGAAATGAAATAAATATAATTACCGCTCCACATAGGAAATTCGTAACCTGCATCGCTGTTGCCGGAGATATTTAGAGAGGTGGTGTCTTTAAAGTTATATATATGAATATCTGAACGCCAGCCGCCCCGGTAACGTTTCCAGTTTCTGCCTATCTGTGTACGGAAGTTAAGCGCCATTTGTTTCCCGTCGGGTGAATAAGAACCGTATTCCGCATAGGCAAAAGGCAGCTTTGTTACAGCACCGCCTGTATCTGCCACCGCATAAAACTGGTTAAAACGTTGTTTGCCACTTTCGCGCATGGAAGCAAAAAATACATGCCTGCCATCAGGCAGCCAGTCAACAGTTCTGTCTGAATAACCATGCTCGGTTAGCCTTACCGGAACACCGCCTGCAGACGGCATTACATATACATCAAGATTGCCGTCGTAATTGCCGGTGAAAGCGATCTTACTGCCATCAGGCGAAAACTTAGGCCAAACTTCAGGGCCGGGTGGTGAACTTAGTTTATAGGCGATGCCTCCTGTTTTTGCAACGATCCAGATATCGTTGGCATAAGAAAAAACGATCTGGTTTTTTGAAACATCGGGATAGCGCAACAGGCCTGCATTTGTCTGTGCCGTTGCAGTTTGGAAAAATGCAAATGCTGATAAAAGAACAGCTATAGGTTTATTCATACAAAACAGTGTTTATACAAACATAGTTTTACGAAGGCAGAATAGTAAAAAAACGGGCGGGCATTTTTGCACTGGGAGAAATAAATGATATATGGCCGGGTATGAACTGAGTGATGAAACAAGGAGGCTTTAAAATGTCCTGACATTTATTTTTATCCTCTATCCAATGTAAACCCTATGGTAGTTCCAACTTCGGGTTTGCTGCGTACATGAATGCTTTGACCATGCGCTTCAACTATATGCTTGCAGATAGCAAGGCCCAAACCGGTGCCGCCCGCATTGCGGCTGCGGCCGGTATCTGTTCTGTAAAACCGTTCAAATATGCGGGGCAAATGTTCTTCAGCTATGCCAAGGCCATTGTCTGAAATCTCTATCAATACGTGCTTGTCATCGGTGTTATAAATGCCTGCTATTACATGGCCATCATTCTTTCCATATTTAATTGCATTGTCAACAAGGTTTATTAAAACGCGTGCAATTTTTTCTTTATCAGCAAACACTTCTACGGGTTGTTCGCAACCTTTTTTTATGCTGCACGAAATATTTTTTTCTATTGCTTTTTTTGATAAGGTTTCAAATACTTCGCGAATTATATCCTGTACAATAAACTTTTTTTTATGCAGTAACTGCGTTCCGCTTTCAAGGCGTGTTATTTCATCGAGGTCGTTTAAAAGATCAACCATGCGGCTCACATTACGGGAAGTATTTTCCAGAAATTTTTTTGATACGGCAGGATTTTCCAGTGCCCCGCTCAGCAGTGTGTCAACATAACCCTGTATGGCAAAAACAGGGGTTTTTATTTCATGCGATAAATTCTGTAAAAATTCCCTGCGATAACGTTCATTATTCCTGAGATCATCAATAACCGCTGCCTGCTGGCCGGCCCATTTTTCAACATCATTATGTACTTCTTCTATACTCTTCGCCGGTAAAATATATTTGTTATAGATCTCTTCCCTTTTATTAGCCTTGGTTTGATAAATGTATTTATATATCACCTTTATTTTCCTGTATATGAACGTATTTAAAACAAAACGTATAAGAAAAAAAGAAAGCAAAAACACTACGCCCAGTGCGATGAGCGCGTCTGTGAAGCTGAAACTTATTATATAAAAAGCTATGGCAACGGGAAATGATAAACATACTGCAGTAAACAGGGATAAGTTATCCGGCGAAATATTTTTTGTTTTGAACATCCATCACTTTTTCTTTTGCAAATTTATAATTGCTCTGCGGCTATTTTATGGTTCTGGTTGTGATTATTGGGTTCGTAATTGAATTTGTAGCCAACGCCTTTAATGGTGCTGATACAGTTCACACCCAGCTTTTGCCTTATCTTTCTTATATGCACATCAATGGTTCTGTCGCCCACAATTACTTCATTACCCCAAACCTGCTCCAGTATCTCGTTACGCAAAAAAACCCTTCCCGGTTTAGCGGCAAGTAAATGAAGCAGTTCAAACTCTTTTTTAGCAAGTATTACGGCATGGTCGTTTATGGTAACTGTATATTTGGATGCATCAATAGTTATATTGCCTGCTTTTATAATTTCTTTTTCTTCAGATTGTGTTCTTCTGAATAAGGCATTCACCCTGCTTAGTAAAACTTTATTACTTACCGGTTTGGTAATAAAGTCATCTGCGCCGGAATCAAGGCCTTTAATGTGTGAGGTTTCATCGCTTAATGCGGTAAGCAAAATAATAAGCGCATCTTTAAATTTAGGCTGTGAACGCAATATCCGGCAAACTTCAACGCCGTTTTTATAAGGCATTAAAATATCCAGTATAAATAAATGAGGATTTATAAGCTTTGCTTTTTCGAGCGCATCATTTCCGTCTTTTGCTGTATAAACAGTATAACCTTCTTTTGTAAGGTTATACGATATAATTTCAACAATATCAGGTTCATCGTCGGCAATAAGTATAATTTTTTCTTTCGGGTCCATTAACACAAAGTTTACACAAAAATAATTTTCTGACTGACATACTACCTTGTTAGCATATATTATCTTATTGTTAAGGGTATGGCATAATATTAGTCATAATTTTGCACTGTTTAAAATTTCATAAACAAATTCCTGTGCATATTAGCAAATGAAAAATGAAGTTTTTCATGATTAAAAAAGTATATCTCTCTGTAATATTTCTTGTGGTATCTAAAGTTTTTACGCTTGCACAATCTGCCAATAAGCCTGGTGTACCATTGGTGCGTATGTATTTTCATGAAAAGATAGACAGTACGCAAAAGATAATAGAGAAGTATGATGGCAAACCGGATGAATTCTTTAAGCCGGCCGATAACGACGATCTGAATAACCGCATTAATGATGCACTTACTGCACAGGTTGATGCCTTGCAGGACGCAATAGAAGCAAGTAAACTCTCTGATAACAATGATAAGATAGGCTACCTGCGCGGTCTGAATGAATGCCTGCAGCGATTTCTTTCCGGCTATCGCAGGCAAACACTGAAACCTTCTGTTTTAATAGAAGTGATCTCCGGGTTTAAAAACTGCATGGCTTTGGATGAAAGAAAAGAATCTATTTTTCCTGAAATAAAAAAGCATTCTTTCGATGCCGGCGATATTCTGGTAAACTCTTACAGTTTTAATAACAATGAAGGCATTGAGGATTCAAAAAATTTTTTATTGATGAAGGTTTGCAGCGATCATCCTGAGCGCACCATGTCAGTATTGAGCCAACACCCTGATTTGCCTTATGCTGACAGTTTAATTGTTATTTCTGCACATAAACGCCCGGATGATGTTTATACTTATGCCGCTGCGTACAATAAGCTTGCTGAACGCATACGCAATAATCCTGACAGCCTTGTACAGCTTATAGTGCGTGTTTCAAAAATGAGCGAGGGGCGCATGTATTTTCCATTCCTCGATAATTTATATAGGAATAAAATAAGTTTCGAAGATGTTGATGCTGCCTTAAAAGATGAAACAAAATATTATTCCCTGCTTGTTAAAACTGAAATTGATTATGCTGACAGAATACGCCGCCGCGATACACCCCTTTCAATCAGGGCATTGCAGTTAAAACTTGCGGATAAGGCAAAAGAGATATATGTAAACGTTATTAATGGCCTGCATGAAGCACCCGATAATGTCAGGTTTAGAAAGATCGGGGGCCTGAGCCCTGAAGAACTGTATTACCTGGCTGTAATGACTGAAGATGTGATCTATACAAGCAGTTATACACATGGTGTTTATCCTTTTATCTGGAAAAAAATGAAAACACCAAAAGCAGGCGATAGTTTATTGATGAATGTGCGTTTTGACCATTTTAGGAAATGGATAAAAATGGCTGCCAATTATAATACCCTTGACGATTTTTTAAAGCGTATGGATAAAGGCAATGCCCAGGTTTTGATGAAGGCGTTTGTAAATGGCCTTGAAAAATCGCCAACGCTCGAAGATGCTGTGGATGTTGCAGATTCTTATTCAAGTATTAATGATAAGTCTATTCATAATCTTATTTTAAACCAGGTGCAAAGCAACCTGCATCAGGCAGAAAGTTCAGGCAACAGGAAGGCTAAAAGCATTTATACAATTTTAAACACTTTGTTCCTTTCTATTGATACGGCTAATCATATAAACCTTTCTGATGAACTGGGTATTCCGCCGGTATATTTTATGCCTAATAAAGACATGCAGGATGAAAAAGGAAGAATAATTATTCAACAGTTCTTTTATGGCGATGAAGATGGAAGAACTTATTTTCCTTTATTTATAAACAGCTTTAGAAGTGCTAACTGGAAAATACAATCCAACAACGAGTGGGTGACCATTTCATCAACAAAGGGTGTTCCTGTAGTCATTTATTCAAACAAACCTTTGGATGAAAAAAAGAATCTCGATGCACAGGCACAGTCTGCCCTTAACCAGTATTTGTTTGATAACGATTTAAATCCAACCATGGTAATTCACCGCGGGCACAGTTACTGGCTTCCTTCCACATTAGACCAGTTGAACGAAAGTGCAAAACTGGTTATGCTGGGCAGTTGCGGCGCTTATCAAAACTTAAATAAGGTATTGCAAATTTGCCCTTCCGCACAGATCATTTCATCCAAACAAACTGGTGCCGGCAATATTAACCAGCCTATGATCAATACGATCATTGAAGATCTGAGAGAAGGAAAAGATCTTAACTGGATGGTTACCTGGAAGCGTTTTGGAAGCATGTTCAATCATGGCGATCTGTTTGATGATTATGTGCCTCCATATAAAAATCTTGGCGCTGTATTTATCATGGCGTATCAAAAAGAACTAATGAATGAGGAATAGTTAATCATGGTTGAGCAGGTTGTTTATGCTTCCGTCAATATTGATTGTGATCATTCTTTCAGCCTGTAAATAATCAAGCACCTGCCATATCTTTTCTTTCCTGATATTCCTGTTTGATTGTATGATCTGCTGTACGGTTTGTTTTTCATCAGCAGGAATATTTTTAATGAATTGTTTAATGATATTAAACGCTGCTTCATTTGTAATGCCTGGTCTTTTCTTAAGACAATTGTCGCATATACCGCAATCGGGTATTGTATCATCACCAAAATAATTTCCGATGAACCTGCTGCGGCATTCGCCGGTTCGCATGTAGCGGTGCATGGTTTCCACACGCAGTGCAAATTCTTTTTTTCGCTGCCTGTATCTTTCATAGTCTATGGTAAGATAAGCTGCAGGTGCACGGTTGGTGATAAAATAAATTTGGGGTGTGTCTTTTTGCGCCTGGTATTCAATAATATTAAGCAATTGTAATTGCTGCAGTTTTTGCTTTACCTCTTCCACGGGAATTTTTGTAAGCCTGCTAACCAGTTTTTCGTTGATGGAAACCTTATTATCATAAATGCCTTCATACGTTCTTAATAAAGATTTTATAACCGGCTCTAACTGAGGATGTGCCTGTTCAAATTGAAACAGTAATTCTTTACGTGCTGTAAAATTTATTGTTGAAGGAAGAAAAATAGTTTCATTAAAGCTGATATAGCCCTCCAGCTCCAGCATTTTTAAAGTGTTGATAGCGGCAGAAACATCAAGTTGAAAATTTTTGATGAATTCATGCAGGTTGAAATCGTAATACATGCCTTCACCGGCACCAACTGGTATTTGCAGGTAATCAACCAAACACTGATAAATTCTTTTAATTTCTTTTATGGGAGGGAAACGGACTTCCGGGAGATTTTTCAATTCATTTTCATCTTCTGTATCATATAACAAAACTGCGTAAGATTTATTCCCGTCTCTTCCTGCCCGCCCGGCTTCCTGGTAATAACTTTCCAAACAATCGGGCACATTGTAATGGATCACTGTTCTTACATCGGGTTTATCAATGCCCATTCCAAATGCATTGGTGCAAACCATAACTCTTATTGCATTGCTTAGCCATGCTTCCTGTTTTTGACTGCGTATGTAGTGTGGTAAGCCTGCATGATAAAAATCTGAATTGATGTTTTGTATGTTCAATAACTCTGCGATCTTTTTTGTGAACCTGCGGCTTTTACAATAAACAATGCTGCTGCCTTTTACGTTTCTTAAAACTTCAATTGCTTTATTGATCTTACTATCAACTTCAAATAATGAATAAGAAAGGTTAGCGCGCTGAAACGATTGCCTGAAAACAATTGCATCTTTTAATTGCAGTTTGTTTTTAATATCTTCCAAAACTACAGGTGTTGCAGATGCAGTTAAAGCAAGCAGTGGTGCCGTGATATAATTTTTAAGTGCTGCTATTTGTAGATAAGGCGGCCTGAAATCGTAGCCCCACTGCGATATGCAATGTGCTTCATCCACTGCAACGAGATTGATGTTTAAAGCTGAAAGATATTCTCTGAATAAGTTGCTTTGCAAACGTTCAGGTGAAACGTATAGAAATTTATAATCACCATGCATGGCATTCCGGAGCGTTTGTTTTACTTCATAAAAAGTCTGGGCGCTGTGTAATGCAATGGCTGGAATATTTTTTTTCTCAAGATTAGCTACCTGGTCTTTCATCAAAGCAATAAGCGGGCTTATTACAAGGCATAATCCATCTTTCATCAAGGCCGGCACCTGGTAACAAATTGATTTGCCGCCGCCGGTTGGTAACAAAGCAACAGTATCTTTTCCCTCAATCACAGACTGTATAATATCTTCCTGCTGTGCACGGAAAGATGGATAATTCCAGTATTGTTGAAGTATGGATAGGGGAGACGGCATGGGAATTAATAAACTTCATCGTGGGAACCGATATTGATTAATATTATTTTGTCGCCAATTAATTCCAAAATAACTCTTAGATCATATTCAATAGAAATTGCATAATAATTACTAAGCTCTCCCTTTAGCTTATGGAGTTTAAGTGATGGATGGTTTATGTCTTGTGATAATAAAAATAGTTTTTGCATTAAGACAAATGCAACATCAGTATTTTTTGCTGCAATTTTTTTATAAGATTTTTTAAAGGGAATTGAAAATTCAATCTTTCTCATTTGTTACATCTTTAAACCACTGAATAATTTCTTCAGGTGTTGATGCAACGTAAGTTTTTCCCTCAGCATGTTCTTGCCTTGCCTGTTTTGCCGCCTCAAGAATTTCATTTATTTGTCTTGCCGCTTTTTCTTTTTTTATTGCAAGCTCAAATTGTTCTATTTGTTGGTCAGATGATTTATGCAATTCTTCAACAAAATCTGTAAGCATATTCATTTTTTTTAAAAATACAGAATTTATACCACTTTCTTCCAGCTCAGCCGAACCGAATTTATTGCCAATACCACATCGCTTAAGCCCATCACCAACGCACCAAATGTTGGCGTTAAAAAGCCAAATGCCGCAACAGGAATGGCTATAATGTTATATAAAAATGCCCAGAATAAATTTTGTTTTATAGTGATGTAAGTGTGCTTGCCCAGGCCTAATGAAAGGGGTAAATGTTTTAAGCCATTACTCATTAAAACAACCTGTGCGCTTTGCACTGCAATATGCGATGCATCACTTAATGAAATGCCTACGGTTGCTTTTGCCAGTGCCGGGGCGTCATTAATGCCATCACCAACCATTGCTGAAGGCATGATATTATTTAAGCGTGCTATTGTTTCAGACTTTTCTTCCGGTGTTTGTTCTGCGATTACTTCATCAATGCCAAGCTGCTTTGCAACAGCTTCGGTTTTTTCTTTCCTGTCGCCACTTAATAAAATTGTTTTTATATTTTTTGAATGAAGTAATGCAATCACATCCTTTGCTTCTTCGCGTATTTCATCAGCTACATCAACCCATCCAATTAATTCGTTATTGCGAATAATATAAACATTATGCGAAGCATCCCCTGTCAGATGCTTTGCTGTATCATAGGAGCCCGCAATAAAATCGTTGCCATCTGCATCTGTTGCTTTCATGCCAAGCCCTTTTATTTCTTCAATACCGGTCCACTTTATTTCATCTTTTGTTTTCCATTCACTGCTTATGCTTTTTGCAATAGGATGATTGGAAAATTTTTCAAGGGAATAGGCTATACGTTTACCTTCAGCTTCATCAATTAAAAATTTATAATTGTTTACAGTGAATTTGCCTGTAGTTAATGTGCCGGTTTTATCAAACACCACCTGTTGAATATTCTTGAAAACTTCAAGGCTTTTCGCATTCTTAAACAACACACCGTTACGTGCAGCCCTGCCTAATCCAACAGCGATAGCCGCAGGTGTTGCCAGGCCCATAGCGCAGGGGCAGGCGATCACCAATACGGCAATACTCCTTAATAAACTATTGCCAAAAGTGAGATCAGCAAAAAAATAATTTGCAAAAAATGTTACAACAGCAATGCTTATCACTACGGGCACAAACACAGCGCTTATTTTATCAGCAAGCTGCTGCACCGGCGGTTTTTCGGCCTGCGCGTTTCTAACAAGCTTTAGAATATTGCTTAATACGGTGTCTTCTCCAACAGCTGTAATTCTTGCTTTGGCAGTTCCGTTTTCTGCTATGCTGCCACCTATAAGTTTGTCGTTCACCTTTTTTTCAACAGGTGTGCTTTCCCCGGTTAATAAGGCTTCATTCACGCTCAGTTCGCCCCACACTATTTTGCAATCCATTGGTATGTATTCACCGGTTTTTATCAACACAAGATTCCCCACCTTCAGGGTTGTGCTTTCAACAACTGCAATACCTTCCTGCTGCCTTTCATCATACACAATTTTATTAGCCGTTGTTTTTTGTGTAACAGCTAATTTCTTTAATGCAGATTGTGTTCTTTCAACAGATTTATCTTCAAGCCAGTTACCCATGAATACCAAAGTAATAACGGTTGCCGTTGTTTCGTAAAACATGAACTGCTCTGCCTGACCGGTAAGCGTGCCGTATAAACTGTAACCAAATGAAGCAAGGGCACCAAGTGCAACAAGCACATTCATATTGGGAATGCCTTTCAGCAAACTGTATACGCCGCTTTTGCCGAAATACATCATACCTACAATAAATACGGGAAGCGTTAAAGCAAGCTGTGTATAGGCATTCATTAAAAAATCAAGGTGCACGCCCAGCATGTGCAGAAAAAGCGGTGCGGCAAATGCAAGGCAGAAGATAAACCGCTGAAAGTTATTTTTTAAAAACTTTCCTTTTTCTGTTTCGTGCTCATGCTCATGCGGGGCAACAACTTTATAACCTAAGCTTTCAATTCCTTTCTCCAGTTTTTTTTGCTGTACTTTTTCATCAGCCTCAAAACTTACATCGCCGCCAATAAAGTTCACTTTTACGTTCTTTAAACCCTGTTCCTCCAAATATTTATTAATGGTTAAAGCGCAATTGGTGCAACTCATTCCCTTTATTTTCCAGTTAACCGTTTCCATAAATTATATAAGTGCTTATGCATTTGCAAAATTACTATTGTGCAATTTCTTCATAAAAAATATAAACTCAACCATGTTGCATTTACAGCCGTTACCATTGTGAAATCTATAATTTTTCTGGATGAAAAGATATCTCAAAAGCGGCACCCTGCCCTTGAAGGAGCAACTTTAATAAGCAAGGTTTACAGAATGCATCAGGCGCAGTGATTGCTGCAATAGAATGCCGGAGAGACTCATTGTACAAGCGCTGACAAGCTGGGAACTTTACAGCGCAGAAAATTTCTAAGAACCATATTGGAATCACCTTGCCCACAAAATTTTTGATGTAACCGGTTCGTCTAAATTTATCGCGAACTTTTCAGCATAAGAAGGAAACAATTCTGTGTACTTAGCTTTTGCCAAGGGTATCAGCGATAAAAATTCAGGATATTTTGGATTATTGCCCACGCCTAACATAATGAATACAGGCTTTTCCCGGTTGTATTCAAAATATCTTTCCAGTTGCTGTTGCGTACACCACACAATTTTATGATTATACAGGCTTGTTCTGAATTTGGCTTCAACATAGAATTCTTTGTTCGTCCACCTGTCGCGGAATGTAAAATCAGGTTGTAACGAAGAGTGAACATAATCTTTATTCGTGTTATAGTTATGTGTTCTTTCAAGAAGGTCATAATAGTTTTGAATGAATAAATATTCACGAACATATTGCTCAAATCTTTCGCCTTTTTTAAACGATTCAGGAGTAGTGGCTTCATTTATCATTGCCTGTATTCCTTTGCCGATTATTGAGAACAATCCCATGCTATAAACATTTATAGCAAATTTCCGCTATCCTCTTTCCTTTTAATGTGTCATTTGACGCATTATAAATGTTTTTACACAGCCGGGATTTACAATTTGCCGGAGCACTCACTTATCAATTCTGCTATTAATGCGGTCCAGCCTGTTTGATGCGATGCGCCCAATCCTCTGCCGCTGTCGCCATGAAAATATTCATAGAACAAAACAAGGTTTTCATTCTCCGGCCTTTTGTAGAACCAGTTGTAATCACCATAAGTTTTACGGTTGCCTTCTGCATCTTTTTCAAATAAACTAATAACACGTTTTGTAAGTTCATCAGCTACCTGCTCCAGCGTCATCATATTACCTGAGCCTGCAGGGCATTCAACCTGCAACGTATCGCCGTAAAATTTACCGTATTTACGAATGGATTGAATGATGAGGTAATTAATGGGCATCCACACAGGGCCCCGCCAGTTGCTGTTGCCGCCAAACATATTTGAAGTACTGTCGCCGGGATCATATTGAATGGTATAACCAACACCATCCACAGTAGTGGAATAAGGATGTTCAAGATGATATTTTGATAAAGCTCTTATACCACCCGGCGAAAGAAATTCATTTTCATCCAGTAAATAATTCAGCAGGTTCAGCAGGCGTTCCCTGCGTACAAGCGAGAGCAGTATTTCCGCATCCTCACTGCGTTCTTCGTTTGGCCAGAACTTGTTATTTTTTTTACGATAGTTCTCGAACCATATAATGCGCTTTTTAAAATCAGAAAGTTTTTCCAGTTCCCAGGCAAGAATATTCGACACTGCAAACAACGGCGTTAAACCAACAATAGAACGTATGCGTAAAGGCATGGGGTCTGTGTTTGCAACATTCAGTACATCATAAAAAAACTTGTCTTCTTCATTCCACAGGCTGTGCTCATTTAATGATTCTGCAATCAGTACAAAGTGCTCAAAGAACTTTGTTGCGGTATCTTCAAACGAATCATCGTGCAATGCAATTTCAATAGCAATATCCATCATGTTCAAAGCATACATTCCCATCCAGCTTGTGCCATCGGCCTGTTCCAGTTGCATTGTTCCCTGGTAATGAAAACTGCGGTTAAAAACACCAATATTATCCAGCCCTAAAAACCCGCCTTCAAAAATATTATTGCCTTTAATGTCCTTCCTGTTTATCCACCATGTAAAATTGATGAGCAGTTTCTGAAACACTTTTTTTAGAAATTGTACATCACCATTACCTGTTTGCTTTTGTTCAATATAATATACCTGTAATGCGGCCCATGCCTGCACGGGTGGATTTACATCGCTGAAGTTCCATTCATAAGCGGGTAACTGCCCATCGGGTTTCATATACCATTCACGCATTATCAGCAGCAATTGATGCTTGGCAAAATTTGCATCCGCCACTGCCATGGTAATGGTTTGAAAAGCGAGGTCCCATGCAGCATACCAGGGATATTCCCATTTATCGGGCATGGAGATAATATCCTGGTTTTTTAAATGTGTCCAGTCGCTGTTGCGGCCTGTGGCTTTTGAAATACTTGGTTCAGTTATACCATCTCCGGTTGTTAACCATCGTTCAACATCAAAATGATAAAACTGTTTACTCCACAACAGGCCTGCTATTGCCTGCCGCTGAATGTTTATCATATCATTGCTCATCCCTTTCGGCAGTATTGACCCATAAAAATCATCGGCTTCTCTTTTGCGCATTGCAAACACCTCTTCAAAGCCAGGTGCAAATGGTTTTTTAATATAGTTATTGCTTAACCTGCAGTAAATAGTTTTTGTTTCGCCTGCAGCGATATCGAGTTTATATACTGCAGCGAACTTCGTTCCCGTTTTTTTATTGCGCAGCGCCGTTATATTTTTTCTTTGAATGATGGCTTTATGAAAAGCATCTTTTGTAAAGATGGTTTCGTTGGGTATGCCCATTACAATTTCTGTATTGGTTTCGTTGTCGGTGAAGAGGCGGTCATCGGCATTTAAAAAATACAGGTAGTGATTGCCCAGCCTGTAATGATTGGCAATAACATAATTCCTGTTTGCCAGCGAAATAAAAGGCTTTGGTATTTCCGGTGAATATTGCCAGCGGTTATAGAAAAACAGCGTAGGCAAAACAGTTATTGATGCCGGTTGGGTAAAGCGGTTTGTAACATCAACTTTAATAAAAATGTCTTCATCATCAAACTTTGCATACGTTACAAGCACATCAAAATATTCGTTGTTGTTAAATATGCCTGTATCAAGAATTTCATACTCCGGTTCTTCTTTGCTGCGATCACGGTTTTCGTTGCGTAATTGTTCGTAGGGAAACGGCTGTTGCGGATACTTATACAGGTATTTCATATAAGTATGTGTTGGCAAATTATCAAGATAGTAATAGAGTTCTTTTACATCTTCACCATGATTGCCCTCAAAATTCCCCAATCCGAAAAGCCGCTCTTTTAAAATTGTGTCTTTGCCATTCCATAATGCAACAGAGAAACATAAATTCTGGAAGTAATCCGATATGCCTGCCAGGCCATCTTCGCCCCAACGGTAAACACGGCAATGCGCATGATCAAAAGGAAAGTAATGCCATGCATCACCATCAGGGCTATAATCTTCTCTTACTGTTGCCCACTGCCTTTCACTTAAATAAGGCCCCCATTGTACTAATGGTATAGGCTTATTCTCGTTCTCTTTAAGCCTTCTTAATTCATTGTTCATACAAATAAGCTTTGGTAATAAACCAACAGGTTACTACTTAATACAAAAAAAGTTTTTTAGTAACCGAAAAGTACTGCATATAAACGGTTGGTACAGTAAAAAACTGTTAGGTGTTTGTTTGTTGATGCTGGTTTGATTTTTGAACGATAAATGCTGATTACTTCACTTAAAAAGTATAAACTATGAAATCTTTAAAAGGTAAAAAAGTGGCTATACTTACCGAAACCGGTTTCGAAGAAGTGGAATTAACAAGCCCTAAGCAGGCACTGGAAGAAGCCGGTGCAGCAGTACATATCGTTTCACCGCAGCAGGAAAAGGTAAAAGCATGGGACCATGATCATTGGTCAATCGAACTGAATGTTGATAAACACATTGATGAAGTGCAGGAAACTGATTATGATGCGCTGGTTTTGCCGGGCGGTGTTTTAAATCCTGATAAACTGCGCACCAACGAAAAAGCAGTTGCGTTTACGCGTGATTTCCTGGAGTCGGGCAAACCTGTGGCTGCAATTTGTCATGGCCCGCAAACCTTAATTGAAACAGGATTGCTTGAGGGCAGAACGATCACTTCTTACCCATCTTTAAAAACAGATATTGAAAATGCCGGTGCAGATTGGGTTGACAGGGAAGTGGTGGTTGATAATGGCCTGGTTACAAGCCGCAGTCCTAAAGACCTGCCGGCCTTCAATAAAAAAATGATTGAAGAAATAAGTGAAGGTGTGCATGTGCCTGCACCTGCACATTAAAAGGAGTTTTAAGATTTTAATTTGAAGCAGCCCCGCTCTTGAACGGGGCTTTATTTTTGTTGGTAGTTTTTGAAATGCATGAACTATGAAAACCTTAACCGCTATTGTGGAAACACCCAAAGGCAGTGCACAGAAATATAACTACGTGCCTGAGCGTAACTGGTTTAAACTAAAAAAAATGCTGCCTGAAGGAATGGTGTTTCCTTTTGATTTTGGTTTTATACCAGACACGAAAGGAGGCGATGGTGATCCGCTTGATATTGTAATTATTTCAGAGCTGAAAAGTTTTCCCGGCTGTGTTATGGACTGCAGGATCATTGGCGCTATTACTGCAGAGCAAACAGAAAAAGGTAAAACTGTGCGGAACGACAGATTTCTTGCCATACCGGAAGCGTCGCTGTTATTTGTCAACACAAGATCAATAGAAGACCTGCCAAAAGAATTGATAGATCATCTGGAAAATTTCTTTATTAATTACAATGAAATAGAAGGAAGAAAATTTAAGCCGCTTAAAAGAATAAATACCGATAAAGCTTTTAGAATGATCAAATTTAAATAATATGGATACAATAAATTTTCTTGTAGGTGAAGGTGAAAAACTTAATATGCTTCAAATGAGTGTACGCGCATTTTTTATGTTCATTATAATGCTGATACTGATACGGCTTGCAGGTATGCGCACCTTCGCTAAGAAATCATCGTTCGATAATATTATTGTGATTATACTTGGTTCTATACTCGCAAGAGGTGTTGTTGGCGCTTCGCCCTACTGGTCAACGGTTGCAGCATCTGTTGTAATGGTTTGTATGCATAGGCTTATTGCATTGATTGCTGTAAAAAACAAAAAATTTGAACAACTTGTAAAAGGTATTCACGTAAAGCTTTATCAAAACGGGGCTTTTATAGATAATAACCTCGAAAAAACAGGTATGAGTGAAAATGATCTTCATGAAAGCCTGCGGCTCGAAACCAAAAAGCTTACGCTTAACGAAATAGATACAGCTTTTATGGAAACAAACGGAAGGATAAGTTTCATACTTAAAAAAAATGATAGCAGCGGGTAAAGGATATTTAAATTTTTTGAGTTCATTATTCCTCCCGGTTATCTTTTTCTGAAAGGCCAGGTAGGAAAACGATCCGGTTGCAGGGATCCGTTTTAGCTGCTGCACAAAACGTTTGGTGATTTTAAAAAAGCCCTGCTTTTTGCAGGGCTTTTTTAAAGATATAACATCCTTATTTAGACATTTGAAACAATGATGGATCAATGTCTTTATTTACTTCAACCTTGCTTGTATTGATATCGAGGGCAAATTGTCCCATATCAATATGTTTGGTGAAAGGCACAAAAACACCAAAATCTGTTTTCTGATAGTTGGAATAATTAACGGTTATAGTTACTTCCTGGCCCATTGCCTGTCCTTTTTGCACTACCTGTATGATGTACCATGTTGATGGATCTATATATAAAGTGCTTTCCGCATTGTATTTATTCGTGTACTTTATTTTGTAGGCGTTTACATCACCAACTTTTTCTTCGCCTTGTAATTCTATTTTAGCTCCGTTGGCAGCATAATTCCATAACGGGTCAACAACATACACCTGGTCTGCACCTGCATGAAATTCATCTTCAGAAATTGCTGTAGGGTCTGGTGCGCCTGCAAACGGGTTTATCATCCATCCGCCGTTATCTGTTATAACCTGCACAAAATTTTGTCCTCCAAAATCAGATTCATTCCTGTAACCTTTTCCGTTAACAACATAGGTTTTTGTTGATGACTGGTTGCCCATTACATCCGTTGTACTTTCAGCGTACATAGAATTTATCTGGGAGAGTTTGTCTTTACCGCCAACAGCATCTATATGCTTGGTAACTATTTCGTCTGCTGTGGCATTTCCATCAGTTTGTGCATGGGCAATTGTTAGGCTTAGTATGGCCGATAAGGCAAGGACGCCTGTTTTAATTTTGTTCATTGTTTTTGTATTTGTGCGTGAAATTAAGAACTTATTCAAACCAAATTTATAGAATGGTTGCTAAGTATAGCCCGGAATCTTTACCTTTTAATTTTGCTCCATTTATGCAGAAGCTGTCAAGCTTGCAGCCCTTAGCTCTTAGTATTGCCTGCGCTTACAAATTGTTGCGGCGTATAAATACCATAAGAATATATGCGTGTAAATTAAAGATTGTTCACAGCCTGATGGCAGATACCTGAATTGAATTATTTTTGCCGCCTCAAACCAACAACATGTACAACTTACTGAAAGGAAAAAAAGGAATTATTTTCGGTGCATTGAATGAACAAAGTATTGCCTGGAAAACAGCACAGGTTTGTTTTAAAGAAGGTGCAGAGCTGGTACTTACCAATGCACCTATTGCCTTGCGTATGGGTGAGATAAATAAACTTTCTGCCGAGTGTAATAATGCGCCTGTTATACCAGCCGATGTTGTAAATATGGATGACCTGAAAAAGTTGTTTGACGAAAGTATGAAGCATTTTGGCGGCGGTATTGATTTCATACTGCATTCCATAGGCATGAGCCTGAATGTGCGTAAAGGAAAATCATACACAGAAATTGATTATAACTTCAACCAGAAAACATTGGATATTTCTGCCATGAGCCTGCACCGTGTTTTACGCACTGCATGGGATATGGATGCATTGAACGAAAGCGCCAGCGTACTTGCACTGACCTATATAGCTGCGCAACGTGTTTTTCCCGACTATAACGAAATGGCCGATGCAAAAGCATTACTGGAAAGTGTAGCCCGCAGCTTTGGCTATTATTATGGGGTAAGAAAAAAAGTAAGGGTAAACACAGTTTCTCAATCCCCAACTAAAACCACCGCAGGCAGCGGCGTAAAAGGTTTCGATGGTTTTATGAGCTATGCGGAAAAAATGAGCCCGCTGGGTAACGCTTCTGCAGAAGATTGTGCCAATTATTGCGCACTGCTTTTCAGCGATTATGCAAAAATGGTTACCATGCAGAACCTGTTTCACGATGGCGGCTTTAGCTTAACCGGCGTTACAACGCAGGTAATTGAACAAATGGAGAAATAATTTCAACAATAAATCTTGCAACACTTGTACCGTGTAACTAAAATCCACGCTTCACTTGTGGAATAGGATTAGAGATGAGGTAATGGCATGATATTTTATTTATACTATCCATTGTTCATCATTAAAACTTTATATTATGTTACGCTGGACATTAATATTTTTGGTTGTTGCTATTATAGCTGCAATATTTGGTTTTGGTGGTATAGCTGCAGGCGCAGCTGGTATTGCTAAATTCCTGTTCTTCCTGTTTATCGTGTTGTTTATTCTTTCATTGATATTCGGCAGAAGAGGGCCGGCAGACGTTTAGCATCAGCAAAACAAGTTATTTAAGCGCAGGCATCGTTAGATGCCTGCGCTTTTTATTTATATATTTTGCATTATTAATAACTGTTTTACTTTGCATTATGCAAACAGATTTTCTTGTTATAGGCTCCGGTGTTGCAGGTTTAACGTATGCTATAAAAATTGCCAGGGCTTTTCCTGAAAAGCAGGTCATTATTCTCACAAAAACCACCGCAGATGAAACCAATACAAAATATGCACAGGGAGGCATTGCCGGGGTTTGGGATGATGAGAATGACAGCTTTGATAAACATATTGAAGATACTTTAATTGCAGGTGATGGCTTATGTAATAAATTCATTGTTGAGATTGTGGTTAAAGAAGGGCCGGAACGCATACAGGAAATAATTGATTACGGGGCACAATTCGATAAAGACGACCAGGGTGAATATACATTAGGCCGTGAAGGCGGACACAGCGAGAACCGTATTCTTCATCATAAGGATGTTACAGGAAAAGAAATTGAACGGGCTTTATTGAAAGAGATAAAAAAATATACCAATATAAAATTTATTAATTACTGTTTTGTTGTTGATATCATTACACAGCATCATCTTGGTTATCTCGTTACAAAATCAACAACCGATATTACCTGCTATGGCGTGTATGTTTTAAATATTAATACGAACCAGATAGAAAAGATTTTATCGCCTGTTACCGTATTGGCAACGGGCGGATGCGGGCAGGTTTACCGTACTACAACCAATCCTAAAATTGCTACCGGTGATGGCGTTGCCATGGTGTATCGCGCAAAAGGCAGAGTAGAAAATATGGAGTTCATACAGTTTCATCCAACGGCCTTATACGAGCCCGGTGTTTCCCCTTCATTTTTAATTACAGAAGCGGTGCGTGGCGATGGCGGCATATTGCGCAATAAACATGAAGAAGCATTCATGGAGCGTTATGATGAACGAAAAGATCTTGCCTCCCGGGATATTGTTGCCCGTGCTATTGATAATGAAATGAAGATAACAGGCACTGAGCATGTGTATCTTGACTGCCGCCATATGAACCTTGAAAAGTTCATTCATCATTTCCCTAACATTTATGAAAAATGTTTAAGCATTAGCATTGATGTGTCAAAGCAAATGATACCAGTTGCGCCTGCTGCCCATTATAGTTGTGGTGGTATTAAGACGGATGAATGGGCTTGTACGTCTATATTAAATTTATATGCCTGTGGTGAATGTGCCAGTACAGGTTTGCATGGAGCAAACCGCCTCGCAAGCAACAGCCTTTTGGAAGCAATGGTATTCGGTCACCGTGCTTACTTGAACACTGTTGAAAAAATAAACGCCGGTCAAGGCTCGCCCCTTCATTTGTGGAGAGGGGCCGGGGGCAATGTTCCCGACTGGAATGCGCTCGGTACTTCAGAGCCAAAAGAAATGATCCTCATCACGCAGAGCTTAAAAGAACTGCAGCAGATAATGAGTGATTATGTGGGCATTGTCCGGAATGATGTACGCTTAGGCCGTGCATCCAAACGTCTTGATCTGTTGTTTGAAGAAACAGAAGCGCTGTATAGGTCAACCAAAGTATCACCGCAGTTGTGCGAATTAAGAAATCTTATTACGGTTGGTTATCTTATTGTAAAGAGTGCAGAGTTCAGAAAAGAAAGCCGTGGCCTGCATTATAACACTGATCATCCCTATAAAAATGATCGGCTGCAAAATATAATTTTATAAGTTCATATTTCTTAGATGTATTATATAATCTATGGTTTTTTATATCTTGTTTCATTGCTTCCGTTTTGGATATTATATGGTATCAGTTATATAGCATATATACTTATCTATTATATTGCAGCATATCGCAAAAAAGTGGTGCTTTCAAACCTTGCCATTGCTTTTCCTGAAAAGTCTTTAGATGAAAGAAAGCTCATCGCAAAAAAATTTTATAAAAATTTTACCGACAGCTTTATTGAAACCATTAAGTTATTCAGCATTTCACCGGAGCAATTGTACAAACGTTTTTCCTGGGATCATGAAAACCTGAATAAGTATTATGCAACAGGTAAAAATGTACAGGCGCATCTAGGTCATTTTTTTAATTGGGAGTATGCAAATCTTGCACTCAGCCTGCAGGCGGAGTTTAAGGTGCTGGTGGTATATATGCCTATTGTAAACAAAGCAATGAATAAAATATTTCTTAAGCTGCGTACCCGATTCGGTGCAAAAATGATCAGTGCTACTTCCTTCCTGAAAGATTTTAAGCCTTATAGTAAAGAAAGAACGTGCCTGATATTTGTTGCCGATCAAAATGCAGGTCAATACAACCTGGCTTACTGGCTTCCTTTTTTTGGAAAGCTTGCGCCCTTTGTTACAGGCCCTGAAAAAACCGCCCGTTTAAACAACAGCATTTGTGTATATGCCAGGTTCGAAAAACTAAAGCGGGGCCGTTACCATGTAAGTATTCATGAAATAACAACAGAACCAAGGCAGCTTGAAGAAGGCGCACTTACAAAACGCATCAGGGATTTTGTTGAAGAAAACATACGCGAACAACCTGAAAATTATTTATGGACTCACAGGAGATGGAAACGCGTATTTGATCCCGCAAAACACAGGGCTATATGATGCAGAAGAAAGGGTTAAAAACCTGTGTGAACTTCTTTGCTCCTTGCGAAAAAAAATTATAGCACAGAGATAACAGAGCACACAGAGAGAAGAATAAAGTGCATATATGAAGCGAGCAATGAGTTTTGATAAACCTCTGTGAACTCCTTCGCTCTGTGCGCAAAAAAATATCGCACAGAGATAACAGAGCACACAGAGAAAGAATAAAGTGTATACTTATTAAATGAGCAATGCGCTGTCAAAAAATATCTGTGAACTCATTTGCTCTGTGTGCACAAAAAAATAACCTCATGCGAAAAACAAACAGCTGTCGCCATAACTTAAAAAACGAAACTTGTTATTCAGGGCATAATCATAAACTTTCTTCCAGTCATCGCCAATTACAGCAGCTACCAACAATAACAAAGTAGATCCTGGCTGATGAAAATTTGTTATTAATGCCTTTGCTATTTTTAATTTGTATGGCGGGGCAATAATGATCTGTGTTTTTGCAATAAGCTTTTTCAAATTGTTTGCTTTCATCCATTCAAGCAAAGCATGCAAAGCGTTTTCAACAGTAATATTTTCAGCGCCTGGTTCATAGGCATCCCATTGATGAATACTTATAGCTTCCACAGAAATATCTTTTTCACGTTTCACTTTTGACGTTTGACGTAATTTCACTCCCATCCAATACAAGCTTTCAATGGTTCTTAATGAAGTTGTGCCAACAGCAATAATAGTTTTATGCAGATGATTTAATAATTTTTCGATCAGTTCAATATTCACTTCAAGAAATTCTGAATGCATTTCATGTGCTCCTATGATTTCTGTTTTTACAGGTTTAAAAGTGCCTGCGCCAACATGCAGCGTTACAAAGTCTTTATTTATTTTTTGGGCTGATAATTTTTGGAAAACATGTTCCGTAAAATGCAGTCCTGCTGTTGGTGCCGCAACAGAGCCATCGTGTTTTGCATAAACCGTTTGATAACGTACCGCGTCTTCTTTTTCTGCATCACGGTGCATGTATGGCGGTAATGGTATTACACCGGCAAGATGCAATATTTCAGCAAAGCTTAAACGCTCATCATTCCATGAAAATTCAATTGTAAAATTTTCGCCCTCGCGGTTTATTTTATTTGCATATAATTCAGCTGCCTTATTGTTGAATTCAATTGTTTTAATAAGCGTTTCATCCTTCCATTTTTTTGCATTGCCCACTAAACATTTCCATAAAACTTTTTTATGCTGAAGCATTGCTGTTGTAATGTCGGCATAAATGGCTGCCGGTTCAAGGCAAAATATTTCTATTGTTGTTCCTGTTTGTTTTTTAAACAGCAGTCTTGCTTCAACCACTTTGGTATTATTAAAAATAATGAAGGCCTCAGTGGGTAAATATTTGGCAATATTGAAAAAAACATCCTCGCTTATTACCCCTTTATTATAAACCAGCAGTTTGCTCGAATCTCTTTCCTGCAATGGATGTTTGGCAATTTTTTCATCCGGTAAATCGTAATCAAAATCTTTAATCTGTAATTGCTTCGGAGAAGTATTCATTTTTTCTTCTTTATATTCTTTGTGCTCTTTGCGCCTTTGTGGGCTTATCCTCCTCAAGCCACAAAGTTGCACGAAGTAATTCTTCGTTTCAAATACACATTTTTTTCTTTCCGGGCACAGGTTATCCACCTTATATGCAGGGTTAAACCACAGGCTTACCCAAAAAAGTTACTGAAACCTTTGCTGTGATTGAGTTTCAGGCCAAAACATACATGTGGACAAATATGAAAAGCCCAAATTGGAAATAAAAGTGGGAAAAAGTGTTATTTTGTGTCATTATTTAATAAATTCGTTTTCAATTATAGCTAAATGGCTGGTTTTCTAGGTGAATATGAAGCAACAATTGATGCGAAAGGGCGCTTTCTCCTTCCCGGCGGACTGAAAAAACAAATGCCTGAAGGAACAAGCACTATCGTAATAAGCCGGGGTTTTGAAAAATGTTTGTTGCTGTACCCGTTGAAATCCTGGGAAGCCATTGAAGAAAAAATTAAAAAGTTAAACGATTTTAATCCGAAGGTAAGCCAATTCAGAACGTTGTTTGTAGGCGGCGCCAGTTATGTAGAGCTTGATACTGCGGGCAGAATTTTATTGCCGCCTTCTTTGAAGGAATATGCAGGGTTGGGTAAAGATATTTTGCTTGCTTCTGATATTGACAAAATAAAGATCTGGGATTCCGGTAAGTACAAAAAGCTCTTTGAAGAATTTTCATCTGATGCTTTCGCAAGCCTTGCCTCTGAGGTTATGTCGGGTATAAACACATAACAGTTATATGCAGGATAAATCATCTTATCATATTCCTGTTTTATACCGCGAGGCGCTTGATGCTCTGAATATTCAGCCGGGCGGGGTGTATGTTGATTGCACTTTTGGTGGCGGCGGCCACGCAAAAGGTATTTTGGAAAGATTGAATGCTGAAGGCAGGCTGATTGCTTTTGACCAGGATGCAGATGCGCAAAAAAATATTCCACCCGATGAACGATTGATCTTTGTGCCACACAATTTTCGCCATTTGCAACGGTTCTTAAAACTTCATAAGCATGAAAAAATTAATGGCTTGCTGGCAGATCTTGGCGTAAGCAGCTTTCAGTTTGATGAGGCGGAACGTGGTTTCTCAACCCGCTTTAACGGTCCACTTGATATGCGCATGGATAAGCGTACTCAAAAAACCGCAGCAACAATTTTAATGCAATACAGTGAAGCGCAGTTGCATAAACTGTTTGAGCAGTATGGCGAAGTATCTAATTCAAAAACATTGGCAAAGCATATTACACAGCAGCGCAATACAACACCGTTAAATGATATAGCAGCTTTTAAAACCATGCTGCAGCCTGTGGTTAAAGGCAATCCCAACAAGTATTTCGCACAGGTTTTCCAGGCATTGAGAATTGAGGTGAATGAAGAAATGGATGCACTGGAGGAGATGCTTGACCAGTTACCCTTTGTATTACTTCCCAAAGCAAGAGTTGCCATTATTACATTTCACTCCATTGAAGACCGTATCGTAAAAAATTTTTTCAGGAAAGCAGGAACAGGTGAAGATGAGAATAATCCTTTCAGCACAAAACAAAGGCAACCCGTGTTTAACCTCGTGTTTAAAAAACCTGTGGTGCCCTCTGAAAAAGAGACAAGGCAGAATTCAAGAGCACGCAGCGCTAAACTAAGGGTGGCTGAAATGATATAGTTGCTTATGGCTTAGGCCATAAGATTGATAAGAATTATTTGGTAGCCGGGCAGTTGTACAAGTGGCATCGTCCCTTGCGCGTGACCGCCTGCCGGCGGTTCGCAACACTTGTGCTGCAACAATAATTCAACACAAAGTCACAGAGTGTGCTATGTTGCTTGCGTCCCAATTGTAGCTAAAAAAATTTTTATTAAATGTGGCCATTCAAAAAAAATAAAGAATCAACAACAGGTGAAGCTGTAAAAAAGCTTTCAGGGCACAGCCTTGTTAATTACACATGGATCATAAAGCATCTTACTTTTCTTATGTTCCTCGCTTTGCTTGCTGTAATTTATATAGCTAACGGGCATTGGGCAGATAAAACAATACGCGATATAAACGTAACTGCAAAGCAGGTTAAGGACATGGAGTACGAATACAAGAATTTAAAGAGCCTCGAAATGTACCGTACAAGAGAATCGCAGGTAACACAGGCAGCGGCAGCGCTCGGCTTAAAACCATCCACTGTTCCGCCTGTAAAACTTATAACAGATACAACAAACAAAAATTGAAAAACCAACCGATAAATTAAACGGAGCCGTTTAAAACATGGAGATTAAAAAAGACATATTATGGCGTGTTTATCTCTGCTTTCTTTTGATAGCTGTAATATGTGCCTGTATCATCGGCAAAGCGTTTTACATTCAGCAGGTGCAGGGTGCATACTGGCGTGGCATGAGCGATAGTATGCACACCCGCATACAGGAAGTGCAGGCAGAGCGCGGAACTATTTATAGTGAAGATGGCCAAATGCTCAGCACCAGCATTCCCCAGTTTAATATATATGTTGACTTTAAGGCTGATGGCCTTGTTGAAAACAATGGTAAAGTATTTAAAGATAATGTTGACTCATTAAGCATTTGCCTTGCTAACTTATTTAAAGACCGTTCAGCTGGTGCATATAAATCAATTCTTAAAAAAGGATACAAAGACAAAACGCGCTATTTCGCCCTTAAGAAAAAAGTAAGCTTCGATGAATACCAGCAATTAAAAACATTCCCACTTGTTCGTCTTGGAAAAAATAAAAGCGGTTTTATCGCAGAAGTGCAAAGCATACGCCTCAATCCTTACCAGTTACTTGCTTTCAGAACAATTGGTTTAGAAAGGCAAAACGCACAAAAGGTTGGCCTTGAACAAACGTACGACACCTTGCTCAGAGGTACTGCGGGCAAACGACTGGTGCGGTATATATCCGGCGGTATTGCCGTACCCGTAAATGAAGATTATGATATTGAGCCCAGGAATGGTAAAGACATCGTTGTAACATTAGACAGCCGCATACAGGAAATTACCGAGACTGCTTTGATGAATATGATGGTGAAGAATGAAGCAGAACATGGCTGTGCTATTGTAATGGAAGTAAAAACAGGAAAGATAAAAGCCATCGCAAACCTGGGGCGCCAGTCAAATGGTTCTTACTGGGAAGATTTTAATTATGCAATGACGCCTTCAGAGCCCGGCTCTACTTTTAAGTTGGCTACCATGCTCTCTGTTCTGGAAGACAAAAAATTTTCACTTGGCAGCAATGTAAACCTGGAGGGTGGTGTATGGAAAATAAACAGGAGAACAGTGTACGACAGCGAGAAACACGGCCAAACAAATGTTACTGTAAAACGCGCATTCGAGCTAAGCTCCAATGTTGGCCTGGCAAAACTGGCTTATGCAAGCTATTCATCTAATCCTGCACAGTTTATCAATCATCTTAAAGCATTACATCTTGATGTAAGAACAGGTATTGATCTGTATGGTGAACGCCCGCCGTTTGTAGATCATCCCGGGAGCAAATACTGGAGCGCTACAACATTACCCTGGATGGCATTTGGTTATAATGTACTTATCACGCCTTTGCATACATGCATGCTATATAATGCTGTTGCCAATAACGGTGTAATGATGAAGCCTTATTTGCTGGATGAAGTGCGTGAAGAAGGTAACGTCATCAGGCAAAATCAACCCAGTGCTGTAGAAACAATTTGCGACAGCCTTACGCTGAAGCAGGTACAGGAATGTTTGACCGGTGTTTGCAAAGACTCAGGTGCTACTGCATTCCGATTGTTTAAAGGCACATCCTATCCCGTTGCCGGCAAAACAGGTACAGCCCTTGTTGCCAACGGCAGGCATGGTTATGCAGACCATATTTACCAGTCATCTTTTGTCGGGTATTTTCCTGCAGATAACCCGCAATACACTTGTGTAGTTGTAATAAAAAACAGGCCGCATGCAGCCGTGTTTTACGGCGCGTCAGTGGCAGGGCCGGTATTTAAAGAAATTGCAGACAAGCTGGTTATTTTAAACGCACCCTTGCCTGACGGCCTGCAATATGCTGCTGAAAATAAAGACAGCAGTAACTATAGCTACGCAGGAATGCATGATGACATCAGGTCAATTCTTTCAACATTTACCACTAAGTACAAAGACTCTGCAAAAACAATATTCAGCAGGTTGTATAAACAAAAGGATAAACCTGTGCTGGCAAGCATGAATGTAAACATGCCTTCTGCTATGCCGGGCAAAAATTATATGCCTGCATTGAATGGCATGGGTTTAAAAGATGCTTTATACATCTGCGAAAATGCAGGGCTTGTTGTAAAAGTGAATGGCATTGGTAAAGTTACTAACCAGTCTATTGCAGAAGGTTCGCCGATAGCAAAAGGTCAATTAATAAAACTTGAATTAAAAACAGATTGAAGAAACTCGAAGACATATTATATAAGGTGCGCATTGTTTCCATTCACGGCGACAGGGATGTTGAGGTGAAAGCAATAACTATTGATTCAAGAAAAGTTGAAGCCGGTTCAATGTTCATTGCAGTAAAAGGTGAAAAAGTTGATGGCCATCATTTCATGCAGCAGGCAATTGATAAAGGTGCCACGATTATAGTGTGCGAAGATCTGCCTGCAAACCTTCATCAGGCAGTAACTTATGTGCAGGTAAAAAATGCAAACGAAGCAACAGCTTATATCGCACATAATTTTTATGATGAACCTTCAAAAAAAATAAAGCTGGTTGGCGTTACAGGTACCAATGGAAAAACCACTATTGCAACATTGCTGTTCAAACTGTTTAGTGGTTTGGGATATAATTGCGGTTTGGTAAGCACTGTGCAAAACCAGGTCGCAAATGAAATAATTCCTTCAACACATACAACACCTGATGCAATTAGCCTGAATGCATTGCTGAAGCAGATGGCAGATGCAGCTTGCACACATGTTTTTATGGAGTGCAGCAGCCATGCTATTCATCAGCATCGTATAACAGGATTATATTTTACAGGCGCAATCTTCAGCAACATCACACACGATCATCTCGACTATCATAAAACATTTGATGAATATATCCGCGTAAAGAAATCATTTTTCGATAATCTCACCGGCGATGCATTTGCATTATCTAATCTTGATGAAAAACGCGGTACGGTGATGCTGCAGAACACACCTGCAAAAAAATTCTATTACAGCTTAAAGAACATCGCAGATTTCAAAGGGAAAATTTTAGAGAATGCATTAACCGGCCTGGTGATGCTGGTAAATGATAAGGAAGTGCATTTTCGTTTGATCGGCGAATTCAATGCATACAATCTTTTAGCAGTATATGGCGCAGCAATATGTTTGGGTGAAGGCAGTGAAAAAATATTGCTTGTATTAAGCAGCTTAACAGGCGCTGAAGGCAGGTTCGATTATGTTATCAGCAAAACAAAGATCATCGGCATCGTTGATTATGCGCATACGCCCGATGCGCTGGAGAATGTTTTGGCAACGATAAAAAAATTACGCAGGGGCAATGAGCAGGTGATCACCGTTGTTGGCTGTGGTGGTGAACGTGATAAAGCCAAACGCCCTGTGATGGCGCAGATAGCAGCAACGTTTAGCAACCGCGCCATATTCACGAGCGACAATCCGCGCAGCGAAGACCCTGACGAGATTTTAAAGGATATGCAGGCAGGTTTGAACAGTGCCGGTAAACGCAGGTCAGTTTCGATCACTGATAGAAAAGAGGCGATAAAAGCAGCGGTAAGTTTTGCCAACAGCGAAGACATCATTTTGCTGGCAGGAAAAGGGCATGAGAAGTACCAGGTGCTTAAAAACGGGTCGATACATTTTGATGATAAAGAAGTGTTGAAAGAAATGTTTGAAATGTTTGGTAAATAATAAAGCTGATAGCCAATAGCTGTCAGCTAATAGCAATATGTTATACTATTTTTTTACATGGTTAAACAGTCATTATGATGTAAGCGGTGCCAGGCTGTTTGAATATAATTCTTTCAGAACGGCAATGGCTGTGTTATTCTCCCTGCTAATAGCAACTGTTTATGGACGAAGGGTCATTAACCTGTTGCGCAAAAAACAGATCGGTGAAACAGTGCGTGATCTTGGTTTACAGGGCGAGCAGCAAAAGAAAGGTACACCAACAATGGGCGGTATCATTATTTTGTTAGCTATTATAATCCCAACATTACTATTTGCCGACCTGGAGAAAACATACATACGGTTAATGTTGCTCTGCACTGCATGGCTTGGTTTTATTGGTTTTTTGGATGATTACTTTAAACTGAAAGCAAGAAGAAAGGCTTTGGCTGAAGGGAAGTTTTATTCAAAAAAAGACCGTGATGGCCTGGCAGGCATTACAAAGATCATCGGGCAGATAGGGCTTGGCCTCATCATTGGAACAACGCTGTATGTTAGCAACAATGTTGTGGTGGAAAGAGAGATCATCGGCTCCCAAACAATAAAAGCGACACTGTTGCCCGGCGAGAAGAGAGCGAAAGATTCAAACATCATTACCAGAAACATTAATGGTGTTGAACGCCGGTTTGCTGAAGTAAAAACACCTATCACTACCATACCTTTTGTAAAGAGTCATGAATTTAATTACAGCAGGCTTATAAGCTGGATAAGCGACGGCGCTGAGAAATACACATGGATCGTTTATATCGTTATTGTAACCTTCATTATTACTGCGGTTTCAAACGGTGCCAATATTACAGATGGCCTGGATGGTTTGGCGGCAGGCGTAAGCGCAATTATTGGCGCAGGCCTGGGCATATTCATTTTTGTTAGCGGCAACTACTTGCTGGCAGATTATCTAAACATCATGTACATACCCAACTTAAGCGAGCTGCTCATTTTTATTGGTGCCTTTGTTGGCGGTTGTGTTGGTTTTTTATGGTACAACACTTATCCTGCGCAGGTGTTTATGGGTGACACGGGTAGCCTTGCCCTTGGCGGCATTATTGCTTCACTGGCCATTATTGTAAGAAAAGAATTACTGATACCTATATTCTGCGGTGTATTCCTCGTTGAGAATTTAAGCGTGGTGATACAGGTAAGTTATTTCAAATACACAAAGAAAAAATATGGCGAAGGCAGAAGGATCTTTTTAATGAGCCCGCTGCATCATCATTATCAAAAAAAGGGTTTTCATGAGAATAAGATAGCAGTAAGATTTTGGATCATAACCTTATTGCTGGTGGTGGCATCTATCATCACGTTGAAGATAAGATAAGTGTTGGTTGAATGGTGTTGATTGATGGAGTTGAAAGGTTTGAACTAAAGATAGGAGTTGCCATTAATTCAACAGTACAAGTGTTGCGACGCAACAGGCGATGCCACGAAGTATGAAGCTGGTAACCCAAAAAAAACATAATAATTAAAAGTGGCTGAACAAAATACAATACCGTCAAATCAAAAGGCCCCCGATGCATCGGGAGGGTTGGGGAGGCTTTTGATCCTTGGTGGAGGCGAAAGCGGTGTTGGCGCAGCATTGCTGGGCAAACAGCAGGGGTATGAAGTGTTCTTAAGTGATGCGGGTTTCCTGAATGAAAAATACAGGTCAGCATTAAGCGGGCATAAAATTGAGTTTGAAGAAGGTGGCCATACTGCAGACAAAATTTTAAGTGCAGATGAAGTGGTGAAAAGTCCCGGTATTCCTGAAAAGAATGAAATGGTAAAAGCCATTCGTGCAAAACAAATACCGGTGATAAGCGAGATAGAACTGGCTTATCGCTTTAAAGGCGACAGTAAGATAATCGCTATAACAGGCAGCAATGGTAAAAGCACCACCACATCGCTTATTTATCATATCTGCAAAAAAGCAGGACTGGATTGTGCGCTGGTGGGCAATATAGGTTACTCATTTGCAAAGCAGGTGGCAGAAGATCCAAAGCCCTTATATGTGGCCGAAATAAGTTCTTTCCAGTTAGACGATATAAAAAATTTCCGTGCAGATGTTGCGGTGTTGCTGAATATAACGGAAGACCATCTCGACCGCTACAACTACAGGTTTGAAAATTATATCAACAGCAAGTTTCGCATCGTTGAAAATGCAACAATAAATGACTACTTCATCTACAATGCAGATGATGAAGTGATAACAAATAAACTGAAGCAAATAACATTACACACAAACATATTACCATTTTCTATGCAACACGAACAACCAAACAACGGCGGCTACATTCACGGAAATAATATGACACTGCGCTTTAATGAAGAGCGCTTAAGCATGGGCATTTATGATTTTGCCCTTAAGGGAAAACACAATCAATACAACACAATGGCATCAGGTATTGCAGGCATGGTGATGGATATACGAAAAGAAAAAATTCGTGAAGCCGTAACAGACTTTGAAAGTCTTGAGCACCGCATGGAGCACGTAGCAACAGTGCGTGGCGTTGAATTTATCAACGACAGTAAGGCTACCAATGTGAATAGTACGTGGTATGCTTTGGAAAGTATGGGGAGGCCTGTTGTGTTGATACTCGGTGGTTTGGATAAAGGCAATGATTATAGTTTGATAGAAGACCTGGTAAAAGAAAAAGTAAAAGCTATTATATGCATGGGCGTTGATAATTCAAAGATCCATAAAGCATTTGATGGAATTGTTTCACCTGTTATAGATACGGCAAGTGCTGAGGATGCGGTGAACAATGCATTTCATTTGGCTGCAAAAGGAGATGTGGTATTGCTGAGCCCTGCCTGCGCCAGCTTTGACCTGTTTAAAAATTATGAAGACAGGGGAAGGCAGTTTAAAGAAGCGGTGAAGAACCTGTAAGGCCATCCCGGAACCGGGTAAGAGCCTTACTATAAAGAGAAGTGTATGAACGATAAAACATTTGAAACATTAGAGAGCTTAAGAAGTCCGTTTAGGGATTTAGGGCGCGGATGGAGCGAACATTTGGGCTATCGTGCACGGGGTGATAAATACATCTGGAGCATCGTGGTATTGCTTGCTATTGCTTCATTGCTTGTAGTGTACAGCGCAACAAGTTCACTCGCTTATAAATATTATGACGGCAATAACACGGCTTACCTGTTCAAACAGCTTGCGTTTATTGTAGTGGGTTTGCTGGTGATCTATTTCATGCATCGCGTTAATTACACTATTTATTCAAGGGTGGCGCTTTGGTTATACCTGATATCTATTCCGTTGCTTATATATACTTTATTCTTTGGTGTTGAAGTAAACGACGCAAGCCGTTGGATAAAACTGCCCGTTCTTAATCTTACCATTCAAACCAGTGACCTTGCAAGGCTTGCATTATTCATGTACATATCACGGCAGCTTAGCCGCAGGCAAACCGACATTAAGGATTTTAAAAAAGGGTTTCTTCCGCTTATTGTTCCGGTTATTATTATTTGCGCGCTGATAGTGCCTGCAAATCTTTCAACTGCATTATTAACCGGGTTAACATCATTGCTGTTAATGTTTATTGGCCGTGTAAGCATAAAACATTTACTGCTTGTATTATTTATTGCAGCCATTCCTGTTTTGCTCATTATCGCCATTGCCGTAACAACACATAATGAAGAAGCCAACACAAGCGGAAAGAACAATATTGCTTCAACAATAAATTCAATGGGCAGGTTTGGCACCTGGGTGCAGCGCACACAGGATTTTATTTATGCCAAAGGTGAAGACATTCCTTACCAGGTGCAGCAACAAAATATTGCTATAGCTAACGGCGGCGTCTTATTCGGTCTCGGCCCCGGCAACAGTAAACAAAAAAATTATTTGCCGCAGGCATATAATGATTCCATCTATCCCATCATCATTGAAGAATATGGGTTGTTTGGCGGTTTGTTCATCATTTTTTTATACATCATTTTTTTATTCCGTTGTATCAGGCTATTCAGAAAATGCCCTTATGCATTCGGGGCTTTTCTTGCATTGGGCCTCAGTTTTACATTAGCCATACAGGCCATTGCAAACATGGCGGTAGGTGTAAATCTTATTCCTGTTACAGGTGTTACGTTGCCGTTGGTGAGTATGGGTGGAAGTTCATTCCTGTTCACCTGCGCATCTATTGGAATTATTTTAAGTGTAGCAAGAAATATAGAAGCCCCACCTAACCTCCCCAAAGGGGAGGAACAAGAGGCAACACCCAAAGTGGGTTTCACAGAAGTTGACGATGTTAAAACAAAAGCAAGACTACTAATAGAAGAATGAACACTGATAAAAATATAAACGTTCTTAAAACTTCCCCTCCTTCAGAGGGGATTAGAGGGGAGGCTGCTCCCTCTCCTTTGGAGAGGGCGGGGGGAGAGGCCGTTGGGGTGAGGCTCATCATCGCCGGCGGCGGCACCGGTGGGCATATTTTTCCTGCCATAGCCATTGCGAATGCTATTAAAGAATTGCAGCCTCAAACGGAAATATTGTTTGTTGGTGCAAAAGGAAAAATGGAAATGGAAAAGGTGCCGCAGGCAGGTTATAAAATTAAAGGCCTGGATATAGCAGGTTATGACAGGGGCTCTTTGATAAAAAATATCTCCTTGCCGTTTAAGCTTGTAAAAAGCTTTATACAGGTAAGAAAAATATTTGCTGATTTTAAGCCTGGTGCTGCCATTGGTGTTGGTGGTTATTCAAGTTTTCCTGTGCTAAAGTTGGCGCAGCAGAAAGGCATTCCAACTTTCATTCATGAAAGCAATTCATTCGCCGGCAAGAGCAATATCATGCTCGGTAAAAAAGCAATGAAAGTTTTTGTGGCAAGTGAAGGCATGGAAAAATTTTTCCCGGCAAATAAACTTGTTATAACAGGCAACCCTGTGCGTAAAAGCATTGCAGCAAGTAAAGTAAGCAGAGAAGAAGCAATGGATTTTTTTGGGCTTGATAAAAACAAGCCGGCGGTATTGGTGGTTGGTGGCAGCCTTGGTGCAAGAAGTATTAATGAAGTGATAGTACAACATATTCTTGATTTTAAACCACTGGGTTTGCAGGTAATATGGCAAACAGGTAAAACAACTGCAGATGCATATTTAGACAGGGCGAAGCCCTTGACCAATGTTTGGGCAGGCGCTTTTATAAATGAAATGGATAAAGCTTATGCTGCTGCGGATATAGTTGTTTCAAGGGCAGGCGCAATGGCAGTTGCAGAATTATGTGTGGTAAAGAAGCCGGTGATTTTTGTGCCGTTCCCTTTTGCGGCAGAAGACCATCAGACCATGAATGCAAAATATCTTGTTGACAGGCACGCAGCACTAATGGTGAAAGATGATATGGTGAAAGCAAGATTGTTTACTGAAATAACGGGCCTTGCAAAAGATGAATCGAAAAAAAAACAATTGGCAGATAGTATAGCAGCTTTTGCTGTTAAGGATGCAGATAAGAAAATTGCAGAAGAAATATTACGCCCCCTCTAACTCCCCCAAGGGGAGAACTAGGAAGTTCTAAATATGAATGACAACAAAAAAATATTGGGTGCTAAAAAAGCCCCTCCACTGGAGGGGTTGGGGAGGCTTTACTTCATAGGCATTGGTGGCATTGGCATGAGCGCATTGGCAAGATATTTTAAAAGCCTTGGAGCAAAAGTTACCGGTTATGATCGCAGCATTACGCCACTTATACGGGAGCTTGAAGCAGAAGGTATTGATGTGCATTTTGAAGAAGATATAAATGCCTTACCAAAAGATGTGGATGTGGTGGTATATACACCTGCAATTCCTGCAGACCACAAAGAGCTGGTATATTATAAAGAGAATAATTACAGGGTTGTAAAACGCAGTGATGTATTGCAATGGATCACTGAAAGTTCTTACAATATATGCGTAGGGGGAACACATGGCAAAACAACCGTAACCACTATGATAGCGCACATGCTTCGTAACAGTGGTTATGGTTGCAATGCCTTTTTGGGTGGTATCTCGGCAAACTATCACACCAACTTCTGGAGCAGTAAAAACAATGTTGCCGTAATAGAAGCAGATGAATACGACAGGAGCTTTCTAAAGCTTTCGCCCGATGTAGCTGTGATAACGGCCATGGATGCAGACCATTTGGATATATATGGTTCGGTTGCAGAACTGGAGAATGCATTTGTGGGTTTTTCAAAAAAGATAAAAGCAAATGGCTGCCTTATTTCAAAATGTGGTTTAAGAAGAAGCCGGGACCTGGATGCGGCAACACATTATACGTATGCGTATGACAATGAAGCAGCAGATGTATATGCAAAAGATATTAAAGTGGTGAATGGAACTTATAAATATGATGTTGTTGCAAAAGACTGGCAGTTGAATGATGTTGAACTGCACATGGGCGGACTGCACAATATCGAGAACAGTATTGCAGCAATAACTGTTTGCAGGTATTTAAAGATTGATGATGATAAGATAAAAAAATCGCTGAAAAACTTTAAAGGTGTAAAGCGCAGGTTCGAATACATTTTAGGCGGCCCAAACGCCTCCCCTGAAGGGGCAGGCCGGGAGGGGGCTGTTTTAATAGACGATTATGCGCATCATCCTGCAGAAATAAAAGCATTGTTAAGCGGTGTGAAGAGTTTGTATGATGGTGAGTTGACGGTGATATTTCAACCGCATCTGTATAGCAGGACAAACGATTTTGCTGATGAATTTGCGCATAGTTTGGATATGGCAGACCAGGTAATACTGTTGCCCATTTATCCCGCACGTGAAGTGCCGATGGAAGGCGTAACAAGTGAACTTGTTTTAAACAAAATGCAGTTACCGCAAAAACAAATACTGGATAAGAATGCAATGCTGGATTGGTTGAAATTATATAAGCCAAAGTTATTGGTAATGTGCGGCGCCGGTGATATAGACGCATTGGTGCAACCTGTAAAAGAAATTTTAATGCAGTAAACAAGCTGCACAGGTTTAAAAACCTGTGCGGTTTTAGTAAACAATGAGTGTAAAGAAAAAAATAAAAACAATTGGCTGGTCGGCGCTGGGTTTATGCTGCGTTGTATTGCTGGTTGCTGCAATGAAATCAAAAGATGCAAAACCATGCAATAATGTTAAGATAAATATTAAAGGTGTGAAACAGCATTTGTTTGTGACAAATGAAGAGGTGCTTTCTGTGTTAAATAAAAATAATATTCATGCCGGTGAGAACCTGGACGAGATCAACCTGAGAAAAACAGAAGCTTTGCTGAATCAAAACGTGTGGATAAAAGAAGCGCAGTTGTTCTTTGACAATCATCAAATATTGCATGTAAATATTACAGAGCGTGAGCCCGTAGCAAGAGTATTTACTGTAAACGGCAATTCATTTTATATAGACAGTACCGGTTTGCGATTGCCTTTAAATGAAAATGCCGTAGCAAGACTGGTAGTGTTCACATCATTCCCTTCGGCAAAAGAAGTTTTGTCAAAGCCGGATAGTTTAATGTTAAATGATGTGAAGGCAATAGCAATGTATATAACTGCCGACAGCTTTTTAAATAAACAAACAGCGCAGGTGAACATTACAACAGAAGGTAAATATGAAATAATTCCCGTTGTAGGCAACCAGGTTATAAGAATTGGTAATGCTGATGACCTGGATGAAAAGTTTACGAAGCTGCTTGCATTTTATAAACAGGTATGGAATAAGGTGGGCTTTGAAAAATATTCAGTGATCGATGTGCAGTATAAGGGCCAGGTGGTTGCGGTGAAGAGAGATGGAACTCATGTAAGATCAGACACAGCGAAAGCGTTGGTTCAACTGGCGAGTGCAGATAAAAAGCTGAATAAAGCTTTAAATGATACAACGTATGCTGCATCATTGCCTGGAGTAAATATTGATACGGTGAATGTGTTGGTTAAAGATGAAGCAAAGAAGCCTAAAGCGGTGATGAAGAAGTCTGGACCTTGATTTTGGGATTAAAGTATAGACATGATGTTGGGCGCGATGAATTGTATAAGCGCTTATATAATTTAAGTTCTTTAAATAAAAACGGTGAATCTGCAGGATGTTCAGGAATTTGATATAGGTCTGATGCTTTGATGCGGCTGACCGCATGATACGATGATTAACTGTTCAAACAGGTTGGCGGAATGAGTAAAGAACAAATGCTTGTAACCCAAAAAAGAAACTAAAAAATAACAATAACTTTTTCTATAACAACACAAACAACTAAAACACGATCTATGAACCAAAGTACAAACGGCAATGCAATACAAACTGTATATGATGATACAGGCATGCCGATCATTGTAGGGCTTGACATTGGCACTACAAAAATTGCTGCGATTGCTGGCAGAAAAAACGAATATGGTAAGCTTGAAATTCTCGGATTTGGGCGGGCAGACAGTAATGGTGTGCAACATGGGCAGGTGCTGAATATTGATCAAACCATCAAGGCTATTCAGCAGGCATTGCAAAACTGCGCCAAAAGCAATCCTGATCTTGAGATCAGGGATGTATATGTAGGCGTTGCCGGGCATCATATCAAAAGCTTGCAAACACGCGGCGACATAGTTCGCCAGAATTCTGAAACTGAAATTGAACGCTGGGAAATTGACCAGTTGGTAGAGAATCAACGCAAGACTTTTATTCCGGCAGGCGACCAGATCATTGATGTGATACCACAGGATTTTCATGTTGATAATTATCAAAACATAAAAGACCCTGTTGGTTATAACGGCGTAAAGGTGGGCGCAAACTTTCACATCATAACGGGAGACAGGAATGCGATAAGAAATATTTACCGCGCTGTTGACCGCAGCAGCTTGAAAACAAAAGACCTGGTACTGCAACCACTTGCTTCATCAAGCGCTGTAATGAGTGAAGTGGATATGGAAGCTGGTGTGGCTATTCTTGATATTGGTGGCGGCACAAGCGATCTTGCTGTATTTTATGATGGCATCTTAAAACACACTGCAGTTATTCCTTTTGGCGGTGAGAACATTACCAACGATATACGCATGGGTTTAGGTGTATTAAGAAGCCAGGCCGAAGCCATGAAAGTGCAGTTTGGAACTGCATTGACAGATGAAGCAAAGGCAAATGCATTCATCACTATTCCGGGTATAAAAGGCATGGCGCCAAAAGAAATAAGTGTAAGAAATCTTGCGGCCATCATACAGGCAAGAATGAGCGAGATACTTGATTTTGTTACCTATCATATCAAACAGATAGGCCTGGACAGCCGTGCATTGAATGGCGGTATTATTTTAACCGGTGGCGGTTCACAATTAAAGCATCTGATACAGCTTACGGAATATTGCACCGGCATCAGCGCACGCATTGGTTATCCCAACGAGCACCTTGCTCCGAATCATGTTGATGAATTAAAAAAGCCTATGTATGCAACCTGCATCGGTTTAATACTGAAAGGCTATAATGATTATGAACATAAGCGTAAAGAGTTCAACAACAGTTTTAAGAAAGTTGAAGTACCGGAGGTTTTGGTAAAAGATGATGTAAAAAATAATGGCAAAGAACAAAAGGCAGAAAAGGTTGATACATCAAAGCGCAAAGGGCTCAACAACTTCTGGGATAAATTCAAAGACAGTTTAATTGATATGTTTAAGGAAGAGGAGGATAAGGAAATCAAATAACAATATTCAAATCTCAGATAACAAATAAACAAGCTCAAAACTTACCATTAAATTCAATAACACTTACTAACCTCAAAAAATAAATTATATGATACATTTTGATCTGCCCAAGCAAAAATCATCTATTATAAAAGTGCTTGGCATTGGCGGCGGTGGCAGCAATGCAGTGAACTATATGTATGCTCAAAATATTGAGGGTACCGATTTTATTATTTGTAATACAGATGCGAAAGCATTGGAACAAAGCGGTGTTCCCAACAAAGTACAGTTAGGGCCACACCTTACACAAGGTTTGGGTGCGGGTGCTAATCCTGAAGTTGGAAAGAATGCGACAGAAGAAAGCCTCGAAGAGATACGCCGCATTCTTGAAGTGAATACAAAGATGGCTTTTATATGTGCCGGTATGGGTGGCGGAACAGGCACCGGTGGCGCACCTATCATTGCACAGGTTTGCCGTGAGATGGATATTCTTACCGTTGGCATTGTTACAACGCCTTTTGGTTTTGAAGGCCCGCGCCGTTTGCTGCAGGCGGAAGAAGGTATAAAAAGATTGCAGCCTTATGTTGATACATTGCTTATCATCAGCAATGATAAACTGCGTATGCAATATGGAAATTTAAAGATGAAAGAAGCATTTTCAAAGGCAGATAATGTGTTGGCAACAGCAGCTAAATGTATCACCGATATCATTAACAGCCGCGGCCATATTATTGTTGACTTTGCCGATGTATGCACTGTAATGAAAAATGGCGGTGTTGCCATATTGGGAAGCGCTTCTGTAGAAGGCGAGAACCGTGCACAACGGGCTATTGAGGAAGCATTGAATTCTCCGTTGCTGAATGATAATGATATACGCGGTGCCAAATGGATACTCATCAACATCAACAGCGCTGAAGGTGATTTTGAATGTACGATGGATGAACTGGAGATCATCAACAGTTACCTGCGTATGCAGGCGGGCGAAGAAACCGATGTGATCGTTGGTATGGGATATGATCCTGAACTTGAAAGAAAGATAGGGATAACACTTATTGCAACCGGGTTTGAACAGAAAGACCCTGTGGCCGCATTGCACCGGGAAACAATGCCCGCCAAGAAGATGGAGAAACCAAAAGAAGAAAAGATAGTGATGACGTTGGGTATAGATGGCGAAGAGAAGAAGATGTATAATCAATCTCCTATACCATTTGAGGAAAAAGATATATATGCGCCCACTATGGTTGAATCTGGACCTGAACCTGTAAGCGTTGTTGAGCCGGTTGTTGAACAGGAAGTTGCAGAGGAAACGCCTTTAAGGTTTGAACTGGAGATACCTGCCGCAGCAGAAGAGAAAACAAAAGAACCGGAAATTAAAAAGACAGAAATGCCTGAACAAAGACGTTCTATTGTTTCAATGTTTTATGAAGAGAAAGATGAAGAAGATAAAACTGCGGCACCAACTTTTTTAAACAAGCCTTCTTCAATTTATGCACAGCAGCCGCAAATGCCTGTAGCTGAAGTGAAGAAAGAGGAACCTAAAAAAGAGGAACCTAAAAAGGAAGAGCCAAAAAAAGAGCAGAAGCCAACGTTGTTTGAAGAAGAGACCATGGAATTTGAAATGGTGATAAAAGAAGATGTGCCTGTGAAGCCAGTACCTGTTGCAGCTATTAACCTGCCTATGAATGATGAAGAAGAAGAGCAAAAGCGCCGTGCAGAAGAACGCATTCACAAGCTGCGTAATCTTTCTTATAACATGAATACGATGGATAACAATGGCGAATATGAAAATGTTCCCGCCTATGTGCGCAGGAACCTTGAATTGTTTGGTAACAACAAGCTTACATCTGTTGAAGATTTTTACAGCAAGGTAGCAGTTAAGAAAGACGAGAATAATCAAACACAAATTTCTACCATCAATACATTTTTAGATGGAAAGAAGCCTGATTAATAGCCTGGCATAGAGTTTTAGTTGTGATTGCCCTCCTGGTTTTCCGGGAGGGCTTTTGTTTATTACTATTGCTCATTGATAAAGAAAGTTATTCTTTGTCTTTCTCTATATCTTACGGGTATATCATCGCACATGGCGGACGACCAATCGGGCGAATTACTCATCAGCCGTTTTACTTCTGCAGCAGTGCCATAGCCGGGATCTTCCAAGATGCTTACTTCGGAAATGCTGCCATCCTGGTTTATCAAAAAAATCATGTCAACAAAATATACGCCTGGAGGTGCACCATTATTGGCGGCTACCTGCGGCTTTAAATAACGTTGCAAAAAATGGATCCATGAAGTGTTGGTAGTATCATCATCAAGTAAAGCAGGTTTTATATGGCTACAATAAATAGTATCATTATTTTGAATAATGTACATGCCTGAATCATTCGTTACTACCGGATATGGGAAATGTTTTTTATGCAATGTTACCTGCACAAGGCCATTCCTGGCTTCGTCTTTATCAACAAATTGCAGCGCCGCCTTTTTTGAATACACTTCTACTTTTAATACGCTGGTGTCAGGAATTTTTAAAAGATCGGCATAAGTAACAGTTTTGTTATTCACCTGGATCATTGCTGTTTGCAGCGAAACTTTTTTGGAGAATTGCATGCTCACCCATTTCGGGGCTGCATTGTCTTGTGCATTTAATTGCAGGCATGCGCATACTGTTAGCGCAAATAATAAATGTTTAAGCAGTTTCATATTTGGTTTATTTAAGGTGAAATAAAAATGTGCTTAGGTGATATACTTATAAACACATTAATGCATTCGATTCAAAACTAAAGCCTGCAAAAAAAGGAAATTATTTATAAATTTAAAAATGCTCCTGCAGATTTATACCTGCTCCCGTGCAGCGAGTATATGAATGTCTTTCACTTCTATTGTTTGCTTGTCATAACCTTTTTCAGCAGCGCTTATCATAGCAAGGCCTAATTCTTTTAAGGTGGTGGAAGCATTTTTAGTAAAGAGTTTTATAATGGAAATGAGCCATGCACCGTATTTATAAAACTTAAGTGTATTTTTTAAACCTTTGGTGGGTTCTAAAATGCCCGGCCTGAAGTTGTACACTTTTTTAAAAGGTAGTTTCAGGAGATCGTTTTCTGTTTTGCCTTTAACCCTTGCCCAATTTACTCTTCCTTCTTCTGTGCTGTCTGTGCCTGCACCGGAGATGTAACAGAAAACCATATCTGTATTATGCACGCATAGCGTTTCAGCAAAATTCATAGTTAGGGTGTAGGTGAACCTGTAATACTGGTCTTTCTTCATTCCGACAGAAGAAACGCCAAGGCAAAAAAAACAGGTGTTGTATCCGGATAACTGTGCAGTTACAGTTTTAAGATCAAAAAAATTTGTATGAATTACTTCTGTAAGCTTTGCATGTGTAATGCCGCTTGGCTTCCTGTTTATGATAAGCACTTTTTCAACTGCGGGATGCAACAGGCATTCATGTAAAACACCTTCGCCAACCATACCGGTTGCACCGGTTAAGATCACTTTAAGCATAACCGAAATTAGTAAAGAGTTATAATGAATCTGTTAATAACCTTTCATCAAAAAAATTATTGCAACTGTACAAATGGCTATCGCCGTTGTGAACGATGTATTATTTCGGGTAACTTCTTCCAAAACTCATACGATAAATAAAATTCTTTTACGCAGCGAATGCTGGTTGTTATCGCGCCTGTTCAAACAGGTAAAACAAAAGAATCAATGGTGGAAGTATCGAAAGAAATAAAAGATGTTGCAGGGCCAAGGCTGCTGGCAGGAGAAGAATACCAAAGCATCATGCGTAATATGAGCCTGCGTTTGCCTGCACGTTTTTCTACGCTGCAATCGCTGGAAAATGCGGCAACGAATATGCAGAGGCCAATGTGATCAGTCAATAAATATAAAGCATGGTCGCTGCTTTCTTAAGCACCTGGTTGAAGCTTAATTAAAAGCCTTCACAGCTTTAGTTATCGTATAGAAATGAAAGCGGCCTATTGTTCAAAAGAAGTGAGATCGCATTCCAGTTCATGCCTGTTCCAGTGGCCCGTTTCGGCGGCGGCTTTATAAGTAGAGTGGAGGAAACGCATCAGGGTTTCTTCTGGATCCGCAGCATTTCTAACCACATCATACAATAAAAAGTATTCACCCCAATCCTTACTGAAGAAAGCCTCTGCAGGTTCAATCTTTTGTTCACCATACGCCAAAGGCATTGGATAAGCATAAGCATAAAAAGCAGCCTGTGGAAAAGCTTCATTACCTGGCCAGAAACCGCAACTGCTTACTTCATGCGAATAAGCTTCCTGCATTACGCTTAAAGGTATGTTGGGTGCGCCGCCTGAATGCAAAGGCGCAGGCCTGCCCGAAAATCGTGTGAGCGCAAGATCGAAAGCGCCCCAGAAAAAATGTACAGGACTGCTTTTGCCCCAAAACCCTGCCCTGAACCTCGTAAACACATTATGCACCTGTACAAGGGCCTGCCAGAAATTATATACATGTTCTTTGTCGTAGCTTTTATGCAATTCATCTTTTTCAAAAGGAATAGCCGGTTCCATTTCATTTGGTGCAGCATGAATGTTTATTTCAACGCCTGCAGCCTTTAGCTTTTGAAAAAGTTCAGCATAAAAATCTGCTACAGTGCGGGGATATAATTTCACTTCCTGCTTTATACCTGCACTGGTTCTGATATTCAGTGCGTGTTGCTGGAAGTTAAATTCCATCTCAAATATACCTGCTGCGCAGGGCATGCTTCCGGTAGTTAAGCCCTGTGCAGAAACATACAGCGTTACATGCCAGGAATGATTAAGCCAAGGCATAGACCGCAGCCTTATTTTACCAACGATCTGTGTATAGAGCTGAAGTGTCAGCAGGGTATCTTTCCACTTATTAAAATCAAGTTCAGGCCAGGTTAGCTTTTTCATTGTATAAGATTTAAGAAAAGCAAAGTAATATGATAGCTGCGATAAACATTGCCTGTTTATACACTTCCGTTTATCTCAGGCATATTCCTTTCATATATTTACGAACAACACATTTATTGTATGATGTTAATTTCGTGGCAGTCTAAAACCAGGTGAAAAAACACCATAACCATAGCTCCCATCTTAACCTGATAATAGCAACAAAGCCCGGCGCTTTCCGCTGAAGCTTTGTTGGAATAAAATAAATTCAAATCAATAAAAATTAAAAACATGAAAAAGATCGCAGCATGTACCATGTTATTACTGGCAATTGGTTTTACATCAATGGCTCAATGCAACAAAAAGATGAAATGGAAAGCGCTTAAAACAGAATTTGTAAGATCATCAGGAGAAGTAGATAGCAAAGACGAAGCCGTAACGGTAACGACAGGCCAGGATAGTATTTCTGTTGTTGCAGAGAACGGAGAAGAGGCAATGATGGGGAAAATTACTGATTATGTGTGCAACTGGAATGACAAGAACAGTGGTAAAATAAATTTTAAAAGCGAGGTAACTGATAAGCAGGGAACCATTCGCCATGCAACCGTTACAATTGAATCAAAAGATGGAAAAGTAACCATTTTGCTGGAAGCCACTGAAGAAGATACGAAGATAAGGCTGCCGGTAGATGCTTACGAAGAGGTGAAATGATCATCCTAAAAACTCCATATCTTCTTTTGTAAGCTGAATGTTTGCGGCTGCCACATTTTCTTCAAAATGTTGTAAAGAAGATGTGCCGGGTATAGGCAATATCCATGGTGAATGATGCAGCAGCCATGCAATATTTATTTGTGCTTCTGTTAGTCCATATTTTTTTGCAATGGCAGCAATGCGTTCATCTTTTTTTGAATTTGCTGTAAGCAGTGAAAAGAAAGGTACCAGTGGTATTTCGTTCTGCTCGCAAATATGCAACAGATCTTCAGCGCCGCGGGTTTCTCCGTACGGCGCTTTAAGATGCCCGCGTTGTGCATGGCCATACATATTTTCAACGGTTGCTATCTCCCCCATGCGCATTGCTTTTTCCAGTTCTTCACGGTTTACATTGCTTACGCCAACATGCAATATTTTTCCTTCTTCCTGCATTTTAAACATGGCCTCTAAAGATGCTTCAAAGCTGCCGCCATGTATCACCCTGAAATGCACCAGTTTTATCTGCTCCAGTTTAAGGGTGCGGAGATTATTTTCAATACTGCTGCGCAGGTTCTCCGGTTTATTAAAAGGTATCCAGCTTTTATCAGGTTTCCGGGCGCCGCCCACTTTGGTACATATCACCAGGTCGTCGTTGTACGGATATAACGCTTCTGCAATAAGCCGGTTGGTTACATCTTCCCCGTAATAATCTGCCGTATCTAAAAAATTGATTCCTTTATCAATGCATTGCCTTAATATTTCCAAAGCCTCATCTCTTCTTGGCGGTTCGCCATAAATACCTTCACCTGTAAGGCGCATGGTGCCATAACCTAAACGGTTTACTGTTAAAGGTTGATTGCTTTTGCCTGCAATGGTGATTGTTTTGGGGTTATTCATTATTATTAATTTATCAGTGTTTTAAAAATAAAGAACAGGTTATTTATCCGGCGCAAGGTTAATCATTTTATACAAAAAATGAATTGAATAGGTGTGATTACAGTTTGATAATTATTCTTTCATTCAATATGCAATACTTTTTTTGCAAGCGCAATCTCTGCCTCATCGCCGGTATATTTTCCTTTTTCATCAGATAGCTTCACCACTTTTGTCCATGGCCCGCCTTCGGGATAAGCCTCCGCCAGTTTCATTACTATGTTCATTGCGGTAAGGCCAACATCGTTTGTGAAATTAGTGCCTATGCCAAACGATATTTTTATTTTATCTGCTGCAAATGCTGTTATACGTTTAACCTTGTCATAGTTCAATGCATCAGAAAAAATTATGGTCTTTGAAAGCGGGTCAATGCCCAGTTTTTTATAATGGCTGATGAGTTGTTGTGTGAATTGTATTGCATCACCACTGTCATGCCTTACGCCATCAAAAAGCTTTGCGAATTTTTTATCGAATTGCTGAAAAAAAACTCCTGTTGTAAATGTATCACTCAATGCAATACCCAGATCGCCGCGATATACTTCAGCCCAATGCTCCAATGCCATTTCATTCGCCATTGTATAACCATATTTTGCCGCATGAAACATGAACCATTCATGTGCATGTGTGCCTATTGGTTTGGTATGATTAATATGTGACAAGTGCACATTGCTTGTTCCTACAAAACGATTGCCTCCGTTTTCTTTCAGTGCCTTCATCACAATTTTGTGTACTGCATAAGAATGCCTGCGGCGTGTGCCAAACTCTGCAATGGTTACACCAAGCGCATTATAACGCTGTATTTTTTCTTTCGTTATTGCATACACTTCTTCATCGCTTACACGCTGTATATTGTTAAGACGGTAATATAATTCTGATATGATGGATAACAAAGGCACTTCCCACAAAATGGTGCGGTACCAATAGCCTTCAACAGATACATCAACATCATCGCCGTTCTGTACTATCCGCACTTCATCTGCATCATAGCGGTAGCCTTCAAGAAAATCGAGATAAGTTGGCGACAGATAAGGGCAGGCAGTGCTTAAAAACTTCTTCTCTTCTTTGGTTAACTGCAATGAAGCCATTGCCTGTACAGCCGCCTGCAATGCTTCTGCAAAACCTTTTGGGAAACAGTGTTGGCCACGGTTTATAAAACGATACTTTGCTTTGGAACGCGGAAACAGGTGCACTACTGCATACTGCATCGTGAACTTATAAAAATCATTATCGAGTATGGAAGAAAGATGAACTGTTTTAAGAGGCTGCATAGGAAAACAATATAAGCAATTTATATTCAGCAAAACAATTGCACAGCTCTCATTAAAACAGAAAATACAACCCTTTGTATTGTTAACTGCTTGTTTTCAATGCACCGTTATTTAGCCTGGCAATTCTTCCTTAACAAAAATTTTAAGAAGTAAAGTTCTCCTTTTTAATTATTTCACGATTAATTCAAACTGCGGACAAAGCCGAAAATCCGTTCTCATTTCCCCCGCATTTAAAAGAGTAGGCATTAAATTTTTGCAGCGCTAACACTGCAAACTAAAAAAATCATGTATGAAAACACTTAGTGGAACACTCAGGTTCCAGGTAGAATTTGAACAAAAACCTGAACAGGAAATCCAGCTTGCAGGGTTTCTTTTTTATTGTAATGGTATTCTTATTCAGAAACAATTTGTAAAAGACAATGTGCTTGAATTTTCATTCAACGATGATGTAAAGCGTGTTGTTAAGGCCGGTGATGCAGAGCGCACAAGGCTTACAGCAGAAGGTGATTTACCTGATGCTTCACAACTGCGTTTATTCATTGCGCCGGTTGCCAACAGGAACATTGAAAATATCAACACCATTGAAGCAATGGAAAGTCTTAAGGCTTATGAGCCGGTATTAAACAGCGATGTGGAAGGCAACATTTCAATTCTTCCGATTCCTGTTATTATTTCACAATTCTGGCCGTTCTGTATTTGCCGCGTAACGGGTAAAGTATCCAAATGGTTTCATGTAGGGCAAACATGGCAGAACCGCGTGGTTTGCCATGCAAGGGTACATATTTGTGAAGTTGATAAAATATGGTATTGGATATACCGCATACCGGATAACATCATTGCAAAAATTCCGGATATTATTTTAAGGCCTGAAGAAGTAATAAAAATTCCTATCCCCATACCCGATCCGCCACCGTTTTTTAACCGTGCAGTTCAGCCTAAAATTGAACCCACGCAAAATATCTTCAGCAATGCATCGGCAGAAAATATTCAGCCGGATACCATCAGTAAACTTCCCGTATTAAGCGATGATATTAAACGCAGCTTTGCTTCCGGCAATCTGAATGCAATCCGCGAAACCATTGCAGCTAATTATTCCATACTGCATCCCTGGTTTTGTTTATCACCCATACTGTGGCCATACTTTTATCGTTGCGATGAAGCAGCAGTTGTTTATACCGATGCAAACGGCCGGTTTGATACGAATATCATTTATAGCTGTTTTGGCGACAGGCCTGATATTTATATATGGGTTGAATATTTGATCAATGGCGTTTGGACCTCAGTATATCATCCACCGATCCCGTGCTATACTTTCTGGGATTATACCTGTGGCAGCAATATCAATATTACTATTACTGATGAACGGGTACCCGGGAACTGTTGTTGTAACTGCCCCATACCCGGTGAACTTGTATGGATAAGAAGTGTTGGAGGGCACACAAGCGTTGCCCACATACAACAGAACGCTGTGCTGCAGGCACCCGATGGACAGCTGGCATCTTATGACCGTATTGGTTTAACAGATGCCGATGCTATTGGTGATACATTTACTACACATGTTGGTGACTTCAAACGCCCCTTTGGTGGCAGGCCTTCTTTATACATGGGCTTTGGCAGCGATCTTCCCAACACAAATATTTATTATTACCGCTGGAGTTATAAGCAAATAAAAAATGCAGATCTCGACGATCCTGCAACGGCAGATGATTACAAACCTTTGGTACCGGCAGGTGGTTTTGTATCTAAATCTTACCAGTATTTATATATTGATCCGGCAGATAGCAGTACACAGTCTGCACCGGATAGCGTAACGCTCGGCCCGCTAACTGTTGGAAGCAATAGCAATTTATACATTATACCTCCGTCAAGCCCTGATATGGCGCCGTTCAATGTGCTTGCTGCGCATCCTGAACGTTTTAGCCCTGGATGGCATGAGCCTATATACAATATGAACACCATCAGCTTTGATTCATCGCAATTGAAAAATGGAGCTATGCCCGGAGGTGATGGCTTGTATGAATTTAAACTTGAATTGTTTGATGAAGCTGGTAACCTGTTAACGCATATTCCGAAGAGTACTTTTAAAGTACCTGATTATTTGGATGCAGGTTTTAGTGTGAATGCACCGGATCAGCTATTAGATACTAACATCATAGATGATACCGCAAATGCATTCAACATACAAATGCGCATTGATAATTCAAAATGTCATGGTGGTATCTTCCCGGTACAGGTAAACGGCCATGATGCTTCTCTTGACTGCTGCGGTTTTGTAAGCTATAAACCGGAAGGTGCTGAAGCAGACATTAAGTTGTCATTCCTGGCAACACATCCTAATAATTTTGGAGTATTCAGTTTTAGTGTTGTGAGAGGTACATGTGGTAATGTAACAAATGCAGGCGCCGGCGGTATGGTGATTGACAGCACGTATCAATCTTTAAGTCCTGTTGTTTATGCTTACCAGTTAAACAGCAGCGGTGTATATGAAAAACATTTTACACCTGCACAGCTTTTGGAGGGATGTTATGATAACGGCAACGGCAAAGCGGCTTTTGCAGAAACATTGTATGTAACTGCAATGGCAACAGACGGTGTTTTCCGTGTATCGGCAAATGATGCAGTGCATGAATTGCTTGCTTACCCGGTTGCAGCTTTTGCATTGGAACCATAATCAATAAGCAATAAAACACCGGTGGCTCATGCTGCCGGTGTTTTTATTTTTATCAAAAACAAACTATAAGCATTTTGCAATATTTTTAGTGAGTGAATATACTTTATTTGGTACTGTCTGTTTTTGTTGTATGGAGGCTTACACATTTATTAAGTAAGGAAGACGGGCCTTTTGACATCATCTTTATTCTTAGAAAAAAAACAGGCAACGGATTTTTTGGCAAGCTGATGGATTGCTTTTATTGCCTGAGCATTTGGGTGGCTTTGCCTTTTGGAATATGGCTCGGGCAAACATGGATCGAGAAAATACTTGTATGGCTGGCTTTATCAGGTGTGGCAGCGCTGTTGGAACAGGCAACAACAAAAAATGATTCTGGCAACGGGCCAACATATTATGAGGACGAATAAAAATGAGTTTGTAATTTTATAAACACCAGAAATTTAAAAACTATAACCTATGTGCAATTGCGGCAAAAAAAGAAGCGCTATTCAACCTGCATCAAACACCATTCAACAAAATAAGCCGATACGCCAAAACTATTACCAGCCACCGGTTGAAGCGCAGCCTCAAACAAACCAAACAGTAATGTTTCAATATACCGGCAATACTGCACTTACCGTTATAGGGAACATTACAAGAAAGAATTACAGGTTTAATTTTCCCGGAGATGTACAGCGCATAGCCCTAAGCGATGCCGCAGCCATGAGCAAAGTGCATGTATTGAAAAGAGTATAGCAGCTATGCGAACTGACAACTACTCACAACTGACCACTCACCACTCACAAAATAATTTTATTCTATCACTCTTCCTGCACCGGCATATCTTTTACTCCAGTAACTGTCATTCAGGTCGCTGATGGTAACGCCGCCACTGGTGCTTGCATGCACAAATTTATAGTTGCTCAAATACAATCCTACATGCGTAATTGAGCGGCCGCTTTTAAAGAATACAAGATCGCCTTCCTGTATCTCAGTATCGTTAATATGAGTTGAAAAACTATATTGCTCATGCGCCGTACGGGGCACATCCACACCATATACACTGTGCAAAATAGTTTGTGTGAATGCAGAACAATCAATACAGCTTTCATCATGGCCACCCATGCAATACCGTGTGCCCCACCAATGGTCTATCTGTTGCAGCAAGGGCAGGTTATTCAATTGCTCCACCGGCATGTCCATTATTATAGCATATTTTATCTGCAGCCAGTCGGCTTTTTCTATATTGAATGATGAAGACGAATTGCTGTTCTCAAAAGACTTTTTGCCATTTGTTTCTGTCGGCCTTTTATAGGTATAATTATTATTCTTTTTTTCACCGGGTGTTATGCTTACGCTATCAAGAAATTTTGGATTGGTATTTTTTGATGCCGTGGTTACAGCGGATGAATTGTCGCGTGAGGTAACCCGCTGTAAACTTTTACAACTTGTAAGCAAAAGCAGCAGGCAAACGGTTTGTAAAGGCTTTAAATTCATCAACGGGCGCAAGATATATATCATTCACATACATGAAAAGGGCGGTGCATAAGTTTTGCTCTCTTCATTAAGATTATGCAAAATGTGGAAAACCCTGCATTTCTTATTAACGAATAATGGTGAAATTTGTTGGTTCTGAAACGGCTATCATCTAACAAGTGACATATAAATAAATCAACAAAATCGTAAATCTAAAATTGTAGGTCGTAAATAATTTATGCGGTTTTCACACCTTCACGTTCATACGCAATATTCCTTGCTCGATGGTGCGGCAAGCATCAGTTCTTTATACAAAAAAGCGGCGAAATATAATATGCCGGCATTGGCAATTACAGACCATGGCAATATGTTTGGTGTGTTTGAATTTGTAAAACAGGCATGGAATAATACGCGGGTTATTGGTACAGATGTAAATGGAAAAGAAAAAAAAGAACCTGTAATTAAGCCAATAGTGGGCTGTGAATTTTACGTGGTGGAAGACAGGCACCGAAAAACTTTTTCAAAAGAACAAAAAGATGAACGTTACCACCAGGTAATGCTCGCTAAAAATAGAAAAGGATATGAAAATCTTATCAAGCTCACATCGCTTGGTTTTATTGAAGGCTATTACAGTAAATATCCACGCATAGATAAAGGGTTGATTGAAAAATACCATGAAGGCATTATTGCAACCACCTGCTGCATCGGCGCATACGTGCCACAAACCATTTTGCATAAAAGTGAAGCGGAAGCAGAAAAAGAATTTGAATGGTGGTTAAACCTTTTTGGCGATGATTATTTTATCGAGCTGCAGCGCCACAGGATTCCCGATCAGGAAAAGATAAATGCGACACTTCTGAAGTTTTCAAAGAAATATAATGTGCCTGTTATTGCAACCAACGACAGCCATTATACAGAAAAAGACGATTTTAACGCGCATGATATTTTGCTTTGCATCAACACTGGTGAAAAGCAAAGCACGCCGGGGTATGATGATTTTGTGAACGATGATATTCACTTAAAAAATCGCCGCTTTAAATTTCCGAATGACCAGTTTTATTTTAAGTCGCCCGATGAAATGCTCGAAACGTTTCATGACCTGCCACATATATTAGACAATACGAATATGCTTGTTGACAGGGTGGAGCCACTTGAATTAAAGAAGGATATCCTGTTGCCTGCATTTCCTGTCCCGGTTGCATTTCAAACAACTGATGATAAAAATATCAATCAGTGGAATTACCTGCATCATCTTACTTACGAAGGCGCAAAAGAACGTTATAGTGAAATAACGGAAGAGATACGTGAACGTTTGGATTTTGAATTGTTCACCATTAAAACAATGGGCTTTGCCGGATACTTTTTAATTGTAAGCGATTTTATTAAAGTTGGAAGGGAGCGTGGTGTTTTTATTGGCCCCGGCCGTGGCTCTGCTGCAGGAAGTGTGGTAGCATATTGCATCGGCATTACCAACATCGATCCCATAAAGTATAATTTACTGTTTGAAAGATTTCTGAATCCCGACAGGAAATCAATGCCTGATATTGATACCGATTTTGACGACGAAGGGAGGCAGAAAGTAATTGATTATGTAGTGGAGAAATATGGCAAGAACCAGGTGGCGCAGATCATCACGTATGGTACCATGGCAGCGAAGATGAGCATTAAAGATGTGGCGCGTGTGATGGATCTGCCGCTGGCAGAAAGCAATGCCCTCGCAAAGATGGTTCCTGAAAGGCCGGGTACTTCACTGAGATTTATTTTAACGGCCCCGTTAACGGGAGAAAAATCGCTGGAAGACAAAGGATATGCAGGAGAGGAACTGGAGAACGTTAAAAAGCTGCGTGAAATTCATGCCGGGCTTGATATTCGCGGGCAGGTATTGAGAGAAGCAGAACGCCTTGAAGGCAGTGTTCGTAATACAGGTATTCATGCCGCAGGTATCATCATCGCACCAAAAGATCTTACAGAATTAATACCGGTTGCCACTTCAAAAGATTCTGATCTATGGGTTACACAAATAGAAGGCAGCGTTATTGAAGAAGCCGGTGTATTGAAAATGGACTTTCTTGGCCTGCGTACATTATCTATTTTAAAAACTGCGCTTGAGCTCATCAAACAAAACCATAACATAGATATTGACCTCGATGCTTTGCCATTGGATGATGAAAAAACATTTCAATTATATCAACGGGGCGAAACGAATGCAACCTTCCAGTTTGAAAGTGCCGGTATGCAAAAATATTTGCGCGAATTAAAGCCCGATAAGTTTGATGACCTTATTGCAATGAATGCATTATATCGCCCGGGCCCCATGGCGTATATACCGCAATATGTTGCACGCAAACATGGCCGCGAAGAAGTTGTGTATGATCTTGCTGAAATGGAAGAATATCTTCACGATACGTATGGCATTACCGTTTACCAGGAACAGGTGATGCTGTTGTCGCAAAAGCTTGCCGGCTTTACAAAAGGTGAAGCGGATGTATTAAGAAAGGCGATGGGAAAGAAAGACCGTAAAACGCTTGATAAAATGAAAGACAGTTTTATTAAAGGCGCAACGGCAAAGAATTTTAGTGCAGATATTCTTGAAAAAATATGGCACGACTGGGAAGCATTTGCACAATATGCATTCAATAAATCGCATTCCACCTGTTATGCATTTGTGGCGTATCAAACAGCATATTTAAAAGCACATTATCCCGGTGAATATATGTCTGCCGTGTTGAATCATTCAGGCAGTATTGAAAAAGTTACCTTCCACATGGAAGAGTGTAAACGCATGGGATTAAAGGTGCTTGGCCCTGACATCAATGAATCATTAAAAGGTTTCGCAGTGAATGCAAAAGGCGAGATCCGTTTTGGATTGGGCGGGTTAAAAGGTGTGGGCGAAGCTGCGATTGAAAGTATTATTGAAGAGCGAAAAAAGAATGGTGCTTATACAGATGTTTTCGATTTCATAAAGCGTATAAACCAACGCACGGTAAATAAAAAATCAATAGAAAGCCTTGCTTATTCCGGTGCGTTTGATTGTTATAAAGATCTGCACAGGGCGCAATATTTTTATGCTTCTGCAAATGATAATATAACCGGGATAGAACGCATCATTAAGTTTGGTAACGTATTCCAGGCAAACAAACAGCAAACAGCCAATACCTTGTTTGGCGATTCGGTGTTGCCGGCCATTGCGTCACCGCTTTTACCTAACTGTGCAGAATGGACATTAACAGAAAAGCTTGATAAAGAAAAAGAGGTGACCGGCATGTTTATGAGTGGCCACCCGTTGGATCATTTTAAATTCGAACTAAAGTATTATGGCATCAGTAACCTTGCTGATTTTAATGAAATAAAAGAATCCAACACACTGGCTGCGGCCAACAGGGAAAAGAATATACGCATTGCTGGTTTGGTAACCGACGGGCAACACCGCATTTCGCGCAACGGCAAAAATTTCGGTTCAATGATCATTGAAGATTTCAGCGGCAAAACGGAGCTGATGTTATGGAGCGATGATTATGTGAAGTTTAAAAACTATATAGAAAAAGGAAATAACCTGTTGATATGCGGGTACTTTAAACAGCGTTTTAATATTGATGATTATGAGTTTAAAGTAACATCCATCAACCTGTTGGAAACAGCCAAAATGAATCTTACCCGAAATGTTGAGATAAGCATGGAACCTGCATCGCTTACCGATGAATTTGTTGAATTTGTTGAAACGAATGTTAGAACCAATCCTGGTAAATCAACCTTAAGATTTCGTATAAAGGAACCACAGGAAAATCTTGAAGTAGTATTGAATACAATGGAGAAAGGCTTTACGATGAATGAAGCAATGGCTGAATTTCTATTGGATAATCCTGATGTGGAAGTGAATGTGGGATTGTTTAATTAAGTGTTGTTCCCGCTTCTTTAATGTAGTAAGGTTAGTGTTTCAAACTTTTCTATTTTGCAGTTTGATAAAATTGGCCTTATGAAAAGAATTACACTCTTGCTGGCTTGTATTATTTATCTTAATTACAGTTACACGCAATCTTACAATATCGGTCATCGGCGCATCACATGGGCAGACTCATCAAGAAACAACCGCCCTGTGAAGTTTGAAGTGTACTATCCTGCATCAGTAACCGGAGATAACGCAGCCGTTATAAACAATGGCAAAAAGTTTCCGTTAGTTGTATTTGGCCACGGCTATCAACTTACTTATAGAGATTATTTATGGCTGAAAGACAGCCTGGTGCCGAAAGGCTTCTTTCTTGTTTTCCCAGGAACCGAAGAACAATTGTTTCCAAAACACACAGACTTTGCGAAGGATTATGCATTTATCATTAACAGGTTTGATGTTACAAAAACAACACAGGGCTTATGGTATTACAACCGCATCAAAAACAGCTATGCAGTGAGCGGTCATTCAATGGGCGGTGGTTGTTCTTTGTTAAGCGTACAATACAGTAAAAAAATAACCGCAGTATTCAATTTTGCTGCTGCAGAAACAAATCCGTCAGCTATTGCTGCCTGCTCCGGCATAGCGATACCCGCTTTGATTTTTGCAGGCGGTAAAGATTGTATCTCGCCGCCATCATCCAATCAATTGCCTATGTACAACAACATACAGCCTGTATGTAAAACATTTGTGCAGATAACAAATGGCAAACATTGCCATTGGGCTAAAAACAGTTCAACCTGCAGGGCAGGTGAGTTATCCTGCAGTCCTGCATCATCTTCTCCCAAACCAACATTGGCAACTACATTTTCTTTGCTGCTGCCATGGTTGAATGATAAACTCAATGGTAATACAAATGCTGCAGGCAGGTTTCAGCAATTACTTACTTCTTCAGGCGGAATTACGTATCGCCAGGATTGCGCTTCAGCGATTGATTTTTTAAATCCAACCAGTAACAATGCCCGGCAGGTAAAAGTTTATCCTTCCAATGCAGTTGCAGGGACAGTATTAAATATTGTTTTGCCGCAACTGCAGCAGGCTTCCGCTATTGGTATATATGATCAATCAGGCAAAGAAGTCTTCGCGCAAAGCGTGAGTTCAATAAATGCATCAGCTATAAAATTTTCTACAGCAGGGTTTAAGAAAGGAATTTATTTCATAGTTGTTCGTGATGGAATGAAACTATACAAAAGCAGTTTTATACTGAACTAAAACAGCGAATACATTACGGCATCAGCAGGAACAGCATTTAAACTTTTTGCTTCAGGTGAAGTGCGTAAAGATGTTTTGAATCACGCTTATTTATAATACATTTGCGGCCTTACTATAAAAAGGATTTATATTACTTAACTGCAGATACCAAAAATGAAGCGTATTATTTTGTTGGCTTGTGTGATGTTATTCGGGGCCACGCTTTTAGCGAACGATACATTAATATTCAGGATTTCCAACCCATGGCGGCCGGAAAAGGATGCAAACGGAAGTTATATACGTAAAGTGATACCAACCGCAGACAGCGGTTTCCTTGCGCTTGATTACAATGGTGAAAAACTAATGACAAAAGGTTTTTATACCGATACTGATTTTAACGTAAGAATATACTGCCACTATTTTTATAATGCAGAGAAAGGCTTTGTGAAAGAAATAAAATGTTTCGACAGTTACGGTAATATAAAAATGCATGCAGAATTGGATAAGCATGCTGACACTATCTGGAGACAAACATTTAAAAATGATGAGGTAGTAAGCTCCAAAGTTTTCCCGGAGAATGAAGCAGCAAGAACGATCTTCTTTTCAATGCAAAAGCCTGCTATTTATCCGGGTGGTACAACAGCGTGGAAAAAATTTGTTGCTTCAAACCTTAAGTATCCTAAAGAGGCTTCAACAAAGAAAATACAGGGAACGGTATTACTTGAATTTACTATATCAAAAGAAGGGAAGGTAGTTAAGCCAAAAGTAATACAGTCAGCAGATCCGTTATTAGATGCAGAAGCTGTTCGCTTCATCATTTCTTCACCAAACTGGATACCTGCAGAAGCAAACGGAGTTAAAATAAATTCCACGCAACGGCGTTCTGTTGTTTTTCAATTGTAACATAACAAGCATTCCGGAAAGCATTTAGATGGTTTAAAAAAGAAACGGTTGTTTGCTGCCCATGATAACATACACTTCTATATTTTTCTTTAATAGAAGGTTTGAATACATTTACACCTACTAAACAAGCTTTTTGTCACCGCTGTGCTTTATAATAAATCTGCTGCTATTCGTTTTACCATTCAGGATATGCGCTCAGCAACAGAACTATGTATTTCAACACTTAACTACAAAAGATGGCTTAGCTTCTAATAAGGTATCTACTATTTTCCAGGATTCCAAAGGTTATTACTACATAGGAACCGAAAGCGGCTTACAAAAATATGATGGGAAAAATTTTTGCAGCATATCGTCGAAAAAAGAACATACGAACGGTCGTATAGTTTCCGCAAATATTTTTGGCGCCATAGCAGAAGACCGGCAGGGAAATTTATGGATTCAAACTCAGTCTTTTATTTTTCTTTACCAGCCGTTAACGCAAAAAGTTATCCGGATAGAGATAGCTGATGACGCAATGAATAAGGGTGTTTCAGAAATCCGCTGCTTTTGTAACGACAAGTCAGGGAATATTTTTGCAGTTACTGAACTCAATATATATAAATACAACTTTCGGGAAGGCAAGTTCTTAGTATGGCTCAGCATAGCAAGAATGCATAATACATTCAATCCAACTTATCTGTTGTTTGATTCCTCAAAAAATGGGTTATGGCTTATACGAGGTGGTGAGGTGACTTTGATTGACATTAAAACCAAAAGATGCAGGCAACCTTTTGCCGGCTTAATTAAAGACACTGCAGATATTCCCGAAGGGCACAACATTAACTCGATATATGTAGACAAAAGCCAGAATATATGGCTGAGTGATTATAGTGGAATTTTATATCAATACAATACGCTCACTTTTAAAAAAAAGTTGTATAACAGTGTTTATGGCATTCATATTAAACCGCAACAAATAAAACCCGAAGCATCATGCTTTGCAGAAGATAATAACGGAAAATTATGGATAGGCTCTTATACCAATGGGCTGTTATTTTATGATCAGGAACAGGATATCATTCAAACTGCTGCAGGTAATGCAACTACTTACCCTCCGGAATACAATCACTATATAAATAGTTTATACTCCGATAAAGAAGGAAACATCTGGATAGCTACAGACAAGGGAATTAACATTTTTAATCCATCGTTGAGTCAATTTAATACAGTCGTTGCAGATGATCCCGGCAACCATCCACGGGAATCAGAGGTATCGCAAATATACCAGGCAAGTTCGGGAGATATATTCGTAAGTACGCTGGGCAATGGATGGTTACTGTATAATAGCGATTTCATTTTCAAAAAGAAATTCTATGATAATACCGGTAACGCTGATAAGAATTTAGTGTGGTCTTTTGCAGAAGACAGGCAAGGCAAAATATGGATAGGTTATCAACATGGGATAGTAAGTGTTTACGATACTGTCAGGAAAAAGATTCATTATATAAACTTCCCGGAATTTGAAAAAAAGACCGTAATGGTGATTAAGTGCGATGCAAAAGGAAATATATGGTTTGGTTTATACTCAGGCACTTTATGCAAATGGGATGCAGCAACTAAAAAAATAACTGTATATAAAAACCCGGTGCAATCTTCCGGTAAGCAAAGTGCACCTGTTCATGATATGTTAGTAGATAAAACAGGCAAAATTTGGGTAGCGACACTTGGCAACGGCTTTTATTGTTTCGATCCTGACACGGAAAAAATCACACAGATCTACTCAGACGGAAAACCAAGTTCAGGGATTGACAATACAGCAACCTCTCTTACCCAAATTAATGATTCTGTTATTGGTATTACCACCAATTATAAAGGCGTTCTTTGGTTTAATAAAAAGCAAAAAACTTTTACCTCACTTACCATGAGTGAGGGATTACCCGTAAATTTTGTATTTGGATTAGCAGAGGACGAACAAAAAAATATATGGATTGCCACAACCAATGGCTTATTAAAAATGAATGCAGGTGATAAAAAATTAATTTTATTTGGTGAAGAAGATGGGATACCGAATAACAGGTTTTTAGGAAATATTGTAGTATTAAATGATGGAAGAATGGCTGCGCCGACTTCCAGGGGATTTATTTATTTCTCACCTCGTAAAATAAGTATATCAACTAAGCCCCGGGATGTACAGATAATTAGTTTTGATGTTTTTAATAAGAGACTGTGTATAGATTCTATCCTGAACAAAAACAGAACGGTTAATTTAAGCCATGCACAAAATTTTATAACCATCGGTTACGCTTCTATAAGCTTCCTGGGACGAAATACCACGCAATATTATTATCAGTTGCAAGGTGTTGATAAAGGCTGGGTTAGTGCCGGTACCCAGCGTTCTTCAAATTATACCAACTTAAGTCCCGGCCATTATATTTTTAAAGTAAAGTGCGAAAGCCCTGAGGGCATTCTTTCAAAAAATATCACAGCGTTTACAATTTATATAAGCCCGCCCTGGTGGTTTACGTGGTGGGCTTATATGGCATACTTTTTACTTGCAGCCGCCGTTGTTTATATCTTTTATCGTAACCGGATAAAACAATTGGAGCATAAACAGGCAATTCAAATTAAAGCAATGGTAGCTACACAGGAACAGGAACGCAAACGTATTTCAAGAGACCTGCATGATGATGTGGGTACAAAACTTTCAGCATTAAAATTATTTTTATCTTCTCTTAAGGAAAAGGCATCTCATTCAAATGACGGTGAAATAAGATCACTTGCCCAAAGCTCAGAGCAATTTATTACAGAAGCAATGCAGGATGTGCGCCGGTTATTGCTGAATTTAAGTCCTGCGGTTTTGGAAGAATTTGGATATACAACTGCAGTAGAAGGCCTGGTAAATAAAATAAATGAAACAAAACAAATTCAATTTACACTGGTTGTATTTGGCATGAAACGGCGTTTGCAAAAAGATTATGAATTGGCACTATATCGTATTACACAGGAGCTCATCAATAACGTATTAAAACATGCCGAAGCAAAACATGTTTCACTGCAGATAGGACAGCGTGATAAAAAAATAATTTTAATGATAGAAGATGATGGAAAAGGGTTTTATATAAATGCTCATAAAGACGGATATGGATTGCAAAATTTAGAAGCACGTGCTAAATTGCTGCAGGGAACTATGACCATCGATTCACAAACCGGTAAAGGAACGAGTGTGTTGATTGAAATACCTGATAATTTTAATAAAGCATGAATCACTATCAACTACCCATAAATTTATTGATCGCAGATGACCATAAGCTTATTACCGACGGGCTTTCACAAATACTGTGGGCTGAAAAAATGATCGGTGAAATTTATGTTGCCAATAATGGCAAAGAAGCTGTGAACATAGCATTGCAGCATGATATTGATTGTGTGATAATGGACATCAACATGCCGGAATTAAGCGGCCTGGAAGCAACAAAAATTATAAAAAAAGAAAAGCCTGAAATAAAAATAATTGTGGTGAGCATGCTTTGTGAACCGGCTATTGTAAGTAAAATGCTGAAGGCCGGGGTCGATGCATTTATTAATAAAGACACGGGCAAAACGGAGCTTTTAAAAGCAATAGAAAAGGTTATGGAGAACGAAAAATATATCAGTCCCGAAATTTCCAATGATTTATTCAGGCATCTTAACGACCGCACCACACATGCGCCTGTTGAAGAAAAACATCTTACAAAAAGAGAAATTGAAATCATCGGCTATATTGCTGACGGGCTTACCAATAGTGAAATAGCCACTAAACTTTTTCTCAGCACGGTTACCGTAGATACCCATAGAAAAAACATACTTGCTAAACTGCAATTAAAAAATACTGCTTCGCTTGTGAAATATGCAGCAGAACATAAGCTGCTTTAATTTTTGTTTTTCTTCTTTTCATAGTTGATACACCAAAAAGGGTAGCTGATAAATACACTTTATCGTGTATTGTTTTATGCATTACTAAACTTCAACTTCATGCAGTGATTTTTCATTGAATGTTTAAAGCAGCCTTATTAATGGAATTTAAACAGGAAGAACTCGTAGAAAGGGAACTGGAAATTGCAGGTTACTTAGTGCAGGACTTTTCTATAAGCCACATCGCAAAAACTACAGGCCTGACCAAAAAACTTTTGGTGGCGCACATAAAAAATATGATGCAAAAACTAAAAGCAGGAAATATGGAAGCATTAAAAAGAATCCTAAAAGAATAAGGTAAAAACGGAATTCAATTGCTGGCAAAATAGATATGAAAATCAATACGCTAACATTTAAAAACTTAATTTATGAACAAACATCTTTCCACTCTTACGTTGCTTACAACCGCAACAATTTTATCGTACGGGCAGGCTAATACTACCCTTTCTAATCTTACAGTTCCCACAGCAATCAACCAAAGCCTGCTTCCTAATAACAATAATGGGCGCGACCTCGGTTCAGACCCTAAAAGCTGGAGGATATTATACCTGGACGGCAGTATTTATTTAAAAGATTCCCTATTCCTGCATATGAAAGGCTTATATAATACTTTTCTTGGTTTGCAGGCAGGTAAGTCAATTACAACAGGAACATTAAATACAGGCAGCGGCTGGTATGCTCTGGGTGCAAATACAACGGGCTACCAGAATACTGCTTTTGGTGCGGCTTCTCTTTATTCAAATAGGACCGGATATAACAATACAGCTCTGGGCAAATCCACATTGTATAATAATGATGGCGGTTTTTTAAATACTGGGTTGGGTTTCGAGGCACTTTTCAATAATGTAAACGGTAGTTATAACACTGCATCCGGTGCTTATGCCATGTTTATAAATGGCAGCGGTTCGTACAATACTGCTGTAGGCTTTAGTGCCCTCCGTATCAACTCAAGTGGAGGCTTAAATTCTGCTTTTGGTGAGTCGGCTCTTTATAAAAACACGATAGGCGGCTATAATACGGCAGTAGGCGAGGCGGCGCTTTATACAAATGATAAAGGATCATGGAATACAGCTTCGGGGCATAGGTCACTTTTTTCTAACGTTAATGGCAATGAAAATACAGCTACAGGCGTTTTCTCTCTTTATTCAAATACCGCGGGCTCATTTAATACAGCTTCGGGCGAGTATTCTCTTTACTCAAACTTAGGCGGAAAATATAATACCGCTTCAGGCGTGAACGCTCTTTATTCAAACGCAGGTGGTGGTCAGAATACAGCCATGGGATTTCAGGCAGGATACCATTCGACCGGTTCCAATAATGTTTACTTAGGCTGTAATGCGGACGGTACTGCTAACTTATCAAATACAGTTGTAATAGGCGCTAATATTACCGCCACTCAAAACAATACCATCATATTGGGAAATAGCCAGAACGTAGGTATCGGCACTACAAATCCTACTTATAGATTATCTGTAAATGGTACCATACAGGCAAAAGAAATAAGAGTAGAAACCGGTTGGTCTGATTATGTTTTTGAAAAAGATTACAAGCTTCGTTCGCTGGAAGATGTTGCCAATTACATTGAAAAGAACAAGCATCTGCCAGGTATTAACTCCGCAAAAGACATACGGCAAAATGGCCTGGCAGTAGCAGATATGCAAACTAAAATGATGGCAAAAATTGAAGAGCTTACTCTATACGTAATTGAACTGCAAAAACAGATAAAGCAGCTAAAGAATTATAAAAAGTAACTTCTTAAAAAACTTAATTATGAAACAAAGAATATGTTTTATAGTAATGCTGCCGATTTTTTATTGCCTTCCGCAAAAGAATTATGCACAGCGAAATTTAATTATTTCAGCTATTAACAAACAGAGTTTTAAACAGCAGTTTATTGATAAAGGAAAAGTTGTTGAGTACATTGAGCATAAATCAAAAACAGGTAATGTAAATATTTTACAATTTGATTCATCCGTTCTCAAAGACTCAACATTTATATTAAATGTTTTTCACAATGAGATTATTACGGTAAAGGAAGTTGATATTGATAAAAGAGGTGAAAATGATTTTTCTTTTTATGGGAGTATCCAGAATTTTAATAATAAAACTGGTTCAGCAGTATTTACATATTTTAATGGAGAATTATCCGGTAACCTGAATTATAAGTTTAAAAACTATGCGATTCACCCTTTAGGAAAAGGAAAAATCGCAGTTTATGAAATTGATTTTAGCGAATACCCTAAAGATGATGCACATCCATCAATAAAAGAAGACACAAAAAATAGTAATATCTTAAATTACCAAAAATCCCAAACTACATTGCCTCTTACCGTGCCTCCTTGCCCCATACGCATATTGGTTGCATACACTCCCGACGCTGAAAACCAAATAAAAAACATGCTTGGTTACAGCAGTATGGTGCAATTTATTAACCAGGCAATTGCTGAAACAAACCAGGGATATTTAAACAGCAACATAAATTTTAAGGTAGAACTGGCAAGTGCTACCCGTGTCAATTACACCGAATCTGGAAATTATGATACTGATTTAGGAAGATTTCAATCTGCCAACGATGGTTATATGGATGAAATTCATAGGTACAGGAATGCTTTTTCAGCTGATGTTTCTGTATTGATATTTAATAACAGCAGCGCTTGCGGTCTTGCATCAGCTATCCAGGCAAATGCTTCTTCTGCGTTTTGTGTGGTAGACTACGATTGTGTGCTTGGTAACTACAGCTTTGGTCATGAAATAGCACACCTGTTTGGATGCAGGCATAATACGGAAGCGGATGATAATACTGAACCATTTGCTTATGGTCATGGATATGTTTACCAATCAGGAAATTGGCGTACTATTATGGCTTATGAGATTAATGATGAAACCCGTGTTCAATTTTATTCAAACCCCGATATTAAATATAATAATATACCAACAGGAACTGCCAATGTTAACAACAACGCAAGAGTGTTGAATGAAAATGCAGGCGCTGTAGGTGCTTTCAGGAACACAGAATCTGTAGTAGCCCTTAATGGTACCACTGGTCTTATTGATGACGAAACAGGTGATGTCACGGCTATTTCAGTTATTTTTTTAGAGCCGGGTTTTAAGGTAGTTACAAACTCTGTTTTTGATGCGCATATTAAAAACTGTGGTGATTTGATAGCTTCTCAAAACAGGTATATTGCAACTGCCAATAAAAAAGAAGATTTTAAGACTGATATAATTGCATTGAGCATTTATCCCAATCCTACAAAAGGGCAAATCAGAATTACAGGTGCCAGGTCAGATTTAGAAAATGCAGAAATAATTGTAACAGATCAACTTGGCAACGAAGTATATAAGTCATTTAACAAGTCTGACACTGATATCGTATTAGATTTAAGTTATCTGAATAGCGGAATATATTATATAAGAATCATAACCTCAAACAAAGCAACAAGCAAAAAAGTAGTCATTATAAAATAGCCATGCCATCAAGTGTTCAGGATAATCTTTTCGACCAGCCATTGACAAATGAAATGCTATCCCAGCGCAACCTAACAGAGTTAATGCCTACTATTAAAAGCCGGACGATGACCCGCCAAGCCTTTATATTTATGAGAAGGAGAATGAAGATAGTCCTTGGTTATATCCGCCGCTTGAGGTAAATTCTTTATTTGATACAATTATATCAGCAAGCGTTGCGTTGTTGTGTCCGGCAGGCTTTATAACAATCTAAATGAATTTTAAACTCATCAAAGCATCAGCAGCATACAAAGCTGTCATCAAAAACCTGATGCAGTTTTATATGTATGATTTTTCGGAATACATCAGCACTGATGTTGAAGAAGATGGGTTATTTGCAGCATATAATAATTTGGAAGACTATTGGGAACAACCGGAAAATAAATTTCCATACGTTATAAAAAATGAAGAAAAACATGTTGGTTTTGTTTTAATAAGATTTATTGAATCAGGAGAACGCAATTATTTTTCGATTGCCGAGTTTTTTATTATGAGAAAATACAGAAGGCTGGGGATTGGCAAAGCAGTAGCTGCACAGATATTTGATTTATATAAAGGCCAATGGGAAGTGTTTCAAAAAGAAAGCAACAAGCCTGCACAGATATTCTGGAACAAGGTTATTAATGAATATACAAAAGGACAGTTTAAAGAGCGCTTTGAGAATAATAAAAGAATCCAGGATTTTAAAAATTAAAGCAAAACAAATCACTGTTTATCTTTAATGCTGCGGCCTTAAATTTAAAAGGTGATTTTTAATTCTTTTATGTTGTAATATGAATATCGAAACACTCCGCGAATATTGCCTTTCCAAAAAAGCAGTTACAGAAGACTTTCCTTTTGGCGAAACAACTTTGGTGTTCCGGGTAAAAGAAAAAATATTTTTACTCGTTTCGCTAAATGCCAGTCCATTACAGTTCAATGCAAAATGCGATCCTGAAAAAGCCGTTGCACTGCGTGAAGAATATGATGCCGTGAAACCCGGCTACCACATGAATAAAAAACACTGGAACACAGTGGTGATTGACGGAACAATATCCAATGCGCTCATAAAAACCATCATTGACGATTCTTATAACCTTATTGTACAATCCTTACCCAAAAAAATAAAAGAAGAATTATTGTAAGGCATAAGAACCGGAACTTTTATTTACTTCGAAATCATTACCGTGCTTACAACGTTTTCGCTTTAAAAGGTATCTATATTTAAAATCAGGCACTGCTATGTTCTGCCATAAACATTGGTTTTCTATCACCATTGCCACTTGTATCTTTTTGTTTGCCGCATGCAGGCCTTCCGGTTATTTTGTGAGCCCTATGTATGGCAACAGCACGCCTTACCATGCCACGCCAATGCAAACCGACAGCATTAAAAATGCATGGTATATAAATACAGCTTTTTCACCGGGCTATAATAACAATGGGTTTGATTATACTTATGCCGGCCAGGTAAATGCCTATCGGGCTCATGCATTTAAATTTTTCAACCTGTACTATGGCTCCGGGCTTACATTAGGCGATTACACAGCAAATGCATACTTCAGCTCAATTCGATATAATAAGCCGGATATTTCTGAAAACACGAATCATTTTTTTGGAAGTTTTAACCTGAATGGCGGAATAAATTTTGTAATTCCATTTCATAAAGTTGGTGAATGGCGCGTGCTGGGTTTGCATGAAAGCATGCAGCAGGAATTTGGAAATTATCTCAGCTTCAGGAGGGGATTTAATCCGGATACAGTAGATGGTGTTGCTAATAGCAGCTTTCTAAACACGATCGGCATTTCCAGCGAGCTCGCATTTAACCTTCCACGCGATATAAAGATCGGCGGGTTTGTACAATATAATATCTTAACAGGCGCTGATTACCGCGACATATATTTTGACAAAAATCCGGCAGCCTCAGCAGAGCGCTATCAATATGTAACCCTTGGTTTTTTTATGGGCGTAAACCGTTATAATTTTTTTATGCAATCAAACACAGGACAGCAGATGTTTAGCGCCAGCTTTGGTATCAATTACAGGTTAGGGCGATGATGTAAAGGTACAGATGCTCAATTCCGGGAAATGATTGAGGGTTCTTATAATCTTATTGTACAATTCTTATTCAAAAAATAAGCATTAATGTGCGTTTGAAGCGCAAAGCATAAAAGTTATCATGGCGCTTTATTTTTTACAGTCTCTCAATCACCATTGCGCTGGCACCGCCGCCACCATTGCAAATTCCTGCAACGCCAAGCTTCGCACTGTTTTGTTTTAATACATTTATCAGTGTAACGATAATTCTTGCACCGCTGCATCCGAGCGGGTGGCCGATAGAAACAGCGCCGCCATTCACATTTACTTTTAATGCGTCCAGCCCCATCTTTTGAATATTCGCAATTCCAACAACAGAAAAAGCTTCATTCAGTTCAATAAAATCTATGTCGCTTATTTGTAAGCCTGCTTTTTCAATTGCCTTTGGTACCGCGAGTGATGGCGTTGTGGTAAACCATTCCGGCGCCTGTTCAGCATCGGCATAACTTCTTATAACAGCTAACGGTTTTATATTTAGTTCATCCGCTTTTTCCTTACTCATTAAAACCAGGGCCGCAGCCCCGTCGTTCATTGTGCTTGCATTGGCAGCGGTAACAGTGCCATCTTTTTGAAACGCTGGTTTTAGTTCGGGTATCTTTTCAAACTTTACATTAAACGGTTCTTCGTCTTTTGCAAACTGCAAGGGCGCTCCTTTGCGTTGTGGAATTTCAACCGGCACTACTTCATCATTAAACCCGCCTTCATTCCATGCCTGCTGGCTGCGTTTATAACTTTCAATAGCAAAAGCATCCTGCTCATTGCGGCTGATATTACATTCTCTTGCACACAATTCGGCTGCATTGCCCATTGCATAATTATTATAAACATCAGTTAAGCCATCTTTAGCCAAACCGTCAATCAATGTAACGTCGCCATATTTATTGCCCCACCTTAGTGCAGGTGAATAGTAAGGTACATTGCTCATGCTTTCCATGCCGCCTGCAACAATAATATCCGCATCGCCAAGCATAATACTTTGAGCTGCCTGTGCAATGGCCTTCATACCACTTGCACAAACTTTATTCACTGTGGTACAGATAACATTTGCCGGCAATCCTGCCATCATAGAAGCTTGTCTTGCCGGGGCCTGGCCAAGATTTGCCTGCAGCACACAACCCATTAAAACTTCCTGTACCTGTTCAGGCTTTAATCCTGCTTTTGCTACCGCAGCTTTTATAGCTGTGGCGCCTAATTGTGTTGCGGAAAGATCTTTCAATGCGCCACCAAAACTTCCGATTGGTGTTCTAACTGCCGAAACTATATATACCATTCTTTTATCCATGTAATTTTATTAAGGCCGCAAAGATAACATTTGTTAGTTTTTAAATTAACTACACAAAAACATCTTTACTGTTACAAATTGTTTTGTTTGATCATTAACAAGGATGAGCCCAAAATCATTATCAGCTATTTAGCTTGAATGATCAACAACGATCAGCCATTTGCCGTCAATCTTTTTAAACAATAAAGTAAAATAACCGCCAACATCGCCGATGGTTCTTGTTAAATGCCAATGACCCAGCACAAAATAATATTCTGGTGAAAGTGGCTTTAACTGGATCAGGTTAAATGTAAGAGTGCCCATAGCAGTTTTATCGGGATAAGCTTTTTTATAATGTTCCAAAGTTTGCTGCCAGCCATAAGTTGGCGGCGAAGTCACAAACAATACACTATCGTTTTTCCAATAGGTTTGCATGAATGCATCAACATCGCCGTTATTCCATGCAGTTAATTGTTCATTCATTACATTACGTATGGCAATTTCATCATCAGCCTGGGCATGGCAAATAGTATATGTTGAAAGTGCACAGCAGAAAAAAAGTATTTTCTTCATAATGAGGATTTTGCTTTAAAGATATTCAGATGAGCAATGCACCAACAATAACATTGCAGGTTTTTATTAAAACTTCAACAGCACGTTGAAAAACTGAAGTGAATGAATGATAAACAACTTTTTTTCCCAAGCACAATTATTGCTTTTGAAAACAGTAAGTTCGTAAATCATAAATCGTAAATCGTAAATAATCATGGCTCCTTTATCTGAAAGAATGCGGCCAACAAAACTGGAAGAACTTGCGGGGCAACAACATCTTGTTGGCAAAGGCAGCATTTTACGCACAGCAATTGAGAATGGTAACATTCCGTCAATGATATTCTGGGGGCCGCCGGGTAGTGGCAAAACAACTATTGCCAATATTATTGCACACACATTAAATGTTCCGTTTCACCAGTTAAGCGCCATCAGCAGCGGTGTAAAAGATGTACGCGAAGTAATTGAAAAAGCAAAACAGGAAACAAAGGCAATCTTGTTTATTGATGAGATACATCGTTTTAATAAAGGTCAGCAGGATGCATTGCTGGGTGCGGTTGAAAAAGGCATCATTACATTGATAGGCGCCACAACAGAAAATCCTTCATTTGAAGTGATATCTGCATTGCTAAGCCGTTGCCAGGTATATGTCTTAAAGCCACTTGATGAAAAAGACCTGGTTCATCTTTTACAGAATGCGATGGAAAAAGATGAACAGTTAAAAAGATACAAGATTGACCTGAAAGAAACATCAGCATTAATAAATATCAGCGGAGGCGATGCAAGAAAATTATTAAACCTGTTTGAGTTAACAGTGACGTCAAAAGCGCCCTCTCCTTCGGAGAGGGCAGAGAGTGAGGTCATCATTACAGACGATTTGGTGATGAACGTTGCACAAAAAAGAATTGCTTTATATGATAAGCAGGGCGAGCAGCATTATGATATTATATCTGCATTTATTAAAAGTATGCGTGGCAGTGATCCCAATGCTGCAGTGTATTGGCTGGCACGCATGATAGAAGGCGGCGAAGATGTAAAATTTATTGCAAGAAGGATGTTGATACTTGCCAGTGAAGACATCGGCAATGCCAATCCTAATGCTTTATTATTAGCCAATGCAACCTTTGATGCAGTGAATAAAATAGGATGGCCTGAATCGCAACTGATCTTGTCGCAATGTGCTATCTATCTTGCTTCTTCACCAAAAAGTAATTCCGCAACAACTGCCATTGGTGCTGCTGCATCAGCAGTGAAGCAATATGGGGATCTTTCTGTGCCATTGCACATACGCAATGCTCCCACGCGTTTAATGAAAGACCTTGATTATGGTAAAGGCTATAAATACAGTCACGCGTATGAAGGCAATTTTGAAGAGCAGGAATATTTGCCGAAAGAAATTGCAGGCACTAAATTTTTTGAGCCTGCTAATAATGCAAGAGAAGAAGATCTGAGAAAATTTTTGAGAAGCAGATGGAAAGATAAATATGGATATTAGTGTGCTCATCCCGCCAGGCACACGAAGCAATTTATCTTAGGTTACTCTGCAGATGTGTTGGTCACTAACCTTATTCTTTAGGTAAAATAAACCATGAAAACACTCCTTCGTGTGCTTTGTGGGAAAACCCTCTTAACTACTTTGCTCTGTATGCAAATTCAATCCTTCAAACAATAAAGGGAAAAACTGTCCCTGCATCTTATTCCCTTTTTCAATTACGGGAACACCGGTTAACAAGGCCTCGTTGGAATCACTTTTCACACCATCGGCAAAAACATTTATTACAAATGCTCTTCTCGGCCTGCTGCTTTTATTTTCACCACTGCCATGCAACGTAAGCGGGTGGTGGAAAATAGCCTCGCCGGCTTTTGTTTCAACAGGTATGGGTTTAAATTCCTGTTGCTGTTGCGGAGTAAGATAATCCATGATGCCCATCATATCCCCTGCAAGATCCGGCTTGTCAAGCAAACCCCAGCGATGGCTGCCCGGCACATATTGCACGCAGCCGTTTTCCACAGTTGAATCATCCAAACCGCACCAGCAGGTTAAATGGGCGAGGGGCCTGGTGCGAGTCCAGTAACTATAATCCTGGTGCCATGCAACAACGCCTCCTTTTTTAGGTGGCTTATAAAATAATTGGTCGTGCCAGAACCGAACAGGTGCATTGCCCAATAGCTGGCTTGCGGCTACTACAAAACGCGGATTCCATAATACATCATGATAGGCAGGTGTAATGCGCCAGGCGCCTAAAGCATGAAATAAGATGGTATCGGCGTCGGAAGATTCATTGCTGTGAAATTCGTAGAACAGTTCATGGCCGGCAGAATTGGGGTTCGTGAGTTGACTTAACTCTTCCCGCAGCCTTTCAATCTGTTCATCGTCCAACATTTTTATGCCGGCAACATAACCGTTCTCGTTAAAAAAATCTATCTGTTCCTGTGATAATTTATACTGTTCCCATTGTTTTTTTTCAGTTGGCCATTTAAACATATCACTTACAGGATGATGCACTTTACTTAAGTCTTTTATTTCCATATTGCAATCGTTTAATCAATCAATATATTTATATAGGTTACCAGCTTCAGAATATTATAAAGCACGTTTGCAATCTAACCGCGAACCGGCAGTTCGCATCGCTTGCACTAATTTAGAGGCATTCAGCAACAGGTTCTAAGTTTATAATTTTTCATTTGTTGTAATTGTTCTATACCATTTCTATACGACTCTTTGTTTCGTGCCAATTATATAATATAAAATTGCTCCCAATACAGGTATAAGAATAATTACCAGAACCCAAACAATTTTATTCGTACTTTCCTTAAAACTGCTTCTCAAAACTTCAACTAATGCAAAAAGTGGCAGTACAATGAAAAAAAATAAAAAGAGTAATTGAATGCCTTGCATATCTTAATATTTAATAGTTGTTTATTTATAGTTATCTCAGCCTATCCATACTCTTCACCAGCTTTTGATCCCTGTTAATACCCCTGGCAGCAAAAAATAAAAACAGCGGGATAACAAAGGTTAGAACAGAAGTTAAAGCAAGGCCACCGCCAGGGTAATTCTTTTTATAGCTGAAATAAAGAAAAATATTTAAGATGCTTAATACAATGGCAAGTATGGTTAGCCATAACTGCAATTTTCTCTGTTTAAAAATGAAGATGGTGAACAGGCAAAGTGCCCCCAAAATTGAGGTTGAGATGAGTAAAAGCATGTTGGTGGTTGCATTAAATTGGTCAGAAGGCATGCTGGTATTTGGTCCTATAAAATAAAAAGGAAATTTCATGCTCAAAAAAGCGCAGACTGAGGCAAAGAGCAGCCAGACTGTTTGTACACGTTGTATCATATTGATTTTTTAACTAAAAACTAAATTACAATAAAGATTCAGACTAAGTGTTTGAAAAATACAGGTATATATCTTAATGCAAGGTCTTCATGCACTGTTTGAATCAAACAAAAAAATAAATTCCCGGACGGCTGGTTTATTCTAAGAAATCATATCCACCCAATGTATGCTGCTGTAAATTATCTTTGCCCTCCCTAAAAAAAGTCTATGTTTAATAATCTTACCGAAAGGCTGGAGAGCGCTTTTAAAAATTTAAAAGGTGAAGCAAGAATAAATGACCTGAATATTGCCAATACGGTTAAAGATATTCGCCGTGCTTTAATTGATGCCGATGTTAATTATAAAATAGCCAAAGAATTTACTGACCGGGTGAAGGAGAAGGCAACCGGTTCAAAAGTTATCAATGCCATTAGCCCCGGGCAATTGATGGTGAAGATCGTTCAGGATGAGCTTACTGATCTGATGGGTGGAGAAGAAGCAAAGTTTGATGTGACCGGAAATCCTGCCGTAGTGCTGATAGCGGGTTTACAGGGTAGCGGTAAAACCACTTTTAGCGGTAAGCTGGCGAATTACCTTAAATCGCAGAAGAAATCGCCTTTGCTTGTGGCTGCTGATATTTATCGCCCTGCAGCCATTGACCAGCTAAAAGTGCTTGGCGAACAAATTAAGGTGGATGTGTACAGTGAGCCCGAAACCAAAGATGCGGTTGTTATTGCAAAAAATGCCATACTGGAAGCCAAAGCACAAAATAAGAATGTTGTTATAATAGATACTGCGGGCCGCCTTGCCATTGACGAAGCGATGATGACTGAAGTGGCCAATATTAAAGCTGCTGTAAACCCTGGTGAAATACTTTTTGTGGTTGATTCAATGACGGGCCAGGATGCAGTGAATACAGCAAAAGCCTTTAATGACCGGCTGAACTTCTCTGGGGTGGTTTTAACCAAGCTGGATGGCGATACCCGGGGTGGTGCGGCCTTATCAATAAAATATACGGTTCATAAGCCTATAAAGTTTGTAAGCAGCGGGGAAAAGCTTGATACGCTGGACGTTTTTTATCCTGAGCGTATGGCGCAGCGTATTTTGGGCATGGGGGATATTACCACGTTGGTTGAAAAGGCGCAGGCGCAATTTGACGAAGAAGAGGCAAAAAAGCTCGAAAAGAAGATTCGTAAAAACCAGTTTGACTTCCAGGATTTTTTCGACCAGTTGCAGCAGATAAAAAAAATGGGTAACCTGAAAGACCTGATGGGTATGATACCGGGTGTGGGCAAGGCCATAAAAGATATTGATATAAGCGACGACGCCTTTAAAGGAGTGGAAGCCATTATTAATTCGATGACACCCTATGAACGGTCTAACCCTGACGTTATTAACCAAAGCCGGCGTAACCGTCTTGCAAAAGGTTCGGGAAAGCCGCTGGATGACGTAAATGCCCTGATGAAGCAGTTTGAGCAAATGAAGCAAATGATGAAAATGATGAATAAAATGCCCATGGGTGGTATGCGTATGCCTGGAATGCGCCGCTGATAAAAAAAAACTAATTTTTTCATGCAGCGTTTCACGAAATATAAATTATCGCTTACATTCGCAGTCCATTATTCATTTAAACCTTTTAAAGAAGGCCTTTAAATTTCTATTTAAAATGGCAGTAAAAATCAGACTCCAGAGGCACGGAAGTAAGAAGAGACCCTTCTACTTTATCGTAGTCGCCGATGCCCGTGCACCACGCGATGGAAAATTTATCCAGAAAATTGGAACTTACAATCCGCTAACTGTTCCCGCAACGATCCAGTTAGATCGTCAGAAAGCATTAGAATGGTTGCACAAAGGTGCTGAGCCAACCGATACGGTTCGCCGCATCTTATCCTTCAAGGGTGTGCTTTACCTCAAACATTTGCTTCGTGGCGTAAAATTGGGCTTGTTTGATGAGGTAGCAGCAATGCAAAAGTTCCAGAAATGGCATGAAGAACATGAAGCTCATATCAAACGTCGTAACGATGAGCACAGAAGATCAAAACTTGCCAGCCGTTCGCAGCCTGCTGTAAAAAGAGCCGAGACTCCTAATTCAACAGAAGCGTAAGCATTCGATGGAAGAAATTTTTCTTAAAATCCCAATAGCAATGTTGGGATTTTTTTTATTTTGGTTACCGGCAGGTGTATTGCATGGCATCCTCGTTGTGTCACTCCCTTGTACAGCAGTATTTCATAGCAGCTATGGTTTCATTATCTTGTATCAAAACTATATCTAAACAAAAAAAATTTTGAGCGGATACATTCACATAGGAAAATTAGTGGCTACGCACGGCTTAAAAGGAGAGCTTATATTAAAGCATGCTTTAGGCAAAAAAACAGATTTCAGGAACGTGGAAGCCATATTTGTTGAAAAACTTAAAGACCAGTACCTGCCTTATTTTCATCAAAGTAGTGTTATAAGAAATGATACGGAAACCATTGTAAAGCTTGAAGGGATAGACACTAAGGAAGCTGCGGCGGTTTTGGTTCAGAAGAAAGTATGGCTTATAAAGGCTGATTTTGAAAATCTTGTTAGTAAAAATGCCCCGGTTAACCTGCTTGGGTTCATGGTATTTAATAATAAAGAAAAGCTTGCCGTGGTGGAATCGGTTATTGAGCAACCTTTACAGATCCTGCTACAGTTAACCATGAATGCTAAAGAAGTGCTTATTCCCTTAAATGAAGAAACACTTAAAAAAATTGACCGCCGCAAAAAAGAAGTTCATGTGCTTTTGCCCGATGGTTTACTTGAAATTTATTTAGGAGAATGAGTGCTGGTACTTCTTTGGATGCAGAACCTGGTTATGGTAGAGTGCAGCAAAATTTCATGTGCCAGGCACAAGCTTTACTTCATAACGAAGGCCTCTATGAATCGCATCACTTCTGCGCCTTCAGATCCAGTGCATGGATTTGGAGCTTCATTTAAAAAATATTTTACGGTTGCTTCTATCATCGGCTGTTGAACATGTTGCAATTCGTCAAATGAAAGTGTTGTTGTTTTATCATTTATGAGAATGGTAATTGTATTGCCGCTAAACACACTAAAACTTATTTTACCTTTTGTACCAATTATCTCGCAATAATCCGCTGCAGATTCCGAGGCTGTATTAAAACACCATACACCATTGAACACAACTTTGTTCCTGAATAAAATGTTTCCTGCAACAAGGTCATCGGCTTTATAATTTATCCCCTGGTTTGCAGCGACTCCAATCACTTTTTCTACCTCACCAAAAAAATAGTACATAAGATCTAATTGGTGCGGCGCCAGGTCATGAAAGAGTCCGCCACCGGCGATAGCAGGATCAACACGCCATGCATTTCCTGTTTTTGCAAGATCTTGTTTGGTAAGCGGTGATTTGTATAGCTTAAGATTCGCAAGCAGGATATCACCAACTGTTTTTTCATTAACAAGCTGCTTTATTTTTTTAAAACGTGGTTGTTCACGGCGATAATGCGCTACAACAAGTTTGATATTTTTTTCTTTTGCTGCCTCTGCAATATTATGAGCCCCGGTGTAAGTGTTTGCCATTGGCTTTTCAAGATATACGGGTTTGCCGGCATTGATCGCTGCCATTGCATATTCCTCATGTGAGGATGGGGGTGTGGCAATATAAATCGCATTTACTTCAGGATCATTAATGAGTTTATCTGCTTCACTATACCATCGGGGAACATTATGTCGCCGTGCATAATCTTCTGCTTTTATTGCATCACGCCTCATTGCTGCAACTAAGGAAGAATTATTTACTTTATTAAATGCGGGACCGCTTTTTATTTCAGTAACGTCGCCGCATCCGATAATACCCCAGTTAATTTTTTTCATGACTTATCAGATTTTAAAACTACAATTTCATTCCGGAACGTAAGGAAAGGGTTAAGGTAACATCTACTCTTTAGCCCAGATTGTTATTCCGTTCTTATTGCCGGTAAAGTATACATATTTTTGACTCATAAAACCTAAGGGATGCGTACAAGTTTTAAAACAGCTTTTTTTCTTATTGTAGCACTTGGCATTAATGTTTGTTACAGCCAGGATAAACAGCTTATTGACGGGCATCCTGCGTGGATAATGCAGGGTAATATTTATGAAGTGAATGTTCGTCAATATACACCGGAAGGTACTTTCAAGGCATTTGAAAAGCATTTACCAAGGCTGAAGAAAATGGGTGTTCAAACGCTTTGGTTTATGCCTATTACACCCATTAGTAAAACCGACCGGAAAGGTGCATTAGGCAGTTATTATGCTGTATCAGACTATACCGCTATCAATCCTGAATTTGGCACAATGGAAGACTGGAAAGAACTGGTTAAACAATGTCATGCATCAGGTTTTAAAGTAATTACAGATTGGGTGCCCAATCATACCGGCGCAGATAATTATTGGCTTACAACGCATTCTGATTTTTATGTGCATGATTCAACAGGCAAAGCGCTTTCTCCTTTTGACTGGAGCGATACACGCCAACTTGATTATAGTAATATTACTATGCAGGATTCAATGATCAATGCGATGAAGTTCTGGATAACCAATTCTGATATCGATGGCTTTCGTTGCGACGTTGCCTGGAATGTGCCGGATGTATTCTGGAAAAAATGTATTCCTCAGTTAAAAGCAATGAAAAATATTTTTATGCTGGCAGAATCTGATAAAGCTTCTAACCAGGAAAGCGGGTTTGATGCAACCTACCCGTGGCCGGTGTTCCATACAATGGTTGATATAGCCGCAGGCAAAAAGACTGCCTTATCACTTGACAGCATTATAAATTTCACTGATCAAACCTTTCCTGCCAATGCATTGTTCTTGTATTTTACCAGTAATCACGATGAGAATAGCTGGAACAAAGCGGATTATAGAACCATGCCTGGTGATTCCCATGCACCATTTGCTGTGCTTACACAAACATTGCCAGGCTCAGTGCCGTTGGTTTATAGTGGCCAGGAAGAACCTTTCCTTGATAGTGTATCATTCTTTTATAAAGACACCATCCTGTTTGGCAAATTTGAAAGAGCTGATTTTTACAGCAGGCTTTTACATGCAAGGGCTGCAAATAAAGCGCTTGCTGCAAACGCATCCTACAAAAAAATAAACACAGGCGATAACCAAAACATATTTGCATTTACAAGAAGCAGCGGCACAAACAAAGTATTAGTTGTTGTGAATTTGAGTAATACAACCCAATCCTTTGAATTAAATGATGAAAGTTTAAAAGGAACTGCCACTGATTTATTTACATCAAATAAAGAAAACATAAACCCTGCTCAATTGATGCAGCTTGGCGCATGGGGTTATAAGGTTTATATCTATTAAGTTTTTATTATCTTGCCGCCTGTAGTTTTAAGTATTATTATTCTTGCCACCAATATGCTTTCCCGTAAAACCAAATATGCCATAAACGCCTTAGTGTACTTAGCCCGTCAAAATAAAGATGGCGAACCGGTGCAAATAAGCCGGATAGCTGAAAACGAGCATATACCAAGGAAGTTTCTGGAAGCAATTCTGCTCGAATTGAGGCATGCGGGCATTCTTAACAGCCGTAAAGGGAAAACCGGCGGTTACTATTTGCAAAAGTCTCCTGAAGAAATTAATATAGCTGACGTAATGCGCTTATTCGACGGGCCGATCGCATTACTTCCCTGTGTTGCTTATAAATACTATGAACGTTGTGAAGAATGTATTGATGAAGAAACCTGCGGCATACGTTCTGTTTTTTCAGATGTACGTTCAGAAACAGTAAAAATGCTTAAAATGGCCACACTTGCTGAAATAATTCTGCGTAGCGAAAATTTAAAAAAAGAAGCAGCACTTCAAAAGAAATTGCAAAAAACAAAGTAGAAAAATTTTTTAACTAAAATCCTACTATTTCGATAGGAATTATATATTTGTCGAAATATTACTGTTTATGCAAAAACCAATCAACTTTAAAAACGCATTGTATTTACTTGTCGCAGTATTGAGTTTTAACTCGCTTCGTGCACAGATAATACAATATCCATCACCCATTGACACGGCAAAAAAGAATGCTGTTGATACAGTTAAAAAGCCTGTTGTAATTCCAAGTACATTGACTTTTTCATTAGACATGCGCACACGTGCCGAATTACGTCATGGGTATAAATCAATACCGACTGAAGACACTACTGCGGCATTTTATGTTAGTCAGCGCACCCGCTTCAACGTTGATTTTAAAAGCAAAAATCTTGATGTATTTCTTTCTTTGCAGGATGCCCGTGTATGGGGCCAGCAGGATCCAAGGGAAGGGCAATCAGGAGTAAGCACCCAGGCAACACCTGCTACAACTTTTCCTGTTTATTTGTTTGAGGGATATGCAGAACCGAAATTCGGAGATAAATTTTCAATACGGATAGGAAGGCAAAGAGTAATTTATGATAACCAGCGATTATTTGCTGAAAATGACTGGCGCCTGCCTGGTAATTCGCATGATGCCATCCGGCTTATTTATAACAACAAGATCAATTTTACAACGGAACTTTTAGGCGCATACAACCAGTCTGGTGAAAATGTTTTTACCGGTAAATACACCCCCCTCGTTGCGAATTATAAATCGCTTGTTGTTCATTATTTAAACTGGAAAGCCACAGACAAATTCACGTTAACCACACTCAACACTGCAGATGGGTATCAAAGTTCGGAGCCTGGAAAATACCAAACCACCTATCAACGCTTCACAAGTGGCGGCAGGCTTGAATATTCAACCTATAACTGGTATGCAACTGTTGCAGCCTATTATCAGTATGGAAAGGATTCTTCAGGCAAAAAATTAGGGGCATACTATGTACAGCCCGAAATAAGGTATACCGGTGGCCCGCTTACTGTTCGTCTTGGTTTGGAGTATGTAAGTGGTGCTGACAGTTCAGCGCATCCGGCAAAAGATAAAAACTTTGTTCCTTTATATGGCGTGGCGCACAGGTTCATGGGCAACCTTGATTATTTCGCCTCTTTCCCCGGCGATGTAAACGGAGCAGGTTTACTCAACCCATATTTATTTATCTGGTATGGTAAAGAAAAAGTAAACCTGCGCGTAGAGAATCACCTGTTCTATTCACAATCTCAATTTGTATATAAGGGAAGCCCTGTTGATAAATATCTTGGCTTTGAAAATGACCTGAGGCTGAATTTTAAACCTTATAAATGGTTTGACTTTGAAACAGGTTTCTGCTGGGCTATAGTTACCAAATCAATGACCGTTATAAAAAAGACCGGTGATACGGAAGCATTCCCATATTTTGGATATGTGAGCCTTAGATTAACCCCAACATTTGGTAAGATTACTTTTTAAGAGCAGATAAAAATTTTCGGTTTAATTCCTATTAAATTTATAGACTTAATCAAAATTAAATTTCATGAAAAAAAAATTCTCTGTGATTACTGTTGCATTTCTTCTCTTTCTTATAAATTTTAATGGTGCGCCTGCGCATGCTCCAGCATCCCCTAAGACTGTATCTATATCTTTCTCAGGCGCCTTCGCTTTATACCCTTTGGTACAAACATGGGCAACCGCGTACAATAAAACGCATCCTGATATAAGGTTCGATATACAAGCCGGTGGTGCAGGCAAAGGCTTAACAGACTGCCTTGCCGGTGCTGTAGATGTAGGCATGTTTTCCCGTGAGCTTACAGATGCAGAAAAAGCAAAAGGCGTTTGGTCTTTAGCGCTTTGCAAAGACGCGGTGTTGCCCACCATGAATGCTAAAAATCCTCACTTTAAAGAGCTGCAGATACGCGGTGTAAAGAAAGCAGAATTCAATTCAATTTTTGTTGATCACAGCATCAACACATGGGGCGGGCTTCTGGGCACAAAAGATTCCAAACGCATCAATGTATATACAAGAGCTGATGCGGCTGGCGCTGCAGATTCATGGGCCGCGTTCTTCGGAAAGAAACAGGAGAATCTTAAAGGTATCGGTGTGTCGGGTGATCCCGGTGTTGCAGATGCTGTGAGAAAAGATATTAACTCCATTGGCTATAACAATACACTGTTTGTATTTGATCCTAAAACAGGTAAAAAACTTCCCGGCATTGAAGTGGTTCCGATTGATGTGAACGGTAACGGGCAAATTGATGCGAATGAAAACTTTTATGCCAACCTGCGCATATTTCTTAAAGCAGTGAACGACGGAAATTATCCTTCTCCACCTGCAAGAAACCTGTATTTTCTAACAAAGGGAAAAACACAGAAAAAAGAACTGCTTGACTTTTTCAAATGGGTTTTGACGGAAGGGCAGCAGTATGTAAATGTTGCAGGCTATGTTCCGCTTCCAAAGAACACATTATCAGAGCAACTCAAAAAAATTGGAAAATAAGAATTTAAATGGGGGATTGTAATCACCAAAACCTGGCAAAGGCTTTCATGATGTTAGCTCATGAAAGCTTAGCCGGGAACTTTAAACTTTAAAACCACCGACGAACAATGCTATTATCAAGAAAACTAACCGACAGCATTTCATCAAAATGGATGATCGCCTGTCTGTCATTCTGCCTTCTGTTGCCATTGGCAATAGGCGCCGGGTTGGTGTTTAAATCCACCGGTCTTTTAAGCACGCACAAATTATCTGAACTCATTTTTTCCTCTGAGTGGTATCCTTCAGATAACCAATTTGGTTTTTGGCCTTTTATTGTTACATCTGTTTGGGTAACAGTGCTGGCGCTTGTTATCTCAATGCCGTTATGCCTTTTATCAGGCATTTATCTCACACAGTTTGCACCTAAATGGTTTTTGAAATTTATGCGGCCGGTTATTGATATTCTTGCCGGCATTCCTTCCGTTGTGTATGGGGTATGGGGCTTATTGGTAATAGTGCCTTTTGTAGGCGATAAGCTTTCACCTCTGTTTAATGCAGATTCATTAGGCTACAGTTTGCTGGCAGGGGCTATTGTACTGGCTGTAATGAGCATACCTTATATCTTAAACATGTTACTTGAAGTCTTCAGGCAAATACCCGTTGAGTTGGGCGAAGCGTCATTATCGCTCGGCGCAACCAAATGGGAAACCATTAAGCATATTTTTTTACGCAAAGGTTCTTCCGGTATCTTATCTGCATTCGGGTTAGGGTTTTCAAAAGCGTTGGGTGAAACCATTGCAGTACTAATGGTGATAGGTAATGTGGTGCAAATACCGCAGTCTGTGTTTGATTCAGGTTATACATTACCCGGCTTAATCGCCAATAATTACGGTGAAATGATGAGTATTCCGTCTTATGATTCAGCACTGATGTTTGGAGCCCTGCTCCTGTTTGTTATCATCATTATCATCAACGTTATTTTCCGTTACATCATCTATAAATCTGAACACCTATGACATTAAGAAGAAAATATGAAGAGAAGTTTTTCCGGGGATTATCTTTTTTATTCACTGCCATCATTGTGTTTGCGCTGGTTCAGATAATATGGACGATCGCTAAAAAAGGTATTCCATCATTATCATGGCAGATAATAAGCCAGGAGCCAAAAGGCGGATTTTATTTTGGGAAGGAAGGCGGCATTTTAAACGCCATTGCCGGTAGTTTTTATCTCGCAGTATGCGCAACCGGTCTTGCATTTGTGATAAGCCTTCCTGTTGCTCTTTTTATGAATATTTACTTAATAAGATACCAACGCTTACTTATTGGTATTCGATTCTTCCTTGACGTTTTATGGGGCGTTCCCTCCATTGTGTATGGAGCATTTGGCTTTACGCTGTTAATGTACCTGGGTTACAGAAATTCATTGGGTGCAGGCATAGTTACCGTGGCTGCGATGATTATTCCAATAATGATACGGGCAATGGATGAAGTGCTTAAAACTATTCCGATTGGTTTGCAGGAAGCTTCTTATGCACTTGGTTCTACAAAAACAGAAACAGCTTATAAGATTTTTTTCAGGGAGGCAATGCCGGGCTTTGCAACAGCTATACTGCTTGCTTTTGGCCGGGGTATCGGCGATGCAGCCTCTGTATTATTTACTGCAGGATATACTGATTACATACCGCATAGCTTCAGCGAGCCAACCGCAACATTACCGCTGGCGATATTCTTCCAGCTAAGCTCTCCTATTGAAGAAGTGCAGAACCGTGCTTATGCAGCGGCAGTTATATTAACCTTGATTGTGTTGGTTTTAAGCATCTCAGCAAGATTGCTGAAACCTAAAAAATAAATTGTTCACCATTAAATAAAATAATATGCCATCAGCAATTTCAATCGCGCCGGAAAAAGATGTGAACGTTGAAGTCGTTCACGGCAATGTACCGATTGTAGAAATAAACAAACTGAATGTTCACAGTAAAGGAACACATATTCTTAAAAATGTTTCCACAGTAATTCCAAAAAATAAAATAACAGTTTTATTGGGGCCTTCAGGTTGTGGTAAAACAACATTATTAAAATGCCTTAACCGCTTAACAGATCTGTATCCTGATCTTAAAATAAAGGGCAGCATCTGTATTGATGGTGAAAATATTTTTGATCCACGAAAAGATATTACCACTATCCGTCAGAAAATGGGTTTGTTATTGCAACGCCCTTATCCTCTGCCTATGAGCATTTATGATAACATTGCTTATGGCTTAAAACTAAAAGGCATCCGCAATAAAAAGATCATCAGTGCCAAAGTTGAAAAACACTTAAAAGAAGTGGCTTTATGGGATGAAGTAAAAGACCGTCTCAAAACATCAGCGCAACGTTTATCCATAGGGCAGCAACAACGCTTATGTTTGGCAAGAGGCCTTGCTGTTGAGCCGGAAATAATTTTGGCTGATGAACCTTCCTCTGCGCTCGACCCTATTTCTTCAAGGGTAATTGAAGAAGAATTTATAAAGCTGAAATCTGATTATACCATCATTTTGGTGACACATATTCTAAGGCAGGCAAAACGCCTTGCAGATAATGTAATATTCATGTATTACGGCGAAATTATTGAGAGTGGCCCGGCAGAGCAGATATTCGGCGATCCGCAATCTGAGATATTAAAAGAATACCTGCGTGTAGGCCACTAAACTTTCAAACGCATTTTACTTATTGCGCATAGCGCTTACATCTGTTGGTGGTAAACGTTTGAATAAAACGAAAGCCGCTCTTGTCCAGGAGTGGCTTTTTTTATTTAAGATTATTCGTCATTTTTTTCATACATCAATTTTTGCCGTACAGTATGCCATAAGTTTTGGTCCTCCGTTTGTAGTTAACTGTGGTTACATATCAACCAATTAAAATAAATATCCATTTGAATTTAATTACAATACCTTTAGATTTCTTTCCTCGAAAACTGCCATTTTACTTCATTAAAAAAACCAGAACAATGAAAAAATTTGTATTTATGCTTTTGCTCATTCCTGTTATAGGAATGGCGCAAACAAAAAATGTTGTTAACGTAACCACTGTTTTTCCAAAAGCAGATAAAATTTTAGAGTTTGAAAAAGCTTTAACTGCACATGCTCAGAAATACCATACCGGCGATTGGAAATGGAGGGTTTATGAAATTCAAACCGGGCCAAACGCAGGCGGGTATCACATTACCGAAGGGCCGGCAAGCTGGGATGCCATTGATGGCAGGGGCAACCTTGGCACAGAGCACAACAATGACTGGAATAAGAATATTGCTATTTATCTTACCGACAAGGTGGAAGAATCTTATTCTGTTTATGTAGATTCATTAAGCACTGTTGCACTTGGCAATTTTTCAGACAAAATTATTATTACTCATATGTATGCTAAACCGGGTATGGTTAATGGGGTAACGGATCTTGTAAAGAGGATGAAAAAAGTATGGGTGGACGGTAATGAGAATGTTGCCGTTTATCAGTCAATAATTTCCGGTTCGCCGCAATTGGTAACGGTTACCAGGTTAAAAGATGGGTTAAAAGAATTGGCAGACGGTTACAGAAAGTCAACAGCAGAAAGATATAATATCGCGTATGGTGCCGGTGCCTGGGATAGTTATTTATCAGATTATGCAAAATGTGTTGAAAGCCGCTGGAGTGAACTTCTTATCTACAGGGCCGATCTAAGTTCAAAATAAAAATTAATAAGAAATCAAATGAAGCCGCTCTTATCAAGGAGTGGCTTTTTTTATTAGAATGAGACATCATACACCCACAATGCAGCGGAATTTGCGCCATGTGCGGGCACTGCAAGCAATAATTTTTTTGTGCAGGAAGTAAAAGAGATGTTCTTGCGCCATTGCCTGTTTCAATATGATTGATTTAGCTTAAAGTTGAACCGGCGCCTGGTTTACATACATCGATATAACCTTTACCTGCCGATACAAAAACCAAATGCTCAAAATAAATATCATCTGCATCGCCGAACAGCGTATGAAGTCATATCTTTTCCTGTCTCTGTACTTATCATTCTCAACATTGCAGGATTTCTGCAGCCAATAAATAAACGGTTATTTTCTGTATCCAGTTCCATTTTCTTCTATTAATTTATTGATGGCTTTTGACACTTCTGCATCGGGCAATACAAGGTCGCCTATCATGATAAAATGGTCGCCCATATTTATGATGCCAATCCATGTACCTAAAGCAAGAGCGGGCGCAACTAAAAAATCTCCAACCTTTACCTTAAGGTCAGAACGCGGATAAGTGATCTTATAAACGTTACCCGTTACCGTTCCTTTCTTTCCAAAAACATTGTTGAGTGCGGTAGAATCTATTTGTGAAAAACCGTAAGCAACCAACAGCAGGCTTAAACCTGAGAACACTAATTTTTTCATGGTGGTGATTTCGTTTAAGTATACAGATTGCAAAACATTACAGCATAGTTTTTAAAAAAAGTCCAATTACTGCTGCAACTAAAATGATATAAGGCTCCTGGATTTTTTTTACATAAATCAAAGCCAGCACACTTGCAAAAGCAATTAATGCCGTGGGAATATCAATAATACTTCTCGTCGCAATTACAATTACTGCACCTACCAGGGCACCGATAACTGCTGCGGTAATTCCGTCAACGAATGCTTTAATGCTTTTGTTTTTTGCGATTTTTTTGAAGTAAGGCGCAGGAATAACAGTAAATAAATAACAGGGAAGAAAAGTTGCCAAAGCTGCAACACAGGCGCCCGGGAAACCCGCAACAAGATAGCCAATAAATCCAACAGTGATAACAACCGGTCCAGGTGTTATCATGGCAACGGCAACTGCATCCACAAACTGTGCTTCTGTGAGCCAATGATTTTCCGTAACAACTCCACCATGCAAAAAAGGAACGATTGCAAGACCGCTGCCAAAAACAAACGCACCCGCCTTTGTAAAGAAAATCGCGATCTTACCTAAGGTTGATGAATCAAAATTCCAAAAGGCAATATCAAGCAAAATAAAGTTTGTAACGGTTGATTTACGCATCCAGTTCGGCGGTGCTTTTATAATCATATATAATACACCGGCGGCAACAAACAATAATACTTCTTCTGTTTGTGTAATAATCGTTATGGCTGCTGCAGCGAGATAAAACAGCCACAACATCCAGTTTTTCTTAACCGCATCAATATTAAATTTACTTACCGTCTTTGTGGTGAGCTTATAGCTGCTCATAGTAATAATGCCGATAACTGCTGCGCCTATTCCGTAAAAAACAGCCTGCATCCACGGCAGCCCTCCATACAATTTATATGCGATGCCAATTAATACAACCATAATAAAAGAAGGAATTACAAATGCAAGTCCGCATAATGTTGCACCTATCACTCCGTAATGAACAAAGCCTAAATAAATTCCAAGTTGGGCTGCAAGTGGTCCCGGTGCCAATTGTGCCAACGCCAGCCCTTCCCTGTATTCTTCTTCTGAGATCCATTTGCGTTGGTCAACCAAATCCCTGTGCATGTAGCCCACCAAAGCCACAGGCCCACCAAAGCCCGCATAACCAAGCTTAAGAAAATATAGGACAAGCTCTCTTAATGTGTATAAAGGTTTTAATGCAGTGCTTGCAACAGGTGTTGGAATGTGTTCATCAAACCAGGCAGCCGTTCCGCCTGTTAAATAATAGGTGTTGTAAAAGCCTGATGTATAAAGTTTTTCAGCCGCCTGCTGCGAACGTTCCTTCCCGTGGTTGCAGATACAAACAATTATGTTGTTGTTTGAAAAGGAACTTAGGTTCAGTTCTAATTTTTCAGCTGGAATATTGATTGCCCCGGGTACATGCTGGTTGCTGTATTCGGCTGCAGAACGTATATCGATCAGCTTAACAGTTTTGTTTGCGCTTTCAAGTTGTATGATCTCTTCTTTGGTAATTGCATTTCTCATTTGCTTCCCTGTAAAAACCAAATTTATTTATATCGAAGAGCATGGAATTGTATAAAATTAACCTTTTGTACCTGCTTTACTTTTTTTTAATTCTTTCCTGTATGCAGAAGGATTTTTACCTGTGACTGACTTAAATATTCTTGTAAAATGGCTTTGATCTGAAAACCCTGTCATATAAGAAATTTCAGTAAGTGTGCAGGAGGATCTGGTTAATAATTCAATCGCCTTTTCTATTCTCAGTTTGCGTATATATTCACCAAACGAAAGATTGTAAAAATACTTCGAAAATTCTCTTGATAAATATGCAGGATGTATGTCAAGGCTTTTGGAAATTTCTTTCAGGCTAAGATTGGTATCTATGTGATCCTGTATAATTTCTTTAAGCTCTTTTGCCCAGGCAGGTATTTTTTTATAAGCTGATTTTCCCTCTATAAATGTATTGATCGCATTCAGCAATGTTTGTTCAAAGGGTTGTTGCGTATGTTTTTGATCTTTCAGATGTTTTGCCCAGCTATATAATGCATCATATATCAACATTCCTTTTTCAAGAAGTTGATGGTCGTCTTTGAAATTGTATGCAAGGCCAGCTGATATTGCCCATAAACCGGATGCCTGTTTTGCAAGGTGATGTTCATCGGTGTCGGCACCTCTTACAATTGGGGCTATGATATGCAATGCTCTATCTTCAAGCTGATGTTTTTTTAGGAAATAATCGAAAGTGCATTCATCACCGTAGTGCGTGTATTCAACACCTGCAATATCAAAGGGTATTGCAGGCAGTTCCTTTGATTTCGGTATCACGTCATCAAAAGGAACGAATATAATCTCAGCATCTTTATCAATAAATCTTTTAATAAGCCAGGGACAGGCGATGCGGTCTACTTTAGGATGTTCCCTTGTTATCCATTTCATCTTTATTATTTTGCAGATCGGTGAGCTGAACAAGTAAGATAGAACTTATATCTTTTTTAAGCACCAAAAACTCATAATCATCAAATACGATCTTTTCATTGATGTTTGGTATATAACCAAACGCATGAATAAGCTTTCCTGCAAGCGTTGTGTATTCTTCCCCGGTATAAACAGGATGTGGCAGCAACTCATTTATGTCACTTAAAGAAGTAGTTGCGGTAACAATATAGGAATGGCTTCCCGTTTTTTCCACGCATGGAGTTTCGGCATCGTATTCATCCTGTATCTGGCCTACAAGTTCTTCAAGAATATCTTCCATGGTAACGATACCTTTCATCGCACCATACTCATCAACCACTACTGCAATTTGCTGATGTTTTGCCTGGAAGTCTTTCAGTAATTGCCCTATATGTTTAGCTTCAGGGATAATTATAACAGGACGCATAATATCTTTAATATTGATCGCTTCGTTCCTGCGCATTTTTATTAATATATCTTTCAGGTAAACTACACCGGTTACATTGTCAAGCGTGTCTTCATAGCAGGGTATACGTGAGTAATTCTCTTCAATTACTTTTTCAAGCATTGCTTCATTAAAATTATAAACATCTATTGCCAACACCTTTGTTCTTGGTATCATTATTTGCTTTGCGGTTCTTTCCGAAAAATCGAAAGCATTTTTAATAATGGTGTATTCTGCAGGTTCAATACTGCCTGTTTCTTTACTTTGTTCAACAAGATATCTTATCTCTTCGCTGCTATGCACTTCTGCGCCGTGTACAGTAGTTATACCAAGTATTTTCAGTAATGCATTGGCAATGCCGTTTAAAAGCCATATAAAAGGTTTGAAGATGAAATAAAAAAACTGCAGTGGGTAAGCAATAGCCAGCGTGATCTTTTCGGAGCGTTGAATGGCTATAGATTTGGGAGCAAGTTCCCCGAACACAATATGCAGTATAGTGATGAGAGCAAAAGCAACCGGCAATGCAATGTCATGTGCAAGTTCGGGTTGTATATCAATATCCAAAATATACATGCTGTTGATAATAAGCTGAGACACCACAGGTTCACCAATCCAGCCCAGTGCCAGGCTTGCCAGTGTAATGCCCAACTGGGTAGCAGCTAAATATGCATCAAGGCGGTTGATTATCTTTTTTGAAAGCACCGCAAAATGATTGCCTGCCTGTATCTTCATTTCGAGCTTTGATGCCCGCACTTTCACAATCGCAAATTCTGCCGCTACAAAAAAGCCATTCATGAATACAAGAAGAAGTGTTATAAGTATATCGGGTATCATTGGTGTTTTTTAAAGCAAATGTATTTAAACGGCATCCACTGGTTGTAGTATGAAAAGTTAATGAAGAAACGCACAGATTTTATTTTTTATTCAGGGAACACAAGTGTTAGGAGTAAAAAGGAGCATGTGTGCATTTTCTGAGGGAAGGACAGGAGCATAGTTAAAAAAATATACCGAAATTAGCTATCACAATTATGATTAAACCGACTAACAAAAGCAGCATCTTAACCAAAACTGTTGTTATAAATTTACAGGCATTGATCATCTAAACTTAAGCTATGAAGACATTATCAGAAACCTGGTTTGCGGATGGTTATATTGATTTTGAGTTGAAGAAATACACCCTGCTCGCTTACCTGCAGCAAGTGAATAAATATTTTGATGAGCGAAAATTATATCCGCAGCTGGCAGATGTGATCTTTCATTACAACAACCTTGTTGCCTTCAGGGAAAACAAAAAATTTTTGCAGGAACAATTTCCCAAAAAGCTTACCGGTATTCAAATGCAGAAGCTGGAATTATTATATGAACAGATGATGGAAGATGATGACCTGATGCAACAACTGGAAGATATTATTCAATATGCAGTGCGAAAAATGCGCACAACCATAAGCAGTGGTACTGAACTGTATGAACAGATAGAAGAAAATATCAGGATATCTCCTGTAGGTATTATCCCCTTGGAACAAAATGAAGGCTATTTTTTCCTAAGCAGTGCTATTTCGGTTACACGTGTGTATCAATACCGTTTAAGTATTTATGAAAAGCATGATGAGAAATTTCGAAGCATACGCACTGAATTTATTGATATATGGTACCGCAGTATTGTAAATACTTTTGAACATATAAAAACAGAATTGATACGCAACCGCTCTCAGCTCCCAAACCCTGCTGTGTATGCAATTGAGGCCAATATCAGTTTACCCGTAGAAGAAACTTTATTGCCTATTGCAAAACGTAGTTTGGTGAGGTATATATCCGGCGGATCACAGGTTTAAATGAATGAATAACATTATTCTCTTCTTTTATAAACAAAAGCTCCGAAACAATTTGCTTCGGAGCTTTATAATTTTTGCCTTGTAAGCAAGCGAACTCTTAAACACTAATACCTGTAATGTTCAGGCTTGAACGGACCATTCTGCGGAATGCCCAGGTATTCTGACTGAGCACTTGTTAATTCCTCCAGTTCAACACCAATTTTCTTTAAGTGTAAGCGTGCAACTTTTTCATCAAGATGTTTTGGTAACACATACACTTTATTTTCATAATTATCATGGTGCTGCCATAATTCAATTTGTGCCAGCACCTGGTTGGTGAATGAATTACTCATTACAAATGAAGGATGCCCTGTGGCACAGCCAAGATTCACCAGTCTTCCTTCAGCCAAAAGAATTACATCTTTACCGTCAATCGTATAAAGATCAACCTGTGGTTTAATTTCATTCTTTGTATCGCCATAATTATCATTTAACCAGGCAACATCAATTTCAATATCAAAATGACCGATGTTACATACAATAGCTTTATCCTTCATTAAACGGAAATGTTCGCCTGTGATAAGATCGCGGCAACCGCTCGCTGTAACAATAATGTCAGCTTCTTTTACTGCGTCAATCATCTTCTTTACTTCATAGCCATCCATTGCCGCCTGTAAAGCGCATATCGGATCAATCTCGGTAACAATTACACGGCAACCGGCGCCACGCAATGAAGCTGCAGAACCTTTACCCACATCACCATAACCGCCAACAACAGCAACTTTACCCGCCATCATTACATCAGTTGCACGGCGAATAGCATCAACCAAACTTTCCTTACAGCCATACTTGTTATCAAATTTTGATTTGGTAACAGAGTCATTGATGTTAATCGCAGGGATGGGCAATGTGCCTTTTGCCATTCTTTCATACAAGCGATGCACACCGGTTGTTGTTTCTTCACTTAACCCTTTAATGTTTTGAATTAGCTCAGGATATTTATCAAATACGATGTTGGTAAGGTCACCGCCATCATCAAGGATCATATTTAAAGGGCGGTCATAACTTCCGAAGAATAATGTTTGTTCAATGCACCAGTCTGCTTCTTCCAGTGTTTCGCCCTTCCATGCAAACACGCCAATACCTTCTGCTGCAATAGCCGCAGCAGCATGATCCTGTGTAGAGAAGATATTGCAGGAGCTCCATTTTACTTCAGCACCCAGTTCGATCAATGTTTCGATCAACACTGCTGTTTGTATGGTCATGTGCAGGCAACCTGCAATACGTGCGCCTTTCAAAGGTTTGCTTTCGCCGTATTCAGCACGCAATGCCATTAAACCAGGCATTTCAGCTTCGGCAAGTCTTATTTCTTTACGTCCCCATGCGGCAAGCGAAATATCTTTCACTTTGTAAGGAAGATTCAAATCAATTTTTTGTGTTACTGTTGACATTTCAATTTCGTTTAGAATGGCAAAAGTACTGTTTGCAGAATAAAATAATGTTTATGTAAAAAACTTTGGAATAAAATAACTATTTATGTACCAGGAACAGAAGAAAATTGTAGTTTCTTATGCCAAGAAGTACTAAAACAGAACAAACCACTATGGCGCCTGTTAGCCTTGATGACAAGGACCTGGCCATTTTAAAGTTGTTACAGCATAATGCGCGTATAACGGTGAAAGAAATTTCACAGGCGATACATTTAAGCACAACACCCGTACATGAACGTATAAAGCGTATGGAAGAATCTGGTGTTATAAAACAATATGCAACCCTTGTCGACCATTCAAAAGTTAAAAAAGGCTTAATGGTGATCTGTTACGTGTCTTTGCGGCAGCATAATAAAGCAGCAGGCAGTAAGTTCATAAAGATGATACAAAACATGCCGGAGGTTATTGAGTGTTATAATATTTCAGGAGAATTTGATTTTATGTTGAAAGTGGTTGCTGCAAATATGGATGCTTATTATGATTTTCATGTAAACAAATTAAGCCAGGAAGAAAACATTGGCCATGTGCAAAGCGTATTTGTAATGGGCATAATAAAGCAGACACATGTGTTGGTACATTGAGGTTATGGCAACTAAAAAATTTGTAAGTTTGGTAAAACAGGAATTATATGAGAAATGCTGTGGATGATAAAATATATACTGTTGAAGAATACATTCAATATGAATTAAAATCTGAAAGACGACATGAATTCATTAACGGTCAATTATTTGAAATGCCAGGTGAAAAAGATATAAATAATCAAATTGGATTTCTTATCGCTATGATGTTATATGGCTTTTTTAAGAATAAAGGTTATGAAATCTATAATCACGATGTAAAAGTTGCCATTCCCGGCAGCAATAAATTTTATTATCCTGATATATTTGCTACTAAAGAAGAAAGAACAGCAAACAATCAATATATAAAATATGAACCTGCAATAATTGCAGAAGTGGTTTCCGAATCAACACAGGTTACAGACTATGTTGATAAATACATTGATTATACTAAAATTCCTTCACTTATCTACTACATTATTATTGAACCCGAGACTACACTAATCACTGTTTATGAGAAAGACGCAACCGGTAATTGGTTTGCCCGCAAATACACCAACATTAGTGATGCCGTTAAGCTTGAAAAATTGCACGTAGAGTTTCTGGTAAAGGATGTTTATACAGTATAACATGAAGCTTGTTTGGTTTATTGTTTCTAATCCTAATTAATAGCAGAAAACATGAATGCCTATTATGATTTTCACGTGAACAAATTAAGCCAGGAAGAAAGCGTTGGACACGTACAAGGTGTATTTGTAATGGGAATGATAAAACAGGTACATGTTCTTATTTATTAAAATTTTTGGTGTTGAGCTTTCGTTCAGATGGCATCACGGTTGTGTCACTCCCTTATACAACATTTTTTCATGGCGGCAATTTGCTAAGTGGTTTATATTGTTTATCATAATAGTTTTTATAAATACCCGATCCAATGCGCAGGGTCATATAACCGTCGATTACCTTCTCGACCGCATAGAAACCCATCAACTCAAACACAATAACTATTTCCTTGATGGCATTCTTCCATCTTACATCAACGCATCAAAAAAATTTAAAACAAAAAAGAAAGACAATACGATCTTTTATAATACACTTGTTGCTTATGTTTTACAGGAGAATGATGATAAATTTTCTGCAGAACAAAAAAATACCTGTGATAGCATTCTTGAAAGGAGTATAAATGCCGCTGCTCACTTTAAAAACAAAAACCGGAACACTTATAATTTCTGGAGGACAGATACAACTTTCCGTTTTCCGTATAGCTGGTGGTTGCCCATCTTTAAAGGCAAATCAGCTTTGCCTGATGATATGGATGACACCGTGCTTGGCCTGTTGATGAATATTGACAATAAAGATAGCGCTGAGGCAATGCATCGCTTAATGCAATCTTATATCAATAGCGATCCACCATTAAAAACAACATATAAGATTTATCAGTATGACAGCGCTTATTCAACCTGGTTTGGTAAAAAAGTACCTGTTGTTTTTGATGTAAGTGTGTTATGCAATGTGTTGAGCTTTGTTCAGCAAAATAGCTTGCAATGGACCAAAGCCGACAGTGCAAGCCTTCAATATATCATTAAAACAATTGAACGTAATGATATAGAAAAGCATCCGGCATTTGTTTCGCCGTACTATGCAAACACATCAATTATTTTATATCACATTGCGCGATTGATGAGCATTAAACCAATCAATGAAATGGATGCCATAAAGCCAAAGCTTATTGAAACAGCACAACACCGGCTTGATGCATCAAATAATATCCTTGAAAAAATAATTTTATCAATCGCTTTATTAAAATGGAATGCAAGGCCTGCTGATTTAAATATTCAAGACATACAGATAAGTGATATTGAAAAAAATGATCTTCCTTTTTTTGTGGGCAATATTCCATCATATTTTAATCGTTCGCTGAAAGGAAAATTTATTGACCTGCGTTTGCTGATGTATTATCATTATTGCCCTGCATGGAACGATTGTTTATTGCTTGAATATTTGCTCCTTAAATGAGAGCATCCTTTTTAATTTCTACTTTTGGCTTTTAACTTACGATGGATGGAAAAAAACAACTTCATAGATTATATAAGAGTTTTTTGCAGGAGCGGCCATGGCGGTGCAGGCAGCAGGCATTTTATGCGAACCAAATTCAATCCAAAAGCAGGGCCTGATGGCGGCAACGGCGGCAGGGGCGGGCATATTATTTTAAAAGGCAACGCACAGCTTTGGACGTTGCTGCACCTGAGGTATTATAAAAATGTGATCGCCGAGAATGGTGAAGGTGGCAATAAAAATAACCGTACCGGTGCTGATGGAGAAGATATCATCATTGAAGTGCCATTGGGTACTATAGCAAGAGATGAAGAGACCGGCAAAACGGAAGCGGAAATTCTGGAAGACGGACAGGAAGTGATATGGCTGCGTGGCGGTAAGGGCGGCCTGGGTAATGCAAACTTTGCTACGGCTACCAACCAGGCGCCTGAATATGCACAGCCCGGCGAACCCGGCGTAGAAGCGTGGAAAATCTTGGAATTAAAAGTATTGGCCGATGTTGGACTGGTAGGTTTTCCAAATGCGGGTAAGTCAACCTTGCTTTCAGTGATTACAGCCGCAAAGCCAAAGATCGCTGATTATGCTTTTACAACGCTCACACCCCAGCTTGGTATTGTGGAATATCGCGATGGTAAGTCTTTCTGCGTTGCAGATCTGCCCGGCATAATCGAAGGCGCAGCGGAAGGCAAAGGATTAGGGCATCGGTTTTTAAGGCACATTGAGCGCAATGCGGCTTTATTGTTTGTAATTCCGGCAGATAGTAAAAATCACAAAGAAGAATTTGAAATATTGCTTTCTGAGCTTGAAGAATACAATCCTGAACTCCTTCAGAAAGAGTTTTTGATTGCTATCAGCAAAAGTGATATGCTCGATGAAGAGTTACAAAGGGAAATAAAAAAAGAATTTCCGTCCCGGATACCTTTATTGTTTATATCATCTTTCACTCAATCAGGGTTAACACCATTAAAAGATATGCTTTGGAAGATTTTGAATACTTCCCATGAACAGAAAGCTAATCACAGTTAGCAAGATTTTTTTAATTGTCAAGGTTACCTTTCTTCAATTTTGGAATCAATGTGTAATAGTTACACATTCGTAGTTATCTTTGGCCCGGCCTAATTGCTTATTATTCTTTGTTTGCCGCATGATTGTATTGCCCGGTTGATTGTCAAATTGAAACGTATAAACTTTTTTTTGACTTAAAACAATAACAATTATGAAACAGACAATTTTAAAATTCTCAGGCAAGAAATTCATCGCAGCAGTATTTTTATCAGCGTCAGTATTATTAACCGCCCTTACCGGAAACGCAGCTATCAATCATAACAATATAGAACTCATTTCTGGTGAAAAAACCAATATTGCGCTTACTGCAACAACCAGCGATGCCTTACTTTTTAAATTAAATGTTAACAATGAAAAGGGTGATAAATTCACTGTTACCATTAAAAATGAAGCAGGCGATATTTTGTTTTCAAAAGTTTTCACTGATGTAAATTTTGATAAACAATTCAAATTGCTGAAGAATGATGAAACCAATACGCGTTATTTCATCACTATTACTTCCGACAATAAAAACCTGGAAGATACTTATGTAGTAAGCTCAACTACGCGTACAGTGAACGACGTAGCAATTAACAAACTTTAAATTTTTCCTAACCAAAAGCTTCCGCAGGCAATATGCAGGCGGAAGCTTTTTAATTGTAGGTATAACATTTTATTACAAGAAATTGCTGGTGCCTGCTATAAATTTGCACTTCACAATAAAAGAAGTCTTTTTCTGTTATAAGACTTTCCGGTCTTTTTGAGATCAGCCGATCTGCTTCTTTTAAATTAAAAATCTATTAGCCTGATGAAGAAATTAATATTGGTGGGTGCTGTTTGTGTAGTTATGCTTACATCTATGATTGCGCGAAACACGGCTAAACCTGCAGTACCAGATGCTAAAGCCCCGGCAACAAATGCTGCAGCTAATACCACAGCTGAAGTACTTTCCAGCACAGTGGGATCCGAAGCTTGGAATTCACGTGACTTGAAGTCGCGGC
>JADMIO011210271.1_pt1 | contig 113981 bp, 99 predicted proteins | sample 8958161 | NCBI WGS metagenome assembly JADMIO01 (sample SAMN16585339, study PRJNA669376) | soil metagenome | isolation source: Crop rotation soil | place: USA: Cullars Rotation, Alabama | collected 2011
GCCGCGACTTCAAGTCACGTGAATTCCAAGCTTCGGATCCCACTGTGCTGGAAAGCCGCACACCCCAAGCAGCGGCGTGAGATTCGCGAGAACCCCGCGCTGATCCCGCAGGCGATCGAGGAGATCCTGCGCTACGAACCGCCCGCGGTGCACATCGGCCGCTACGTTGCGCAGGACATCGAACATTACGGCACCAAGGTCCGCGAAGGCAGCGTGCTGATCTTCCTCACCGGCGCGGCCGACCGCGACCCGCGCGAATTCGCCGATCCCGACCGGTTCGACATCCACCGCAAGCAGCGCCCGCACCTGACCTTCGGCCACGGCCATCACGTCTGCCTGGGCAACGCGCTGGCGCGGCTCGAGGGACGCATCGCGCTCGACGAAGTGCTCAAGCGCTTCCCGGAATGGGAAATCGAGCACGACAAGGCCCAGCTCGCCCCCGCCTCAACGGTGCGCGGTTGGGAAACGCTGCCGGTGGTGACGCCATGACCGCAAACCTAGACACAAGGAGAACGAGATGGACGACGCGTTCGAGATCCAGCAGCTAATCAATACCTACCACCAGGCCGGGAGCACCGCGGACTACGAGCGCATGATCGCCACCTACGCGCCCGACGCCGTCTGGGAATTCATCAGCACCGGCGACAAGTTCGTCGGCTTGGACGCGATCCGCGAAGTGGTTACGGGGGTCACCGGCGCGCTCCAGTACGTCGCGCAGATCAACGCGCCGGCGACGATCACGGTCGATGGCGATCGCGCCACCGCGCGCTCCTCGATCCGCGAATCCGCGAGGCGCGTCGGCGCCAACGAGGGTATCGAAGCCTTCGGCACCTACGACGACACGCTCGTCAGGACGCCGGACGGTTGGCGCTTCGCCAGCCGCGCCTTTACGACGCACTGGATGCACCTGGTGCAGATCGTGCCGAGCTGACCTATCGCGCCAGCGGCAGGTCGTAGAACTCGATCGCGTTGGTCCGGCCGATGCGGATCTGGTCTTCCAGCGGCACGCCACCGAACTGCCCCGCCAGGGTGTCGCTGCCGTTCGGCCAGGCGCCGTCGAAGTGCGGGAAGTCGGAGCCCCACATCAAGTTCGAACGGCCGATGATCTCGCGGTTGAGGATCGCGGTGCGGTCACGCATGAAGGTGCAAGCGATGTGATCGTGGAAGATCTGGCTCGGCTCGCGCCCGCTGGTCAGCCGCGCGCCGCCGGCCCAGTGGCGGTCGTGCTTCCAGCGGTCGTCCATCCGCTCGATCACCGCGAGCGCCCAGGACGCGTCGTTCTCGACCGAGATCATCTTGAGCTTGCGGTGCCGGTCGAACAGCCCCTCGAAGATCATCGAGACGATCGTGTACATCGTCGGCGTGAAGACGCAGGCGAAGTCGGCCCACATGTTGCCCGTGTTGTGGAATGGCGTCTCGCTGGCCGAGACGTGCAGGCTGACCGGCATCTCGAGCGCCGCCGCGGCGGCCCATAGCCGGTCGAACTCGGCGTCCGCGTAGCTGGCGCCCGACTTCTGGTTGATCGCCACCATCGCGCCGCGCAGGCCAGCCTTGGCGCAGCGCTCAAGCTCGGCGATGTCCCGATCGAGATCGTCGGTCGTGATCACGGCGATGCCGAACAGCCGCGTCGGTTCGGCGGCGCAGTACTCGGCCAGCCAGGCGTTGTAGGCGCTGAGGCAGGCATGGCGGAATTCGCGGTCCTTGACGCCGAACATACCCAAGCCAAAGGTCGGGTAGATCAGCTCGGCCTCGATCCCCTCGGCGTCGAGCTCGGCCGCACGCTTGTGCGGGTCATAGGCGGACTCGGGCACATCGCTCCAGCGACCATTGTGGCCGAAATCGAAGCCCTCGGGATCGGCGTACTTTCGCCGGGTCGCGAGCAGCCCGACGCCGATGCCGTAGTCGCCCGGTTTTCTCGGCTTGGTCGGGTCCATGACGAAATAGTCGCCGTCCTCGTGGCTGACGACGACGGGCGCGCGCTCGGCAAAGCGGCGGTCGATCCGGCTGGTCCAGAGGTCCGGCGGTTCGGCGATATGCGAGTCGGCCGATACGAGCTTGAACGGAAGCGCCATGCTCCTCCTCCGGCTGAACGCCCTCAGTAGGTTCCCAGATACTGCAAGCGGCGCAGGCCCTTGGTCGTGCAGCAGAGCAGCAGATCACCGTTCGGCATCGCCCGGAAGCGATGCAGGATGCCGAACACCCGCCCAAAATTGTCGTCACCCTCGAGCTCGGTGAACGCGCTCACCCAACCGAGCACCGCGAGATCGGCAAGCTCGACGAGCCAGACCCGGCCGTTCGATCCGTCGGCGACGTACATGAACTTGCCGTCCTGCGAGAACGCGATGTCGAACGCGGCACCGAACATCATCGTGCCGATGCCGATCGGCGTCTCGCGCAGGAACTTGGCGCCGCCCGGCACCAGCTCGAACTCCTGGATGCGGTTCTTGATGCGGTCGCAGACGTACATCAGGCCGTTGGGGCCGCGGATGACCTTGTGGACCGGGTTGCCATAGCCTTCCTCGGGCGAAAGCTCGGACGGCTTCTTGCCATAGGCGCCCCACATCCGAGTGAATTCGCCGGTGTCCGAGTTGAACGCGATGACGCGGTGGTTGCCGTAGCCGTCGGAGAAGAACACCTCGCGCGTCTCGGTGTCGTGGAAGCACGAGGTCGGGCCGCCGAGCAGCGTGGTGTCGTCGTCGGTCCCGCGGCGACCGCGCTGGCCGAAGCGCCGCAGCAGCTCGCCCGATGGCGAGAACTTCAGGACGTTGTCGTCGTCCTTGTAGTAGCCGAAGACCCAGATGTTGCCGTCGGCGTCGCATTCGAGCCCCTCGACGCCCGCCGGCCACTGCTGGACGCCGTCGACCGCGGGGACGTGGTCGGGCCCGCCCCAGGCCTCGACGAAGCTGCCGTCGGCCCGAAACCGCGCCACCATCGCGACATAGTCGTCGGGATTGAGGCCCGGGATCTCGTTCCCCGGCGGATTGGGCTGGTGCAGCACGAGCAGGTCGCCCTCGGGCGAATAGTCGGCGGCGATCACCCCGCCGAGCTTCTTGCCCGGCGGCAGCTGCACCTCGAAGGGCTGAATCTCCGGCGAAAATCGCGGGCGCGGCGCCATTTCATTCTCCCATGTGTCTTATCACGCGATTGAACGGGATGGTCGGGTCGGGGTCAACCAAAAAGCAGACCGCGATCCGTGCGCCAGAGCGCATATCGTTCCAACCACAGAACAATAAGTCCGTGGTTTGTGCTTGGCGGCCGAATGCGCTAGGCTCGGTGCAATAGGATTCGGGAATGGCGGGGCAGTCGACCTCGTGCATTTCCCATGGGAGGGGGGAATTGATGAAAGCTATAGTCACGCGTGCGAGTCTGACGCTGTCGACCGCACTGGTTGGGACGGTGCTGCTGCCGGCGCAGGCCTGGGCTCAGGACCAGGCCGGAAACAACAACGGCGGCCTCGAAGAGATTGTCGTCACCGCGCAGAAGCGCGAGCAGAGCGTGCAGGACGTGCCGATCGCGGTCACCGCGCTGTCCAGCGAGGTGCTCGAGGCAAACCGCGTCGTCACTGTGCAGGATCTCTCGGGACTGGCGCCGGGCATGATCGTGCGACCTTCCGCCGGTGGCATCGCCACGCCAAGCTTCACCATCCGCGGCCAGAACAGCTTCGGCGTGGTTGCCGGCTCGGACAAGCAGATCTCGATCTATCTCGACGGCGTCTACATCAGCAGCCCGCGCGGTTCGATCTTCGATCTTCCCGACGTTGCCCGCATCGAAGTCCTGCGCGGTCCCCAGGGCACGCTGTTCGGCCGCAACGCCACCGGCGGCGCGGTCAGCGTCACCACCCGCGATCCGACCGGCGAGCTGCACGCCAAGCTCTCCGGCTCGATCGGCAATCGCGGGGCTTACCGCATCCGTTCGACGATAGAGACGCCGGAAATCGGCCCGTTCAGCGCCTATTTCACCTACGTGCGGAACTATCGCCACGGCGACATCCGCAATGCGAATGGGGGCCTGGTGTGGGACCGGACCAGCATCAACGCGCAGGGTTTCGCGCCGTCCGTCGGCATTTTCAACAAGCCGGTCAGGTCGGTCAAATGGCTCGGCACCCAGGACACCCAGTCCTATTTCGGTGCGGTCAAGTTCGAACCGACCGACACATTCAAGATGGTCTACAAGTACGACCGCAACGAGGACCAAGGCAGTCCCGAGGGCACGGCCTTCGTCGGGCATGATCCGAACTACGCAGGCGGCGCTTTCGGCATCGGCGGTCTGATCGAAGCGCTGACCACCAGCCAGCCGACATTTCAGGCGCCCAACGCGAAGCGGCCGGACATCGTCGCCAATGGCTGGGTGACGCCGCGCATCATGAGGGTCGAGGGGCATTCGCTGACGGCGACATGGAACGCCACCGACAACATCACGCTGAAGAATGTCTTCGCCTACCGCAAGGTCTTCGTTCACGCCACTTCGGCGATCGACGGCGTCGGAAGCCTGGTGATGACACCGCAGGCGGTGGCGGCTTATCAGATATTCCTGCAGAACATCGCCCGCGTTCCCCCGTTACAAGCCGCCGCGGCGGCGCAAGCCGCGGCCGGCAAGCGCTTCCAGGTCATCGGCACGACCGCGACCTCCAGCTCCAAGCAATATAGCGACGAATTACAGCTCAACTGGAATGCCGGCCCCTTGCAGGCGACTCTCGGTGCCCTGTGGTTCCACTCGAGGGACGAGTCCGGACACGCGGGCAACACCATCTCGCTCACTGTCTTCCCGAACACCGGCGTGGCCAACATCGCCAAGCTCGGCTTTAACATCAACAAGGCGACGTCGCTGGCGGCATATGCCCAGCTGGAATACAGCATCACCGACCAGATTACGCTGGTAGGCGGCGCCCGCATCACCAAGGACAAGAAGGACGAGAGCTTCACCTACGGCAATGCCCAGACAGCCCCGCCGAACCTGCTGACCGGCTTGTCGTCGATCAACCCGCCGACCTACAAGAAGACCAAGCCCAATTTCCTCGTCGGGCTGAACTGGAAGCCCAATCAGCGGACCCTCGTCTACGGCAAGTTCTCGACCTCGTTCGTGTCGGGCGGCGCGAGCATCGGCGTGCCCTATTCACCGGAAACGGCGACGTCATGGGAGCTTGGTGTCAAGGCCGACATGCTCGACAACAAGCTACGCGCCAACCTCGCCTTGTTCCACGTCAAGTACAAGCACTTCCAGTCGCCTCAGGGGACCAGCCAGGTACAGTCCGCGGATCTGATCCGCTTGCTGACCACACCGCTGTTCGGTGCGACCATCGCCAACCAGCTTCCCGGTTTCGTCAGCACCTTCGTCGTCGACGGCGGCGACATCAGGGCGCAAGGCGCCGAGCTCGAACTCACCGCCGCGCCGACCCGAGGGCTGACCATGGGCGGCAGCCTGGCCTTTACGGACACCAAGTTCACCCGGCAGAATCCGCTCGTGGTGGCGACGAATGGAGGTTCTCCCTTCGCCAACACGCAACGTCCGAAATGGACCGGGACGCTTTGGGCGGCATATGAGACGCAGCCGCTGTGGGATGACGCAGTCGCCTCGTTCCGCGTCGACGGCACCTATTTCGGCGAGATGAAGACCGACACCAACCAGTTCCGCACCGCGCCGGAACTTCTCGTACTGCGCAAGCGCCCGGCTTTCTGGACCTGGAACGGCCGCGCCGCGATCAAGGATATCGACCTTGACGGCGTCAAGATGGAAGTCGCGGTCTGGGGCAAGAACATCTTCGACAACAAGTCCCGCAACTTCGAGCTGGTGCAGGAGCTGATCGCCTCGGCGAACTTCATTCCCGCGCGCTCGTTCGGTCTCGACGTTACGTTCGGGTTCTGATCGTCTCACGTAAAAAAGCCACGCCCGAGCGGGCGTGGCTTTTTCGTAGCGCCCGGTCACGTGCGGCTTAGTTCCCGAAGTTGTACCGCAGCTTGACACCCCACATACGCGGCTCAGCCAGGTAGCGCGAGACGAAGCCCGAGGTCGGCTGCAGATTGCGCGCTAGGTAGTAGTGCTTGTTGGCGACGTTGGTCATGAAGAAACTAGCGTCGATCGGGCTGCCGCCGATCTTGTTCCAGCTCGCGTTGAGCGTCCACAAGCTATAGCTCTTGATGTTGTAGACCTCGTTGGTCCCGTAGGGTCCAAGGAACGCGGCCGCGCCGGTGCTGCTCGGTCCCTGGTAGAACTGTTTGCCGGTATAGCTGAAGGTCGTGCCCAAGGTCACTTCGCCGATGCTCTGGTCCAGCGGCAGCGTGTAGGACGCATCGACCGAAAACTTGTGCTTTGGCGTGTAGGGCAGCGGTGCGCCCAAGATCGCAAGCTGACGCGGTGATCCGGGTACGAACGACGGCAAGTCGGGAAGCGGGTCCAGCTTAGTGATTTTTGAATTCAGGTAGGCGTAGGCGCCCTGGAGACGGAATCCTTCAAACGGGATCAGGACCAGTTCTGCCTCCAATCCGTAGATGCGGGACTTGGGCGCGTTGACCACGCCGGCATTGGGCGCAACGCCAACCAGCAAGGGGACCGAATAGCTTGCCGAAATCTGCTGATCGATGAAATTGTTATAGAAGGCGGCGACGTTGAACGTGCCCGACACCGCTCCGCGGAAGCTGGTCTTGGCCCCAACCTCGTATGTATCGACCTTCTCCTGGCGGAACGGAGGCAGCCCGTCAGGTCCGAACGGTTGGGTCGCACCCTGGCGGTAGCCGCGCGCCCATTTGGCGTAGAGCAGGATATCGGGGATCGGCTTGTAGTCGAGATCGAGCAGCCAGGTCGGTGCCTTCGATATCTGTTCGCCGGTGAAATTGAACGTCGGCACCGCGGCCTGCGGCACGCGGCAGAGCTCGGTGAGCGAGGGATCGGGCAGCGGGTTGGTCGCCGGACGCAGCACCGGGTTCGAGCAGAAGCCGATGGGAGTGTTGGGCGTGGGGAACCGATAGGTGACGCGATCGGCGATGGTCGTCGTCTTGTCCCAGGTGTAGCGGAAGCCTGCGGTGAACTTGAGCTGGTCGGTCAGGTCGTAGCTCGCTTGCGCGTAAAGACCGATGTTGCGGAAGCTCGTCTTGGTAGACTGGAGGTTCATCGAGCCGACGACCGTCGTCGCAGGAGCGCCCCGCGCCCGCAGGATCGCGGCGATGTAGTCGGTACATTGGAAGCTACCAATGTCACTGCAGCCTAGGAAAGTCGGCGTCAGGTTGCCTGAGAAGCCGAGCGGGTTGCTCTTTTCGTAGTAAAAGCCCGCTTGCCATTGCAGTCGGCCGTCGTCCGTATTGCCCTGGAACTGCAGTTCCTCGCTCATCGTCGACTGCTCGTTCGAATAGCGGTTCGGCAGCGAATTGACGGGTACAAAGATGAAGGACTTGCCGATAAAGCTGCTGAGGCCGAGCGCAGCTAGGTCGACCTGGGAGGTCGTGTTTGTTGCTGCGCTATAGAACGGCAGCGTGTTGCCGATCAGAAACCGCGCGCCGAACAAGTCAACCGTCTGACGCGCCCGGAGCTCGGCGTAGCTGGCGATGTTCTTGATCGTCAGGTTGTCGGACGCCTTCCAGGTGGTGGTGTTGATCACCTGCCATTGCTGGACGTGCTGTTTGGCGTCGGGAAGGTTGTTCTCGACGTCGTTCCAGCGCGCGTCGCGAGCCATCTGCTGACAGGCCAGCGTGCCCACGAGAAGCCCGCCGACGTTCGGTGGGGCTACGAATCCGGGCTGGCCAAACGTGCCAATCGAATTGGGGTAGCAGTTGGTGATCTTGGGAATCGAGCCGTTCGGCGTCGACTTCGAGTAGGAGAAGATCGTGTAGTTCTCGAGGTCCGGCGTAAGGTCGGCGAGGATGCTGAGGCGACCGGCGAAGTAGTCGGTGTTGGCGAAATCCTTGGGTCCGATGCCGCTGACATTGCGCAGATAGCCGTCTCGCTGCATCCAGTCGGCGCCGGCGCGGACCTTGAACGTGTCGCTCAACGGGATGTTGATCACACCTTGCAAACGACGCATGTCAAAATTGCCGAGGCCGCCCTCGACATAGCCCTCAAGCCGATCGCTCGGCTTCTTGGGCACCAGAAGCACCGCGCCGCCGGTCGTGTTGCGGCCGAACAGCGTACCCTGCGGCCCCTTCAGAACCTGAACGTTCTGCAGGTCGAAGAAACTGCCAGGACCCGCGCCGTCGCCGCCCTGGGTCGATCCGCTGCCGCGCGGCGCGACGACGTCGGCGAAGTAGGCGCCGACCGACGCGGTGGTGCGGTTCTCTTGATAGAAGCCGCGCAGCGAGAACGAAGAATAGTCCGAGCCGAAGCGCGTGTTGACCGACAGCGATGGCGTGTAGGCGGCGAGGTCGTTGCCGGACACGACGTTGCGGCTGTCGAGCTGTTCCTGGTTGAACACCGTCATCGAGATCGGCACGTCCTGCAGACGTTCCTCGACACGCCGAGCCGTCACGACGATATCGCCGCTCGAAGCGGCTGCTTCGGCATTCTGCGCCAGTGCCGCCGATGACTGGAACGAGCCCAGCACCGAGCCGGCGAGCAAAAAGGATTTGAGCTTTGTCATTTGCCGCCCTCTCCTGACGGGCGCCCGCCTCGTCGAGGTCGGCAACGCGCCGTCGCTATTTCCAGCTGGACGGATAGAGTATTTTGACGACCACTCAGTCAGAAAAAGTACGACGGCGTCTCTTTCGTCGAAGCATCGTTGTAAGCCGGCAACAGAAAGTCATTCCGCGGCAGCCAATGCCGGAGATTCGTCGCCGCCGTACACGCCGGTCGGCTTGATCAGGCCGGCGGTGACCCTGACGACGCGGCGCTCGTGCGGCAGGTAGTCGCTCGGCGCCATGTGCATCGTCTGGATCTGGTCCCAGACGACGATGTCACCCTCGCTCCAGCGGTGCCGCATGATGAAATCGGGGTGATCGCAGTGGCCCCACAGGAAGCGCAGCAGGTTGGCGCTTTCGGCATTGCTCAGTTCGGCAATCTTGATCGTGTAGCCCGGATTGACGAACAGCGCCTTGCGGCCGGTGACCGGGTGGACGATGACCACCGGATGCGTCCGCGCGGTGAGCTCGCGGTCCCATTCCTCGCGGACATCGTCGGGCTGGGCATCGACGCGCAGCACCTCCCGCTGCCCACGCGGCGAGGAGTGGATCGCGGTCAGCGTCTCGAGCCAGCCCTGCATCGCCGGCGACAGCGCGTCGTAGGCCGCGGCCATGCTCGTCCAGTTGGTCCCGCCACCGACCGGCGGCAACAGCTCGGCGCGCAATGTCGTCACCCAGGCGATCTCGGGGCAATAGGTGCTGTCGGTGTGCCAGCCCTTGAACTCGTCGGAGAGGTTGAAGCGGTTGGGCAACTGCGCCGCGGCGGCGGTCCCCCAGAGACGGTTGTCGAGCACGACGCTGGTGTCGTTGTTGCCGACCAGGCGGTGCGACAGGATATTGCGCAATTCGCCGAAGATGCCGGCGAAGGCGCGCTGCTTGGCAAGGTCAAGGTCCTGCTTGGCGAAGGTCAGCACCTGATGCTCCCAGAGCGCCTGCCGGATCTGCTCCGCCGTCACCGGCGCGAGCGGCTTGCTGAGATCGACACCGTCTATCCGGGCACCGATCGTGGTGGTCAGGGGGGTGATGGTGATCTCGCTCATTGGCCATCCTCTCTCTTTGCCGCCGAGTTTCGGCGCTTGAAGCCCGCTAGTCAATCTGTCTAGCTAATGGGCAGCCCCCAGTGGTACATCGAGAGCATGAGTCGAAGGCCGACAGGACGGGCGGCATCGCGGAGGAGAGCGACATGAAGCTGGAGAGGCTCAACCCCCACATGGGCGCGCGGATCACTGGCGCCGACCTGACGCAGTTCACTCTCGCCAACCGGGACGAGCTGCACGCGCTCCTCGACGAGCACCTGGTCCTGTTCTTCGTCGGCCAGAAGCTCGAACCGCAGCAGATGCTCAACCTCGCCGAAGTGATCGGCGAGATCCAGCCGCCCGAGGAGGCCGCCCCCTACACCCCGACGCTGCCCGGCAACCTCAACCGGCTCCACTACGTCGAAGTCACCGGGACCACGCGCGGCACTTATTCGGATCTGTGGCACAGTGATGTCTCGTGCTTCGAGAGCCCGACCTACGGCGCGGTGCTGGCACCGGATATCCTGCCTTCGATCGGCGGGGACACGCTCTGGGCGAGCATGTATGCGGCCTACGATGCGCTCGACCCGACCTTGAAGGCGCTGATCGAGGACAGGCGGGCCATCCACCAGGCAGCTTCGTCGTTCATGTTCCTCGAAGCGAGCCATCCGATCGTGCGCGTCAATCCGCGCACCGGCCGGCGCGGCCTGTTCGTGAATCGCCTATTCACGAAGCGGATCGAAGGGCTGCCTCCGGTCGAGAGCGCGAACTTGCTCGAGATGCTGCTCGCGCATTGCACGCTGCCGGAATATCAGATCCGCTGGTCCTGGACGCCCGACACCGTCGTGGTCTGGGACAACCGCTTCACCATGCACTACGCGGTCCGCGACTACACCGAGCCGCGCCGGATGATCCGAACCTCGACCAAGGGCGAACGCCCGATCGGCCCCAAGGAATACGAAGCGCTGCGCGAGAAGGTCGCGGCCTGACTTCAACTTCAGTCGATCGTCATTGCGAGCGTAGCGAAGCAATCCAGGGCCGTGCGCGCCGCCCTGGATTGCCGCGCGGCTTCGCCGCTCGCAATGACGATGCGTTTTGACTGCCGCCTGGCTAGATAACCACCCCCGGTCGCGCGCCGGTGTACTTCCCGCCCTGGTGCACGACCTTGCCGTTGTTGATCACCGTGTTGATGCCCTTGGGGTGGCGGATGAAGCGCGGCTTGCCCCCCGGCAGGTCGAACACCTGTTCCTCGTCGCCGCGGGCGATCGTGGCCGGGTCGAACAGCACGAGGTCGGCGAACTTGCCCTTGGCGATGACGCCGCGGTCGGTGATCCCGGTCTGCTCGGCGATCTCGCCGGTCATGCGCCGGACCGCCTTCTCGAGGCTGATGCGCTTGTGATCGCGCACGAAGTGCTCGAGCACGTAGGGGCAGTCGCCGGTGCTCGAGAACTGCGCGACATGCGCCCCGCCGTCGGACGCGCCGATCTGCAGCAGCGGATGGTTGATCATCGTCGCGATGGTTTCGAGGTTGTGGTAGCGGGCATTGTCTGTGGCGAAATCGGTCTCGAGATCATCGCGTAGGGCGATGTCGAGGAAAGCGTCGGCCAGGCTCTTGCCCTCGTCGCGGGCGATGTCGACGAGGAAGCGGCCGACGTAATCGCCGTTCGCCGCGCTGCCGGTTTCCTTGACCCACACCGTCTGGAACGAGGTTGCGTTCTTGTCCATGTCGGCGGCGAGCTGGCGGCGCAGCGAGCCGTCATGGAAGCGGGCGATGCGCTCCTTGACCGGCAGGACCATGATCAGCGCCCAACTCGGGATCATCAGCAGCGGGAAATAGCTGCGCGAGAGCCGGAAGTTGAAGTCGAACGGCCGCGGGCTCATCTGCCCGATGACCTGGCCGCCGCGCCGCTGGATGTCCTCGAGCATGCGCAAGTCGTTCTGCCAGCCGCCCGGGTTTGTCGGAATCTCGACGATCGGCGAGATTGCGCAAAGCGCGCCCGATGCGAGCGATATCTCGCCCTGCTCAGCGGTTTGCACGGCCTGTAGCTCGGGCTCGACGAAGGCGCGGACGCACTGGACCAGACGGCGGCCGTTGCCGACCACGGCGCGAGCCAGTGCGATGCGCTCGCGCGTGTCGGCATAACAGCTGGCGACCGGAAGGTCGTCCGCGTCGCGGTCGGCGTAGGACAGCGACACTCCGAAGCCGCCGCCTTGCAGCGAGTCGGCGAGCACGCCGCACATCCGGTCGAGCTCGGCGTCGGTGGCCGGTCGCTTCTGCGCGTCCTCGCCCATCACGTAGTGCCTGAGCGCGGTGTGACCGACGATGCCGCCGACGTTCACGCCGAGGTCGGGGCGGATGAAGTTCAGGTATTCGCCGAAGCTCTCCCACGAATAGGGCACGGCGCGGTCGAAGATATCGGGCTCGATGTCCTCGATCTTGCTGAACATCTTGGTGAGGTGCCCGTCGTCCCCCTTGCGCACAGGCGCGAGCGAGAGCGAGCAGTTGCCGAACACAATTGTCGTGGTGCCGTGCTCGATTACCGGCGTGGCGAGCCGGTCCCAGCAGATCTGCGGATCGTAGTGCGTGTGGATCTCGATGAAGCCCGGCGCCAGCACCTGGCCGCCGGCGTCGATGGTCGGTGCTTCGGCCTCGATCCGCGGAGCCACGTCGACGATGCGGTCGCCGGCGATGGCGACGTCGCCGGTCCAGGAGTCCTTCCCGGTTCCATCGACGATCCGGGCGTTCCTGATAAGGAGTGACACTTCGCTCATCCCGATAGCTCCCTTGTTTTTTCGACCGCCACGAATGCCTCGTGGGCCGCAATCAGAAATCGTCCGGTCATGCTGTCGTAGCGGATCGACAAGCCGAACAGGAGTCCGAGTTCTATCCGCGTCCTCCCCTACACGCGGACCTCGCCGGACCAGAGCTCGCCGAGGCCCGCGATCCCGCTGCACCTCGGCCCATCGACGGCTAGATAGGCTTCGACAGAGTGTCAAGCGGGCGATGGCCGGCCCGGATCCGGCTACGATTGCCAGCCGCGCCAATAACTGAGGCAATCTCCACTATTATGCGAGACTTTGCCACGGGTGCGGCGCTCGACATCTCATGGCCTTGCACAAGTACCTTGACACTGTGTTTAGTCTGATCGAGCATCGAGAGCTTCAAATCCATGGTCCGTTGCGTGCCTCACAGGCAGCACGGAAACCAAGGACCGGGGAGAACGCGGCCGGGCGACGGCAACAAGAAAAATCGTATCGGTTGCCTTGGATTGGGGAGAGGTTTCATGCGCGATATGCAAAGTGGCGGCTCGTCTGGTGCTGCCCTGCCGGGATTGCTGAACAACAGGCGGTTGTTCGCCACTCTTTGCACTTGCTCGGTTGCCCTGTCGGCGCTGTGCCTGCCAGCTGCGGCAAACGCGCAGGACGCAGCGGCGAAGGACGATGCGGTCGCACCGTCCGGGCTCCAGGAAATCGTCGTCACCGCCCAAAAACGCGAGCAGCGGCTGCAGGACGTGCCGGTGGCCGTCACCGCGCTGGGCCGCGATGCGCTCGAGGCGAACAAGATCGACACGATTCGCGATCTCAGCGCGTTCGTTCCCAACCTGACGGTCAAGACGCAGGTCGGCGGCACCAACCTGCCGGTCTTCTCGATGCGCGGCCTCGCCGTGCAGGGGTCGGCCGCCGGTTCGGACCGCGGCATCGCGATCTACTACGATGGAGTCTACATGGGAGGCGCCAACGGGACGATCCTCGAAGTCGCCGACATCGAACGGATCGAGGTGCTCCGCGGTCCGCAGGGCACGCTGTTCGGGCGCAACTCGACCGGCGGCGCGATCCAGTTCGTTACGCCGGAGCCCAGTGGCGAGTTGGGCGTCACGCAGAAGCTGACGCTTGGCACCTTCAGCCAGTTCCGCAGCTCGACGACGATCAACACGCCGCAGTTCGGTGCCTTCAGCGCGCGGTTCACCTACACGCACTCGCAGGTGGACGGCGACATGGACAATCTCGGCGCGGGCACGCGCTACAACTTCGGTCCGGCGATCGGGAAGCCGACCAAGTTCTTCACCTCGCCAAGCAAGCTCGGCGGCCAGAACGTCGACGCCTTCATGGCCGCGGTCAAGTTCGAGCCCAGCGACGACCTCAAGATGATCGCCCGCTTCGACTGGTCGGAGAACGTGTTTTCCCAGCGTCCGCTCGGCGTCACTTACATCGCGCCGCTCGTGCAGGGGCTCGGGTTCGGTCAGGCCGATCTGACGCAGGTCTCGCTGAAGCGGCCGAACGCGGTCAACAACTGGGGCACCGTCCCGGGGGTCTCCAAGGGCTGGGGGACGTCGCTCAACCTCGACTACAGGATTTCCGACGCGGTCAGCCTGCGCAACATCTTCGGCTACCGCAAGGTCCACACGATCGTGCCGGTCGCGGACATTTCCGGCTATGGCGGCATCTACAACAACGGCAACCCTCTGTTCGGGCTTTTGCTCGGCGGGCCTCTGGCGGCCTCGACCGTCGGCGCGCCGTTCTGGATCCTCGAATCGTCGAACGACGACAACGTCAGGCAGTGGAGCGAGGAGCTACAGCTCAACGTCAACACGCGCATCGTCACCGTGACCACCGGGCTGATGTACTACGATCAGTTCGAGGCCGCAGGCGGGTACGGCAGCCCGCAGTTCGAGCAGAGCACGATCGGCGGGCTGCCGAACGGGCTCCCCTTCCTGATCCTGCCCAACTTCGTCGTTCCCAACGCGGGCCAGCCGTTCGGCACGCGCGGCCGCAGCACCAGGATCAAGACGCGCTCCTACGCCGGATACCTGCACGGCGAGTTCCACGTCACCGACCAGATCGACGTGCTTGCCGGCATCCGTTACACCAACGATCGCAAACGGGGGCCGGACTTCTTCAGCTATAACGGCGCCGTCCCGCTGGAGCTGTTCCAGAAGTACGACGGCCACAAGGTCACCTACAACATTGGCGTGAACTACAAGCCCAATTCCGACATCCTGCTCTACGCCAAGTATGCGACGGGCTTCATCTCTGGCGGCTCGCTGGCGGGTTTCCCCTATCGACCCGAAGTCGCCAAATCGTGGGAAGCGGGCGTCAAGGCGGACTTGTTCGACCGGCACGTGCGCGCCAATGTCGCGCTGTTCCGCGTCAAGTACAGCGACCTGCAGTTTTCCTCGGGCGGTCAGGCGCTGAATCCGCCGCGGCCGGAGATCGGCCAGCTGCTGCTCAACGCCGGCGACGCCCGCGCGCAGGGCGTCGAGCTCGAGACGACGGTCATCCCGGTGCAAGGGCTGACGTTGACCGCAAACGTCGGCTACCTCGATTTCAAATTCCTGCGGCTCGATCCCGCGATTCTGTCCGCATACTCGGAAGCGTTCGCGCCCTTCCGTCCCGACTGGACGCTGAACGTGGCCGCCCAGTACGAAACGCCGCTCGACGACGACGTGACAGCGAGCTTCCGCCTCGATGCGAACTGGTCGTCGAAAATCATCTCGGTCCAGGGCGTCTATGTGTCGATCCCGGCCGACCAGCGCGATGCATTCGTGCGGACCGCCGTCGTCCCGGCGCACTGGATCGCAAATGCACGCGTGTCGTTCCGCGGCATGAAACTGGGCAGGCTCAATTCCGAATTCGCGCTGTGGGCGCGCAACCTGTTCAACAACAGGGACCCGAACTACATCATCTCGTACCCGCAGCTGATGAACGCAGCAGAATACGAGCGCCCTCGCTGGTTCGGCATGGACTTCAGGATCGAGCTCTAGCTTGACAACTTGACTAGCCAACAGAGATCATTAGTTTTCTCGCCTGCCTTTGAGGGCGGCGCATGGAGGTTTTGAAGCAATGAGCGCGAAGAGGGAAGAGCTGCTAACGGCGACGGACGAGGTGATCGACGACGCCATGCTGTACGCCGACCCGATGGTGTTGCGTGGATTGCTGTACCAACTGACCGGCGACGAGGGGATGCGGGCCATAGAGACGCCGCCGGTCGGCGCGGGCAGCTCCTACAGCGCCGGGGGCATCACGATGGTCGTGGACGAGGACGACGTCCGCATGCTGCGCGCCAAGGCGGCCGCCTTCCTCAAGGCCTATCGCGACGCCGGTGTGGGCGAAATCGGGCTCGGTCCTGCCAGCAGGCTGCTCGATAGCCTGACCCTGACCGCGGGCGCGGAAATTCCCAAGGCAGAGATTCCGATGTGGATGGAGACCCCGGCCTTCGATCCGTTCGTTCGCGGCATCGACTGGAAGGGATCGCCGCCGCCGCGCGAGAAGCGCGAGGCGTTCCGCGTCGGCGTCATCGGCTCGGGCCTCTCGGGCCTAGGCGCTGCGGTGCTCCTCGACCGCGCCGGCATTCCCTTCCAGGTGCTGGAAAAGAACGAGGACGTCGGCGGCTGCTGGTACGAGAACAGCTATCCGGGCGCTCGCGTCGACTCGCCGAGCCGCAGCTATACCCATTTGTTCGGGATCGATTTCCCCTATCCCTACAACTACTGCCCGCGCGACGAGAACATGAAGTACTTCCGCTGGGTAGCGGACCATTTCGGTGTGCGTGATCGGATCGCCTTCAACACCGAAGTGAAGAAGATGGTGTGGAACGAGGCCGAGCAGGTCTGGGACGTCACCGCCAACACGCCCACCGGAATCAAGAGCTGGAAGTTCAATGCGGTGATCAGCTGCGTCGGCTTCCTCTCGCGCCCGAACATGCCCGACATTCCGGGCATGGAGAGTTTCAAGGGCGTAGCTACGCACACAGCGCGCTGGCCGACCGATCTCGACGTCACCGGCAAGCGCGTCGCCGTGATCGGCTCGGGCGCTTCGGGCTATCAGACCACGCCCGAGCTAGCCAAGATAGCGAGCCATCTCCACCTGTTCCAGCGGACACCGAGCTGGTGTTACGACAACGAGATGTACGTGAAGCCGCTGCCCGAGCAATCGGTCTGGCTGGATCGCAACTTTCCCTATTACGTCAACTTCGCCAAGTTCCGGCTGAGCTGGCTGAGCGGCCCTGACAACGTCGAATACGCCGCGCGAATCGATCCGAACTACAACGGCGATCCCCACGCCAGGAGCGCGGGCAACAAGGCCAGCCGCGATGCGCGCATCGCTTTCCTGGAGAAGAAGCTGGCGAGCCGGCCCGAGCTGATCGAGAAGATGATCCCGCCGGCCCCGCCGATGTCCTCGCGGCCGATCCAGATCGACACCGAGGACAGCATCTTCGACGCGCTCCTGCGGGACAACGTTACGCTCGTGACCGATCCGATCGAGCGGATCACCGCGAAAGGCATCGTCTCGGGCGGCGAGGAGATGCCCTTCGACGTCATCGTCTATGCCACCGGGTTCAAGGCCAACGACTTCCTCTGGCCGATGGAAGTCATCGGCCGCGGCGGCCAGCGGGTCGAGGAGCTGTGGGCCAAGGACGGTGCACGCTCGTACATCTGCTCGATGCTGCCGGGCTTCCCGAACATGTTCATGTCCTATGGCCCCAACGGCAACAATTTCGGTGGCTTCCAGGTCATCGACCTGCTGGAGATCGTCATCCGCTTCGCGCTGCGCTCCATTTCCGGGCTGATCGAACAAGACAGGCGCGTGGTCGACGTCACGACCGAGGCCTACTGGCGCTTCAACGCCGAGCTCGACAAGTCCGAGGCCCGGATGATCTACATGGATCCGCGGGTGAAGAACTATTACCGCAACGACCACGGCCGGTCGGCCTGCAACGGCCCGGTCGATTATCGGCGGATGTGGAACTGGCTGCTCGACCCGACGCGGCCGCTGCCGGAAGAAACCGATGCGGGCCTCAAGCCCTATTTCGGCGAAGACCTGATGGTGAGCTGAGCGCGCGCCTATGCGCGCATCAGGTTCTGAAAGCTTTCAGCCAGCGCGAGCAGCGTTGCCTCGACGTCTTCGGGATCGTCTTCGTAGGCGATGTTCATGCAGGCCTGCTCGAGCTGGTAGGTGTAGAGCAGGACATGGCGCCGCCGGTCGGGATCGAGCGAGCCGTCGGCCCGGAACATGCGCAGCGCGGGCAGCCGGTGGCCGAGCGCCTCGACGCCCTTGATCCGATTGGCCTGGTGCTCCCGGATGCGCTCCGGCGTGTGGCCGATCGAGAAATGCACGAACAGCTCGCCGGCGTTGCGAAAACCGTCGACGAACTGATGGAGCCAGCTGATGATGCCTTCGGTGGTCGCTGCCCGCTTCTCGGTCATGGTGTTGTGCTGGTTGACGTACCATTCGAGCTGCTGCGACATCACCGCGTTGAGCAAGTCCTCCTTGCTCTTGAAATGCAGGTAGAACGCGGCCCGGCTCAGCTCCGCCTTGTCGGCGATGTCCGCCACCGAGCAGCCGAGGAAACGTCCCTCGGCGCAAAGCTCGCGCGCGGCGTCGAGCAGCCGCTGGCGCGACAGGCGCCGCTGATCGGCACGCACGCCTCGGACGAGAATGCGGTCCCCTTCCGGCCCGACGACGGTCGGACTGGGCAATGGGTTGTCTGCTATCAGCGTCGGACTGGGCATTGGCCGCGAATAGGCCCAGAATGCGTCCTAGACAATGCCATAGGCCAAATGCCATCGGAAAGCGCCGCAAGCCGCTGCAAGATTGACACTCTGTATAGCGAACTGATAGCCAACGATCGAGTGGCAGGCCGTCCGCTGTGTAACGGAACGGGCTTCCGACGCCATCCGGGAGATGCTGGGATGAAAGTGCGGATCGATGCCAACCTGTGCCAGGGCCATGCCATGTGCGCCCTCGCCTGCCCGCAGATTTTCCAGCTCAGCGACGAGGACGGCCACGCCTACGTCGAGGACGAAACCGTGCCGCCGCAATACGAGGATGCCGTCGAACGGGCCGTGCAGAGCTGTCCCGAAGGCGCGATCCAGGCCAATTGAAGGGAGCCAGCCATGCCACCGATGACCGCCGAAGAGGCCAAGGCTTGTCCCATCCATTTCGATCATCACAGCACCGAGCATGCACGCAACTGGGCCGAGGACTACCGCAACCTGCGCGAACGCTCGCCGCGCGCCTGGAGCGACGCCTACGACGGCTTCTGGATCGCGACAGACCTCGCTGACATCGTCGGCGTGGCCCAGCAGCCCGAGGTCTTCTCGGCGCACAAGGAAATCAACGAGGAGACCGGCGAAGCGTACGGCGGCGTGACGATCCCGCCGAGCGGCTCCAGCCGCGGCATTCCCAACGAGGCCGATAATCCCGAATGGGAAGGCATCCGCCGCCTGATCAACCGCCGCTTCGCGCCGCGTGCGATCGAGGAGCGGCGCCAACGCACCAAGCATTTCTGCGCCGCGGTGATCGACCTGGTGATCGAGAAAGGCGAGCTCGACTTCGTCGATGACCTGACCAACCCCGTGCCCGCGCTGGCGACGATGGAGATTTTCGGCTTCCCGCTGCACGAGTGGCCGCTGATCGCCGACCCGTTCCACAAGATGGTCTATACGCCGCTGAGCGATCCCGGCTTCCCCGACACGATCCGCGGCCTCGACTACTTCCGTGAGCGGGTCGACGAGGAAATCGCGCTGCGCCGCAAGGACCCCAAGGACGATTTCCTGACCGTGCTGGCGAACGGCACGATCGATGGCGAGCCGCTGGACCGAAAGCAGATCAAGGACCTGTCGTTCAACATCCTCGCTGGCGGTGTCGACACGACCACCGCGCTCACCTCGAGCACGCTCGTCTATCTCGGTCGCCATCCCGACCAGCGCCAGCAGCTGATCGACAACCCTGACCTACTGCCGTTCGCCGGCGAGGAATTCATGCGCTATTTCTCGCCGATTCCGGCGCTGTGCCGCACGGCGCTGGCCGATACCGACGTCAACGGCTGGAAGATCAAGAAGGGCGAACGGGTGATGCTGGCCTATGGCTCGGCCAACCGCGATCCCAACGTGTTCGACGATCCCGACACGGTGAAGCTCGACCGCTTCCCGAACAAGCACATCGGCTTCGGCGCGGGCATGCATCGCTGCCTCGGCTCGTTCCTGGCGCGGATGATGTGGCAGGAGATGATCAGCGAGGTGCTGCGGCGCCTGCCCGACTACGAGCTGAACGAGGACGGCCTCGTGCCCTATCCCTCGATCGGCGGCGTCAACGGCTGGATCAACATCCCCGCGCGCTTCACGCCGGGTCCGAAGGTTGGCGCCGAGATCGTCTAGTACCTGTCCGCCTGCTTCTGATACTCTCCACCCGCGTTCGTCCCGAGCCAGGCCAAGGCCGGCGACGGACGATGATTCGCCGTCGCCGAGACGGGCATTGACCCCTATCCGGCGCGGCGCTAACAATGCGACGAACAGGCTGCCAATGGGAGACGAGCTGTGAGCGGAAGGCTTGAAGGCAAGGTCGCGATCGTCACGGGCGCGGGCCAGGGCATCGGCGAGGCAATCGCGGTCGGCTATGCGCGCGAAGGCGCCAAGGTGCTGATCACCGGCCGCACCCTGAGCAAGCTCGAGGACGTCGCCGGCAAGATCCGCGACGCCGGCGGTACCTGCACTCCGTTCGAGGCACTCGCGGGCAACAAGGCGCATGCCGAGAAGACCGTCGCTCGCGCCATTGCCGACTGGGGCCGCGTCGACACCTTGGTCAATAACGCGCACACCTTCACCGACTACCTGCCGGTCGAAGACCCGAAGATGGAAGAGCACTGCAACATTGACATCCAGTCGGCGTTCATCGGCTCGTTGCAGCTGATGCAGCTGTGCTTTCCGCACATGGTCAAGCAGGGCGGCGGCTCGATCATCAACATGGGCTCGAGCTACGGCCCGCGCAGCGAGCCGGGCTTCCTCGCCTATTCGGCGAGCAAGGAGGCGATCCGCTCGCTTACCCGCACTGCCGCCAAGGAGTGGGGCAAGCACGGCATCCGCGTGAACACCATCCTGCCCTCGGCGCTGACGCCCAAGTCGATCTGGTACCTCGAGGATTCAGGCACCTACGACCTCGAGCTGGCGAAGGTCGCGATCGGGCGTTTCGGCACTTCGGAGGACATCGCCCCGACCGCGATCTTCCTCGCCGCCGACGAATCGAACTTCGTCACCGGGCAGACGATCGGCGTCGACGGCGGCAGCACGATGTTCTGACGCGCGCGTACCGGGAGAAGACGCCATGAAGAAGTTTATCAATCACGTCGACCACGTCGCCTGGCTGTCACGGCCGGAGAACCTCGACGCCAACGTCGCGCAGCTCGAGAAGATCACCGGAGCCACCCTCACCCGCTTCGCCCGCCAGGACATGGGCTTCACCATGTGCATCAGCTGGGAAGCCGGGCTCGAGGTCGTCGCGCCGATGGAGCAGCGCACCGAGTTCAACTCGTGGCTGTGGAGCGAGCTCGAAACCAAGGGCGAAGGCGTGACCTCGGTCGTATTCGGCGTGCGCGACCTCGATGCGCACAAGGCGCGCCTCGCCAAGCTCGGCATCGAGGCCGGCCCGCTGATGGACGACCACCCGGATTCGCCCTGGCACCACAAGCTGGTGCTGTGGGAACGCGTCGGCGGGGAGGCGATCAACACCAACATCGTCCTCGGCGACATCGACTATGCCGACGAGGTCATCCCGTTCGGCGACTCCGACCGGGAAGGCTGAGCGTGGCCGTCGCTGACCTCTCGCAGGTCCCGCTTGCCGATCTGGTCTCGCTCGAGGGCCGCGCGGCGGTCGTCACCGGCGGCGCCCAAGGGCTCGGCAAGGCGATCGCCCGCCGGCTCGCGGAAGCCGGCGCTTCGGTCCTGATCGGCGACCTCAAGCATGAGCTGGCGGGCGAGGTCGCGGCCGACCTAGCCGAGCGTTACGGCGCGCGCGTCGTCGCCACCCGGCTCGACGTCACTGATAGCGCTTCGATCGCGGCGGCGGCCCAGCTCGCCGAAGACAGCTTCGGCCGCCTCGACATCTGGGTCGCCAATGCCGGGCTCTATCCCAACATCACACTGCTCGACATGACCGACGAGGTCTGGGACCAGGTCATGGCGGTCAATCTGCGCGGCGTCTTCGCCGGCTGCCGCGAGGCGGCGCGGCGGATGATCGCGACGGGCCGCGGCGGTGTGCTGATCAACGTCGTTTCCACGGCGGGCTTCGGCGGCGTCGCCCCCGGCGTCTCGGCCTACGTCGCCTCGAAGCACGGGGTGCGCGGACTCAACCGCCAGCTGGCGATCGAACTCGCCCCGCACGATATTCGCGTGATCGGCGTCGCGCCCACCTTCTGCGAGACTGAGGGCAACATGGCCGCGCTCGCCGAGCTGCCCGATCGCGTCCGCACCGAGATCGCCTCGACCCTGACGTCCCGCCTCGGCCGTGTCGGCGTGCCCGATGACATCGCCCGCGTCGTGCTGTTCGCCGCTTCCGACCTGGCGATGTTCATGACCGGCAGCACCATCCTGGCCGACGCCGGCGAGGTCGCCTGAGCGCGTCAATCGGGCGATTTCAGCGACCCCGCGGCGACGCAGCGTCCGAGCAGGGCGGCGGCGGCATCGCGCCCGTTCAGCATGTCGAAATTGACAAGCACGATCGGCCGCGAGGGCCCGTCGAGCACCAGCCCGGCGAAGTTCATGCCTCGGCTGCTGCGCAGATAGGCGATCCGTTCGGGCGCCGCGTCGTAGCCGAGATCGCGCACGCTCTCCCCCACCGTGAGCAGCAGGCGCTCCGGCCCGATCTCGATCACGACCTTGGGGTCGACATAGTCGCTGCGCCGTCCTCGTCGCCACTTGAGCGCCCAGGCGATCCCGACCAGTACCAGCAGCGAAACCGGCGCCACGATCAACGCATCGCGAAACCGCTGCGGATCGCCGTCGAAGACTAGCGCGAGCGGCAGCCACACGACGAACAGCCCCAGGCCGTAAGCCGCGCAGGAAAACCCCCGCCGCTCATGCGCGGCGACCTCCGCTTCGGTAAGGGACCGCGCGACCACCGGCAGCTCGAGCCGCGCCGCGCGCTTGAGCGCCTGGCGCAGCAATTCCGGGTTCTGCTCGATGTCCGCCCGGCCCATCCCCAGCCTTCCGGTTCGCCCAACAGCAAGGCTATACCGGCCGGAGAGCCAAGGAAATAGCGGCCATGGAATCCGCTAGTCCACGTGGGTCCAGCGGCGGGATTGGCAGATGAAGAGAACGCAGCCCGTGACTTTCAGCGATCCGTCGCGATTGAGCTCGAGCGAGGCGCGGTAGCTCCTCCCCGACTTGGGATCGTAGGCCCGGCCGTTGCTCCAGACCGACCCCGAGCGGCTGAAGCCGAGCAAAGTGGGCAGCCCGACGATCGGTCGATTGCGCAGACGCGGATCGGGGTTGTTCACGTCGGTCTTGGGCACGTTAGGGCGCTTGTCGAGGACCTGCACGATCCAGCCGCAGAGCTGCGATCCGCAGGAGGCAATACGCACGACGCCCTTGCCGTCGTCGGTCAACCAACGCCCTTGCACAGTCGGCGCGGCCGCGGCCGGTGCGGCCGAAGCGAGGTACAGGAACAGCGCAACTTTGGTGGCGGTGAAATTCATACGGGCGAGCGGGTCCTTGTGCGGTCGGCGTGAGTTGACCGATGCGTAGATGAGTTCTGATCTGCAATCAGGTGGTTCACCGTCCCGGCCCGGGCGCAGGCCCGTCCATCTCCTGTTGAACCGGTCAGGCGTTTTGCGGCACTAAGGTCCAGGCGCTTTGGAGGAAGCCTTGACCGAACTCGCGGTAGGCAGACGGCGTCGCCAGACGGCTTCGGCTGAAGCGTCCGAGCTGCAGTTGCTCGGACGCATCCAGCAGGGAGACGAGCGCGCCTTCGAGGAGCTGTACCGCGGCTACCACACGCGGCTGACGCGGTTCCTGATCAATCTCACGCGGCGGCCACAACTGGTCGAGGAGGCACTGAACGACACGATGATCGCAGTCTGGGAGAAACCGGCGAGCTTTCGCGGCGCCAGCAAGCTGTCCACCTGGATCTTCGGGATCGCCTATCGCAAGGCGATGAAGGCGCTGCGCCGGTTCGACGAGCCCGTCGAGTACCGCCCGGTCGCCCCGGCCGACGAGGAAGATGACGATGAGATTACGCCGCACGAGGCGAGCTGGCGCGGCCAGCGGCAGCGGCTGCTGCTCGAAGCGATGCAGCAGCTCTCGGCCGACCATCGCGCCGTCGTCGACCTCACCTATTTCCACGAAATGGGCTATCGCGAGATCGCCGAAGTGATGGGCTGCCCAGTGGACACCGTGAAGACGCGGATGTTCCACGCGCGGCGCCATCTCAAGCGGCTGATGAGCGGCGGCTCGTCCGACTGGCTCTGAGGAACGCGTCATGGCCAAGATCATCCGTTTCAACGGCGACCGCCACCGCGAGACTCAAGTATCGCTACCCTGGTACGTGATGGACCAGCTCGACGACGCCGAGCGTGCCGAAGTCGAAGCGCATCTCGCCGACTGCGCCGCATGTCGCCACGAGCTCGAGGTCGAACGCGAGCTGGCGGCGCAGGTCGTGAGCCTTCCGCTCATCGCCGACGCCGGCTGGGCCGCGGTCAGCCGGCGGATGCATGGGCAAACGCATCCCGGTTTCATCCAGCGGACGGGCCATGCGCTCAAAGGCCTGTTCTCGCAGTCGAACCAGCTGCGCTGGCTCGTCGCCGTGCAACTGCTGGCGCTGGTCGTGGTCGGAAGCGCATATGTGCTTACGACGCGGCCCGCCGCCGAGTACCACGCGCTGAGCGACCGACCGACGTACGATGCCGGCAACGTCATCGCGATCTTCCGCCCCGATGTTTCCGAGCAGCAGTTCCGCGCCACGCTCATCGCTAGCAACGCCCGTGTGGTCGACGGGCCGACCGCGTCGGGCGCCTATGTCCTGCGCGTGCCCGACGGCGAGCGGGCGGCGACCCTTGCCCGGCTGCAACAGAACAAGGACGTCGTCCTGGCGCAGCCGATCGATGCGGAGCCGGGCCGATGAAGGCGCCCTGCCGGCTGGGGGTGCTTGTTGCGCTGCTGCTGGCGTTCTGCCTCGATCCCATCGCGGCCCGTGCCGAGACCCCACCGCCGGAGCGGCCAGCCGCAATCTCCGAAACCCGCGAGATACTGGTCCTGATGCGTCTCGCGCCGGCCCACTTCCAGGTCGGCTCGGGCTATGGCGGCGCCTATGGCACTGCGCAATCGCGCCGCGCCCGGCTCAATGTCGCACGCCGCATCGCCCGCGACAACGGTCTGACCATCACCGACGATTGGCCGATGCCGCTGATCGACATGGCCTGCTTCGTCATGGCGGCGCCTGAAGGCAAATCGGTCGAGGAGGTCATCCAGCGGCTCGCTCAGGACCGCGACGTCGTCTTCGCAGAGCCGATGCACCTCTACGCAGCCGAAGCGGCGCTGTCCTACGACGATCCGCTCTATCGCGCCCAGCCCTCCGGCAACGGCTGGCAGCTCGCGACGCTGCATCAGATGTCGACGGGGCGCCACGTCACGGTCGCGGTGATCGACAGCGGCATCGAAGCGTCACATCCCGACCTTTCCGGCCAGGTTGCGATCAACCTGAATTTCATCACGGGCGAGCGCCTGCTTGCCGAAAGCCATGGGACCGGCGTCGCCGGCATCATCGCGGCGAAGGCCGGCAATCACGTGGGGATCGTCGGCGTCGCGCCGGGCGCCCGGCTCTGGGGCCTGCGTGCCTGCCAGCAGGAGGCCCGGGCGACGGTCTGCGACACGGTGAGCCTCGCCAAGGCGCTGCACTTCGCGATCGAGCGCGGCGCACAAGTCATCAACATGAGCCTGGCCGGTCCGCGCGGCGAGTTGCTTGACCGCTTGCTTGCGATCGCGCTTGCGCGCAGGATCACGGTCGTGACGGCCTATGACGCAGCGCTTCCCGACGGCGGGTTCCCCGCATCGCACCGCGGTGTGATCGCGGTCGCCGAGGATGGGCAACGCCTGCAACGACCCAACGTGTACACGGCGCCCGGCCGCGACGTCGTCACCACCCAGCCCGGCGGAAAATGGAATGTCGCCAGCGGCAGCTCCTTCGCCGCCGCGCACGTCAGCGGACTGTTCGCGCTGATGCGCGCGCGATCGCCGGCCGCCACGCCAACGCTCGTAACCCTGCAAGGGAACGGCGGCATCGATGCCTGCGCAACGCTGCTGCGTCTGGCCAGCGGGTGTGGCTGCGATTGCGCCAGAGCGCCTGAGGTTGCTGCCCGCGCCCGCCGTTAGGGCGGTCTCCCTATTGCTGCGCCCGGCATGCGCAGCGTTGATACTGCTGTTGTTGCCGGGAATCGCGCGGGCACAGATTGCGGCGAGCGTCACGCTCTCGAGCGACGAGCGCTTCCGAGCCCGGTCGATCAGCCGGGGTGAACCGGCGATGACGGTTAGCGTCGCCTACGATCATCCATCGGGCGTCTATCTGGGGGGTGCCGCGACGGCATCTGTCATCGATTCCGAACCCCGCGTGATCAACGTCCAAGGCAATATCGGCTACGTCCACCGCACCAATAGCGGGGCGAATCTCGACGTGGGCGTGGTGCGTTCGCAATATGCCAAGTATTCCAGCGCCGGGCGCTCGGCACATTACACCGAACTCTATGCGGGCGTGCTGACCCGACGGGTCGCGTTCTATGTCCGCTACAGTCCCGACTATTTCCGGCCGGGCATTCACACGCTCTATTCCGAGCTCGAGGGCGTGGTCGAGCCTGCCCCAAACTGGCGGCTGAGCGCCCACGCCGGCTCGCAGGTCCGGCTCGCGGGTTCGGTGCCGCCCGGGACCAAGCGCGTCGGCTATGACTGGCGCATCGCCGCCGCCCGCCGCATTGACGCAATCGAGCTGCAGCTGGCGCTTTCGGGCGGCGGACCGATGCGCGAGCGCTACGGAGGTAGGCCCCACGATCGCACCGCGGTGACGGTCAGTCTGGTCTGGTCGCTGTAACGGCGGCCAGTTGCCTCAGCGCTTGCGGAACCCGGTGTTGCCTTCGATCAGGCCGAAGCGCAGCGTGTTGTAGAGCATCGCGGTCAGCGTGTAGGAGCCGACCAGCCCGGGCAGCTCGATCAGCTGCGGCTCGTCCCAAGTCTTGGCGAGAATCGCCCAGGTCTCGTCCGAGACCGCGTGATCGCCGATCAGCTCCTCGACCCCGCGCAGCACGGCACGGTCGTGCTCGTTCCAGCCCGGCGCCGACGAGCCCTGGGTGATCCGCTCTACTTCCTCGGTGGTGAGCCCGAGCCGCTTGCCGTAGGTGACGTGCTCGCCCCACTCGAACGGCGAGCGCACCAGCCAGGCGGTGCGCAGGATCACCATCTCGCGCTCGCGCGGCGGCAGCTTGCCGTTCTTGTTGAGCTCGAGCCCGAGTTGCATCTGGCCGCGCGCGAGGCCGGGATGCTTATAGACGGTGCCAAGCGTCTTGGGGATGCCTTGCTCCCTGCCGCCGAAGAACGCGCGCATCTGCGCGTTGATCTCCTGCGCTTCCGGCGTGAACTCCTCGGGCTTCAGCGGGGCGATGCGCTGATCGCCGCTGGCGACCTGCTTCTCGCGCGCGTCGTAGTCGAACGGCTCGAAGCCGGTCTGGATTCTGTCGCAGTGCACCTTGGTCCCCTCGGTTGGTTTGGCGGCGGCCGGCGCGGCAGCCTCGGCCGCGTGCGGTACCTGCCCCGCAGCGGGCGCGCCGGCGGCGAGCGACATGGCTATCGCGAGATTGAGCCCGAATGTCATCATGATATGGAGGTGTCCCTTCCCAGTGCCTTGGTGTTCTTTAGATCGGCCGCACCGGCCGGTGCCATCAATGAACGCGCGTCGACTTGACGAAATCGGCCGCCTTCTCGGCGATCATCACGGCGGGCGCGTTGGTGTTCGCCGAGGGCAGCGTCGGCATGATCGAGGCGTCGGCGATGCGCAGCCCCTCGACCCCGCGCACACGCAGCAGCGGATCGACCACCGATGCGGCATCCGCCCCCATCCGGCAGCTGCCGATCGGGTGCAGCCCGACCCGGGTGTGCGATCGCAGCAGGTGCTCGAGCACCTCGTCGCTGGGCTCGGGGTCGGGCGGAAAGGCCGGACCCACCACATGCCGCGCCAGCGACGGCGCGGCGAAGATCCGGTTGGCGAAGCGCACGGCTAGGCGCATCCGGTCGAGGTCCGAGGCCTCGCCGAACATCGGGAAATCGATCACCGGATGATCGCCCGGGTCGAGGCTGCGCAGCCGGATCTCGCCGCGGCTCTTGGCGTCCATCAACTCGACCGTGAAGCTGATCCCCGCATTCCGCGCCGAGCTGGGCAGCGTGACGCCCTCGTCCACGCCCTCGGGCGGGGCGAACCAGACGGGCATCATCTGCAGCTTGATGTCCGGGCGCTCGAGCTCGGGACGGGTGCGCGCGTGCGCCTGGGCATGCACGGTGCAGGTTGTGAGCATGCCCTTGCGCGCGAAGACGTACTCGGCCGCGGCGCGCACCATTTGCAGCGGGTTGGTCATGACATTGTAGGTCGGCACGTCGACCAGCCGGCTGATCGCGAAGCCCGGATGCTCGCAGACGTTGCGCCCCACTTCCGCGCAGTCGCGCACGACGTCGATGCCCTGATCCTGCAGGTGCTGCCCCGGCCCGATGCCCGATCGCATCAGCATGGCCGGCGACTGCATCGTGCCACCCGAGATGATGACCTCACCCCGCACCTGGATTTCGCGCTCTTCCCCGTTCTGGCGATAGCGCACCGCGCTGGCGCGCCCGCCCTCGAACACCACGCGGTCGACCAGCACGCCGGTCAGGACCTGGAGGTTTGGCCGCTTCATCACCGGCTCGAGATAACCGCGCGCGGTGCTGCAGCGGTGGCCGTTCAATTGCGTGGCGTGATTGATGTAGGCGCCGTCGACGTCCCCGGCGCAGTAGTCGTCGAGCTTGCGCAGCCCGACTTCGGTGCAGGCGTCGACGAAGGCATGCGCCAGCGGATGCACGATCGTCAGCGGCGACACGCCGAGATGGCCGAGCTTGCCGTGCGTCTGGGACTCCGGCCCGTCGAAGTTCTCTGAGCGCAGGAAGTAGGGAAACACGTCGTCCCAGGCCCAGCCCGTGCAGCCCGCCGCGGCCCAGCCGTCGTAGTCGTAGCGAGCGCCACGGGTGTAGACCATGCCGTTGAGCGCAGAGCCGCCGCCCAGCATCTTCCCGGCGAACCAGGTCAGCGTCCGGCCGTTCAGAGTGGCGTCGGGCTCGGCCGAATAGAGCCAGTTAAGGTCCGTCCGGCCGATGATCTTCGGCACGCCGGCGGGCAGCTTGACCCAGAACTCGTTGCTCGGCGGACCGGCCTCGAGCACGACGACACGGGTCCGGCCGTCTTCGGACAGCCGGTTGGCGAGCACGCAGCCGGCGCTGCCGGCCCCGGCGATGACGATGTCAGCTTCCTCAATCACCATGTCCGCACGATCGCTGTCGGCATGACGCTCTCCCGTCCGGTCCCGGCTGTGCGGGACTCTGGCCACCTCTCACGCCAGCCAGCATAGGGCAGACAGGCGTTCCCGCAAGCCGTGCTCCGCTCGCCGGCAGAGCCGTCGTCAGTTCACCGCGATGTTGTAGACCCTGGCGGCGTTGCCCGAGAAGAACTTGAGGCTCTCTTCCGGTGTCATCTGCGTGATCGCCTCGGCGAAATGCCCCACGCCGGCGGGATAGATGCAGGCCGGATGCGGGAAATCGGTCTGGAACATGACGTTGTCGACGCCGATGTTGCGGATGTTGCTGACGATGTTCCTGCGCTCGAGATAAGCGCAGACGTAGATCTGGCGGTGGAAGATATCCCAGGGCGAGGTCTCGAACGGCTTGCCCGCCTCGGCCGACAGGTACTCGATCGATTCCAGCAGGAACGGCACCCAGCCCACCCCGCTCTCGACCGAGACGATCTTGAGGTCGGGCCAGTTCTCGAGGAAGCGTGACATCAGGATGTTGGCGAGGACGCGCATGTTGCTGAGCGGCAGGAAGGTGCCGCCGAGCGCCAGCTTCTCGTGATCGCCGAACTCGGGCAGGCCGGCCAGCGAAGTCCAGGTCATCGACTCGTCGGACGAGCCGACATGGAAGTTGAGCGGCAGCTTGCGCTCGCTCAGCAGCTCCCACAGCGGCGTCCAGAACGGGTCAGCGATCGACGGCAGGCCGTGCTCGTGCGGATCGGGATTGAAGTTGAAGCCGCGGAAGCCGAGCTGAGCGCAGCGCTCCGCCTCGGCCACGCATTCCTTGAGGTTCCACCACGGCAACATCGCCATCGGGAAGACGCGCTCGCCCGATTCCCGCTGCATCTCGGCCATCGCGTCGTTGTAGATCTGCATCGAGGCGATGCGCAGGTCCTCGGGTACCTTCATCGCCCGCTGGCCGGAGAAGCCGAGGACGTTCGGATAGGCGATCTGCGCGTAGACGCCCATCTCGTCCATCAAGGCAACGCGCCCCTTTGGATCGTAGCAGGCGGCGTGGATCGTGCTGTGGTCGTTGCGCTGGTAGGTGTAGGCGCCGACCGACTTCGAGCCGTCCTTGAGCACCGACGAGGCGACGCCCTTGTAGACCATGGTGTCCTCGTCGATCACCCAGCGCCGCGCCTCGCCTTCGCCGACGATGCGCGGCATGCGGTGCTTGAGGCTGGCCGGCGCGCGCGAAGTCCAAAGGTCGGGCCACTCGCTGATGTGCGTGTCGACGTCGATGACCTTGATGCCCGGGAGCAGGCTCTCTGCGCTTTCGACGGCGACCGGCTTGACTGCGATGTTCATGTCTCTGCTCCCACGAAACTTGCCAGCTTCAATGCGTCGCCCTGATCAGCTTGCCGGGCAGCGCCCCGGTATGCTCGCCGTCCTCGATCAGGACCTCGCCGGCGACGATAGTCTTGCGCATGCCCTCGGGCTTGATGATGAGCCGCATGTCGCCGCCGGGCAGGTCGTGCCGGACCTCCGGCAGGCCGGGATGGAGGCGGTCGAGCTCGATCAGGTTGATGTCGGCGACCATGCCCTCGCGCAGCAGGCCGCGGTCGTTGAAGCCGAACGCGCGCGCCGGGCCGAGCGTCATCAGGCGAATCGCGTCCTCGGTGCTGCAGTACTGCTTGTCGCGCGACCAGTGCGCCAGCATGTGCGTCTGCATGCAGGAATCGACGATCTGGCCGACATGCGCGCCGGAGTCGGAGAAGGTCATCGTCATGTGCGGGCGCTGCAGCATTGCCTGCATACCGTCCTCGTCGATCTCCATCTGGCCGCACGGGGTGCGGAAGAACAGGTTGAAATCGTTCTCGAGCGCGAGGTCGATCATGCACTCGACCGGGTCCACGCCACGCTGGCGCGCCACTTCCTCGACCGTCGGGTGCGGCGGCAGCGGGGTGCCGTAGATTCGCGTCAGCGCATAGTCGGGCTTGCCCGCCTCGGCGCCGACCCAGCGGCCATAGTTGCCGTGGTGCGCGGCGTGGACCAGGCGGGCACGCACCGCCGGATCGCGCAGCAGCAGCTTCTGCTCCTCGAGCGGCCGAGCGCGCACCTCGCGCCATTCGGGCAATACGTCGAACGGCAGGTTGGTGCGAAACGACAGCAGGATCGTGCAGCCGCGGCTGTGCATCTGTCCGACCATCCGTCCGCCGCCGGCTATGGTCTCGTCGATCAGGCCGACCAGCTGGCGCCAGTGCGGTGTCGGCTGGACCCCGAAGGTGAACAGCGCGCCGGTTTCGATCGCCAGCTCGACCAGCCGGCGGTGATAGTCGTCGACCTCCTCGGGGATCGGGCTGCGCTCGCCGGCGAGCTGGAACACGCCGTCACGGCTGGCCATCACCTTGACCAGCCGGCGCACCTCTTCCCAGTTGGCGATGCGCGAGGCGACCGGCCGGTCGTCCGAGGTCTCGTGCGAGGTGCTGCGCGAGGTGGTGAAGCCCACCGCGCCCGCATCGAGCGCGCTGGCGAGCTCATGCTCCATCATCGCCAGCTCTTCCTCGCTCGCCTGGTCCTCGAAGGCGCGCTCGCCCATCGCCCAGGTGCGCAGCGCCGAATGGCCGATGTTGGCCGAATAGTTGATCCCCATCGGCAGCTGCTCGAGCACGTCGAGGTATTCGGGAAAGGTCTCCCACTGCCACTTGACGCTGTGCTGCATGGCGGCGGCCGAGATGTCCTCGGCACGCTCGAGGTTGCGCAGCACGAGCTTCTCCTCGCCGCGCCGGACCGGCGCCAGGGTGAAGCCGCAGTTGCCCATGACGACCGAGGTAACGCCGTGCCAGCACGACGACGTGCCGATCGGGTCCCAGTTGACCTGGGCATCCATGTGGGTGTGCGTGTCGATGAACCCGGGCGTGACGAGCAGCCCGTCGGCATCGATCTCGCGCGCACCGCGCTCGCCGATCCGGCCGATCCGCGCGATCCGGCCGTCCCTGACCGCAACGTCCGCCGTGTAGGAACCGAGGCCCGTCCCATCAACGACGCGGCCGGCGCGTATCACCAGATCATACGCCATTCTTCGCTCCAATGGTCGAACAGGATATTTTGCAATAGTGAAATCTATTCCCAAGATTGCGAAATGATACCTGTCCTGTCAATCCTCTCCAGACAGCCGCGACCGCGCAATCACTTGGGGTTGGGATTGTCGTCGTGAATGGCGTTGATCGCCTGGACCAGTTCCCTTGATAGCTTGACGTCGATCGCGCCGAGGTTCGAGCTCAGCTGGTCGACCTTGCTCGCCGCCATCAGCACTGCGCCCATGAACGGCTGATGCTTGGCGAACGCCAGCGCCATGTGCGTGACTTCCAGCCCGTGCTCGCGGGCAAGCTCGCCATAGGCGGCGATCGCCTGCTGCTTGCGGCCTGAGAGCATGCGGTCGATCATCGCCTGCGACAGCCCCTCGGTCGCGCCAGGCGTCGAATACTTGCCGGTCAGCGTGCCGCGCGCGAGCGGCGAATAGCCGAGCAGGCCGATGTCCTCGCGCATGCCGATTTCGGCCAGGCCGAGCTCGTAGTAGCGCTCGACCAGGCTGTAGTTGTTCTGCACCGAGACCACCCGCGGCAGGCCCTTCGCCTCTGCGAGCGCGAGATAGCGCATCACGCCCCACGGCGACTCGTTGCAGACGCCGAACGCGCGGATCTTGCCCTCGGTGACGAGTTCGCCCATCGCGCCCAGCGTCTCCTCGAGCGGCACCACTTCGGGCGCATCGGCGATGTAGGAATAGCGCGAGCGCCACATCGTCGTCACCAGCCGGTCGGTCCAGTGCGTCTGGTAGAGGTCGATGTAGTCGCTGCCGAGCCGCCGCAGGCTGTCCTCGACCGCCAAGCGGATGTTGGCGCGGTCGAGCCGCCGCGGCTCGCCGCCACGGATATGGGTCATGTCACCGGCGGCGTTGCCCGGACCGGCCACCTTGGTCGCGACCACCACCTTGTCGCGCAGGCCGCGCGAGGCGATCCAGCGGCCGAGCACCCGCTCGGAGTTGCCCTGCGTTTCGGGCCCGGTCGGAGTCGGATAGTTCTCGGCCGTGTCGTAGAGCGTGATCCCGGCCTCATAGGCCATGTCCATCATGCGCAGGCCCTCGTCCTCGGGAGTCTGCCCGCCGAAGGTCATGACGCCGAGGCCATAGGCGCTGACTTTCAGTCCGTTGCGACCGAGATTGCGGTAGTCCATGCCTTCCTCCTCAATCGAGCAGCACGTGGAGCGCATCGGGGCCACGCTGCACGAGGCTACCGGTGAGCACCGACGCCGGCTTCGACGGGTCCCAGCGAATGTTGGGAAAGTGATCGAACAGCGCGTTGAGCGCCATGTTCATTTCCTGGCGCGAGACGTGCTGGCCCAGGCAGCTGTGGCTCCCCGCGCCGAACGCCACCGAGCGCTGCAGCGGCCGGAAAATGTCGAACCGGTCGGGATCCTCCCAGCGCGCGGGATCGCGGTTGGCCGAACTCAGGCACAGGTTGAGCCCGGTCCCGGCCTTGAGCTCGGTGCCGTGCAGCACCGTGTCGCGCGCCACCTTGCGCGGAAACACCGGGTCGACCGGATACCAGCGCGCGCTCTCGAGGACCGCGGCGTTGATCAGCGAGCGGTCCTCGATCACCGCCTTCAACTGGTCCGGATTGTTGAGCAGCGCGAACAGGGTCACGCCCAGCTGCCGCCAGGTAGTATCGGCGCCCGCCGCGAGGATGTGCAGGAAGTAGGGCGCGATCTCCTCGACGGTCAGCTGGCGCCGGATGCCGTCGTCGTCGTCGAACTCCGCCTGGGCGACCTGTGAGATGATGTCGTCGCGCGGATTGGCCCGGCGATCGCGGATCAAACCGTGCAGCAGCCGCTCGGCCGGCGGTAGGTCGTCCTCTTCGCTTCCACGCCAGTCGTGGCCGTGCGTGTACTCGCGGAAGCGGACTCCCTCCTCCAGCGTCAGGCCGCAGCCTGCGGTGACGGTGTGCAGGGGAATATGGGAAAAGAACGCCTCGCTGAGCTCGACCGCATTGTCCTGCCTGAACGCGGCGAGAAGTTCCTCGATAACCCCGTCGATGACTTTCTTGCGCCACCAGTCCTCGGCCGCGGTCGGCTGGAACAGCGGCTGGACGACGTCGCGATAGCGGCGGTGCCGCGGGCCATCCATCACCAGGAACGGGTTTCCGCCCATGCGCCCGGCCGCGCCCATGTCGATGTAGATCTCGGTCGAGAAGTCGTCCTTGCGCACGAATACGTCGCTGACCGCCTGGAAGCTGAAGACCGTATAGAATTCCACGCCGGCAATCGACATGACTCCGCGGCGCTCGGGCGGCAGGCCGATGCACTCGGCGAGGCAGCCGCGATGGACCGGCGCCTTGTCCCGGAGCGCGTTCCAGATCGGATAGGGATCGTCGACGATGCCCGTGCCGATCAGGTCCGCCGCCTTCTTGAAGTCGAACAGCCGGTTATAGCGGTCCTGATCGATCGCCTGATGCAGCATCCCTCTCTCCTAGCCTGGTTGTGTTCTGGTCCGCCACGAAAGTGATAATCGGCTCGCCCGGAAGGGCGAGCGACGCGAGGCTACGCGTCAAAATTCTTGGCTGTTTCGCAGGGCACCCGGCCTTGACTATTTTGCAATATCGGAATATAAATAGCATATGATGAAACGGATATTTGGTCAAGTCAGGAGCGGCGGCGGTATTTTGCCAAAGTCAGCGTGAGCGCTGACGCTTGATAACCGGCGCAACCGCTTGTTGCCTTTCACCCCCGGAACCGATTGTCCTGTTCGCCGATCGCGCGAACCTTGGCGAGGAGTAGAGTAGATTGGTGAGACCGGCGCTTTCGGCATCGCGCGCGCTCGATGTCATTGACTTCATGGCGGGGAACTCGTCGCAGAGCTTCACATTGTCCGAGCTCGCCAAGTTCACCCGCATGAACATCTCGTCGTGCCACTCGATCCTGAACGTCCTTGAAGCGCGCGGCTATCTCTCGCGGCACCCGGTGCAGAAGACCTATCGGCTGGCACCGGCGCTCGCGGCGATCGGCGCGGCCGTGCGCGCCGCCGACCCGGTCATCGACATGGCGACCCTGGCCGCCAGGGAACTCGCGCGGCAGACGGGGTTCGAAGTCCTGATATCGGCGCGCGCGGGGTCTGAATCGATCAAGCTCGACCGCATTGCCCATTCCGAGCTGTCGCGCGTCACCATGCGCATCGGCCAACGCACACCGCTGCGCCCGCCTGTCGGCGCGCCGTTCATCGCCTGGTCGAGCGAAGCCGAAATCGCCGAGTGGCTGAAACGCGGAGACCAGAGCCCGGAAATGGTCGAGGCCAATCGGCATTCGCTGGCGCTGGTGCGCGAACGCGGCTTTCTCGTCAGCATCGCGCACGAAGACGGCGACGAGGCGCACTATCAGCCCGAGGAATTCGTGCCCGACGCGCTCTATGACGTGCAGGTCATTTCCGCACCGATCTTCGACGTGCACGGCCAGGTCTCGTACACCATGTCGATCAGCGCGATATCCGAACCGTTGACCGGCAAGCGGATCAAGAGCCTTGCTGCCCAACTGGTCGCCGCGTGCAAGGAATGCCAGCTGCGCTGAGCTGCGCGATCAGCGCGCCGACCTCGCCGCCCTGATCATTTCGGCGCCTCTCTCGGCGATCATGATCGTCGGCGCGTTGGTGTTGGCCGAGGGCATCGCCGGCATCACCGAAGCATCGATCACCCGCAGGCCTTCGACGCCACGAACTCGGAGTTCCGGGTCGACCACCGAGGACGAATCCGCCCCCATCCGGCAGGTCGAGATCGGATGCGCACCCGGTCGCCCGTTGGCCCGGATGAATTCGTCGAGTTCGACATCGTCGAGCGGCCGGGGCGGCCAATTGTAGCCGATCACATGCCTGGCGAGCGCTGGCGCCTCATAGACCTGCTCGATGATGCGCACCCCCTTGCGCAAGGCGACGAGGTCTTCCTCGGCCGAGAACATCCGATAGTCGATGACCGGCGGAGCGTTGGGGTCCGCGCTGCGCAGCCGGATCTCGCCGCGGCTCTTGGGGAACAGCGTGCAGGCGCTGAGATTGATCCCGGACTTTCCGGTCGGCTTTCCGGACGCGTCGGAAATGGCGATCGGGCTCATCATCAGTTTGATGTCGGGATGCGGCAGGCTCGGGTCGGAGCGCGTGTGCGCCATGCCCTGGATCGCGCAGGAGGCGAGCATGCCCCTGCGGAACAGGACATAGTTCAGGCCCTCGCGCAGCAGCCGGAACGGGTTGCGGAAGGCGTTGTAGGTCGGCACGTCGACCAGCCGGCTGACGTGGATGTTGACGTGCTCGTCGAGGTTCCTGCCGACCTCAGGCGCATTCCGCACCACCTCGATGCCGTGCTCCTTGAGATGCACCGCAGGGCCAATGCCCGAGCGCATCAGGATCGCCGGCGACTGGATCGCGCCGGCGCTGACGATCACCTCGCGAGCCGCCTCGATCAGCTTGCCCGCGCCGCCCTGGCGATAGGCGACCCCGGTCGCGCGGCCATTGGTCACGAGGACCCGCTCGGCTTGCGCGTAGGTCACCACGCGCAGGTTCGGCCGCTTTTCGGCCTGCTTGAGATAGCTTTCGGCGGTGCTGCTGCGCTTGCCGCGGCGCTGTGTGGTCAGCGGATACGAGACGCCCTCGATCTCGCCGTCGCAACCGTCGCCGAAGCGCGGCATGCCAGTCTCGACGCAAGCATCGACGAAGGCGTGTGCGAGCGGATGCACCACCCGCAGCGGCGCCACCGCTAGCGGCCCGTACTGGCCGTGCACTTGCGACGGCTCCCCGTCGAACGTCTCGGCGCGAATGAAATAGGGCAGGACATCGTTCCACGACCAGCCGCTGCAGCCCGCATCAGCCCAGGCGTCATAGTCGTGCCTGGCGCCGCGCGTGTAGACCATGCCGTTGATCGAGGACCCGCCGCCGAGCAGCTTGCCCGCATGCCACAGCGTCTCGCGGCCGCCGGCGGTGGGATCGGGCTCGACCGGATAGTGCCAGTCGACCTTGGGATCGGCCATGACGAATAGAATGCCCGCAGGCAGGTTGACCAGCAGCCGGTCGCCGCTGCCGCCGGCCTCGAGCAGCACGACCGTAACGCCGGAGTCTTCCGACAGCCGGTTCGCGAGCACGCATCCCGCGCTACCGCCGCCGACGATAACGTAGTCGGCCTTCTCGCTCATCCGACCTCGCCGCGCAGGCTGGCTGGCAGACCATCGAGCACTACGGTCTTGGTCTCGAGGAAGGCAAGTAGTCCCTCGGCGCCGCCTTCGCGGCCGATGCCGGACTGCTTGAAGCCGCCCGAGCCGATCGTCGGATCGGAACGATGGGTGTTCTGGCTGACCGTTCCCGAACGCAGCCGGCGCGCCGCCACATAAGCGCGCTCGATGTCGTGGGTGAAGATCCCGTTGAGCAGGCCGAAGGCGCTGTCGTTGGCGATCTCGATCGCGTGGGCCTCGCTGTCGGCGGGGATCACCGAAATCACGGGCCCGAAGATTTCCTCGCGGGCAATGGTCGAGCGATTGTCGACGTTGGCGAAGACCGTGGGCTCAATAAAGAACCCACGTTCGAGATGCGCCGGCCGGCCGCCCCCAAACGCCAGCCGCGCGCCCTCGGCCTTGCCCTTCGCGATGTAACCCTCGACCCGTTCGCGATGGTGCCGGGTGGCGAGCGGCCCCATCGTCGTCGCAGGATCGAACGGATCGCCGACGATCACCTTAGCGAACCGGTCGCAGAGCGCGTCGACCATCGCGTCGTGCTTGGCGCGCGGCACGACGATGCGCGTCAACAGCGCACAGACCTGCCCGGTCATCCCGACCGTGCGCCCGGCGACGATCTCGGCGGCCTGGGCAATGTCATAGTCGTCCATGACGATGCCCGCGGACTTGCCGCCAAGCTCCAGCGTGCAGCGCGCGATCCGCTCGCTGCAGGCCGCGGCGATCTTCCGGCCGGTGGCGGAAGAGCCGGTGAAGCTGACCTTGTCGATCCCGGGATTGCGGACGAGCTCGTCCGAAACCGCCCGGTCGGCGGTGACGACATTGACCACGCCCGGCGGCAGGCCCGCCTTCTCGAAGATTTCGGCGAAAATGTAGGCGGTGGTCGGCGCCTCAGGCGAGGCCTTGATGACGACGGTGCAACCGGCCAGCAGCGCCGGCGCCACCTTCTGCGAGATGATGAACGGCGGCGCGTTCCAGGGAATGATTGCTGCCACTACACCGACGGGCTCGCGCACGATCATGCCGACCGACCCCGGCATGTCGCGGCGGATGTCGACGAAGGGGAACGTATCCGCCAGGTCCGCGAACCGCTCCCACATCGCCGGCAGGAAGCCCGCGGACATGCTCGATTCTGCGAAGACGTAACCCGTCTCGATGGTCGAGGCGCGCGCGACGTCGTCCGCCCTGTCCCGCAGCTCCGCCGCGATCTTGCGCAGGTAATCGGCGCGCTCTGTGTGCGAAAACTGCGGCCAGGGACCGGCATCGAAAGCGTTGCGGGCGGCCGCCACGGCCCGGTTCATATCCTCCGACCCTGCCTCGGCGACGTCGACATACGGCTCTTCGGTGGCCGAATTGAACACCCGGATGCGCGTATCGGTAGCGGGCTGAACCCACTCGCCACCGATGAAGAGCCGAAGCGGATGCCGGATCGGAGCGGTGTTCGCTCGACTGCTCATGGTTCCTCGCTGGCGCGCGTGAATGCGCAGACCACATCTCGGGCAGCCCGTTTTCCTTCCGGAAGATGGCCGGCATTTTCAACAGGCTGGAATCGATGCCGATCGCGACGCGCTGAACCCGAATTCTTTGATCGGCGTGCAGGAAATACACTCATGACCAGGCCCCTTCGGGTTCTATCCTATCTTTTGCAATATAGAATTATGCTTTGCAAAAGAGTAGCCGCCACTGCCGGTGTCGTCAACTGCATGGCACCCGGCGTGGAACGAATTTGACGCCAGTCGGCCGTCCAACCTCCACGCGATCCAAAAGAAAAATGTCGCTTCGGACCGCTCTTGAGCTACGCTGCGAGCGAGAGAGTGTCGACCAGCCGCGGACGCAAGAGCGAGGCAGCACATGACCGAACAAGCCACCATCGAAGCCGGCAGTCTGGCCGCCAGACCCGACCACGTACCTGCGAACCTAGTCCACGACTTCGACCTGCTGACCGACCCGGCGCTCACGATCGATCCGCATGGTCGCTACGAACGGCTGATGGCGGAAGCGCCGCCGATCTTCTGGACGCCGCGCAATGGCGGACACTGGATGCTGAACCGCTTCGAGCTGACGTTCGATGCCGCGCGCGACTGGGAAACGTTCTCGAGCCAGCCCGAGTATTTCTCGATGACCGACTATGCCGCCCAGAGCGGACCGGATCGCACGCCCCTGCCGATCCCGATCCTGATTGACCCGCCGATGCACGGCAAGTTCCGCGCGCCGCTGAACCGCATCTTCGCCCCCAAGGCGCTCGGCGACCTCAGCATGAAAATCCGCGCCCTGGCGATCGACCTGATCGACCAAGTCGCCGGCGATGGCCGGTGCGAGTTCATGCGGGCGATCGGCGAGCCGCTGCCCGTGCAGATCTTCCTGCGGCTGATGGGGCTGCCCGTCGAGAACCAGGCCGAATACCGCGACCTGGTCGACAGGCAGATGAGTTCGGCCGAAGACGACCACGAAGGATCGCAACGCATCCTGCGCGAGATGGGGCATGTGATGAAGGATGCCATCCTCGATCGCCGGCAGAACCCCAAGGACGACCTGATCAGCGCGCTGTGGGCGATCGAGATCGACGGCGCGCCGGTCACGCTTGAGCAGGTCGAGGACTATTGCGTGCTGCTGTTCTCGGGCGGCCTCGACACGGTGATGAACGCGCTCGGCTTCGGCGTTCGGCACATGGCGATCGACCAGGGTTTCCAGGCGCGTCTGCGCGCATCCCCCGAGCTCATTCCCGAAGCGGTCGAGGAACTGCTGCGCCGCTATGCCTTCCTGCAGGGCGTGCGCCGGGTCGCCAGGGACGTCGAATTTCACGGCGTCCAGCTGCGATACGGCGAGCACGTCCTGCTCAACCTCGCCGGCGCGCACTCCGATCCGCGGCACTGGGACAATCCCACCGAGGTCGATCTCGATCGCGAGGACAAGGCGCACATCACCTTCAGCGCGGGCCCGCACCGCTGCGTCGGATCGCACCTCGCGCGCATCGAGCTGCGCACGGTCTACGAGGAGTTTCTCCGCCGCATCCCCACATTCCATCTCGACGAGAGCAAGCCTGCCCGCTTCCGCGGCGGCAAGGTTCTCGGCGTCAGGCACCTCGACATCGTCTGGTCGTCCTGACGCGCCGAGAACGGGCCTAGCCCTGCCCCCTCGGGACGATGTTGTGCTTGAGTTGATTGAAGGGGACTTCGCGATCGACGCTCGGTTCGCGAGGGAGCCCGAGATGGCGCTCGGCGACGAGATTGAGCTGCATCTCGAGCGTGCCGCCGCCGATCCGATGCGTCGTCACCCGGTCGAGGCCGATCTTGGTGTCGTGCTCGCCGGCTACGCCCGCGGGGCCGGCGAGCGCCGACATCAGCGCGGTTCGGCGGACATCGCTGCGTGCCGCCAAGAGGCTCGGGATCGTCGCGGCCGACGCCGGCAAGGCGCGGTTGCGGATCCCGGCGGCGACCCGCCGACCGGTTAAGACGTGTACCGCGTCGACCACGATCGCCTCACCGACCAGCTCGCGAGCGGCGGTGTCGTCGGCGAGCCCGAGTTCGCGGGCGCGCTCGGCATAGTCCGGCGACGGCTGCAAGTGCTCGGCGGCTTCCGCCGGGCGGATGCCCATGTGCCAGCCTCTGGCCATGCCGGCGCGCTCGGCCGAAAGCTGGGTTTGCGCGACCGTCCAGCCGTCGTTGACCGCGCCGACCCGGTCTGCGTCGGGGACCGCGACATCGTCGAGGAATTCCTGGCAGAAGTCGCTGTGGCCGTGCACCAGCCGGATCGGGTGGATCGACATGCCCGGCGCGTGCATGTTGACGAGGAACATCGTCAGGCCGGCATGCTTGCGCACGGTCGGATCGGTCCGCGCCAGGCACAGGCCCATGTCGGAGATGTGGCCGCGGCTGGTCCAGATCTTGGAACCGTTCAGGACCCACCCGTCGCCGCGCCTGTCTGCCCGCGTCAGCAGGCCGGCGAGATCGGAACCGCCCGACGGCTCGGACAGCAGCTGGCACCACAGCTGCTCGCCCTTGAGCATCGCGGGAATGTATTTCTGCTTCTGCTCGTCGCTGCCGTGCGCGAGCAGCACCGGCAGCACAATGTTGAATGCGGCCGCGAACTGCCAGGCGAGCCGGTAGGGTTCGGCTTCCTCGTAGAAGATTTCCTCGAACCGGCGGTCGAGCCCCAGGCCGCCGCTGTCCTTGGGCACGGTGATCCCGGCAAGGCCGCCGTCCCAGAGCGCACGCTGGATCCTGCGGTCGCCTTCGACGCGCGACGCGTCTCCGAACGAGATCGGCAGTTCGCCAGGGGTGCGCGTCGGCAGGTGACCGGCCATGTATTCGCGCGCATGCCGGCGGAAGGCGCGCTGCTCTTCGGTATCGAGATGCTCGGTGGTCTGGCGCGAGCTGTCCATGCTTCCCTCCCTACAAGCCGGCGAGGCGGGCGAGCCGCTCGTGATGCGCCGCCGGCGTCCCCCAGAGGGCTTCGTTCGAGACGGCCCGGCGCAGGTAGAAATGGATATCGTGGTCCCAGGTCAGGCCGATGCCGCCGTGCATCTGCAGGCAGTCGCGGATGATCTCGGTGGCGGAGCGGCCGCACTGGCTCTTGGCCACGCTGACCGCAAGCGCGGCATCGGGCGCCTGCGCCTGCACCGCGCGCGCGGCATGGGCGGCGGCGGCCTTGGCGCCTTCGAGCTCGGCGGCATGCGCGGCGAGCCGGTGCTTGAGCGCCTGGAACGAACCGATCGGACGCCCGAACGCGTGGCGCTGCTGAACCCATTCGAGCGTGAACTCGAACACGCGGTCGGTGACCCCGACCGTCTCGGCGCATTGCAGCGCCAGGACGAGCTGAAGCTGTCGCTCGACTTGCTCGGCGGCGGCATCGGCTTCGCCCAGCAGCGCCTGGGGGCCGATGGCCACATTGTCGAACCGGACATTCGCCAATCGCCGGCCGAGGTCGAGCGCTTCGAGCGGTTCGATCGAGATGCCTTCAAAGCCCGGCGGCACGAGAAATTGCGACAGGCCGCCCTCGCCCGCCGCGGTGACCAGCAGCACGTCTGCAGCCTCCGCTTCCTCGACGAACGCGGCGAGGCCGTCGAGCACGAAGCCCCCGCCCGAACGGTTGACCTTGACTCCGCCGGGCTCGGCGCCCGCCTTGGGTCCCACACCGGCGAAACACCACGCGGCCAGAGTATCGCCCGACGCCATGCCGGGCAGCCAGGCCTCGCGCTGCCAGTCCGATCCCTGCTGGGCGATGGCGAAGGCGACCGCGCAGCTCGACAGGAACGGCCCGGCGAAGACCACGCGGCCCAGCTCTTCGGCGACGATCGCCGCGTCGCTCACCCCCTGCGCGGTCTCGGCGATGCCGCCGTTGGCTTCGGGCACGAACAGCGCGACCCAGCCGAGCGCCGCCACCTCGCGCCAGAGCTCGCGGTCGAGCGTCGCGCCGGCATCGACGAGCTTGCGCAGCGTTCCGATCGGCGCGCGGTTTTCGAGGAACCGCCGGGTCTGCTGCTGCAGAATCTGCTGGTCATCGCCAAGCGTCACGTCCACGCGGTCGCTCTCCCCTCTTCCAAGAAAGGGGTTGACCAAAGACCGGCTAGCGAGTCAATCTAATTCAAATTCGTATTAGAATTTGAATTGCCGGAGTCGCGGCAGCCTGGGAGAAGACCGATGGCCAGCGTTATGGCACGTCCCGCGACGACTGTCCTGCTCATCCGTGACGGCGACGAAGGGCTCGAAGTCCTGATGGTCGTCCGGCGCAACGGGCTGTCCCAGTACGCGGCGGCAATGGCCTTCCCCGGCGGGGGAATCGAAGAGTCCGACGAAGACGAAGCCTGGCTTCGGCTATGCATTGGCGCCGAGGATGTCGACCCGGCCGAGCGCGCGCGCAGGATCGCGGGATATCGCGAGCTCCACGAGGAGACGGGCATCCTCCTGCTCGATCGCCCGGTCACTGGCTCACCCGCACCCGCCGCCGAGTTCATCGATGTCGTGCGCGATTCAGGCGGCCGTCTCGATCTTTCCAGCATGCTGCCCTTCGCGCACTGGATCACGCCCGAAGGTCCGCCGCGGCGCTACGACACGTTCTTCCGCCTGTGCTGGCTGACGACCGACCTGGTCGCGAGCGCGGACGGGGACGAGACGGTCGCGGCGGAATGGGTGCGGCCCGAGGTGGCGCTAGCGCTCGGCAAGGCCGGCGAGCGCAACGTCCTTATCCCGACGCGATGCCAGCTCGACCTGCTGGCGCAGGCGGCAAACGTCGCCGACGCCGTCGCCAGCGCGCGCGCGCGTCAGATCCTCACGGTGTCGCCGACGGTGGACCAGAGATCGGACGGAACGCACCTGTCGATCCCGCCGGCCGCCGGCTATCCGACATGCGAGTTCTTTCTGCCGCGCGGGGCGGGACGGTAACAAGAGGTTTGCCTGGCATGGTTGCGACGGCCTCAGATCAGTCCGAAGGCGCGACGAGCCACGACCTCCCGCTGTCCGGCGTGCGCGTGCTGGAGCTCGGCCGTTTCCTCGCGGCGCCGCTCGCAGCCCAGCTTCTCGGCGATCTTGGAGCCGAGGTGGTGAAGATCGAGCGGCCTGGCGAGGGTGACGAGTTCCGCACCTACGGCCTGACTTCGGTCAAGGACGCGGACGGAAACAGCACGTCGCTGTCGTCGAGCTACGTTTCGGCGAACCGCAACAAGCGATCGCTGACGGTCGATTTCTCCGCCGTCGAAGGCCAGAAGATCGTGCGCGCGCTGGCCGACCGCTGCGACATCTTCATCGAGAACTTCAAGGCCGGCGGCCTCGCCAAATACGGGCTTGACTACGAGACCCTGCGCCAGAGCAACCCGGGGCTCATCTATCTCTCGGTCACCGGCTTCGGGCAGACCGGTCCTTATGCCAACCGCCCGGCTACCGACTCCGTCTTCCAGGCGATGAGCGGGCTTTGGTATTTGACCGGCGAGCCGGACGGCGAACCCGAGAAGGTCGGCATCCCGGCGGTCGACTACATTACCGGCGTATTCGGCGGCATGGCCGTGCTGGCGGCGCTGCGGCATCGCGACAAGACCGGTCAGGGCCAGCAGATCGACCTGTCGCTGCTCGACTGCGGCATGGCGTTCGTTGCCCCGCGCACCGCCCAGTACCTGATCGATCAATCGCTGCCGGGCCGTATCGGCAACCGCACACCGGGCGTCGCACCGGGGCAACTGTTCGAATGCTCCGACGGCTCGCTGATGATCCAGGCGGGTACCGATCGTCAGTTCGGCATTCTCTGCGCGGCGATGGAACGGCGAGACCTGCTCGACGACCCGCGCTTCGCGTCGTCGCGCCAACGTCAGATCAACATCGAGCCGCTGGTCGCAGAGCTGGAACGCACCTTTGCCACGCGCAGCAGCCGCGAGTGGTCCGACATCCTCGGAGACAGAGGCATCATCACCGCGCCGATCTACGACATCCCGCAGTGCTTCGCCGATCCGCAGATCCAGGAGCGCGGGATGCGCGTGACGATTCCCAATCCGGCGGGCGCGCCGCTCGACATCGTGGCCAACCCCATGCGCTTTTCGGAAACGCCGATCGAGACCTACACCATGCCGCCCGCGCTCGGCGAAGACACCGACGATGTGTTGTCCGCCTGGCTCGACTACGACGCGGCGCAGATCGAGGCATTGCGGGCGAACGGGACGGTCTAGAGGAGGCTCGCTGCATGGCACAGACGGTCGAGCGATCGGAGGACACGGCAGCTCGCATCACCGCCGAGCATATCGAACGCGCGCGTGCCCTGATCGGCTATGACGAAGCCAACGGCGAGCGCCTGCAGGTAAGCATCGCGAACGAGGATAGTATCCGGGCGTTCGCCCGCTCCTACGGCGACGACAATCCGTTGTATTGCGAGCCTGACTACGCCGCCAGGACGCGCTGGGGCGATGTCATCGCGCCCGGGCTGTTGGTCGGGACGATCGGCGCAGCCTTGCGCGGCGACCCCCGCCCCGAGGCGATCGCGCGGGCCAAGCGGAGTCTGTTCAAGGGGGTGCACCAGCTGCAGTCGGGCTCGAGCTTCGAATGGTATCGCCCGATCCGTCCCGGCGACACGATCTTCCGCTTCGGCGGCGAGGAGAGCGTCGAGGTCAAGGAATCGAAGTTCGCCGAGACCGTCGTCCTTCGCTTTTCGCGGCAGGTGCACCTGAATCAGCGCGGCGAAGTGGTCTGCGTCAACCGCAATGGCATCATCCACGCCGAACGATCGACCGCGGCCAAGCAGGGCAAATACAAGGCCATCGAGCCCGCGTCTTACACCGATGAAGACCTGGCGGCGATCGACGCGATCTATGCACAGGAGCAGGTCCGCGGGGCGGAGCCGCGCTATTGGGAAGACGTCGCGATCGGCGATGCGCTCGGGACGATGGCGAAAGGCCCGCTGACGATCAGCGACATCATCTGCATCCACACCACGGGCTTCGCGCTGAAGCCGTTCGGGCCGATGACCGGCCGGCTGCGCTACCAGCACAAGCTCAAGATGCCGGGCGCCTACGTCAAGGACGGCCGCGGCATTCCCGACACGGTCATGCGGATGCACTGGGATGATGACTGGGCCCGTGCCGTCGGCAGCCCCATCGCTTACGACTATGCCTTCCAGCGACAATGCTGGGCGCACCAGTTCCTGACCGACTGGTGCGGCGACGACGGCATCGTCCTGCGCCTCGGTGGGCAGGCGCGGAAGTTCAACTACCTCGGCGACTTCCAGAAGCTGACCGGCGAGATCGTCGACAAGCGCATCGAGAACGGCTGCGGTGTCGTCGATGCAAGGATCACCATCTCAAGCCAGCGCGACGAGGTCACGATGGAGCAGACCGCCACGATCGCCTTGCCGTCGCGCAAGTACGGTCCGGCCGAATACCCCGATCCTCCGGCCGACATTTCAGAAAAGGCGATGCGGTTTCTCGCCCGCCACCGCGAGCTGGCAGCCGTCTAGGACTTCTGCAAGCCGCGGCGCTTGCGCGGGATGACGTCCGGCTTCGGCGTCGGCGATGGCATCTCTTCACCGACTTCGCCCAGCACGCCGCGCAGGACGAGGTTGACGAAGTGCTCTGAGATCGTGTCGGCCGAATAGGGCCCGCTCGGCTCGTACCACATGCCGACCCACTGCGTCGCGCCGATGATGAACTGCGCGGCGAGGAAGGTATCGACGGAATCCGGTATCTCACCCTTGGCCTTGGCCTTGGTCAGCAGCTCGGCCAGCGTCTGGCGCACCTTGTGGCGCCGGGTGCGGATGACCTTGTGAATGCTCTCCGGAACCTGGTTGCCGTTGCGCAGATAGGCGCGGAAGTAGAAGTCGTCGGGCGCCAGGCTGCCGTCGATGACCATCCGCACGAAGGCCAGCACCTGCTCGAGCGGCGAAAGCTGCTCGAATTCCTTTTCGACCGCCGCCGAAAACTTCGAGATGCGATCGAGCGAGGTGAGCAGCACCTCCTTCACCAGGTCCTCGCGCGAGGGAAAATAGTAATAGAGGCTGCCGGCGTGCGTACCGGCTTCCTGCGCGATGTCTGACAGCTTTGCTTCGGAATAGCCTTGTTCGGCCAGCGCCCGCGCGGCAGCATCGAGGATGCGCTTGCGCCGTTCGATCGATTTCGAATGAACCCGCCGGCTGGCCCGTTCGCGCGGTGGGTTCTCGTCTTTCAGCACCGCCGCACCTTACCTCGCAAAAGTTCCAAGTTTGCGCCAACTTGGCGAACGATCATCCGTTCTCATGCTGCGCTGCGACACGTAGCATGACCAGAATCGATTGCATAGGCGGGACCGATCGCGGCGAAACGCGTCCCGGTGCACCGCACCAGGACGCCGCCCGGTCTGGTCCTTATTGCCCGAACTTGTAGCGCAGCCGAACGCCCCACATCCGCGGCGCCCCGTATAGCAGGTATTCATAGCCGGCCGAGCCCAGCGTCGTACCGAGATTGACCGGATATTTCTTGTTGGTGACGTTGGTCATGAAGAATGCGGCATCGATCGGCTGGCCGAGCACTTTGTTCCAGTTGACGTTGAGATTGAGCAGGCTGGTCGACGGCATCAGCCCGGGATTGAAGCCGAATACCGACGCGGTGGGGACAAAGCACCCCGTCGTCGGGCATCCCGCTCCGGTCCAGGTGATGTTGTCGCTAGCGCGCGAGGCATACTGCTTGGCGGTGTAGATGAACGTCGCGCCGATCGAGATGCGACCGGCGCTTTCATCGAGCGGCAGCGTATAGGTCGCCGTCGCGGTCAGGCGGTGCTTTGGCGAGAGTGCGAGCGGCGCGCCGGGCAGCGCCGATGGCGTCGCCGACAGGAACGGCGTATTGGTGAGGTCGGGCAGCGTGATCGATTTCAGCTCAGTATCGAGATAGGTGTAGCCGATGTCGAAGCGCAGATCGTTCCACAGCGTCACCGAGGTGTCCACCTCGAGGCCCTGGATCTTCGACTTGCCGGCATTGAGCACCGCCGCCGCACCTGGCAGCCCGGTTCCCGGACGCGGCAAGAGCGTGGCAACGAGCTGCTGATTGGTGAAATCATTGTAGAATGCGGCGACGTTGAAATAGCCGCGCACGGATCCCCCGTTGAACGTCGACTTCGCGCCGATCTCGTAGGTGTCGACCTTCTCTTCCCGCCAGGTCTCGATGCCCACGTTGGTCAAGTTGACTCCGCCCTGGCGATAACCGCGCGCCCACTTGGCGTAGAGCATGATGTCAGGGATCGGCTTGAAATCGACGTCGATCAGCCAGGTGGGCTTGTCGGACTTCTGGGGATACTCGCGATGGCAAAGGGTGCTGGTGGGCGCGGCGCCGGTGATGCGTGTGTCGTTGCAGGTGATGGCTCCGGTGCTGATGGCGTAACGCCGGCTCTCGCCGATGCCGAGCACCTTGTCCCAAGTGTAGCGGATGCCCCCCGTGACACTCAGCTGCTCGGAAAGCTTGTACGTAGCCTGGGCGTACAGCGCCTTGTTGTTCCACAAGGTCTTGGTCTTGAGCAACGAGACGGTGCCGATGCCGGTGAACGGCGTCGTGCATTGCAGTGCGGCAAGGTTCGTGCAGTTGGCGAAGCTGGGATTGTAGCCGGCGCTCCAGCCGATCGGATGGCTGATCTCGAAATAGGCACCCGCCTGCCAGACGAAAGCATCGTCCGAGGTGCGTCCCTGGAACTGGAACTCTTCGGCGAAGCCCGACTGGGCCGCGTTTGGCTCGCCCGGCTGGACGCTGAGCAAGGTCTGGTAAAACCGCGTGCCGATCGACGAGGCGACAGCGCCGCCGTTGTTCGTCGCCGGGACGAAGAAGTTCTCGCCGTTGAGGTTGAAGTTCGCGGCTTCCCGGAACTCGGCGTAGCTTATGATGTTCTTGAGCGTCAGGTTGTCGCTGACCCTGAACGTCGTGGTGTTGATCACCTGCCACTGGCTGATGTTGAGATAGGGATCGGGATTGCCGACATCGACATCGAGCGGCCCGTCGCCTCGCGCCACGCCACGGGCGATCTGGTCGCAGGCCGCCTGCGCGGTCCGCGCCTGGCCGGTGGACAGCGCGAACGCCGGCCAGCCCGGATTCGCGCCTGCCGGCACGATGCCGTTGCGCAGGCAGAAGATCGGCTTGCCGGCATAGCCGTTGGTGCGCGAGCGGTTGTAGGTGGCGATCGTGTAGTTCTCGAGATCCGGCGTCAGATTGGCGACGATGCCGGCACGAAAACCCCAGTAGTTGACGTCGTTGAAGCTGTCCGCGCCCACGCCCGAGTGATTGCGCAGATAGCCGTCACGCTTGTTCCGGTCGACGCCGAGACGAACCTTGAACGTATCCGAAAGCGGGATGTTGAGCACCGCCTGAGCGCGCCACATGTCGAGGTCGCCGGCTGAAGCCTCGACGTAACCTTCCAACCGGTCGGTCGGCTTCTGTGGCACGAACAGGATCGCACCGCCGGTGGTGTTACGGCCGAACAGGGTTCCTTGCGGACCTTTCAGCACCTGCACGTTCTGCAGGTCGAACAGCTGGCCGGCGATCACGCCGTTGCCCGAGGTCGTGCTGCGCTGGGCGCGCGGCGCGACGACATCGGCAAAGTAGACGCCGACCGAAGGCGAGGTGCTCGCTTCCTGGGTGAAGCCACGGATGACGAACGACGCCTTGTCCGGCCCATAGCGCGAGTTGACCGTCAACGACGGCGTGTAAGTGCCGAGGTCGGACGGGCTGACAATGTTGCGGTTGTCGATCTGCTGCTGGTTGAACACCGTGATCGAGATCGGCACGTCCTGCAGACGCTGCTCGATGCGCTGCGCCGTGACGATGATGTCGTTCGTCGCGCTGTTCTCGGGTGCGTCCTGCTGCGCGTAGGCGGCGCTCGAGCACGCCAGAGCCAGTGCGCTAGTGGCGAGAACGGCGGATGTGCGAATGTTCTGGTTCATGGTTTCCCCTCCACTGAATTGTTTGCGGCCGCTCCTCTTGCGGCCGTTGCCCCGTGTTGTCGGTGCTACCCGGCTCCCAGCTCGTGGTGGCGTTGCAGAAAATACCTGGCTTTCGCGGCGATCTCGGCCGGCGGCTCCGGATATTCGGCCTGCCCGTGCTGGCGCGAGGGCAGCGCGACCGTAGCCAGCGCATCCATCGTGACGTCGCCGCGCTGGCTGGTCATGCGCACCTTGATGTCCACCGCCGGGCAACCGAGGTCGACATGCTTGCCGACGACCTCGCCGGTGACGGTCTGGAAGTCGCCCAGGTAGTTGAACTTGCGCATCTCGCTCTTCATGCGCAGCACGAAGCCGTCGTCGCCGCACCAGTCGGTCAGGTAATGGTGCAGCCAGCACTCGCGTTGGAAGCCGTAGTCGTAGGCCATCGGCGAGCCGAGCGCGCGTGCCCAGTCACCGTCCCAGTGCATGCGCATGATCGTGTCGGGGATGCCCTGGCTGTTCTTGACGTAGGCGACCGGCATCTTCTGCTTATGCTTGTAGCGCATGCGGCCGGTTGTCGGCCCGAACGGCTCGAGCGCGAATCCGGTCGAGTGCATGCAGATGATGTCGCTGACGGTCAGCGGACCCTTGCCCATCGTGCCGAGCTCGTCGTCGATCTGGACGTCCTCCCAGGTGCGCGGTTCGGCGCCGCGGACCTGCTCGCCCGCATAGATCGCGTCGATCGCCGCGAGGTCCTCGTCGGTGTACGAGGCCGGCTCGGTGGCCATGTACTTGCCGCGCTTGGCGCCCGTCTCGCGCTCGGAATGGATCAGCAGCGTGCGGCGGATGCAGATGACCTCGGCGTCCTGGTTGAACTGGACGTCGCGGCTGACGCGCAGCACCGTGCGGCCGCCGTACTGCGACGGCTTGACGTCGACGCTCTCCTCGCCGGAGAAGCTATAGATCCAGTCGCCCGGGCGGATCGGCCGGTAGAATTCCCATGAAGTGCCCGAGTGCATCTGGTGGATGCCGCGAAACAGGCTCTTCTTGGCGCGGGCCATTTCCTCGGGCCGCGGATCGCCGCGTAGCGGCGCGTGGATGTTGATCGGCCCGGGCGCGATCACGCTCCCCCAGCGCGTGTTCTTCGCATAGTCCTCGTCGCAGAACAGCGGGTTGTCGCAGCCGATGGAGCGGGCGAAGGCGCGGATGTTGTCGGCATTGGCGACGCGCGCGTTGTCGCGCCGCTTCGAGGCCTCGTCGTAGCCGACGAGCACGCGCGCGCGGGCGATATCCTCGTCGGTGATCTTGTAGCCGGTGGCCTGCTTCCAGTCGGAGGGGCGGTCGGTCTCGGCCATGGTCAGTCCTCCTTCTGGTGTGGCGCGAAGCCCAGCTCGGCAGCGACCTCGTCGCTGTGCTCGCCGATGTGCGGGGGAAAGCCGGTGACGGGATCGGGCCGCGCCGAGAACTTCACCGGCGGCCGCATGTCGATGTAGCGGCCCTCGGTCGGGTGGAGCCGCTCGCGGAAGAAGCCCACCGCCTGAAGCTGCGGATCCTCGAGCAGATCGGCGAGCGTGTTCATCGGCGCCGCCGGGACGTCGGCCTTGGCCAGCATGTCGAGCCATTCGCGGGTGGTCTTGCCCGGCGTGATCTCGGCGATGCGATCATAGAGCCGCGCGCGATTCTTGTGGCGCAGCGCCGGGCTGTTGAACCCCTCTTCCGCGAGGATGTCGGGCCGCCCGAGCACGTCGAACAGCCGCTGCCAGCGCTCGTCGTTGTAGGGCGCGAGGCAGATGTAGCCGTCGGCGGTCGGGCTCGGCTGGCGGTCGACGCTGGTGTGGCGATAACGCGGCCGGCCGGGCTCGTCTGGGAAGACGCCGCCGGCAAAATTCTCGAGCAGGTGGAAGGCGGTGACCGCCTCGAGCATTGGCACTTCGATGAACTGCCCGCCGCCAAAACGCAGCTTGTGGATCAGCGCCGCTTGCGTCGCCTGCAGCGCGTAAAGGCCTGCGACCTTGTCTGCGATCGCGAGCGGCAGATACTGGGGCTCGGCCCGCCCCTCGACCTCGGAGGCCAACGCGGCGATGCCCGAGGCGCCCTGGATGATGTCATCGTAGGCCGGCTGTCCGGCCGAGGGACCGGCGGAATCGAAGCCCGTGCAATGGACGTAGATGATGTCGGGCGCGAACTGCCTGACGCTCTCATAGTCGAAGCCCAGCCGGAGCATGGCGTCAGTGCGGATGTTGTGGATGAAGACGTCGCTCGAAGCGATCAGCGCGCGCAGCTTCTCGCGGCCCTCGGCGGTCTTGATGTCCCAGTTCACCGAGCGCTTGCCGCGGCTGATGGTCATGTGGATCTTGCCCATGCCCGGCGTCTTCGCCGGCCGACCGAGATTGCGCAGCCCATCGCCGGTCGGCGGCTCGACCTTGACGACGTCGGCGCCGAGATCGGCGAGCATCTGGGTGCAGTAGGGCCCGAAGATCTGGCCCGACATGTCGGCGACCCTGATCCCATCGAGCAGCGACGGCGTCGAACTCACATGCCTCTCCCCACCGACTTCAAGGGTCAGACCGCGCCCGCGGCGCGCAGCTGTCCGATCTTTTCTTCGTCGTAGCCGAGCCAGCTCGACAGCACGTCCTCAGTGCCTTCGCCGATCAGCGGCGGCGTGCCGTAGGTTTCGATCGGCGTCGCCGAGAAGCGGATCGGGTTGGCGATCAGGTCGATCGTGCCGGCGATCGGATGGGGCACGGTCACGCGCAGGCCGCGCGCCTGGATCTGCGGATCGGCGAAGCACTGCGGAATGTCGTAGATCGGCGCGGTCAGCACGCCCGCCGCGGTGAGCAGGTCGAACCACTCGCGCCCCGCCTTGGTGACGAAGGTCCGCTCGAGCGTCTCGGCCAGCGCATCGATGTTGACCAGGCGCAGCTGCATGGTGGTGAAGCGCGGGTCCTCGGCGATGTCCGGCCGGTCCATGATCCGGCACAGCGCGGCGAACTGACGGTCGCCGCCCGCCTGCACCATCAGGTAGCCGTCGGCACACTTGAACAGCTGGCCCGGCGCGGTGCCCGGCGTGCGGTTGCCGATCCGCTCGGGCGGGGCGTCGCCGATTAGGTATTCGCACGAGCGCTGCGCGACGAGCGCGACGCTGCAGTCGAGCAGCGAGAGGTCGATGTGCTGCCCTTCGCCCGTCTGATCTCGGTGCCGGATCGCCGAGACGATCGCCAGCGCGCCGTAGAGCCCGGCGGTATAGTCGCTGGCGTAGGTGCCGACCTTGGTCGGCTCGCCGTCGGGCTCGCCCGAGACGTGCATCAGCCCGCTCATCGCCTGGCAGACCGAGTCGGTCGCCGGCCGCTGCGCATAGGGCCCGTCCTGGCCGAAGCCGCTGATCGAGAGATAGACCAAACCGGGGTTCGCCGCGGTGAGGCTGGCATGGTCGAGCCCGTACTTGACGAGCCCGCCGACCTTGAAGTTCTCGATGAAGACGTCGCACTCGCCGGCGAGCTTGCGGATCAGCGCGGCGCCATCGGCATTGGTCAGGTCGACCGCAATCGAACGCTTGTTGCGGTTCGCCGAGGTGTAGGCGGCCGATTCCGCGGTGCGGTTGCCTGCCTCGTCCTTGACCGCGATGAGGCCATAGCGCCGGAAATAGTCGCCCTCGCCCTGCTGCTCGACCTTGACGACATCGGCGCCCAGGTCGCCGAGCAGCTGCCCGGTCAGCGGCGCAGCCAGCATGCGGCCGAGCTCCAGCACCCGGATCCCCGTCAGCGGCAACTTCGGGTTGGCCGCGCCGCCGCGATCCGGAGTGGATGGCCCTGTCATGCGAAACCTTCTCCCGAGGTCGGCTGCATGCTCGTTTTCGGGCCGCAGCTCTGACACCGCAATTGACTAAGCGCGCGCCCGCGGCGAGTCAATGTAATTCCAATTAGAATTGTAAAATGGAACCATCGCGGAGGGCGGTCTGCCGGCGTGGACCTAGCCGACTTTTTCGAAGTCCCTCGACTTCGGCAGGAAGGCAAAAAGCACGCAGCCGATCAAAGTCGTGCCCGACACGAAGTACAGATAGGGGGCATAGGTATCGGCGGTGGCTAGCGTCCTGCTGATGGCGATCGCCCCGATCGAGCTCGCCAGGAGACCCGAGCACATCAGCAGGCTCGAAGTCAGGCTGAATATCCGAAGCTTGAAGTACCGTGCGATCAGGAAGGAAATCAGGTCGTTCTCGGCGCCGACGGCGAAGCCGAACAGCGCCATCGCGAACGAAATCGCCAAGACCGTGTCGTAGTCGGTGCCCAATATGAACAGACCGATCGCCGGCGGCAGCATGAACAGCGCCGTCACCGCTGGAGTCGAGAACCGATCGAGCGCGAGGCCGCAGGCGATCCGCCCGACGATCGTGCTCGTCGCGTACAAGGACACGACCCACGCTCCCGTAGTCGTTGAAAGCCCATTATCGGCCAGCAGCATGTTCAGCTGCGAGCTGTGCAGCGGGATCGCCAGCATGCACAGCAGCATGCCGCCGACGATGAGCCAGAAGACGTGGCTGCTCGTGACCGTGCCGAGATCCTCGCGGACATTGCGGGTCCGGTCCTCTTGCTTCGGCTCGGCCCCCTCCTTGTCGCCGTCCTTGGGCGGAGGAATGAGCATCAAGGTGGCGAGGCCGGCAATCAGGACATAGACCGCCAAGGCGACATAGGTGATCCGCCAACCGTAGGTATTGATGCACCATTCGATCAGCGGAACCGACAGCGCGCCAAGCGCAGCCGGCGTCGAAACCATGATGGTCAGCGCCAGTCCTCGCGCCTTTTCGAAGTATTCCGCGATCAATCGGGCATAGACCGTCGCACTGGTGAAATGCCCGACCCCCAGCTTCAGCGCCGAGAGGAACAGGTAGAGCCCGAAACTGCCTTGCATCTGGCTGTAGCCGAGGAAGACCAACGGCATGAAAAAAACGCCGAATGTCGCCACAGGCCTTACGCCGAAACGGTCGGCAAATCGTCCGACGAAGGGCAGGACGATGATCGTCCCCACCGCAATCAGGCCGTAGAGCGCAAACTGCGCGCGCGACCAGTGGAAGGCCGCTACCAAATGCGGGGCGAAGATACTGTTGGCGTATGTGAGGAACGGAACGCTCGAACCGAGGCCCAGGCTTGCCGCGGCCAAAGGTCGAATCCCCGAGCGCAGCTCTCCGACGTAGCTCAAGTCCGACCTCCCCCGAGCGCTCGACCGCGCTCCGCGGAAAGGTCTGCCATGCAGGATTTCAAATTACAATTATAATCCCGTTTTGCCCGGCACGAGAGCGGGTCAGGCGTCGAATAGGCGCTTGAGCGCGGCGCGATCGATCTTGAACGATGGGTTCTTGGGCAGCTCGTCAACGAAGCGCCAGGCGGCAGGGACGTGCGTTGCGAGCACACGATCGCGCAGGTGTCGCTCGAGTTCGGCGATGTCGGGCGGCGTGGCGCCGGGGCTGAGCTCGATGACGGCGGCGGGCACTTGTCCCAGCCGATCGTCCGGAATCCCCACCACGCCCGCGGCGGCGACGGCGGGGTGCTGGAGCAGCTCGGCCACAATCGTTTCGGGCAGCACCTTGAAGCCGCCACGCATGATCGCCCCGTCTGCGCGGCCGCGGTGGAACAGGAAGCCGTCCTCGTCGATCACTGCGAGGTCGGCGGTGCGGATCCAGTCGGGCCCGATCCTGGCGACTTTCGCCTCGATCAGTCCCTCGCGTCCGGTCGGCAGCACCGCGCCGGTCTCGGGATCGACCACGCGCATCTCGATGCCGGGCAGCGGGCGGCCGATGCTGCCGAACTTGGCGTCGCCGAACGCCTCGTAGTCCTGCGGCGTCATCATGCACGCCGCCCCGGCGAATTCGGTGGCGCCGTAGGAGGACAGGATCGGGATGCCGTAGCGCTTCTCGAACGCGCGCTGCACGTCGGGGTCCAGCGGCGCCGCGCCAGTTGGAATCCAGCGGACCGAGGCGAAATCCTCGCGCGGAATATCGGCGGCCAGCACCATCTGCACGGCCGCGGGCGGCAGGTGCAGCGCGACCGGGCGATAGCGGCGGAGGTAGTCCATGCAGGCTGTCAGGTCGAAGCGATCGAGCAGGATGAACGGCGTGCCGTGGATCAGGACCTGGACGAAAGTCGACAGGCCGGTGACGTTGCCGATCGGGTAGAACAGCAGCGGCGGCGGCGCCTGACCGGCGATCGCGGCGGCCGCCTGGGGTATCGAATGGCCGCCGACAATGTGCCGGGCGATGAGTTCGTAGGAAATCGGGAACTGCTTGGGCGGTCCCGTGGTGCCGCTAGTGAGGATGTGGATTTCCGCCGCGGCTGGGGACGCCGCGTCCGGCCGCGAGACGCGCTCGCATCCAGGCACGACCTCAGCGTCCATCGTGCCGAGCACGATCGCCGCCAGCCCACGCTCGTGCAGGGCCGCGCGCATGTCCTCGCCGTCGTCCTCGGCCATGATCACGGCGGCGGCCGGCTGCAGCCGGTCGAGCTGCGTGGCAATGCCAGCGCAGGACTGGAAGGCGAAGACCATGCGGATCGGCTGGCCCCGCTCGATCAGCGCGAGCAGCGTCGCCATCGCCGAAGGCCGGTTGCGCGCGACGAAGGCGACGGGTGCGTCACGCGGGACGCCGCTTTCGGCAAGCAGACCACTCACGCGTCGCGCCAGCGCCTGCAGCTCGCCCGACAGGTACAATCGACCGCCGAACTCGAACGCCGGCAGCGATGGATCGCGCCGCAGCGCCTCGGCCGCGAACTCTTCGAGCGATTTCATTCGGTCGGTCTCCGGACGGACACGCGCATCATGTGAGCACGCCGGGCCAAGTCAACTTTGTAACCGCGATTACATTGCGCGTCGGGCCAAACTGTTGCAGCCTTCGCGGTGATAGGATCGGTCGGAGCACATTCATGAAATTCGGGATTTTCCTCGAACTCCAGCTCCCTCGCCCCTGGGCCCCGGACGACGAGCTCAATCTCATCCGCGAGGGGCTCGATCAGGTCGAGCTGGCCGACCGGCTCGGCATCGACCACGCCTGGGCGGTCGAGCATCATTTCCTCGAGGAATATTCGCACTGCTCGGCCTCGGACGTGTTCCTCGCCGCCGCCGCGGCGCGGACGAAGCGCATCCGGCTGGGCTTCGGCATCCGTCAGGCGATCGCCAAGTACAGCCACCCCTCGCGCACGGCCGAAGCGACGGCGATGCTCGACCTGGTGTCGGGCGGCCGCGTCGATCTCGGCTTCGGCGAAGGCGCGACCCGGCTCGAGCTGGCTGCGTTCGGTATTCCCGCCAAGCAGAAGCGCGCCTGGTCGCTCGAAGCCGCCGAGCAGATCGCCAACATGATGGTGATGGAGCCCTACCCCGGCTTCGAGGGCGAATCGTTCTCGATGCCCTGCCGCAACGTCGTCCCCAAGCCGGTGCAGAAGCCGCATCCGCCGCTGTGGATGGCCTGCACCAACCGCGAGACGATCCGCGTCGCAGCCTCGCTCGGCGTCGGCGCGCTCGCCTTCTCGTTCGTCGATCCGGAAGAGGCCGAGCAGTGGAGCCGGATCTACTACGACACGATCAAGAGCGAGGCATGCGTGCCGATCGGCCACGCGGTCAACGCCCAGATCGCCCTGGTCTCGGCCTTCTCGATCCATCCCGATCGGCGCGAGGCGGCCCGGCGCGTGCAGAAGCATTTCGACTTCTTCGGCTATGCGATGAGCGCGCTGGTCACCAAGGACAACGTGCCCGGGCGGACCAACCTGTGGAAGGACTACCAGCAGACGCTGACGCCCGAGCCAGACCAGCTCCAGGGCGGTATCGAAGCGCCACAGCAGGCGCTCGATTCCTGGACCTCTTCGCCCGGCATCGGCACGCCCGACGACTTCCGCCGCCACGTCCAGACCATGGAGGCCTGCGGTGTCGACCAGATCATCTTCATGCAGCAGGCCGGCCGCGCGCGGCACGAGCACATCTGCGAATCCCTCGAAACGTTCGCGCGCGAGATCATGGGCGACTTCAAGGCCAAGGCTGCAGAACGCGAAGCGCGCAAGGCCGCGGAACTGGCGCCCTTCGTGGCGGCGGCGATGAAGCGGAAGACATTCATGCGCCCGCTCGAGGATCACGAGATCCCGGCGGTCCGTGCCGCGGTGAAGAGCGTCCAGCACGGTACCGGCTTCGTCGACAAGGTAGACGGTTAGTCAGCATGGCGCTGCCCGAAATCGTCCGCCGCGGACTGTCGCTCCCCGCCATCTGCGCGCCGATGTCGTTCGTCTCGGGGCCGGCGCTCGCGCGCGAGGCCTGCAAGGCCGGGATCATCGGCTCGTTTCCGCGACACAATGCGGGAAGCGAAGACGCGTTCGAGGGCTGGCTCGCCGAAATCCGCCGCGACCTCGACGTGTTCGAGGCCGAGGGTGGGGCCCCCGCGCCGCTCGCGGTCAACGCAACGATCCTGTCGGACGAGGACAACAAGCGCTTCGCCGCAGCCTGCAAGAAGGCGCGCGTCGACATCGTCATCAGCGTCTTCGGCGACCCGACCGAGCACATCAAGCGCGTCCACGACTGGGGCGCCATCGCCATCCACGACGTCACCAACATCCGTTTCGCCGAAAAGGCGATCCGCGCCGGCGTGGACGGGCTGGTGGCGATCGGCGCGGGCGGCGGCGGTCATTCGGGGAAGATCAGCCACCTCGCCTTCGTCCCGCGCCTGCGCCGCATGTTCGACGGGATCATCGTCATGGCCGGGGCGGTGAGCACCGGCGCGGCGATCCGAGCGGCCGAGATTCTAGGCGCCGATCTCGCCTACCTGGGCACGCGCTTCATCGCCTCGGAGGAATCGCTGGCGAAACCGGGATACAAGGAGATGATCGCGCGATCGGGCGCTGCCGACGTGTTGTACACGCCAAATCCGACCGGGGTGTCCGGCAACTGGCTCAAGGACAGCCTGCGCCAGTTCGGGCTCGATCCCGACAACCTGCCCGAGCGCGTCGGGCCGCGCGGCACCGACCACTACCCCGCCGGTGTCCGCTCGTGGCGCGACTTCTGGAGTGCAGGACAGGGCATCGAACTGATCGATGACGTGCCGCCGGTCGCCGAGATCTGTTCAAGGCTGCGCCGCGAATATCTGGCGGCCTGCGACGTTCCGGCCAGCTTCGCCGAAGCCGCGCTCCTGGCCGAGCAGGCCTTGGCCGCTTCGGAACGCGATTGAGCCATCGCCTCTGGCCTGTGTCGGCCTTGCTGATCGCCCGTCAGGGCAACGACCTTCGGCGCAGCCTTGTGGCGCGCGCGCTGCAGGCTAGACCGGAGCGGCAGCCAAGCTGACTCGGCATTGGGACACTATCGGCCATGGCAACCAACCTGCACGGCACCGCGGACATTCTTTCCCGCTCGCTGTCTGATCCCGACATCCTGGCAAAGCCGCTCGCGTTCTATGAGGCGATGCGCTCGCAATCGCCGGTTCACTACGACCAGAAGCTCGGCAAGTACCTGGTCTCGCGGTTCGAGGACATCTGGACGGTGCTGCGCGATCCGGTGCTCTACTCGGCCGGGCACGGGTTCCACGACATCTACGGCGACGAGAACCAGCGCGAACTGATCGAAATCCTCAAGCGCGACGGCGGCGGCCATTTCCCCGACGCGATCATGAGCGATCCGCCCTACCACACCAAGATCCGCCGGCTGATGGAAAAGGCCTTCACGGCGCACCGGGTGAAGACGCTCGAGCCGGGCATCACCCGCGTGGTCGCGGACATGATCGACAGGTTTGCCGATCGCGGCGAGGCCGAAGGCATCTCCGCCTTCGCCATCCCGCTGACCATCGCGATCATCTGCGAGCAGCTCGGGCTCAGGAACTACGATCCGGACAAGATCCGCCGCTGGTCGATCGCCGTGACCGCGCAGATCAGTCACATGCAGACCCGCGAGGACTTCCTCGAGAACGCCACGGCGATGTGCGAGCTGCAGAACTTCTTGATCGCCGAGATCCGCGAGCGCCAGGCCGAGCCGCGCGAGGACATGATCAGCGACCTCGTCTATGCCAAGCTCGACGAGGACGGCACCGAGCTGACCTGGGAAGAGCTCGTCTCGCTGGTCCGGGCGACGCTGGTCGGCGGCCACGACACCACCTCGATCGCGCTGGGCAAGATGCTGTTCGTGCTCGCGACCCGGCCCGATATTGCCCAGCAGCTGCGCAGCAATCTCGATGACGACCGCCTGTTCACGCGCTTCGTCGAAGAGATGCTGCGCCGCGAGTCCCCGGTGCGTGGGCTGCCGCGAACGGTGATGGAGGATACCGAGCTCGCCGGGGTCAAGCTGGCCAAGGGCAGCCTGCTGATCCTGCTCTGGGCCTCGGCCAACGTCGAAGCCTTCGACCGCCCGCTCGAATTCGACATGGAGCGACCGAACCTGCAGCGCCACCTCGCGTTCGGCGGCGGCACGCACAAATGCATCGGCATGGCGCTCGCCCGCATGGAGCTGAAAGTCGCCGCGCGCGAGCTGGTGCGGCGGCTCGACGACATCAGGCTGACGATCCCGGCCGACGACGTGCCGTTCAACCAGTCGGTCTCGATGCATTCGATCGCCGAGCTGCCGCTCACCTTCTCGCGCCGGCAATAAGGGAGAGCCCTATGGGAGACCTCGACGGCAAGGTGGCGCTGGTGACCGGAGCGGGGCAAGGCCTCGGCGTCGGCATCGCGATGGCGCTGGCCAAGGCGGGCGCGAGCGTGGGGCTAGTCGGCCGGACGCGCGCAAAGCTCGAGCAAACCGCCGAGAAGATCGCCGCCGTCGGCGGCCGCGCGCACGTCTGCCCGGGCGACGTGACCCGGCGCGACAGCGTCAACGCGTTCGTCGCCGAAATCCAGGACCGGCTCGGGCCGGTCTGGGTGCTGGTCAACAACGCCGTCTCCGCCGGTCACCAGGCCGTCGAGGAAGTCGAGGACGACAACCTCGACCTCGCGCTGCGTTCGGGCGTCTATGGTTCGCTCTACTGCATGCAGGCGTGCTTCCCGACGATGCGGGAACGCGGCGGCCGGATAATTAATTTCGGCTCGGGCGGCGCGACCATGGGGATCGAATACAACGCGGCCTACAATATCGCCAAGGAAGGCATCCGCGCGCTGACCAAGACCGCGGCGACCGGCTGGGGCAAGTACGACATCACGGTGAACACGGTCTGCCCGATCGGCTGGACCCCACTGCTCGACACGTGGTGGGAGAGCATCTCCGAAGAACAGCAGCGCGCGCATATGGAAGCCACGCCGATGCGGCGGATGGGCGATCCCGAAAAGGACATCGGCGCGCTCGTCGTCTTCCTCGCGGGACCGGGCGGCGGCTACATCACCAGCCGGACACTGCACATCGACGGCGGGCGGGCATACTACGACCGTTAGGTCACGCGGGCTCAGGGCGTCGCTTTTCCCGGCGGTTCACGAACGGCCGCCGGTACGACGGGTCGCCCCGGCCGCGGCCGGGCACGCCGTTGACGTGGACGTCGGGAATATCGGCAAAGGGGATCGGCCCCTCGTTGATCGTACCCGACCATTCGACGATGCAATAGCGCGCGGAGATCCGCCACTCGCCCGCGCGGCGCTCGAAGCGGTCGATATAGCGTCCGCCGGCGATCCACATGCTCTCGTCGAGATTGCGCGCGTTGAACTGATAGTAGGTTTCGGTGTGTGCGGTGTCGCCGTCGATCTCGCACGAGTGGTTGGTGAGGCAGTGCTGCGTCAGGATCTGGCCGCGCTCATGCAGATCGAACAGCCATTCGACAAAATCCTCGGGCGAGCCGACGAACTCGCCGTGGTCGTCCTGCGCATCGGGGTGATAGCAGGAGAGGATCAGCTCGCGGTCGAAACGGTCGCAGCCGCGGCAATAGCGCGTCAGGCAGTCCATGATCGCCATTCGGTCGACCAGCATTTGAAGGGTCGCGGCCTGGTCCATAGGTGCCTCTCCGCCGGCTGTGCTCTGCTTCCAGATTAGCCCTTTACACCGGTGGCGCCAGAGCGTTTCATCCGGCGACAACGACGGCGGGAGAGACGCCTTGGACAGCGATGCGGTTGCCCCGGGCGCACCTCCCGGCTTCATGCCAGGCACGGAAGGTCGCGCCAAGGCGGCAGTCCCGGGGACCCTGCTGGCGCTGATCATGTTCACACAGTTTCCGCTCGCGGTTGCGCTCACAGTCACCGCGCCGCTGCTCGCGGCAATGGCGGCCGACCTCGTCCAGCCTGGGGACAGCACCTTCCTCGTCAAGCTGGTCACCGGCATCGTTGGCCCCTCGATCATCATCGGCGCGCCAGTTGCCGGCTGGCTGGCCGACCGGTTCGACCGACGGCCGCTGCTCGCCGCGCTTGGCACGATCTTCATCGTCTCGGCGATGGCGCCGGCCTTCCTCGACAACCTCGGCTGGATCGTGGTGTCGCGCTTCTTCACCGGCGCTTGCGGCGGTGGGCTCCTGACGGTCGGCATGGTGATGGTGGGCCAATATTATGACGAGAAACGGCGCCCCGGCGTCATCGGCATCCTCGCCTTCCTGACGCTGTCCACCTCGGTTCTGACGCTGCCGATAGCGGGCGCTCTAGCGAGCGCCGGTTGGCGCAATGCGTTCTATATCTTCCTGTTGCTCGTGCCGCTGGTCTTGCTGGCACTGGTGCGCCCGCTGCCGCCGGTCGCGCGCGCGATGCCGCACGACGCTGCAGGGCCACGCAGCCGTGGCTTGCCGCGAGTGCCCATCGCGCTGCTGCTGATCGCCTTCACCAACGGCCTCGCGCTCAACCTCGCCGGCATTTTCTATTCGTTCTATTTCACCGAACTCGGGGTCAAGGACGTCGGCACGATCAGTCTGCTGCTGATGTATCAGGCAGCGGTCGCCGGCGTGCTCACGCTCCTGTTCGGTCGTGCCAGCGCGCGCCTGTCGCAAACCCAGATTTTCATCGTCTGCTTTACCGGCGCCGCGCTTGGGCTCGGCACGCAAGGTCTCACTTCCGATTGGCGGATCGCCGCGGTTTCGTTGACCTTTACTGGTATCGCCATGGGTTGGCTCGTGCCCAACGTTGCGGCGACCACGATCGCGCTGGTCGATCCCCGCCAACATGGCGCCGCACTCGGTGTCGTGCGCGCGGTGTCGGCCATGGCCCCGCTATTGGGCATCAGCCAGCCGCTGCAGGTGGCACTCGGCATCCAGGGCATCTTCCTCTCGATCGCGACGCTCGCCGCGCTGGTGGTGCTCGGACTTGTGACCGGCGCGCTGCCGTTGAAGCGCGTCGAGCCTCGCGCGTAGCGAGCGATGGGCAACTGCATCAACTCATTTGGGAATAGCCATGGCCGACCTTGATCAACTCAGCCCCGCAGTCGCCAAGCCGAGCCACGTGCCAGACGCGCTGGTCTACGACTTCGACTATTTCGCCGACCCCGGCATGATCGCGGACTCGCATGGCCGCGTGCTCGAAATCGTGCGCGATGCGCCGCCGGTGTTCTGGACGCCGCGCAACGGCGGACACTGGATGCTGCGCAGCCACGCGGCCGTGTTCAAGGCCTCGCGCGACCCGGCATCGTTCACCACAGAGCACTTCAAGTACGAGGACATCCTAGCCGCGAAGGCAGCGCTTCCGCCGGGCGTTCCCGCCCCGCTGATCCCGCTGCCCAACAGCATCGATCCGCCTCACCACGCCACGTTCCGCGCGCCCCTGCTCAGCGTGTTCTCGCCCAAGGCGATGCTGGCGCTGACCGACGACATCCGCGCGCTGGCGGTCGAGCTGATCGAGGCGGTCAAGGACCAGGGCCATTGCGAATTCATGTCGGCGGTCGCCGAACCGCTGCCGGTTTCGATCTTCCTCAAGCTGTTCGGTCTGCCGGTCGAGCGGCAGGCCGAATACCGCGCGCTGGTCAAGGAGCAGATGGCCGCGACCAACGACTTCGACCGCGACCGCGCGCAGCAGCGTTTGCGCCGCGTCGCGGACGTCATGGGCGAAGCCATCCGCGACCGGCTGGCCGACCCGCAGGGCGACATCCTCTCGCAGCTCGGACAGGCGACCTACGACGGCCGCCCGGCGGAGGCCTTCGATCTCGAATGCTACGGCGTCATGCTGTTCCTCGCCGGCCTCGACACGGTGATGAACGGCATGGGCCTGGGCGTGCGGCATCTCGCCGACAATCCCGAGCTGCAGGCGCGGCTGCGCGGCGAGCCCAAGCTCGTCCCCGACGTCACCGAAGAACTGCTGCGCCGCTACACCTTCACCCTGCCGCCGCGGCTGGTGACGCGCGACATCGATTTCGATGGGGTCCCGATGAAGCAGCACGAGCTCGCCGTGCTGTTCCTGCCAGCCGCCAATCTCGATGAGACCGAGTTCTCAGACCCCGGCCGCTTCGACATCGCACGCACCGACAAGGCGCACATCGCCTTCGGCACCGGCGTGCATCGCTGCCTCGGTTCGCATCTCGCGCGGATCGAGCTGCAGGTGCTCTACGCCGAGATCGTCAACCGCCTGCCCGAGTTCCGCATCGATCGCTCGAAGCCGCTGCGCTATCATGGCGGGCCGGTCTGGGGACCCGACGAGCTTCACCTGATCTGGGACGCGTGACGCCCTACTCGGGCGACGCTTGCACTTCGACGAAAGTCACGACGTCGTCGGCATAGTCGATGTCGCCGAGCACAAAGTTGGTGTTCATGACCAGCCCCGCCTGCCGCTCGCGCAGGACGAGCTGATGATGCCAGGGCGAGGTCTCGTGATCGTCCACCAGCGGCCCGACCTCGCAGCCGAGCGCTTCCAGCCGCGCCTTGTGCCTTTCCAGGTCCGCGACACCGAAGATCACGAAGATGACCCCCTCGCCCTTCTGCTCGAGCCAATCGCGCAACGGCTGGTTGGCCTCGGTCGCATAGGCCGAAGGGGCCATGACCTCGAGCCCCGCTTCCCAGCTGATGTAGAGGACGAGACCCATGTCGGCCCGCTCGAAGCGCGTCAGCCTCGCGCCCGACAGCTTTTCGAGCTCGCGGACGTTGGCCTCGATCGTCTCTGGCCGCGAAACCCAGGCGACATGATCGACGTGGTTGACGAATTTCTTCACCTGGAGGCTCCTCGTCTTGCCCGGCTGGCTCGTTGACCCCTCGCCCCGCCGAACGCTAGCCTCGCCGAAACGCACGGCTTTGGGTTGGGAAGCACATGGACGACATCGGCTATGATCCGTTCGACCTCAAGGTCATGTCCAATCCGCTCCCGTATTACGAGCGGCTGCGCAACGAAGCGCCGGTCTATTACACGCCGAAGTACGACACCTACTGGCTCTCGCGCTTCAACGACATCGTCGAGCTGACCTTCGCCAGCCCTGACGCCGTCATATCCTCGGAATCGTCGATCCCGATGCCTGAGGTGCTGCTGCAGCATCACGACGGCAAGCCGCCGCTCGCGCCGACCAACCCAATGTCGCCGATGACGCAGTTGCACAACCCGCACTACATCGAGATCCGTACCGCGCACGCCAAGCCATTCCGCCCGGCCGAGGTCAAGGCGCTCGAAGATTTCGTGCGCGACCATTGCGTCCGGCTGCTCGAGCAGCATCTGCCGAAGAAGAAGTTCGACCTGTTCCTCGACTACGGCGGCATGGTCAGCGCGCTGCTGACCTGCAAGATCTTCGGTGTCGATCCAGCCGACGCGGAAGACCTGCTGACCACGGTCAATTCGATCACGATGTACGATCCCGAGCGCGGCGGCATCGACAACGCGCTGTTCTTCACCAAGCTCAAGCGCTTCATGTTGCCGCCGATCGAGCGCCGCCGCGCCGAGGGCGCGGACGGCTCGATGCCGATCTTCGACGGGCTGCTCAACTACCGGACCAAAGACAATGGCCGCCAGCTGACCGACGACGAGATCGCCGACGAGCTGACCTGCGCCTTCATCGCCAACACCGAAACGCCGGGCAAGGTCGCCGCCCGCGGACTGCTCGAGCTGCAGCGCCGGCCCGAGCAGCTCGCCGAGATGCGCCGGGACCTCGCCAAGAACAGCGTCATCGCGACCGAGGAAATGCTGCGCTACGGCGTGCCCAACCAGTGGTTCCTGCGCACGATCCACCAGGACATCACCATCGCCGGAACGCCGATGAAGGCGGGCCAGCGCGTCGTCGGGCTGATCGCCTGCGGCAACCGCGACGAGCGCGTGTTCGACAACGCGCAGGAATTCATCTGGGACCGCCCGATCGAGCGCCACATCGCTTTCGGCCTCGGGCTGCACCACTGCATGGGGCTGCACATCGCTCGGCTGCAGATCCGCGTCGCGGTCGAGGAATTCCTCAAGCGGGTGACGAACTACCGCTTCAACCTCGACGAGGCGATCCTGCTGCCAAGCTATTTCCACTGGGCCTACGGCAGCCTGCCGGTCGAAGTGCTCGACTGAGGCAATCGGGAGAAGACGATGGCGCAAGGCAAAGTCGCGTTCGTGACCGGCGCGAGCTCGGGCATCGGGCTCGCCACCGCAGAAGCATTCCTGCGCAAGGGCTATTCAACGGTGCTGGCCGACCGCGACGCCGCGCGCGGCGAGGAAGCCGCGGTGCGGCTGGCGAGCCTGGGCCCGTGTCGCTTTGTCGCCTGTGACGTCTCCGAGGCGGCCTCAGTCGAAGCCGCAGTGGCGGAGGCGGTAGCGACCTACGGCCGGATCGACGCGGCGTTCAACGCCGCCGGCATCGACGGCGACCGCGCGCCGCTGCTCGAAGCGACGCAGGCGAACTGGGACCGGATCATCGCGGTGAACCTGACCGGCATCTGGCACTCGATGCGCGCCGAAATCCGGCAGATGGTGGCTCAGGGTGGCGGCGCGGTGGTCAATTGCGCCTCGAGCGCGGGCCTCGTCGGCACGGTGATGCTGCCCGCCTACATTGCCTCCAAGCATGGCGTGGTCGGCCTCACCAAGTCTGCCGCGCTCGACTACATCCGCCAGAACGTGCGGGTGAACGCGGTCTGCCCGGGCATGATCGACACGCCGATGTGGCAGCGCGCGATCTCGCCCGAGCTGACCGCCGAGCTGCTCAAGTCGGACCCGATCGGCCGCCTCGGCCAGCCCTCCGAAATCGCCGCCGCGGTGCTGTGGCTGTGCGACGATGCCGCCAGCTTCGTCACCGGCCAGGCGATCGCCGTGGACGGCGGCTTCACTGCTCAGTAGCCGCTACCAGCGCCGTCGAAGCTGTGCCCCGATGCGCCGCCTGCGCAGCGCATCCTCGCGCTCGGCCGCGGTCACGCGCGGCGTGTCGGCCGGCAGACGCGCTGCGAGATCGGCCAGCTTGACCCTGGTCGCCGACGGCAGGGGGTGCGAGCTGCACTGCATCCACCGGCCGAACAGCGTGCCTTCGGTGAAGCCGCCGGTGTCGAGCCAGTTCGCCACGCCCGGGTCGGCATGCGCCAACACCGCGCGGAAGCGGCCGTCGCTGTCGATTCGGGCCGTATGCCCGTTGATGCTGGTCTGCCGGTAGACGAACTCGACCGCGTTGAAATGCGGGTCGTTGACCTGGAGGTTCCAGTAGGGCCGCACTTCGGGGAGTTCGGTCTCGACGATCAGCGCCTCGTCCTCGGCGATCTCGAAGACGCAAGCCCAATAGAGCTGCTCGGCAAGGCCGGTGTCGGCGAAGGCCTCGAGCTCGAAGGCGTTCTTGCCGACGCGTTCGAGCGTGCGGTTCTGGAAGCCGTAAAACAGCGGGTTCAGCCGCTGCGACAGCGTGAGCGCGCCGCGCAGCTTCTCGTCGATCTCGGCGATCGGCATGCGGCGCTTGGCCAAGGGCGCATCGAGGCATTCAATCGCCATGCGCGTGTCGATCTCGTTACCCCAGTCGTACGAACGCATCCGCACCATGCAGCAGTCGACGTCCTCGCGGATCGCGTGCCAGGTGCCGGCGAAGCCCTCCGGCCGTTCGGGCGCCAGCAGGATCTCGAAGCGCCCGTCGCCATCGATGGCGATGTCCTTGCCGTCGAGGTAGCTGCTGTGCTGTGCCCGCCCCGGTTCGACCATGCCCATCATGCCGTGGCCGAACTGGAAGTTGATCATGTGGATCGTGCCGCGCTCGCCGACGATCCGGTAGCGTTTGCGCCCGTCGAGCGGCGCGTAATAGTAGACGTCGTCAGGATTGGGCTGGAATAGGTAGACCGAGTTCCACAGCGGCATGAATTCCGGATGGTCGGGGTTCGACTGGAAGTACTGCACGTAGCCGTAGGACAGGTTCATCAGCAGCTGCCGGTAGAAATCGGCTCGGTAGACCTCGTCCTCGGGGTTCCAGGTGAGGTCGATCAGCTGCTCGAGCGGGCGCAGCATGTCGACGTAGTCGTTCCACGGGCGGATCATGGCGGTTCCTCTCAGTCGACCGGGAGCTGGTAGCGATCGATGTAGTGGCGATAGCGCTCGACGATCATCTCGCGCGTCAGCCCAAAGCTGTTGAGATCGTAGCGATGGAGGCCGTGCCCTTCGGGATTTTCGGCGACGCGCGCCACCATCCGTGCTTCGGCCTCGGCGCTAAGGGTCAGGCCGAAGTGATCGTAAATCCGGCCGATCGTGCCCATCGGATTGGCGTGGAAATCGGCATGATGAATGTCGAGGAACTGCGCCTCGTGCTGCGCGCGGTGGGGCGCGCCCTTGTCGAGCATGCCGGCCCACTTCTCGAGCTCGCGCGATCCCAGCAGCCGGCGGCTGCGCTCGGCCGCCTCGCCCTCGAACGAGGCGTGGATGTGCTGCAGCGTGCTCGAGATCGACGCGGTCGCCTTGACCGGGTCGCGGTGCGTCTGGATGACACAGACGTCGGGCACCGCCTCGAGCCACCAGCCGAGCATGCCGATGCTGCCCGGGTTCTTCAGCAGCCAGCGGCGCGACTGATCGCGGCAGCCGATCAGCCGCAGCAGCGCGATCTCGCGCTCGAAGCTCGGCCGCTCGTCCTGCGTCTGCCACCAGGCGTCATAGCTCGGCGAATACCAGGTGCAGGCCCAGCGATTGCTGACGAAGCTCTGCCGCTCCAATTCCAGCTGCTCGTCGAGCTCGTCGGCGACGACGTTGTGGGCGATGGCGATGTCGGGCGATTCGGCGTGCTGCTGGTGCAGCCAGCGCATCGCGCGCTGGAAGCCGGGATCGCTCGCCCAGGTCTCGCGCGGCGGGCGCGGCATCGGCGTCGCCGTCAGCCAGTTCTCGACGCCCTGGAATTGCGGGTCGACGCCCATCAGCTTGTGCAGCGCGGTGGTCCCGGTGCGCGCCAGGCCGGTGATGAGGATCGGCTTGGCGATCCGATAGTCGCGCCATTCGGGGACCGTCTTCCACCCTTCCTCGGCGATGGCGCGCGCGACCAGGGTCATCACCACCGCGTCCCAGGCCAGCTCGCGGCCGGCCGGGGTGAACAGCGGATCGCGGTCCATCGATGCCAGCAGCACGCGCAGGCCGTCGAGATAGCCAGTGCCGAAGTCGGTCAGCCCGCTGATCTTGCAAGCGACGTCGTGCAGATAGTCCTCGCTGCGATCGAACTGCTTCGGCGCTTTCATGGCCGTCTCCCTCACCCTCGCGGCTTCGCTTGTCGATCGGCCGGCGTGACGACGCCAGCCGCAATCGACGGCCAACGATCGCAGACAAGCCCGCCAGCCGCCGCTGTCAAGCCGCAGCGCGCACGGCTATGCGGGCGAGGATTGCGCACCTACAGTGCCGCGCAAAATGAACCGGCTGGAGAGGTTCGCATATGCAGGACGAACAATTCGACGTGGTGGTAGTCGGCGGCGGCTTTGGCGGCATCTATGCGGTGCACCGCTTCCGCGAGGCGGGGCTTTCGGTCGTCGGTCTCGAAGGCGCCTCGGGCTTCGGCGGCGCCTGGTATCACAACGGCTATCCCGGATCGCGGGTCGATACCGACAGCGTCAACCTCTACAGCTACACCTTCTCGCAGGAGATCTACGACGACTGGCGGTGGCAGGAACGCTACGCCTCGCAGCCCGAGCTGATGGACTATGCCAACTGGGTGGCCGATCGGCTCGAAGTGCGCAGCCTGTTCCGCTTCGATTCCTGGCTGACGAGTTCGCGCTGGTCGGACGAAGACAAGCGCTGGCACCTGCAGACCGACCGCGGCGACCGGATCGCCTGCCGCTTTCTGGTGATGTGCACCGGCAACCTCTCAGAGCCCAAGCCGATCCCCTTCCGCGGCGTCGAGCGGTTCAAGGGCGAAGTGCTGCAGAGCAACCGCTGGCCGCACCGCCCGGTCGATTTCAAGGGCAAGCGTGTCGCCATCGTCGGCACCGGCTCGTCGGGCGTCCAGGCAGTCCCCGTGGTGGCCGAGGACGCCGCGCACCTGTTCGTCTTCCAGCGCACGCCGCACTACGGCGTCCCGGCCCGCAACGGTCCGCCCGACGAGGAGCTGCGCCAACAGATCTCGTCCAATCTCCCCGGCTTCAAGGAATCCATGCTGGCCAGCCCGACGCTGCCCCCGGGCCAAGAGGACCGCAAGCGGGCCGACCAGTATACGGCCGAAGAGCAGCGCGCCCGGATGGAGAAGCAGTGGGCCTATGGCGGCCACGGCATGGCCTATGTCTTCGAGGACATCGCCATCGACCGCGCCGCCAACGACGTCGCCGCCGAGTTCGTCCGCGGGAAGATCCGCGAACGCGTCCAGAACCCCGTCCTGGCCGAGAAGCTGTGCCCCGACTACCCGATCGGCACGCGCCGGCTGATCCTCGAGATCGACTACTACGAGGCGTTCAACCGCGACAATGTCAGCCTCGTCAACGTGCGCGAGGACCCGATCGAGGAGATCACCGAGACCGGGATCAGGCTGCGCAGCAGCGCGCACTACGAAGTCGACACGATCCTCTTCGCGCTAGGCTTCAAGGCGTTCCTCGGCTCGATCGACGTGGCCCATGTCGTCAATCCCGAAGGCACGACGCCGCGCGACGTCTGGGCGCGCGGCCCGCGCACGGTGTTTGGCCTGATGACCCCCGGCTTTCCCAACTTCTTTCACCCGACCAACGCCGGCAGCCCGTCGGTGCTGGGCCCGCTGATCCTGCAGAACGAATACCATGCCGACTGGATCGCCGACTGCATCGCGCACATGGACCGCGCGGGCTACGCCACGATCGCGGCGACCGAGGCAGGCGCCGACGAATGGGGCGCGATGTCCGCCGCCATCGCCGAGAACATGCTGCGGCGGCAGGAGGACCAATACATGGTCCACATCAACGCCGACGACGGCTCGCGCATATTCCAGCCCTGGGCCGGCGGCATGACCACTTACGTCCCCGAGGTCCGGCGGATGACGGCGGACAACTACCGCGGCTTCGCGTTCGGAAGATAAGTTCGATTTGACGCGGATACGATCCTCCCCGGAACGGGGAGGTGGCGGCCCCGCAGGGGCTGACGGAGGGGTCAGGAGCTGTCCGGAAGCATTGCGTTTTCGGTGGAAGTATCGACCCCTCCACCACCGGCTGCGCCGGCGGTCCCCCTCCCCGTTCCGGGGAGGATCTTGGGGGAATTTCAGGCCAGGATGGCTTCGGTCACCGGATCGCCGCCGAGCGCGGTGTGCCAAAGCGTCCGCGCATGCCGCATGTCCCAGGGCTTGACGCAGTGCATCAGGCAGCGGTTGTCCCAGATGACGATATCGCCCGGCGCCCAGTCGTGGAAATAGATACGCGGCGGCTGGCACGCGAACGCCGTCAGCTCGTCGAGAAACGCCTCGGACTCCGCTTCGCCCATACCGCTGACGTTGCAAGCGTGGCGCCCGATCAGCAGGCTGCGCCGTCCGCTCTCGGGGTGGATCTTGACCAGGGGGCGCACGGGGTTCTGCGGCATCCGGCTCGAATAGGAGTCCTGGTCGATGAGTCCGCGGCGCGCCTGGCTGTAGCCGATCGAGTGCCGCGCGGTCAGCCCCGCGACCCGTTCGCGCGCAGCATCGTCGAGCGCATCGTAGGCCGCGCGCATGTCAGCCCAGCCCGTCTGCCCGCCCTGCGGCGGCACGACCTGCGCGCTGTAGACCGCACCCTTCGACTGCACCTCCATGAACGTGCCGTCGGCGTGCCAGTCATAATTTCCGCGCAGCATGTCGAGCTGCCGCGGATTGGTCTCATCGTTCCAGACCTTGCCGTCGGCGTCGACGTTGGTGATGAAGAAGGTGGGATTGGCCGGACCAAAATGCTGCGCAAAACCTTCCTGCTCCGGCAGCGTCAGATGCTGCCCCGGAAAGATCAGCAGCGCGTATTCTAGCCATGTCGCGTAGAGCGCCTGCACCGTGGCGTCATCCAGCTTCCGGACGTCGCAATTCCCGATCACCGCGCCGAAGGTCGCGTCGATCGGATCGACGGTGAAGTTATCGCCCATCATGCGATCTCCTAAGCCATCGCGTCGGGTTGCGACCCGCGCACCAACCTGCCGGGCAGCGCGTCGGTCGCGACCCCATCGCGCTGCGTGACCTCGCCGTTGACGATGGTCGCGACATAGCCGTCGGCGCGCTGGATCAGCCGGCGCCCGCCTGCCGGCAGGTCGTGCGCAACCTCGGGCCGGCGCAGCGTCAGCCAATCGAGGTCGATGACGTTGAGGTCGGCGCGCGCACCGGGTGCGATGACGCCGCGGTCGAGCAGACCCACGACCTCGGCGGGCCGGCGCGTAAGCATGCGCACCGTCTGAGCCAGGTCCATGCGCATCCCGCCCTCGCGCGGCACCGGCCAGGTCGTGAGCATGGACGTCGGATAGCTGGCGTCGCACAGGATGCCGACATGCGCGCCGCCGTCGCCGAGGCCGAGCACCGCATCCTTGTGGCGCGTCAGCTCGACGGCGAAATCGAGCGTCTTGTCGGCATAGTTGGCCGTGGTCTGCAGCAGCATCGCCCGACCGTCGTCCTCGAGCAGCAGGTCGTAGGCGAGCTCCTCCGGCCTGATTCCGCGCGCCGCGGCCTGCGCGGCGATGCTGGTTTCGGCCGGTGGCTCGTAATTGGGAGGATCGCTGAGCGGGAACATGTCGGCGAAGTTCCGGACAACCCCCGCCATCGGGTTGGTGGGGTCGGGATCGGCGCTCTCGCTGAGAATCCTGGCCCGTGTTTCCGATCGGCGCAGCTCGTCGATCTTGCTGGCCAGCGGCAGCTTTGCCAGCGCCTGGTACGTGGGCGTGGTGACGAACGGATTGAGCGTGCAGGCGTGCCCCAGGAGGAAGCCGACAGCGCGCGGCAGCACCTGCAGGCGGATTGGGAGGCCCCGGCGCGAGGCTTCGTCGGCCATCTGCAGCAGCAGCTGCGCATCCCAGCCGGCGCCGCTGCCGGTGTTGTGCGCCTGGACCACGGGCACGCTGAGCGGCCGGCCCGAGACTTCCATCAGCCTCAGCAGCATCGGGAAGACCGCCGGGTCCGACAGGACGAACTGCATGAGCCCGCGGCCGAGGTCCTTCAGCGCCAGCGCCATGGCCGTGTATTCGGCCTCGTCCGCGCCGACGGTGGGGATCGGCTCACCGTCGCTGGAGCGGTGGACGATGTTCATCGAGGTGCCGAAGCCCAGCGCGCCGGCCTCCATCCCCTCGGTGAGCAGGCGCGCCATCTCCGCGCGGTCGGCCGCGGTCGACGGTTCACGCCGGAGCGCACGGTCGCCCATGACGTAAACCCGGACCGCCGCGTGCGGGACATAGGCGGCGACGTCGATGTCGTGCGGCACTGCTGCGACCGCGTCGAGGAATTGCGGAAAGGACTCCCAGTTCCACGGCAGGCCTTCTTCGAGCACCGGGAACGGGATGTCCTCCACCCCTTCCATCAGGCGGATCAGCGTGTCGCGCTCGCTCGGACGGCAGGGCGCGAAGCCGACGCCGCAGTTGCCGAAGACGACGGTCGTCACACCGTGGAGCGATGATGGCGTCAGCCGGTTCGACCAGGTCGCCTGACCGTCGTAATGCGTGTGGATGTCGACGAAGCCGGGCGTGACCAGCTTGTCGCGCGCGTCGATCTCCTCGCGGCCGGTGCCTGCGAGCTGGGCCTCGACCGCCGCGATCCGCCCGCCGCTGACGGCGACATCGGCGATGCGCGGTTCACTGCCGGTGCCATCGACCACCAGCCCGTTCCGCAGCACGAGATCATAATCGGCCATGTCTCTCTCCTGCTCGGCCGATCTGTGTCGGCCTGACGCCGCAGCAAAATAGCGCTAAGCACGGCAGACGAACAAGCCGAATGAACCGCGCTAGGCCAAAAGCTCCAGGCCGGCCATGTCGCCGGCCTCGCGCCATTCGCGGATCAGCTCGTCGAAGGCGTAGTAGCCGGGGCCGTAGGGCTCGCCGAAGATCGTGTAGCGCCTGACCTCGCCTCCCTCGTTGTTGCCGTAACCAGGCGTGCACGATTCCCAGAACGGCTTATCGATCTGCATGCCTTCGCGGATGATCTTGACCCAGGCAGCTTCCGCCTCGGCGGTCGGTTCGACGGTCGCCGCGCCGCGCTTCATCGTCTCGGCGATGATGTGGGCGATGTGGCGGCCCTGCTGGTCGTACATCAGCGTCGTCGAGCCCGACACGCCGCCCTGGATCCAGCCGGTGAACAGGAGGCCGGGAAAGTTGTGGATCGACATGCCGTGCAAGGTGCGGAAACCGTCCGCCCAGTGGTCGTAGAGCGAGAGGCCGCCCCTGCCCTCCACCACGTCGATGCCGTAACGTCGGCGCAGGTCGGTCGTGGTCTCGAAACCGGTCGAATAGACGATGCAGTCGAGTTCGTGCTCGACGCCGCCGACGACGATGCCGCGCTCGGTAACGTGTTCGATCCCGCGCGATTCGGAGACGTCGACGAGCGTTACGTTCGGGCGGTTGAAGGTCGGCAGGTAGTCGTCGTTGAAGCAGGGCCGCTTGCACAGGAAACGGTACCACGGCTTGAGCATCGCAGCCGTGGCGGGATCCTTGATGGTATCGTCGATGCGCCGGCGAATGCGTTCCATCGCGCGGTGGTCCTCGAGCTCGCGCATCTCCATCAGCTGCTCGGGCGACAGCTCGGGCCAGTCGGCCGCCTCGCGCTTGGCCTGGATGTTGCGGTTCACCTCGCTCCAGCCGTCGCAGATGAGGTCGACGTCCTGGCGTGCGAAGATCTCGTTGATGCCGACGTGGAAGTTGAGCATCCGCTCGCTTTGCCAGCCTGGCTGCAGCGTCTTCGCCCACTCGGTATCGGTCGGCATGTTGCCGCGATAGTCGATGTACGACGGCGTGCGCTGGAAGACCGTCAGATGCTTGGCATATTTGCCGAGCGGGGGGACACACTGGATCGCGGTGGCGCCCGTGCCGATGATGCCGACGCGCTTGTCGTGCAGCTTGTCGAGCACCGGGTTCAGCCAGTCGCCGCCGGTATAGTCATAGTCCCAGCGCATCGTGTGGAAGCTGTGGCCCTTGAAGCCGGTGATTCCGGGCACCCCGGGCAGCTTCGGCCGGTTGAGCGGGCCCAGGCACATGACGACGAAGCGCGCGCGGATATCGTCGCCGCGGTTGGTGCCGATGCGCCAGCGCCGCGTGGCCTCGTCCCAGCGCAGCGCGTCGACCACGGTGCCGAACAGCGCGTGCTCGTAGAGGCCAAAATGCCGGCCGATCGCCCGGCAGTACTCGAAGATCTCCGGGCCGAACGAATACCGATGCTTCGGCATGTAGTTCATTTCTTCGAGCAGCGGCATGTAGCTGTAGGATTCGACGTCGCACTGCACGCCCGGATAGCGGTTCCAGTACCAGGTGCCGCCGAAGTCACCGCCGCGGTCGATGACCCGGATGTTCTCGACCCCGGCCTCGCGCAGCCGGCCCGCCGCGATCAGCCCGGCGAAACCGCCGCCAAGGATTACGACGTCGATCTCGTCGGCAATCGGATCGCGTGGCGGCGGCGGCGAATAGGGGTCGAACTCGAAGAACTCTTCGAGTTCGCCGCTGACTTCGAAATACTGCGCGAAACCCTCGGGCCGCCGGCGCTTTTCGGCCTCGTGCTTGTACCTCTCGCGCAGCATCGCCACGTCGATGTCGGGCGTGTCGGTCGGGTCGCAGGTCCCGCCGATGATGAATTCCTTCGTCATATCTCGATCCCAAAAGCTCGGTGCATGCCTCAGTCCTGACGCCAATGTGCCGCCTGCCTATCACCGAAGCCCTCGAGCGGAACGCCCGAGCGTCCGCTGAAATTGCGCGGGACGCCAACGCGAACCGCATGGACCGCGCGCTCGGGTTGGAACGTGTAGCAGTTCGGCGGCATGCCGCTGGCGCGCGCGTACTGCTCGGGCAGAAGCGTTCGGCCGTGCGAGACCAGACCGGCCCATTGCAGTGTGCGCGCGGGCTCCTGCTCGGCCGCCGGCAACGTGGCGATCCACTCGCGCAGGTTCATCAGCGACAGACCGGCCGCGCTCTCGGGCTCGGCCAGCAGGCCGTCGCGCTCGCGCCAGCGAAGCACTACCGCGCCGTCGCGGCGCAGTTCGAGCACGCGCTCGCCGTCGATCGGATCGCTGACCAGCACGTCGTAGGTCAGTCCCTCAGGGTCCCCGGCATGCGCCGCGGCGAACACCGCGAGATCGTGGAGATGCGTGCAGTTCGCCCGCTTCTCGCGGCGCGAGGTAACCTCGGCCAGTGGCTGGCCGGCAAAGGTGGCGATCAGCTGCGCCGGCGCGCCCGGGCAGGTGGTCCAGGGCGCGCGCTCCATCACCGGCTCGACCGCCGTCACCACGCCGTCCGCATGGCGCAGAGTCACGGCCATGCAGTGCATGTCGTCCTCGAGCATGGCGAGCACGGCGCCATCGCTCGGCTCTATGCGGATGCGGCGACGGTATCCGGGCAGGTCATCGATGGTTGTGGTCATAAGGCCGAGAGGAATTCCACAAGCGCGGCGGCCTGTCAAAATGCGCGGCGCCGTGGCAATAGAGTGGCGCAACAGCCGCGGGCGCGGCGTCAGGCATGGAGGAGCGAACGATGAAAATCCGGATCGACAAGGCGCGCTGCGTCGGCAACGCCCGCTGCTGGGCGGTCGCGCCCGACCTCTACCCGCTCGACGACGACGGCTACATCGCCATCGAAGGCTTCGAGGTGCCGGCGGGACAGGAACAGCTCGCCAAGCGCGGCGCGCGCGCATGCCCCGAACGTGTGATCGAGATAATCGAAGAATAAATAGTAGCAGTACTCATCATCACCTATATTAGCAGCCAAGAGACATGCTGCTCATAACTGCGCCAACACGTGGCATTGTTGCAACGCTGGGGCGATTTTCGGTGCGCAGGCAAGGTTTTCCCTTCTTCCTTGCCGCCTCTTCGCGTAATCCCCGATTTCTCCGTGCCGTAGGGTAGAAAAACGTCACGTGGAGCAGCTTCTGCTGATTGGGGGATGACACAAATGACCATCAAAGTAAGGGCGGCCCTGCTGGCTGCTGGCGCGCTTGGCGCAATCAATGCCGGCCCGGCATGGGCTCAGGATTCCGCCGACGAGGCCAAGGGCAGCACCGACATCATCGTCACGGCGCAGCGCGTCGAGCAACGCCTGCAGGACGTGCCGATCTCGATTACCGTGTTCACCCCGGAAAAGCTGGCCGACAACAACATCGTCTCGCTCAAGGACATCGCCAACCTGACGCCAGGCGTCTATGCGCAAACCCGCTTCGGCAACGAGGTGACCACCTACACGATCCGCGGCTTCGCTCAGGAGCAACGCACCACCGCCACCGTCGGCGTCTACTTCGCCGAAGTCGTTGCCCCGCGTGGCAATGGCGCGACGCAGGGCGGCGACGGCGCTAGCCCGGGCGCGCTGTTCGACCTCCAGAACGTCCAGGTCCTCAAGGGACCGCAAGGCACGCTGTTCGGTCGCAACACCACCGGCGGCGCGGTTCTGCTGGTGCCGGTAAAGCCGAAGGACGACTTCGAGGGCTACGTCGAAGGCACGATGGGCAACCTCGACCGCTGGCGCATTCAGGCCGTGATCAATGCGCCGCTCAGCGACACGTTCCGCATCCGCGTCGGTGTCGACCGCCACAAGCGTGACGGCTACATCAAGAACATCGGCGTTTCGCCCAAGCACAACCGTGACATGGGCAGCATCGACATTGCCGCGTTCCGCGCGAGCGCCGTGTGGGATATCTCGCCCGACATCGAGAACTACACGATCTTCACCCATTCGGTATCGCAAGGCAGCGGCGCCGAACCGCTGGTCAAGCGGGTCTTCCAGAATCGGGCGGACATCGGCTGCGTCGCCCCCGCCGTACCTGTGGCCAATCAGGCCGCCCTATGTCCGGTCGTTAACGCTGCGGGCAATCTTGCCTTCACGGCCCAGGCCACCGAACAGTTCAACCGGGAAGCCGCCTCCGGGCAGGGCTGGTGGACGGGCACGAACTCCAATCCAAATGGCGAATCTCTCTTCAAGGAATTGCGGATCATCAACCGCACGGCGATCGATCTCAGCGATACCGTGACGGTTACGAACATTTTCGGCTACTCGGAGCTCAAGGGCGATAGTGCGGTCGACGCCTTCGGCCTCAATTCCCTGCAGACAACCGTCGCGCCCACGTCCAACCAAAGCCGGTTCTTCTCGTTCGTTCCCACCACGACGAACCCCGACTTCAACAAGACCATCAACCAGCGCGGGATCGTCGAGGAGCTGCGCATCAATGGCGTGACCGGGCCACTCACCTGGCAGGCCGGGGCGTACTATGAAAAGAGCAGCCCGATGGGCTACACCGGTACCATGTCGCCGAATGCGACGGTCTGCATAGATAGCCTTAACTTCGACTGCTACGCCTTCAACGCGGCCAGCCGTTCGAGCGCGACGGTCAACTACAACAAGGTGTGGAATACGACTCTCGCCGCCTATGCGCAGGCGACCTACGAATTCACCGAACAACTCGCGCTCACGGCCGGTATCCGCTGGACTGAGGACAAGACGCGGGCGAATTTCTCAAATGGGCGCATAACCTTCGGTAAGACGTTGAGCGCCGCTACCACTATAGACAACCGGTATTCGTGCGGCTTTCCTGGACACCCTGACGCGGGCCCCAACCCGGTTGCCGTAACGCTGAACTACGACAACACACAGGCAAACCGGCTCAGCAAGTGCTTTTTCAACGCCAAGACGAAGACCAGCGCTCCGACCTGGCTGATCGACCTCGATTACAAGCCCACTTCAGACATACTCGTCTATGGTAAGTGGTCGCGCGGCTACCGCCAGGGATCGATCGTTCCCCAAACCGGGCTGCTCTCGATCAGCACCTACCCCGAGGAAAGGGTCGACGCCTTCGAGATCGGCGCCAAGACCAGCTGGCGGGGCCCTGTGCGCGGCACGCTCAACATCTCGGCCTTCTACAACAAGTTCCACGGCCAGCAGATTCAGGCCGGCATCAACAATGCGAACAACTCGATTCAGACAACGGCGATCGTACCGGGGGATTCCCGGCTGTACGGCGTTGAAGTCGACGCGATGATCGAACCGGTAGAGTGGTTCCGACTTGAAGGGAGCTACTCCTACAACAACACCAAACTGCAGAAGATTTCCTACCCCGATCTGACAGCCTTCGGACTCGTTGTCCGCCAGCTGCCGGTCGGCGGCCCGCTCCCGCTGTCGGTGCCGCATGCCTTCAATGCGACCGCAACCTTCAATTTCCCGATCCCGGAAACGGTGGGCGACATCTCGCTCAGCGGCACCATCGTCCACTTGTCGTCGTTCCGGGCCGTGGCGGATGCCATCCCCGGCACCAATTTCGGCATTCTGCCCAAGCGCACCTTCGGCAACGTCAGCCTCAACTGGAAGAACGTCGCCGGCGGCCCGATCGACGCGGCCTTCTTGGTGACCAACATCACCAACGAGAAGATGTACACCCACGTCAACGAGCAATCGACCCGCGGCTTTCTGGCCTATTCGGTCGACGAACCGCGCCAGTACATGCTGCGCCTCAAGTACCGCTTCGGCGGGCTGGCCGACTGATCAGCCGCACGACATCGACATAGACCAAGGCGCCGGTGGCAACACCGGCGCCTTCTTTTTTGCATGCCCGCCCCAGGGGCTTCACCCTCGCAATGGTGAGGCAGTCTTGTAAGGTGAGCCTGACGCTATCGATTACCGGAGAAGATCCATGTCCGAAGACGCCCCCCACCTCTTGACCGATGTCACCGACGGAATCCTCATCGCCACCCTGAACCGGCCCGACAAGCTCAACGCCATCTCGCGCGAGATGATGGACCTGTTGACCGAGGCGGTGCTGCGCTTCCGCGACACCAACGAGATCAAGGTCATGCTGATCCGCGCCACCGGGCGCTACTTCAGCGCCGGCGCCGATCTCAGGGGCGGCGGCGAGGCGCGCATCGTCTCGCCGCAGCCGCACACCGCGCGCGGCATCCGCGAGAACCACCGGCTCAATCTCAACAACATGCAGCAGTTGTGGAACGAGATGGAGCACATCGAGAAGCCGATCGTCGTCGCGCACCACGCAATGTGCGTCGGCGGCGGGCTCGAGATGAGCCTGTCTTGCGATTTTCGCCTCGCCGCCAAGAGCGCGGCCTATGCCTTTCCCGAGGGGCTGTTCGGCGTGCTGCCGGCTTCGAACGGAGTCAGCCGGCTGTCGCGGATGTGCGGGCCGCACTGGGCGCGCTGGCTGATCATGGCGAACAAGCCCGCCCCGGCCGACATGGCCTACACCATGGGCCTGGTCCACCAGGTCTTCCCCGACGAGACCTTCGAGGCCGAGGTCATGGACTTCTGCCGCCACCTGACCAGGCAGAACGGCGAGCAGATGGGCACGGCCAAGGTCGCGATCGAACTCTGCGCCGAACTCGGCCGCGAGGCCGGGCGCCACGTCGAGCGCATGGGCAATTCGGGGCTGATGCTCAACCCCGACTATCTGGCAGGGCTGGAGCAGTACCTCACGGGAGTCGGTGGCAAGGGGAAATAGGCGTCAGGGCACGGCCGCAAGCCTGGCAAACTGCGCCATCGTCGCGGCGTAGGAACGCGAGGCAGCTTCTTCGAGCGGCATGTGCCGAATCTCTTCGGAGGCGATCTCGACGCCGTAGGGGCCGGCGTATCCGGCCTTGGCGATCTCGCGCAGGAACGCCGGGACGTCGAAATCGCCTTCGCCGGGCAGGCGGCGGCAGTTGAACGAATCCGCCATGAGGTCGCCGGTGCATCGGGCCGCGGCATCGTTCAGCTCGACCGCCTTGATCCATGGCTTCGCCGGTCCGGAGAAGTCCTGGTAGGCAATGCCGCCCCGCGTCATGTGCCAGATGTCGACGAGCAGGCCGCCGTTGGCCATGCCAGCTCCCTCGACCACGGCGGTCCCGGTGACGAGGTCGCGCAGGTGGGTCATCGGCAGCAGCTCGATCGTGATCAGCGCGTCGGTGATCCCGATCGCTTCCTCGCAGACGCTGCGGAAGGCTTCGATCATGAACGGCACCGGCCATTCGCGGCCTGACAGATCGCCGATCGCCTTGATGTTGCGGGCGCCGACCTTTGCCGCCAGCTCGAGCACCTCACGGTGCCGCGCCGCCGCGCCAGCCTTCTCGCCGCCTTCCGCGAGCCAGCTCGAGATACCCTCGATCTCGACATGCCGGATGCCGTTGTCGCCGAGGATTGCTCGGACGTCGGCGAGACCATGCCGGTCGATCGCCGCTTCGAGATCGTCGGCCAGGAAGCCCATACCGACGTAGCCTGCCCGGCCCGCCGCCTCGGCCCGCTGGCGGATGTCGCGGGGACTGACCAGCGAGGTGACGCCCGGCACCACCTCTCCGGCGAGCGTGAAGAAAGCGGCCAGCAGGTCGGGTTTGCCGCTCATCTCACGCTCCTTCAGACTGCCACGCGTATCATCGTCCTATTCGGCGGCGACGGCAAACCTAACGCGCGTGTCGCGGATGGCGAGCTCGATCAGCCGCGCTTCGGGGACAAGGTAGTGATTCGGGTGCCGGCGTTCGGCCGGGCCGAACAGACCGGTGAGGCCGAAGTCCGTGGCGACCGTCACGGTGCGCTCGATACCGGTCATCAGCACCGTCGCCATGCCCCGGACCGGCGAGTCCGGGTCCTCGGCATCGCCGCGCATTTGCGCGACGAACAGGCTGATGAGCGGCATGCTCGAGCGGACGCGGTGGATCATCATGCGCTCGTCATGGCTGTCGGCCATGGCATTGCGCAGGTGAAGCAGCCGCGAATGCTGGGCCCAGAAGTCATGATAGGCTTGTATGAAGGCGTCGCAGCGCTCGCCCAGCGCTTCGTCCGGCCAGGGCTCACGCAGGATCGCGAGGAAGCCCTCCTCGGCGGTCGCCATCACCGGCTCGAGCACCGCAGCAGCACTTCGGTCAGGTCGGCGAAATAGTTGTACAAGCGAGGTCATGCCGAGGTTCGCGCGCCGCGCGACCGCGCTCATCGAGATCGGCGACTCCGCCGCCTCATCGGCGAGCAGTTCGACGCAGGCGGTGAGGATGCGCTCTCGCGTTCCCCGCCCCTTGCGACCGAGCCGCTGGCCGTTGAGGTTGTGGCTGACGTCGTCGCCGGCGATAGCGGCGGCGAACGTCTCGGGCAGCTTGGGTTTGGCCTGCTCCGTCTTCGCCTTCCGCCCCGCCATTCGTCCCTGCCCCTCAGGCCCCGACAGGGTAGGCGATCATCTTGGTCTCGAGGAATTCCTCGATGCCCTCGACGCCCCATTCCCGGCCGATGCCGCTCGCCTTGTAGCCGCCGAACGGGATGTCACCGGCGATGCACATGCCGTTGTTGACCCCGACCGAACCGGTGCGGATGCGCCTGGCGACCCGCATCGCGCGGTCGAAATCCCCGCTGTTGACGCCGCCCGAGAGGCCGTAGGCGCTTTCGTTGGCGATGCGGATCGCGTCCTCGTCGTCCTCGAATGGGATCACGACCAGCACCGGCCCGAAGATCTCCTCCTGGGCGATGCGCATCTCGTTGGTGACGTCGGTGAACACGGTCGGTTCGACGAAATAGCCGGTGCCCTTGTCGGGCCGCGTCCGGCCGCCGATGAGCAGCGTCGCGCCTTCGTCCTTGCCGAGCTGGATGTAGCCGGTCACGCGCTCGAGCTGGCGCTGGTTGATCAGCGGGCCCATGATGTGCTCGGGCTCGTTGGGATCGCCCCAGTTGTCGCCCAGGCTGCCATAGGCGTGCTGGAGCACGGCCTTGGCTTCCTCGTAGCGGCTCTTCGGGACCAGCAGGCGCGACTGCACGGCGCAGCCCTGGCCGGCATGGAACACCAGCATCGTCGTCGCCACCGACATCGCGAAGTTGGGATCGTCGTCGAGCACGATCTTGGCCGACTTGCCGCCAAGCTCGAGGAACACGCGCTTCAGCGTCGGCGCGCCCTGCTCCATGATGCGCTTGCCGACCGCGGTCGAGCCGGTGAACGAGATCAGGTCGACGCGCGGGTCCTTGACCAGCATCTCGCCCGCCTCGGCCGGGTCCTTGCCGAACACGACGTTGATCACGCCGTCGGGGAAGCCCGCCTGCTTGGCCAGTTCGCCGAAGATCGCCCCGGCGCCCGGCGTATCCGGCGCGGGCTTGAGGATCACGGTGCAGCCGGCGAGCAGCGCGGCGACGACCTTGCCGATGTTGACGTAGAGCGGGACGTTCCACGGCGTGATCGCGGCGACGACGCCGACCGGCTCATAGACCGCGACGCGGTGGCTTTCGTAGCCGTAGCCGAACTTGTTGCCGTAGTCCTTTTCCCACTGAACCTTGTCGAAGACCTTGAGGTAATCGTCCCAGCCTTCGAGCGCCATGGTCACATGCGCGCGGTCGACCGCGCCGCGGGCGGCGCCGGCCTCGTGCACGGCGAGCTCACCGAGCTTCTCGCGGTTCGCCTCGAACAGCTCGCGGTACTTCTTGACCAGCGCCAGGCGCTTGTCCTTGTTGGTCGACCAGTCGGTCGTGTCGAAGGCGCGGCGTGCGGCGACGATCGCCGCCTCCACGTCCGCGGCGGTCGCGTCGGCCGCCTTGCCGACCGGCTGGCCGGTCCAGGGGCTCAGCACGTCAAAGGTACGCCCGCCGGCGGCGTCGCGCAGCTGGCCGTCGATGTAGAGCTTGGCGTCGGGAAGTGTCGTCATGGTCCTCGTTCCCTTTTGGGGGTGGTTCTTGGCAGTGATCAGGGGCGGCGCGCTTCGACCGAAGCGTGGGTGACGCGCACGTCGGGCGGCAGATCGATCAGCGCGCGGAAGATGCCGGGAAGCGAATCGACGTGCGATATCGCCTGGTTCAGCATGGGCTTGCCATTTTCCGCGCAGAGCTCGGCAAAGCGCATCGCGGCCTCGGGCGGCCAGTTCGATCCCTTGCCTTCCTCCCACATCTTGCCAGCGCGCACCGTGGTGACGCGGATGCCTGCAGGATCGAGCTCTTTCGACAGCGATTCGGTGAACCGTTCGAGCCCCGCCTTGGTGCTTTGATAGAGCGAGAGCATCGGGAAGTCGTCGGCCACCGACTCGCTGCTGACGTTGATGATCGTGCCGCCCCGCTCCATCATCGGGATGGCGGCGCGGCAGGTGAAGATCGGCCCCGCGAAATTGGTGTTCATGATCGATAGGACCTGGTGGTCCGTGGCGTCGGCGACGATGAACGGCTCATAGACCGCGGCGTTGTTGATCAGCACGTCGATCTTCGGATGGCGCTCAGCGATCGCGGCGAAGGCCGCGCGCACCGAGTCGGCCGAGCCAACGTCGCACTCGAGCGCGAAATGCGGCGCGCCGAGTTCCTCGGCGGCGGCCTGGACCTTGGCGAGGGTCCGCCCGAGCAGGATCGTGGTTTCGCCGTCGCGCGCAAAGCGCCGCGCCAGCGCGCGTCCCAGCCCGATTCCCGCTCCCGTGATGACGATCGTCTTGCCCACATTCAGCTCGCTTGATGACAGTCGGGGCCGCACGGTTCCCAGAAACCCGCAAGCCAGACAAGGGGATTTGCGCAACGCGCGGGCGATGCTTGGCGAAATTGGGCCCGCACAGCGCTCATTCCATCAACGCGGGCTTCTCCTTGCGGAGATGCTCGGGCTTCTTGAGCAGGAACGGCAGCGGTGCGAAGGCCAGCATCACCAGGGTCAGCAGGTGGAAATCGTCGAGGAAGGCGATCATCATCGCCTGCCGGCTGACCTCGGCGTCGATCATGCCCATCACCATTTGGCCCTGGTCCTGCAGCACACCGGTGATCGTCGAAATGGCCGGCGAGCTGACATGCGACGCGAGATCGGCGTGGCTGACCTGCTGGTTGCGCGCGAGCAACGTCACGATCACCGAAATGCCAAGCGAACTGCCGATGTTTCGGAACAGCATCATCAGCCCTGAGCCATCGGGCCTGAGCTCGGGCGGCAGGGTCGAGAACGCGACGAGGTTCATCGGCGCGAAGACCAGACCGAGGCCGAGACCCTGGACGAAGCTCGCAAGGATGATCTGATTGTAGCCCATCTCGATCGACCACCCGCTCATCAGCCACATCGCCGACGCCGCGATCAGGTAGCCGCCCGAGATGACGAGGCGGAAATCGATGTAGCGAATGACCATCCCGCCAAGCAGCGTGGTGACCGCCACGGCGGCGCCCCGCGGCGCCATGAGCATGCCCGTGTCCATCACCGGATAGCCGTAGATCGTCTGGAACAGCATCGGCAGCACCGATGACAGCCCGGTCACGGTGATCCCCATTGCCACCATGAAGGACAGGCTGATCATGAAATTGCTGTTCTTGTAGAGCGCGGAATTGAACAGCGGATGCTTGGCCTTGCGCGTGTGGATGAAGAACACCCACAGCGCCGAGATCGCGATGATCAGCTCGATGATGATCTCCCAGCTGTTGAACCAGTCCTCGTGCTGGCCGCGGTCGAGCATCAGCTGCAGCGAGCCGAGGCCGAGGCCGATGAAGGCGAAGCCGAACCCGTCGAACCGCCGCCGGTCGACGGCGCGCGAAGGCAGCAGAAACCACAGGATCACCAGCGCCGGGATGCCGATCGGCAGGTTGACGTAATAAATCCACCGCCAGTTCAGATACTGCGTCAGGAAGCCGCCGACAGTCGGCCCGGTGATCGGCGCGACCATCACGATCATGCTGAAGATCGACATCGTCATCGCCTGCTTGCTGGGCGGGCTGACGTCGAACATGATGGTCTGCGTCATCGGTCCGATGTAGGCCGCGGAGATGCCCTGAATGCCGCGGAACAGCACCATCTCCTCGAGCGTGGTCGCGGCGCCGCAGGCGGCCGAGGAGGCCAGGAAAAGCGCCGTCGCGCCCAGGAACAGATTGCGCGAGCCGAGCCGGTCGGACATCCAGCCGGCGGTCGGGGTCGCGATCGCCCCGCAGATGATGAAGCTCGTCAAGACCCAGCTGATCGAATCGGCCGAAGCCCCGAGCGCGGTGCGCATGTAGGGCAGCGCGACGTTGGCGATCGTCGAATCGAAGAACTGGCACAGCGACACCATGATCACCGCGAAGATGATCACCCCGCGGTGCCTGGTCTCGAGCAGCGGCCGGTCTTCGGCGGCCGCTGCTGCCGCGGCAACCGCGTTACTTGCTGGTGTCGATCGTGACATGGGTCGAAAGCCCGGCGATCAGCGGGCGCGCCGGCTTGCCTTCGATGGCGATCCGCACCGGCACGCGCTGCGTCACCTTGACCCAATTGCCGTTGGCGTTCTGCGCCGGCAGCAGCGAGAATTCGGAGCCCGTGCCGGCGCCGATGCTGGCGACGCGGCCCTTCAGCTCGAGGTCGGGATAGGCATCGAAGCTCAGCTTCGCGGGCTGGCCGACGCGCATGTGCGCGAGGTCCGTCTCCTTGAAGTTCGCCTCGACCCAGCTCTGGTCGCTGGCGACGATGGTCACCGCCGGCAGCCCGGTCATGATCATCTGCCCAAGCTGCAGCCGGTCGGCCTGGCTGACGACGCCCGCGACCGGCGCGCGCACCTCGGTGCGCGACAGGTCGAGCTCGGCCTTGCGCTTCTGCGCCTGCGCGGCGAGCACGCCCGGGTTGACGCCCGGCGCGACCGGCGCGGTCGCCAGCGCCGCGCGCGCCTCGCGCTGCGCGGCCTGCGCCGTGGCAAGCTTGCTGCGCGCGTCGGCGAGATCGTGCTCGGTTTCCTCCAGCCGCGCGCGCGTGGCAAAGCCGCGCTGCATCAGCTCGACCTGACGGCGATGCTGGTCCTCGTAGTAGGCCACGTCCTCGGCCGCGCCGGAGATGTCGACGCCCTTGCTGCCGAGCTCGGTCTCGAGCCCGACGACCTTGACCTGGGCGGCGGCGATCGACGCGTCAGCCTGGGCGATGGCGATGCGGAACGGCTCGGGATCGACGCGGAACAGCAGATCGCCCGCCTTCACGCGCTGGTTCTCGCGCACCCCGACCTCGACGATGTCGCCCTGCACGAGCGCGCTGACCGAAACCTTGTCCTGCTGGACATAGGCGTTGTCGGTCGAGACGTAGTGTTGGTTGGCGAAGTAGTACCAGGCAGTCCCGCCGATCAACACCACCGGCAGCGAGACCATCAGCGCGACCTGCCGCCAGCGCCCGGTGCGACGCGTCGTCGGCGACGCCACCTCCGCCACCGGTGCTTCGAACTGGGGATCCCTCTCAGCCATTGGCCACGGCGTCGAGCGACTGCCGACGCGAAAGGTTGGCCCGCATGCGGCCGAGCGCGACCATCAGCGCAGCCTGCTCGTCCTCACCGATGCCCTCGAGCGCGATGTCATAGGTCTCGAGCGCAAAGGGGCGCAGCTGGTCGAGCAGCGTCTGGCCCTTTTCGGTCAGGAACAGCCGCCAGGCGCGGCGGTCCGCCGGATCGGCGCGGCGCTCGACGAGCTGGGCGTCCTGCAGCCGGTCGATCATCCGCCCGAGCGTGATCGGTTCGACCTCGAGCAGCTCGGCGAGCCCGCCCTGGTTGATGCCGCCGTTGAAGCTCAGAAGGCTCAGAACCTGCCACTGCGGGCGCGTCACGCCGATGCCGCGGGCGCGCTCGTCAAAGCTTCGGCGCAACAGGCGTGACACCTGGGCCAGCATTGTGCCAATGTTCTCGTCCATGGCTGGCAAATAATAGCAATGCTCACTATAATCCAGCCTCATTCTCACCTAGCTGAACAATTCGGGAGCGAACCATGGCCGAAGCAGACACCCAGAGCCGCCCGCAGTTCGAGATCTTCCGCGCCCGCGACGCGGTCGACTATTCCGAGGACGGGCCGATGGACGCGGCGCCGCCGAGCGAAGTGGAAGCCGCCGGCTTCGCCAAGCTGATGGAAAACGGGATGATGGAAGGCGGCCAGGTCAAGCTGCTCTATTCGCGCCCGGGCATGAGCCTGACCTACTGCTGGTTCAAGAGCGGCTATCCGCTGCCGCTGCACAGCCACAGCGCCGACTGCGCCTATTTCATCGTCTCGGGCAGCCTGAAGATCGGCACCGAGGAGCTTGGCCCCGGCGACGGCTTCTTCCTCGGCGTCGACGTGCCCTACACCTATGTGCCCGGCCCGGACGGGGTCGAGGTCATGGAATTCCGCACCAAGGACAAGTTCGACTTCAAGTCGCTCGGCAAGACCGAGGCCTACTGGGACAAGGCGCTGTCGAACCTGCTCGCCGCCAAGGCCAAGTGGGCGGAGGAAACGGCGACTCCGTCGGGCATGAAGGTGGGGTAACACTTTAATCCTCCCCGGGAAGGGGAGGGGACCGCGACGCGAAGCGGCGTGGTGGAGGGGGCCCGCGGCCAGACGCTTCATCGCGGTGTTGCGCCCGAACGCGAGCCCCCTCCACCATCCTGCGGATGGTCCCCCTCCCCGTTCCGGGGAGGATTTGTTTCAAACGTGCCCGAAGCTCTTCGCAAACGCGACCATTTGCGGGACCAGCTTCGGCATGCTCTCGAACAGGCCCGCCGTCGGATCGGTGAAGGTCGAAGCCAACCGCTCGATCCATTCACGGTCTCCCCACGGCGGCTCCTGCAGCTCGGCGCCCGGGACCATCGCGGCCACCCGCTCGCTGGTCTCGCGGGTGTGGTGCATGTCCGACTTGCCGCTGCGCAGGATCAGCGCCGGCACCTTGATGCCCTCCAGGTCGCCGGCGCGCGTGCACGAGATCGGCTGGCCGGGCTCGCAGAAGAACCAGTCGGCCCAGTCGCGCATCTTCTGTCCGAAAGCCTCGGCGTCCCAGGCGAGCAGGCGATCGCGGTTGGACGGGTTGCTTTCGATCTGCAGCTTGAAGTCGGGCAGAGCGGCCACGGCCTCCATGCCGCCGATCGCGGCCACCATGCAGGGCGTGGCGTTGTAGGAGTTGGGCAGCGTGGCGATGCCGATGCCGCCGCCGCTCATCCACTGGCAGACCACACCGGCGACGACGTCGGGATGGCGGATAGCGGTCAGCAGCGCCTCGCGCGAGCCGCCGCTGGCGCCGTAGACCAGCGCCTTGCCCAGCCCCAGCGCGCGGATCATACCGGCGAGCGTGTCGGAGTTCTGGAAGGACTCGCACTCGCCGTCGAAGCACAGGTCCGACGCGCCGCAGTTCGGCCGGTCCCAGATCAGCACCTTGTAGCCGTGGCCGGCGAGCGCCTCCGCCAGCTGGCGCACGCCGGGGGTTTCCTTGGGAAACTGTCCGCCGGGCGTGATCGTAACGGCTTTTTCGCCGTCCCCGATCAGCTCGTAGGCGATCGAGATTCCATTGATGTCTATACGGGGCATCGAAGTCACTCCGTTGGCAGGGTGTAATCCTTGATCAGGCGCGTCAGCCGCATCGACGCGATGCGCCAGCCCTGCGCCGTGCGGCGATAGGTGTCGTGATAGTGCCCGTAGGCTGTGAGTGAGCGGCCGTTTTCCCAGACAAGCCGATCCTGCATCGGCCAGATCGCGGTCGCCTGGTCGCCATCGATGGTGATCTCGGGAAAATGGACCTGGTGGACTGTCTTGACCGTCTGAAACTCCTGGCGCGTTTCGGTGACGAGGGCCTCGCGACCCTTGGACGTGCCGGCGCCCGCTGCGGTTAGGTCATTCTCGACGTCCTCGGTAAAGACCTCGCCCCACGCCTCCCAATCCTTTTCGTCGAGCAATCGGCAATAGACTGCCTTGAGATCCACGATGGCCAGCCAATCGGCAAAACCTGCTTCAGACATTATCCTCGCATCCCCTTAGTCCAGGCTACCCAACGCTAAGCGGCGTAATCCATCTGCAGCCGCGTCAGCCGCTGCTCCGACATGCGCCAGCCTGCGGGGGTGCGGACATAGCTCTCGTGGTAGTGGCCATAGGCGGTGAGCGAGCGGCCGTCCTCCCAGACCAATCGGTCCTGCAGCGGCCAGATCGCGGTCGCCTGGTCGCCGTCGATGGTGATCTCGGGGAAATGGACCTGGTGCGCGGTCTTGGCCGTCTCGATCGAGCCGCGTGTCGCCGCCACGGCCGCATCACGCCCATCGAACACGCCGCCGCCGCTGCCGCTGACGTCCTGGTGGAAGTCCTCGGTGAACAGCTGACCCCAGCCGTCCCAGTCCTTGGCGTCGAGCAGCCGGCAGTAGGCGGCCTTGAGATTGCAGATCGCCAGCCAGTCGGCGAAATCGGGCGTGCTTGGCATGGTCAGGCTCCCGCTTCGGCGGCCAGGCGCTCGGAGGCGAGCTTGCGCAAGTCCGCGGTCTTGATCTTCTGGCTGCCGGTGGTCTTGAGATCGTCCTCGGCAAAGAACAGGATGCGGCGCGGCACCTTGTAGCTGGCAAGCTTCTCGCGCACGTAGGCGCGGATGCCGTCCTCGTCGATCGCGGCACCATCGTGCAGGACGATGCAGGCGGCGACGAGTTCGCCAAGCAGGTGGTCGGGCACGCCGACGGTCTGCGTCGCCTTGACGGCCGGGTGCTTCGAGATGACCGCGTCGATCTCGATCGGCGAGACGTTGGCGCCGCCGGTCTTGATGATGTCGTTGAGCCGGCCTTCCCAGTAGAGCCGCCCCTCGGCGTCGAGATAGCCGCCGTCGCCGCAGCGCAGGAAACCCTCCTCGTCGAGCGACTGGTCGAGCGGGATGCCGACGTAGCCGAGCATCAGCGTCGGTCCCTTGACCGCGATCTCACCGCGCTCGCCAAGCGGCTGGGTCTCGCCGGTCAGCGGTTCGACGATCTTGATGGTCGAGCCCGGCGTCGGGATGCCGTGGCTGTCGCCCGCGACCTCTTCGGACGTGCCCGAGGGATAGACGGTGATTAGCGTGAACGTCTCGGTGTTGCCGTAGGCCTGACGCGGCTCGCGCCATTCCGTATTGATCGCGGGATGCCGCACGAACGAGACCGCCGCGTCGATATAGTGCATCGGCGAAAGGTCGAAACTCTCCCAGTTCAGCACCGCCTCGAGCTGCGCCCACTGGTGTGGCCAGGCGAGCAGCATCGTCGCCTTCTCGCGCTCGAGCAGCGCCAGCGCCTCAGCCGCGTCGAACCAGCGCTGCAGCAGCAGCGTCCCGCCCGAAGTCAGCGTGCCGCCCAGCGCCATGGCGAAATTGCCCGACCAGAAGAAGCCGTTGGCCGACCAGGTGCGCGGCGGCTCCTGGATGTTGTACCACCGCGCCCAGCGCCACAGCTGCAGGCAGACGCCGCGGTGAGCGCTGAGGATGCCCTTGACCTTGCCCGTCGAGCCCGACGAGAAGAACAGCACCCCGGGGTCGCTCGGCGCGACCGCGTCGGCCATTGCCTCGACCAGCTCGGGCGCGATTTCGGCGCCGCGGGCGATGAAGCGGTCCCAGCTCTCGATGCCTCCGGCCGACTCGCCGTCGGTCACGGCGAGGTGGCGCAGGAACGGATAGCGCGTCGAGGCGAGTTCGCCGGGCGCGCTCGTGGCGAGCGCGGGCTCGAGCTCGGTCAGGATTTCGACGAAGTCCTTCTTGAGGACCTGGCGTTCGAGCAGCACTACCGAGCAGCCCGCCGCCTGCAGCACTTCGTCGAGCTCGTAGGGGGTGAAGAAGGTGCTGATCGTCGTCGCGACGCCGCCGGCAAGCGCCGTGCCGAACAGGCCCGAGAGGAATTCGAGCCGGTTGGTCATCAACACGCCGACGCGCGTGCCCTTGCCGACGCCGACCGCAGCGAGCGCGCGCGCCACCGCCATCGAGCGGGCGAGCAGCTCATCGTATGTCCAGCGCTCGGCTTCCCCATCGAGCGTGATCATGGCCGCCTCGCGCGCGCCGTGGCGCCGCGCGATCTCGCGCACGTAGCCGCCCAGCGTCAGCGGGCCGTTGCCCTCTTCCTCCGCCAGCGGAATGCCGCGGGCGATCGACAGTCCGTCCACAACTTCGACCGAACTCATCGTTCCTCCGTCTCCCCGCGCGACCCGGTCAGTAGGGCAGCTGGATTTCGTTGGTCGAGACGACGACCTTGGCACCCTCCTGGTTGGTCATCGTCACTTTCACCTGGACGACCGGGAAGCCCCATTCGGACTTCTCGATCTTGTCGATCACCTCGCCGTCGAAGTAGGTGACGTCGCCCTCGAACGCCGGCGTGCGGAAATCCGACTTGGCGTGGCGGACCATGCCGTCGTGCCCCGCCCAGAACGACAGGTAGTCGGTGTTCCAAGCGGCCATCGTCGCGCCATAGCCATAGGCGCGCGCCATGCCGACCTCGCTCGCATAGCTATCGTCGATGTGGCCGCGCGAGGGGCCGACATAGAGCCCGTCGCGCGCACGCGGATCGATCAGCGCCAGGTCCTCGTCGAAGCCGAAGCCCTCGACCCAACCCGGATCCTGGGTGACCCAGGGGTCCGCTACGCCTGCCGGCGCGGTCCAGTGGAAGGTCCCCCAGATGTTGAACAGGAAGGCGCGGTATTCGGTAGTAAAGCTGGCGATCGTGTGCGGACCGATCACCCGGCGCGGCAGCTTGTCGCCGATCTGGACTTCCTCGAAGTGCGGCGAGCGCCCGTCGCGGTTCGACATCAGCCAGGCGTGGCGGACCTTGTCGATCTCCTTGATCTCGTCGCGCGTCCAGCGCTTCGGCGTCCCGGCCAAGGCCTCGTACATGCCGCGCTTCTCGGCCTCGGCGGCGAGGTAGCGGATCGCGGTCGAGCGCGCCTTGGCGACCATGTCGCCGCGCTGGTTGCGGTGGATCGTGTCGCCGCGCGAGAACATCGTCGGGCCGGCGAACTTCGTCTCGGCGACCTTGTAGTCGTAGAACCGGCGTTCCTGGAACAGCTTGTCGCCCGGGCGGACGAGCGTGCCGTACCACCACCATTCCTCGCCGCCGAAAATCAGGTGCGAGTTCGCAATGTGCCCGACGCAGGCCGGCTGGCAGCCGTGACCATAGTCGAGCGCGACGGCGATCGACTGCGGCGCGACGATGTCGCCGAACCTGGTCTGGCTGGCGAACTCCTGATCGAAGTGGATCGGGTTGACATAGTCCATCGCCATGACCCAGCGGCGAATGTCGGATTTGGCGCAAGGCTCCCACAGCTGGCCGCCGCCGACGAGGCTGCCGACGCGGTGGTCGACGTCGCTGAGGTCCAGTTGGACGCCCTGGTTGCTTTCGATGTCCGCCATCGTTCCTCTCCCAAAAAACGATGGTCAGCGACGGACGTCGACGATCAGGCGCCCCCGCACCTTGCCGTCGATCAGATCGCGCGCCGCCGGAATCGTGTCGGCGAGGCCGATCTCGTGCGCGATCGTGTTGAGCAGTGCGGGATCGAGGTCGCGGCCGAGGCGGTCCCAGGCAGCCTGGCGCGGCTTCTGTGGGCACATCACGCTGTCGATGCCGAGCAGCGAAACGCCGCGCAGGATGAACGGCATGACGGTGGTGGTGAGGTCGCTGCCCTGGGCAAGGCCGCAGGCGGTGACCGTGCCGCGGTACTTCGTCTGCGCGATAGCATTGGCCAGCGTGTGGCTGCCGACCGAATCGACGACCGCGCCCCAGCGTTCCTTCTGGAACGGCTTGCCCGGCTCCGAATATTCGCTGCGATGGACGAAACCATCGGCGCCGAGGCTGGTCAGGTAGTCCTTCTCGGACTCGTCGCCGTGCGAGGCGATCACGGTGAAGCCCAGCTTCTTGAGCAGCGCGACCGCGACCGAGCCAACGCCGCCGGGCGTGCCCGTGACCAGGACCTCGCCGTCGGCAGGCGTCACACCGAAGTTGACCAGCGCCTCGACGCTCAGCGAGGCGGTGTAGCCGGCGGTGCCGATGCCCATCGCCTGCAGGCCGGTGAAGGTCGAAGGCAGCTTGACCAGCCAGTCGCCCTTGAGCCGTGCCTTGGTAGCGAAGCCGCCCCAGTGCACTTCACCCACGCCCCAGCCGTTGAGCAGCACGGTGTCGCCGGCCTTGAACTGCGGGTTCGAAGACTCGCTGACCGTGCCAACGAGGTCGATGCCCGGGACCATCGGCCAGCGGCGCACGACCGGACCGTCGCCGGTGATGGCGAGCCCGTCCTTGTAGTTCATCGTCGAGTACTGGACGTCGATGGTGACGTCGCCCTCGGGCAGCTGGCTCTCGTCGAGCTCGGTCAGCGAGACCTTCTGGCCGTCGTCGGTCTTTTCGATCAGGATCGCGGAAAACATAAGAACTCCCTTAGGCAATCGTCATCGTTGGTTTCGGTCAATCGGCGACCGGTGAATCGGGTGACGTGCCGGCGTGCGAGCCATCCTCTCCCGAGTCAGTCTCGTCGGGCCGGCGAAGCCGCTCCGCTATGCCGGGGTAAGCCTCGGCCCGCAAGGAGCCATACATCGACAGCCGCAGCGTTTCGCGGGCGAAGCGCTGCGCCAACGCGGCGCGGCCCGCGCTGTTTTCGGCATGCGCGCGCGCCCAGATCGGCCAGAGGATGATGCCGGCGAGGTTGAGCACCGAGAGCACCTCGGCATCGACGCCGGGGGCTGCGAGGTCGCTGGCGGCGAACCGCTCGAGCGAGCCACAGTATTCGCGCCAGAAGCTATCCTGCGTCGGGTCGGGCGAAGCGAGCACCTGCATCAACCAGACCCGGCAGAGTTCGGGGTTGTCCATCGCGAAACCGGTGAGCCGCCCGGTCATCGCGGCGACATCGACATCCTCGACGCGGCGCTCCCCGATCGTGGCGGGATCGCCGAAAGCAGCCCGGAACAGCTTGTCCGAGGCCCAGTCGACGGTCGCCTGGATCAGCTTCTCGCGCGTTTCGAAATGCTGGTAGGCGGTGCCTCGGTTGACCCCGGCGAGGTGCGCGACCTCGGACAGGCTGATCCCCTCGGGCCCGTCCTTGGCGAGCAGCGAGCTGGCCGCCTCTAGGATGACCTCACGCGTCGCCTCGGGATCGCGCGGCCGCCGGGTTCGACTCTCCATCCTCGCCTCGCGCGCACCTGTGAACAGCACTGTCGCCTATTTAGGCGGAGCGGGGCGGTCAAACAAAAAGGACAGGCCTAGATCCGCTCAGGATGCGCAGCGCGGTCTGATCTCATCGGCCGATCGGGATGCCCTGCGCACGGCCCAAAACCGTTCAGGCGGCGTCAGGTTCACCTGTAGGCGCACTGCCCGCACGATGATCGTTCCTGACTCATCGATCGGTGCGGAACAACGTTGCGGGGACAGATTGACCAGCTCATCCTGGTCGGATGAGGAGCCGATCTGGTCCCCATCCTTAGCCGGCCGGTCCTGGGCCAGCAGCGGCACGGCTGGCGCCGAGATTGCGAGGAAAAGCAAGCCTGTTCGGACAAGCGATCTCATGCGTCGCCCCTTCTGCCCCTGTGGCGGTCGCGTCAATAGGCTTTTCGCACCTGCAAAAATTCACGCCAGTGCGGCAACCTCAGCCAAGACGCGCTCGGCGTGTTCCTTCCGGCAGATGAGCAGGTCGGGCATGTAGACGTCGGCCTGGTTGTAGACGAGCGGACTGCCGTCGATCCGCGAACAATGCAGGCCATGCGCCAGCGCCACCGCGACGGGCGCGCAGCTGTCCCATTCGTACTGGCCGCCCGAATGCAGGTAGATGTCCGCCTCGCCGCGCAGGATCGCCATGGCTTTCGCTCCGGCCGAGCCCATCGGCACCAGCTCGGCGCCGAGCCGCTCGGCGACCTCGGTCGCCTCCTTGGCGGGGCGGGTACGGCTGACGACCATGCGCAAGGTCTCGGGCGCGGAGGGAATCAGCGTCGGCGTGTCGGTGCGCAGCACCACGCCAAGGCCGGGAAGCGCCACTGCGCCGATCGTGGGCACGCCGTCGATCGCGAGGCCGACGTGCACCGCCCAGTCGGCGCGCTCCTCGCCGTATTCGCGCGTCCCGTCGACCGGGTCGACGATCCACACCCGGCTCTTCTCGAGCCGCGCCGGATTGTCCTTCTCCTCTTCGGACAGTAGGCCGTCGTCGGGCCGCTGCTCCTTTAGCGCGTGGACGAGGAACTGATTGGCGGTGGCGTCGCCCGCCTTGCCCAGCGCCTTGAGCGACAGCATCCCCGAGGCGCGCACTTCGATGAGCAGCTTGCCCGCGACTTCGGCGAGGTGCGCGGCGAGATCGGCGTCGGTCATGGTATCAGGCATCCTCAGATCTGGGCGGCAGGATCGGGCGGGGTTTCGTCGATCCCCCATTTCACCGCGGTCCACGCCCGTTCGTGGAAATAGTAGAGCACCATCTTGGTCAGCACCTCGGTCGACGCGATGGCCCCGGCGATGCCGGCGTGGCCGGTGAAGAACCAGCCGAGCACGAAGGTATCGACGCTGCCGAGCGCGCGCCAGCTCACGGCTTTCACCACCGATCGGCTGTGCGCCTCTCGCCCCCGGAACAGCAGCACCGGCCTACGCGTCCCCAAGCAAGGTATCGACGATCAGCGCCGCGGCCTGATCGGGCGTCATCGCCGTGGTGTTGATCCGGATCTCCGGCTTGGTCGGCGCCTCGTAGGGGCTGTCGATGCCGGTGAAGTTCTTGAGATCGCCGGAACGGGCCTTCTTGTAGAGGCCCTTGACGTCGCGCTCCTCGGCCACCGCGAGCGGCGTGTCGATGAACACCTCGAAGAACTCGCCTTCGGGCAGCATCGATCGCACCATCTCGCGCTCGGCGCGGAACGGCGAGATGAACGCGGTGATGACGATCAGGCCGGCGTCGGCCATCAGCTTCGCCACCTCGCCGACACGGCGGATGTTCTCGATGCGGTCGGCCTCGGTGAAGCCCAGGTCCTTGTTGAGCCCGTGGCGGACGTTGTCGCCATCGAGCAGGAAGGTGTGCCGGTTCATCCGCGAGAGCTTCTTCTCGACGAGGTTGGCGATCGTCGACTTGCCCGAGCCCGACAGCCCGGTGAACCACAGCACGGCGGGCTTCTGGTTCTTGAGGCTGGCGTGCTTTTCACGACTGACGTCGAGCGCCTGCCAGTGGACGTTCTGCGCACGGCGCAGCGAGAAGTTCAGCATGCCCGCGGCGACGGTGGCGTTGGTGATCTTGTCGATCAGGATGAAGCCGCCGAGCGCGCGGCTGTCCACATAGGACTCAAACACCACGGCCTTGTCGGTCGACAGCTCGGCGACGCCGATGGCGTTGAGCTCGAGCGTCTTCGCCGCGACGTGCTCCATCGTGTTGACGTTGACCGTGTACTTGGGCTCGCGCACGGTCGCCGACACAGTCTGCGCGCCGAGCTTGAGCCAGTAGGCGCGGCCGACGTGGAGCGGCTCGTCGTTCATCCAGACGATCGTCGCCTCGAACTGGTCAGCGGCCTCGGGCGGATTGTCGGACGTCGCGATGACGTCGCCGCGCGAGCAGTCGATCTCGTCGGCGAAACAGACGGTGACCGACTGGCCGGCCGTCGCCTCGTCGAGATCGCCGTCCATCGTCACCACGCGCGTGACCGTGCTGGTCTTGCCCGAGGGCAGCACGCGGATCGCATCGCCGGGCTTGACGCCGCCGGTGGCGATCAGTCCCGAGAAGCCGCGGAAGTCGAGGTTCGGGCGGTTGACCCACTGCACCGGCAGGCGGAACGGCTTGTCGGCGTCGACCGAGCCGAGCACTTCGACGGTCTCAAGATGGTCGACGAGCGTCGGCCCCTTGTACCACGGCGTGTTCGCCGAATGGACGGTGATGTTGTCGCCCTTGAAGCCCGAGATCGGCATCGGCGTGAAGCTCTCGATGCCGATCGACTTGGCGAATTCGGTATAGTCCGCGACGATCCTATCGAAGACCTCCTGGCTATAGTCGACGAGGTCCATCTTGTTGACCGCGAGCACCAGGTTCTTGATGCCGATCAGATGGCACAGGTAGCTGTGCCGCCGCGTCTGCACGAGCACGCCCTTGCGCGCATCGATAAGGATAACAGCGAGGTCGGCGGTCGAGGCGCCGGTGACCATGTTGCGCGTGTACTGCTCGTGGCCCGGGCAGTCGGCGACGATGAACTTGCGCTTCTCGGTGTTGAAGAAGCGATAGGCGACGTCGATCGTGATGCCCTGCTCGCGCTCGGCGGCGAGGCCGTCGACGAGCAGCGCGAAGTCGATCTCCTGCCCCTGCGTGCCGACCTTCTTGGAATCGGTCTCGAGCGCCGCGAGCTGGTCCTCGAAGATCATCTTCGAATCGTACAGAAGCCGGCCGATCAGCGTCGACTTGCCGTCGTCGACGCTGCCGCAGGTGATGAAGCGCAGCATCGTCTTGTGCTGGTGCTGGTCAAGGTAGGCGTCGATGTCCTCGGCGATCAGCGCCTCGGTAACGTACACCGGATCCTGGGTTGTGGTCTCCGACATCAGAAGTACCCCTGCTGCTTCTTCACTTCCATGCCGGCGCCGCCGGCGTCCTTGTCGATCACGCGGCCCTGGCGTTCCGAAGTCGTGGTCAGCAGCGTCTCCTGGATCACTTCGGGCAGCGTCTTGGCATCGCTTTCGACAGCGCCGGTCAGCGGGAAGCAGCCCAGCGTACGGAAGCGGATCGAGCGCTCCTTGATCTCGGGCAGCTTGCCCAGGACCTTCTCCAGCCGCTCCGGATCGTCGGCCATCAGCAGCTGGCCTTCCCATTCGAAGGTCGGGCGCTTCTGCGCGAAATAGAGCGGGACGATCGGGATGTCGTTGAGGTGGATGTACTGCCAGATGTCGAGCTCGGTCCAGTTCGAGATCGGGAAGACGCGGATCGATTCGCCCTTGTTTTTCTTGGCGTTGTAGAGGTTCCACAGCTCGGGCCGCTGGTTCTTGGGGTCCCAGCCGTGCGAGGCGGTGCGGAACGAGAAGATGCGCTCCTTGGCGCGGCTCTTCTCCTCGTCACGGCGCGCGCCGCCGAAGGCCGCGTCGAAGTTGTACTTGTCGAGCGCCTGCTTCAGGCCTTCGGTCTTCCACATGTCGGTGTGGAGCGGGCCGTGGTCGAACGGGTTGATCCCGCGCTCTTCGGCCTCGGGGTTATGGTAGACGAGGAGTTCCATGCCGGACTCCTTCGCCATGCGGTCGCGCAGCGCGTACATGTCCTTGAACTTCCAGGTCGTGTCGACGTGGAGCAGCGGGAACGGCGGCGGCGAGGGAAAGAAGGCCTTGCGGGCGAGGTGCAGCATGACAGCGCTGTCCTTGCCGACCGAATAGAGCATCACCGGACGCTCAGCTTCGGCGACGACCTCGCGCATGATGTGGATGCTCTCCGCCTCGAGGCGTTCGAGGTGGGTGAGTGTCTTGGTGATGGCGGTCATCGGTCCTCTCTCCGCTCGTGCGGTTGGCGTCCCTTGCCGAGTCGGGCTTGACCGCAATGCTCCCATATGGGAGCAAACGACATGGCACTCGGCACATTGGACGAACGCGACCTGCTGCTCCCGCTCTATTCGGGCGTAGACGAGGAACCGCTGTGGGAGACCTTCCTCAATCGCTTGCTCGCCCGCACTCGCGCGCAACGGCTTAGCCTGCTGATCAGGCCCGGCGGGATCGTCGGGACGCCGCCCATTCAACGGACAATCGCCGCGCGCGGTGACGCGCGATCGGAGGCACGGTTCGACATCGAGGAATTCAATGCGGCCGGGCTGCTGCCCTACGCATCGCTGCGCCCCGACCGCGTCTACTCGCTCGAAGAAGTGGTGATCGCCGACAGCCCGGAAGCCGTCCGCCGCCAGCGCGAGGTCATGGCCGCGGCGTCGGTCGGCCACGCCCGCTTCATCCGCATCGTCGCGCGCGGCGACCACAACGCCTGGCTGGTGCTGCTCAACGACCGACGCGATTTCGGCGCCGGCGACAGCGCGCTGTTGTCGTCGCTGGCGCCGCACCTTGCGCTTGCCCTGGCCATGCTGATGGAAACGCGCACGCTGCGCCTGCGCGCGACCATCGCCGAGGACGCGCTGGCGCTGATCGGCGTCGGCCAGGCGATGTTGGACAGCGACGGCCGGGTCGTCATCGCCGATCCGATCGCGGCGGCCGAGCTCGACGTGCAGAGCACCGGCCGACCACAGATCAGGGCGAGCGCGGCCCAGGCGTTGAACACCGCCTGTCGCGAGCTGGCGAAAGCCCCGCCCGCGGCGCGGCGTACGGTTCGCTATGACGAGCGGCTGGGCAAGGACATGCTGCTGCGGCGCGCGCCGGTCGCCGCGGGCAGCACCCTCAGCGGCGGCTATTCGGTGGGCCTCGTCCGGCAGGCAGTCCGCGAGAACGCGACCAGCGCCGCGCGGGTCACCGCCGCCACGCTAGGCCTCTCGACACGAGAGGCGGCGCTGGCAGAAGCGATCAGCCGCGGGCATTCGATCGTCGATGCCGGGGCCGAACTCCAGCTGACCCGGGAGACCGCGCGCAACTACTCGAAGCGAATCTACGCAAAGACGGGTGCCGGCGGACAGGCGGACCTCGTCCGCCTGCTGCTCACCGGCCTGTCACCCTTCGCCTAGCCTTCGAGCGCCTTGTCGATCTCGGCGATTTCGGAGCGCAGCCACATCGTCTCGCTCAGGTTGCTCTGGCCCGATTGCTCGAGCAGCTGCTGCGAGGCGGCCTTCTTGACCAGCAGCGCCGCCCGGTTGCCGGGCTCGGCGCCGAGCGCGATGGCGACGAGGTGCAGCGCCTCGAGCGGCTGGCCCGCCTGAAGCTTCGCCTGGCCCTTCTCGGCGAGCCGGTCGGCGCCGCCGGCCAGCTCGACGATATCGGCGTCGATGCTCGAGCGCGGCACCCCGTAGAGTTCGGTGGTGCCGTCCTCGTAGTGGAACCAGCCCGAATACTCGCGCCAGACCGACTTGACCGCCCAGCTCGCCTTGCCGTGGAAGTCGCCGATGCGGATGTCCTCGGGAAAGGCGAACTCGTGCACCAGCTGGTGCACGGTCTTGCCCGCCTTCATGCCGGCGAGCGTGTAGTCCCGGACGTAGCGGACCGCGGCGTCCATCTTGTCGAGGTCGGCCTTGATCCGCTCCTTGCCCACGATCGGATCGCCGTGGCCGGTGATCAGGATCTCGGCACCCAGCGCGCGGACCTTGTCGAGCGATTCGAGATAGGTCCGTACCCGCCGCGGCTTGTCGCCGCGCAGCGTATTGAGGAAGGGCATTGACAGCCAGACCGGGCCGAAGGTGTTGCCAGTGAAGACGATCTTCTCCTTAGGCATCCACACGAGGATGTTGTCCTCGGTCTCGCCTTCGGGCGCATGGATCAGCTCGAAAGTCCGGTTGCCCACCTCAAGCGTCAGCCGGTCCTCGACGAAGATGTCGGGCGTGATGTCGGGGATCGGCATGGGCGGCACGTCACGCTTCAGCGTCGAGCCCCAGAGCTTCACCGTGCGCTGCCCGAAGAACGACTGCAGGCCGAGCATGTCGTCGCGCAATGCAACGTAGTTCGGGCCGCCGACGACCTTCGTTCCGGCTTCCATGAACTCGGGCACGCCGCCGAAGTGGTCGGCATGGCTCTGCGTCAGGATGACGTAGCGGACGGGTCCCGTGCGGTGCGGCGCGAACAGCCTGGCCGCCCGCTCGCCGTCCTCGGGCATCCCGGCGTTTACGATCACGTCGCCGTCGCTGGTGGTCACGAGATGGGCATTGGACACGCCATGCGCCAGGAAGACGAAAGGCGTGATCGCAACCGCCTCGGTCTGCGCGTCGCCGGCGCGGACGAGGTCTGCCAGCTTGGGCTTGGGATTCTCGCTCATGCGTTCTCGTCCTCGAATTCGATCATGACCTTGGCGGAATTCGGCGTGCCGGCGATCTTCAGCCCTTCGAGCACCTGGTCGAACGGCAGGCGGTGGCTGATCAGCGAAGCGATCTTGTCCTTGAGCCGCGGCATGGCAGCGAGGACATCGGGGAACTCCGTGGGGTAGCCGACCGCCGTGGTGATCGTCATCTCGCTGGTCAGCATCGTGCCGAACGAGATTTCGACCGGCTTGTAGTAAACCGCCGTGACCACCAGCCGCGAATGATACTTGCCGATGTTGATGACGTCGCCGGGGATCGAGGGCGCGCCCGCCGCATCGAGGAAGGCGTCGGTGCCGACGGCGGGCTTGTGCATGCACATTTCCTTGCCGTGCAGCTCGCCGATCGCTTCGTAGAGGTTGATCTCTCGTGGATCGAATGCCGCACGTGCGCCCAGCGCCAGCGCGCGGTCGCGCCGCTCCTGCGCAAGATCGAGCGCGATCACGTCGGTCACGCCGCGATCGACCAGCCACAGGATCATGCCGAGGCCGATCGGGCCACAGCCGAACACGACGACCTTGTCGCCGGCCTTCACCTGGGCGCGGTTGACCCCGTGCATCGCCACCGCCAGCGGCTCGCACAGCGCGGCGACGTCATAGGGGATGCCCTCCGGGATCGGCAGGATGCTGTCGCCAAGGCGCGCGTCGCGCACCAGCAGCTGGGTCACCAAGGCGCCCTCGGGGCCGCCGTTGCCGACGTCGCTGGGCGTCATCATCCCGTTGATCACGACCGGCTGGCCGACCGAGATGCCCTCGACCTCGCTGCCGACGCGCAGCACCTCGCCGGCACCCTCGTGGCCGATCGGGGTCACGCCACCAGGCTTGCGCATGATCCCGCCCCACTTGATGTAGGACAGGTCGCTGCCGCAGATGCCGACCGCCTTCATCTTGACGACGACGTCCTTAGGGCCTGCCTCGGGCAGTTCGTAGTCGTCGAGCCGGACGTCGTCGACTTCGTGGATGTTGAGCACCTTCATGACGTTTCTCCCATGGAGCCGTTCAGGGCCGGATCTTGTAGCCGCCGTCGAGGAAGACGGTCTCGCCGGTCATGAACGATGAAGCATCGGAACACAGGTAGGCTCCGATCCCTTCGAAGTCCTCGGCATGCCCAAGCCGCTGGAGCGGGGTCTGCGGGCCGAAGATGCCGAACAGCGCCTTTTCGGCGGCGTCCTGGTCGGGCCCCATCATCGGAGTGATGATCAGGCCGGGCGCGACGACATTGGCGCGGATGCCGTACTGGCCAAGCTCTACCGCCAGGCAGCGGATTACCGCCTCGGCGCCGCACTTCGAGGCGGCATATTCCATCTTGCCGGGCAGCCCCTGATAGAGCGAGCCCGACCCGCAGGCGACGAGGCTGCCGCCCCGCTCGCCGGCCTTGGCGCGCTCGACCATCAGGCGCGCGCCCTCGCGCAGCGTGTAGAACGCCCCGTGCAGTGCTACCGCCTGAAAATCGTGCCAATGCGCGGTCGGCATGTCGAACACTGAATCGTACCGCGGCGGCGGGCCCGAGTTGGCGAATACGCAATCGAGCCGGCCGAAGTCCTGCATCAGTCGGTCATAGCCGGCGATGACGGCTTCCTCCGAGGACACGTCGACCACATAGGTCTCGACGCGGCCGGCGCCGGCTTCGAGCAGCTGCTCTTTTGCGGCCGCGTTCTTCGCCTCGTTGCGCGCCCAGACGGCGATGTCGCCGCCCATCTTGGCGCAGCCCAAGGCAAAGCCCAGGCCGATCCCGCCGTTGCCGCCGGTCACCATGGTCACCTTGCCGGTGCAGTCGAACAGGCCCTTTGCCATTATCTCTCCTCGAACGTCGCGCGTCGCGTGCGCTTCAGTTGAACGCGTAAGGCGCGTGGATCACGCTGCCGCCGTCGATCACGATCGTGTCGCCGGTGTGGAAGCGTGAGGCGTCGCTGCACAGATAGGCGGCGATGCCTTCGAAATCCTCAGGATAACCGGGCCGGTGGATCGGCGTCTTGGCCGAGAAATGCGCATCGATCTGCGCCATCTGCTCGGGGTCGGCGCCTTCCGAGAAACCGGTCTTGATATAGCCCGGCGCGATCGTGTTGGCGCGGATATCGTACTTGCCCAGCTCCGAGGCGATACCGCGGATGACCGCGCCCATGCCGCCCTTCGACGCCGCGTAGTTGTAGATCCCGGCAATGCCGTGGAGCATCGACAGGCTGCCGCAGAACACCAGGCTGCCGCCCGGCTCGCCGGCCTCGGCGCGCTCGATCATCAGCCGCGCACCCTCGCGCAGCGTGTAGAACGCGCCGTGCAGGCTGACCGCGAGCAGGTCGTGCCACTCGGCCGAATCCATGTCGATGAAGGCGCTCATCCGCGCGTTGCGGCCCGAATTGGCAAAGACGCAATCGAGCCGGCCGAAATCCGCCTTGAGCTGCGCGTAGGCGTCGGTGACCTGCTGCTCCGAGGTGACGTCGACGCGATAGGTCTCGACCCGCGGCGCGCCCGCGGCGAGCAGCTTTTCCTTGGCCGCCTTGTTCTTTTCCTCGTTGCGCGCCCAGATGGCGATGTCGCTGCCCATCTTGGCGCAGCCCATGGCGAAACCGAGGCCGAGGCCGCTGTTGCCGCCGGTCACCATCGTGACCTTGCCGGTGCAGTCGAACAGGCCTTTCGCCATCCTCGTCTCCTCGCGCCCATGAGGAATGCGCCGCATTTCCGCCTGCGCCGTTGGCTCGGACGTTTCCTCCCGGCGCGCTTGCGCCGCAACCCCGCTATCTGTAGATTCCAGGACACATCATCTAATCACAGACACAATGCAGTCCATGCCGCACGCCCAGCATCCGATCGCCATTCAACCAGCGACGATGATCGTCGATGCGGAGTTGCGCGGCAGGGCGGCGGTCGCGCAGATCGTGCGTTACGACATCCCTTCGCCAACCGAGTCCACCGTCAGCGATCCCGACTGCTACCAGATCAACCTGTGCCTCACGCCTCGCCCGCTGAACGCGCGCGCCAGCTACCGCGCGCACTGGGGGCCGCATCGGTTCGAACGGTTGGGCGACATCTTCATGATCCCGCCGGGCGAAGCGCTGCACATCAAGGGCGACAGCGGCCGGCAGGCGTCGCTGCTCTGCTTCCTCGACCGCACGGCGATAACCGCAATTGTCGGCCATGAGCTCGCCTGGACCGACCAGAAGCTCGCCGCCACGATCGACCTCACCAGCGCGCGCATACGGGCGCTCCTGTTCCGCCTGACCGAGGAGGTGCGCCATCCCGGGCTCGCTGCCGCGACCATGCTCGAGTTCCTGACCGGCGAGCTCGCCATCGAGATCGCCCGCTTCTGCGTCGAGGTCAACGAGCGCCCTGCGATCGGCGGCCTTGCCGGCTGGCGCCTGCGGCTGATCGACGAGCGGCTGAGCGACGATCCGACCGCGCCCTCGCTAGGCCAGCTGGCCGAGCTGTGCTCCATCTCGGTCCGCCAGCTCACCCGCGGCTTCAAGGTCAGCCGCGGCTGCTCGATCGGCGACTATATCGAGAGCCGCCGCATGGAGGGCGCCAAGCGGCTGCTGGTCGCCGGCGAGAACGTCAAGACGATCGCCTTCACCATGGGTTTCTCCTCACCCTCGAGCTTCACTTTCGCCTTCCGCCGCGCGGTCGGCATCAGCCCCAGCCAGTTCCGCCAGCGCCAGACGCGTGGCGTGCGGGCAAGCTAATCAACGGGGCGGAGGGAGCGTCAGCTGTCATCGATTTGCAACACGACGGAACCATGTCGCCGCCAGTGCCGTTGACGCGACCGTTGCGCTGGGGTTCATCTGGCGCCGGTAGGCTCGACCTGCTTGCCGACGGATATTCAGGAGATCGCGTGCCCAGACTGTATGTCATCCTCTTCTGGGCGGCCGCGCTCTTTGCGTTCGTCATGGCAGTCCTGCCGCACCCACCACAGCTGCCGGCTGGCGACAAGTTCCAACATATGCTGGCCTTTGCGGTGCTGGCGGGGTTGGCGGTCCTGGCTTACCCGCGTGCCTCTATGGTTTGGCTGTTGCTCGGTCTCGCCGGCTTCGGCGCTCTGATCGAAATCGTCCAGCTGATCCCGCAGCTCCACCGCGACAGCGACTGGCACGACTGGGTGGCCGACATCCTCGCCGCGGCGACGGTGTTTGCGCTAGTTTACGCCTGGCGCCGGAAGTCAGCGCGCGAGCTGAAGGGTACGGCGTAGGAGCGGTCTTGACCTGATCTCGACTCTCTGTCCGGATCTCGTGGGTCAAGCGGATTGCCAAGCCCCGCCCCCAAGGCGTTAGCTCGCCCGTAACGGGCCGCTCGGGTCCGACAGCCGGGAAGAAGGACTCTGACGATGGCCGAACCGCTCTCCGTCGACGCGCTCGTCGAGCAGGCACACAAGAACACCGGCGTCGACGCCTTCGACTGCGACAGTTATCGCGAGGGGCTCGAAGTCTTCGTCCGCGACTTCAACAACGGCATCAAGAAGGGGCTCTACACCGATACCGGCATCGAACGGGTTCGCGGCGACTGCCTCCACTACCTCGGCAACCGCCTGAAAGTCTGGGACTACCTCCAGCAGAACCCCGAGCTGCTCAAGCGGCCGATCGAACGCCCGGTGTTCGTCATGGGGGTTCCGCGCACCGGCACCACGCTGCTGTCGAACCTGCTCGCCGCCGATCCGGCGCGGCGCTCACCGCTCGAATGGGAGATCGACGAGCCGGTGCCGCCGGCCACCACCGCTACGCTCAAGACCGATCCGCGCTGCCTCGCCCGGCTGGAGCGCGAGCGGGAGATGCTCGCGGCTCATCCCGAGATGGGCCAGATCTACCGTTCCTCGGCGGTCTATCCGCACGAGTGCGTCTGGTACCTGGCGCACGACTTCAAGACGCTGATGATCGAATCCAAGGGAATCCTGCCCGAGTACAAGGACTTCATCTTCAGCGCCGACATGACCAGCGCCTATGCCTGGCACCGCAAGTTCCTGCAGGCGCTGCAGCACAACGCGCCGGGCGTCTGGAACCTCAAGATGCCCAGCCACATCCTGCACCTCGATTACCTGATCAAGGAATATCCCGACGCGCGCCTAATCTGGACGCACCGCGATCCGCTCACCGCGACAGGGTCGCTGTGCTCGATCATCTCGATGAGCCACCAGATGCTGATGGGCCGGATCGACTACGACTGGCTGGGCGAGGACTACCCCTGGCAGGCGCAGCAGCACGCCGAGCGCGGCATGGACTTCCGCGACAAGCACGGCGAGGACCGGGTCATCGACGTCCACTACGCCGACATGATCAGCGACCCGATGGGCACGATGAAGCGTCTCTACGCCGCGCTCGGCGACGAATGGACGCCGGCGGCCGAAGCCGGCATCCAGGGCTGGCTCGACGACAACCCACAGAACAAGTTCGGCAAGCACGAGTACAAGCTCGGAAAGTACGGACTGACCAAGGAGGGCCTCGAACCGCTGTTCGAGCGCTACCTGTCGCGCTACGACGTCGCGCGCGAAGGCTGATCAGGGAGAAGCGACATGCTCGAAGGTCATCTGTTTCAACTCGGCTATATCTGCGACAATCTCGAGGAGGGCATCGCCTCGTTCCGCGGGCGCGGCATGCGGCACGAGCCGCACATCATCGAGGTCCACCAGCCGGTCGACACGCCCAACGGCGAGTTCGTCAATCACATCCGGCTGTGCTTCATCTGGATCGGCGACATCCAGTACGAGCTGATCCAGGCGATCACCGATCCGCTCGGCGTCTATGCCAACGCGCCGTCGAACGGCGGCCCGATCCGCTTCCACCAGACCAGTTCGCGGGTGACGGACTGGTACGACTTTCGCCGGCGTGTCGATCAGCAGGACCTGCCGCTGGTGATGGAGCGCGACATGGGCGAGAACCAGCTCAAGTTCCTCTACCTCGACGGACGCGCCAAGTTTGGCCACTACCTCGAATATACCTGGATGACCGACGAGGCCTGGGCGCAGACGCGGGCGATGTGAGGCGTTAGTTCCTCCCCATTTCGCGTAGCTAAATGGGGAGGGGGACCGCCAGTCCCGCAGGGCTGGTGGTGGAGGGGGCGCCGCGCAGCGGCGCTTGGAGCGCCGCCCCATCCACCACCGTCGCTTCGCGCCGGTGGTCCCCCTCCCCATTTGCGCTTCGCAAAAACAGGGAGGATTTTCAGCGCTCCGCCTGCCTTCTCAGCCACCCCAGCACCACCTGCCGGTTGCTGCGGTCCGCCTCGAAGCGCGCGAGCGCCTCGTCGCGCGCGAGGATCGCGTCGATGATGCGGTGGCGGCCCTGCTTCCAGGCCTCGATCGCCGCGCGGTCGCCGTAGATCGGTTCGGTCTTGGGGCGGCTGGTGGCGAAGCGCAGCGTCACCCGGGTCAGCAGTTCGAACAGGGGGCGATCGACCATGCGGAACAGGAGGTTCTGAAAGTCCTCCTCCCACTCGCCTGTATCTGCCTCGCATTCGCACAAATCGACTCGGTCGCCGACGCCGCGAAGCTCGCCATGCAGCGCCAGGTCGCCCTCGCGCGCGGCGGTGGCGCATAGCTCGTTGAACAGCAGCGACGTCATGTCGAGCGCTTCTTCCCAGGAGTGCGGCTGCATCCGCATGTAGGCGGCGAGCGAGCGCTCGAGCGCCGCGGCGTCGGGCCGCCGGCCGTAATAGCCGCCGCCCGGCCCGCGCCGCACTTCCAGGGCGCCCTCGTGCTCAAGGATGCGAGCGGCCTGCTGCACGGTGACGATGCCGACGCCCAGCTGGCGCGCCAGATCGGGCAGCGAGCCGATCAGCTCGTGCTCGTCGTGCGCGAAGATCAGCTCGCGCAGCCGCGATGTGGTTTCCTGGACGACCTGGCGCTTGCCGAGTCCCTGCCCGCTCTTCGCTTCAAGCTGTTCAACCATCGGCAGAAATCCTATTATATGCGTCTAATTAGTGACAGCGCTCATCATACTCCGATCAGAAACCGCTTGCCAGCCTAAAAACAAGCATATTAATAGGCACTCGACTCGCGAGCACGTATCGCTTGCTGCGAGCGGCACATTTTCGGAAACATGCGCGTGGGGCAGCTCCCCGCGCCGCCCACGGAGAGGACATCATGGCCTTCAGGCAACCGGCGCTCGACGCTCTGCCCCGCCACCCGCTGATCATCGGCGAGAGCCGCGAGGAACGCGGTACCGGCGAGACGCTCGCGCACATCTATCCGGGCACCGGCACCGTCACCCGCGAGATCGCGATGGCGAGCGCTGACGACGTCGACCGCGCCGTTGCTGCCGCGCGGGCCGCCTTCCCGGCCTGGCGTGCGCTGCCCGGCGACAAGCGCCGCGACCTGTTCTTCAAGCTCGCCGCGCTGTTCGAAGCGAAGGCGCAGGACTTCGTGCCCTCGCTCGTCGCCGAGAACGGTTCGATCTCGCTGGCGGCGCCCTACATGGCCTACGACGCGGCGCAGAAGTTCCGTTACTTCGGCGGCTGGGCCGACAAGATCCACGGCCGCACGATCCCGATGTGGGGGGCGCCCGCGCACGACTACGTCTCCTACGAGCCGTTCGGCGTGGTCGGCGTGATCGTGCCGTGGAACGGCCCACTGTTCGCCTCGACGATGGTCATGGCCCCGGCCCTCGCCGCGGGCAACTGCGTGGTGCTGAAGTCGCCCGACCTCGCTCCCTACAGCGCGATGAAGCTGGTCGAGCTGATCCAGGAAGCGGGCTTTCCCGCGGGCGTGGTCAACCTCGTCACCGGCGCGGCCGACGTCGGCGAGGCGATGGTCGCGCACCCCGGCATCGACAAGATCCAGTTCATCGGCTCGGGCAACACCGCGAAGAAGGTGCTGGCGAGCGCGGCACAGACGCTCAAGCCCTGCGGGCTCGAGCTCGGCGGCAAGTCGGCAGTGATTGTGTTCGACGATGCCGATCTCAAGAACGCGGCGCAACGCGGGCTGACCGGCGCGGTCAGCGCCAACGGCCAGGGCTGCGTCAACGGCACGCGCCTGCTCGTGCAGCGCGGCATCTACGAGCCCTACCTGCAGGCGCTCACTGCGATGGCCGGCTACATCAACGTCGGCGATCCGATGGACCAGGCGACCACCATGGGCCCCGTCATCTCGGAGCCCGCAATGAACCGCATCCTCGGCATGGTCCGCCGCGGCGTCGAGCAGGGCGGCCGCATCGTCGCCGGCGGCGAGCGCATGGGCGGCGACCACGCGAACGGTTACTTCGTGCCGGTTACCATCCTCGCCGATGTCGACAACGGCTCCGAAATCGCGCGCAACGAGGTGTTCGGTCCGGTCCTCGTCGTCACCCCGTTCGATACCGAGGAAGAGGCGATCGCGCTCGCCAACGGCACCGACTATGGCCTGGGCGCCTATGTCCACACGCAGAACCTGCGCCGCGCGCACCATGTCACCGCCCAGCTCCAGGCAGGCCAGATCCACGTCAACGGCTCGGGCGAGGCGATGCAGCCCAATTGCCCGTTCGGCGGCTGGAAGCAGAGCGGCCACGGCCGGCTCGGCGGGGTCGAGGGGCTGCACGACTTCCTCCAGCCCAAGAACATCTGGATGAGCCTGACACCCGCGGAGAACGCATAGTGGCCTTGCTCGATCCCAAGGAACGGACCGCGCGCGGCCTCGCGCTGCAAGCCGAGGTCATCGGCCAACCGGCGCCCGCCGCCGCCACGCCGGTCGAGGAAAGCATCCGCGACTTCATTTATGCCGAAGTCTGGACGCGCCCGGGCCTCGATCGCCGGGCGCGCTACCTCATCTCGATCACGGGCGCGATCATGTCCGCCGCCAATCCGGCGATGATCGACGGCTATGTCCACGGCGCGCTGAAGAGCGGGGAGCTGACGCTGGCCGAACTGCGCGAGGCAGCGCTGCACCTTTCCGTCTATGGCGGCTGGCCGCGCGGCCAGGAACTCGACACGGCAGCGAGCCGGGCTCAGCAGGCGCTGGGTCTGCCGCCCGCCGAATGCCCGCCGATCCGCGGCGAGGCCTGGGACCCCGAAGAACGCACCGCCAAGGGCATGCAGGAATTCATCAACACGATGACTTTCCCGGGCGGCCCTTCGTCGAACCCGTTCCAGGAGGCGATCAATAATTTCGTCTTTGGCGAGATGTGGCACCGCAGCGGGCTCGACGAGCGGTCGCGTCGCTGGATCACCCTGGTTGCCGTTGCCAACAGCGCTGCGGAGGTTCCGATCAAGTCCCATTTCTATGCGGGCATGAAGAGCGGCAATTGCACACGCGACGAGATGCTTGAATTCTCGATCCAGTACGGCATCCATGCCGGCTGGCCCAGGGCCTCGCTGGTCAACGGCATCATCCTGCAGATGGCACAGAAGGTCGAAGCCGGCCTTCCCTGGAACGGCTAACGTGGCCTTCGCCATCGGCATGACCGGCAAGCGCGTCGAGCGCGTCGGCCGCGCAACGGCGATCGAGACCGAGAACATCCGGATGAGTCTGACACCAGCGGAGGCAGCGCGATGACCGAACATCTCGACCCGAAGGAACGAGCCGATCGTGGTTGCGCCACCCAACGCGAAGTGGTCGGCCATCCGCCGCAAGACCCGCGCACGCCGCTCGAAGCGGCGGCGCGCGACTTCCTGTTCGGCGAGGTCTGGAGCCGGCCGGGGCTCGACCGCCGCGCCCGCTACCTGATCTCGATCGCCGCGGTGACGCTCAACGGCGCGGCCGACGATCTGATCGACCATTTCGTCCGCGGCGCGCTCAGGAGCGGCGAGCTGACACTGGCCGAGCTGCGCGAAGGCGCGCTGCACCTGGGCGGCTACGGCGCCCTCCCGCGCGCGCTGGTGCTCGACAAGGCGATCAGCCGCGCTGAGCAGGCGCTTGGGCTGCAGCCTGCCGAATTCCAGCCGATCCAGGCGCCCAGGGATCACGCCGATCGCATCGCGGCCGGCGACCAGTCATTCCTCGACGTCATGACCTTTGCCAACGGTCCGCCGACCACGCCGTTCCTGCACGCCATCACCGAGCATGTCTTCGCCGAGATCTGGACGCGGCCCGCGCTCGACCAGCGGTCGCGGCGGTGGTTGACGCTGGTGGGAGTCTCCGAATCGGGCCGCGAGGTGCCGATCAAGACCCACTTCTATTCGGCCATGAGCAGCGGCAACTGCACGGCCGATGAGATGCACGAGTTCGTGCTGCACTACGCGGCGCACGCCGGATGGCACAAGGCGTCGTCGGTCCACGGCGTGCTGCTCGAAATGATCGGCAAGATCGAGGCCGGCCAACCCTGGTACGAGTGAGAGGAAACATGGCAGCAGCAATCGACATGACGGGCAAGGCCGCGCTGGTAACCGGCGCCGCGTCAGGCCTCGGCCGCGCCACGGCGCGCAAGCTCGCCGAGGCGGGCGCGGACCTTTGCATCGTCGACATCAACGCCAGCGCGCTCGAGGAGACCGCCGGCCTGCTCGGCAACGCGGCGGTGCTGAGCCACGTTGCCGACCTCGCCGATCCCGACGCCTGCACCGGCGCGGTGGCGGCAGCGGTGGCGCGCTTCGGCCGGCTTGACGCGCTGTGCAACATCGCCGGCGTGTTCAAGTTCTCGCACTTCCACGAGATGCCGCGCGCCGACTACGAGCGCACGCTGGCGATCAACCTGTCGGCCCCGTTCTTTCTCTCGCAGGCGGCGATCCCGCACCTGCTCGAGGTCAACGGCGCGATCGTCAACTGCGCCTCGTCGGCGGCGTTGATCGGCGAGGCCTATGCCTCGGCCTATTGCGCCGCCAAGGCCGGGCTGATGAACCTGACCAAAGCGCTGGCGATGGAATACGCGCGCAAGCCGATCCGCATCAACGCGATCGCGCCGGGCGGAATGATGACCAACATCGCCAATGGCATGGAGATGCCCGAGGGCCTCGAGTACGACCTGATCCAGCGCTTCTCGGGCCTGCGCGGCCTGGTCGAGGTGGACGACGTCGCCGACCTCGTCACCCTGCTCGCCTCACCGGCGGGACGATCCTATCACGGCGCCTGCATCTCGATCGATGCGGGCATCACGGCGGGCTGAGAAACATGACGCAAGGTGTGGGATTCATTGGCGTCGGCAGCCAGGGCGGACCGATGGCGCATCGCATCGTCGACGCCGGTATGCCGCTCGTCGTCTGGGCGCGGCGGCCCGAGGTGCTCGAGCCCTACACGGCCAAGGGCGCGGTGGCGGCAGCAAGCGTCGCCGAGCTCGGCGCGCAGTGCGGCCATATCAGCATCTGCGTGGTCAATGACGCCGATGTCTTCTCGATCACCGACCAGCTGATCCCGGTAATGGCGCGGGGCGGGCGCATCGCGATCCATTCGACCGTGCTGCCCGAGACCGTGGCGAAACTCGAAGCGCAATGCGACGCCAAGGGCCTCGCGCTGATCGACGCGCCGGTCAGCGGCGGCTCGCCAGCGGCCGAAGCTGGCGTGCTGACGGTGATGTGCGGCGGCCGGCAGGAAGCGTTCGACGCGGCGCTGCCGGTGTTCCAGACCTTCGGCAGGCTGATCGTGCTGCTCGGCCCCGCCGGCGCCGGCCAGCGCGCCAAGATCATCAACAACGCCATGCTCTCGGCCAACATGGGCGTCGCGATGGCGGCGCTCGACGCGGCCGCAGCGCTCGATATCGAACGCGCCGCGTTCGTCGAGCTGATCAACGCGAGCAGCGGGCGCAGCTTCGGCTTCGAGGTGTTCTCGCGCCTGCCCACCCCCGCCGCCTTCACCACCGGCGCGCCGATGCTGTTCAAGGACATGAACCTGCTCAAGTCGGTGCTGTCCGGCGCCGTCGCCACGGGCGAACTCGACGCTATCTCGGCGCGCTTCCTCGCCGCCGCCAATCCTGGAGTTTCATAAGATGACCTTCACGCTCGACCAATTCCGCCTCGATGGCAAAGTCGCCGTGGTCACGGGCGCCGGCGGCCGCGGCAATTCGATCGGCCGCGCCTATGCGTTCGGCTTCGCCAACGCGGGCGCCTCGGTGGTAGTGGCCGATCTCAACAAGGACGGCGCGCAGGCCGTGGCAGACGAGATCGTCGCCGCGGGCGGCAAGGCCATCGCCGTCGGCGTCGACGTCTCGAACGAAGCGCAGACGCTGGCCATGGCGGCCGCGGCCAAGCAGGCGTTCGGCGGGATCGACATCCTGATTAACAACGCCGCGCTGATGGTCGACGTCAGCTACGACAGCATCGACACGGTCCCGATGGATTCGTGGAACAAGGCCTTCGCGGTCAACCTCAACGGCGCGCTGCTCTGCGCGCGCGCGGTCGCGCCGTCGATGCGCGAGCGCGGCGGCGGGCGCATCGTCAACCAGACTTCGGGCGGCGCCTATCCGGCCACCAGCCTCTACGGCATCACCAAGCTGGCGCTGGTCGGGCTCACCACCTCGCTGGCCAAGCAGTGGGGCAAGGACAATATCACCTGCAACGCGATCGCCCCGGGCAACGTCAAGTCCGACGCGGGCAAGATGCTGGTGCCCGACGATTCGCCGTTCATCCAGTTCCTGGAGATGACCTGCGCCACCCGCCCACGCGGCGAACCCGACGAGCTCGTCGGCGCGGCGATCCTGCTGTGCTCCGAGGCCGGCGCCTGGATCACCGGCCAGGTGATCCACATCGATGGCGGCTGGATCATGCGGCCTTAAGCGAAATCGTCCCCGGGACGGGGAGGGGGACCATGCGCAGCATGGTGGAGGAGGCCCGCCGGCAAGCGCTGAGCCAACCGCGG
>JADMIO011305976.1_pt1 | contig 113953 bp, 99 predicted proteins | sample 8958161 | NCBI WGS metagenome assembly JADMIO01 (sample SAMN16585339, study PRJNA669376) | soil metagenome | isolation source: Crop rotation soil | place: USA: Cullars Rotation, Alabama | collected 2011
CGCGACAACTTGTCCACGTGGAATTCTAAGCTTAGGATCCCAATGTGCTGGAAAGTTAAGGAAAGGATTGTACTAACCGAGCAGATCGAGGGTCAGCGGATCCGGTTTTCCGTCAAAGAATTTACTTAAAGCGTCTATGAAGACCTGATTATCAGGTGTGGCGCGCGCGAAGAGAGTCATGGAAGAACGAAACTTCAAATTGTCCGGATAGCCAAGAATTTCTTCGATGGATTTGTCCTGAATGAGATTTACCAACCGCGTGCATTCCCGAAGGCGGGGACCCAGAAGAGGGTGGTTCACGTAAGCGGTGGCTTCCTCCTGTGAAGCCAGGGCGAATTGTGTGGCCATCGGGCTATGACCGAGTCCGCGCATTTGCGGGAAAATAAACCACATCCAATGACTGGTTTTGCGGCCGCCACGCAATTCCAGAAGAACCTTGTCGAACACCGGCGCCTGGGCGTCAATGAATCGTTGGAATGGACATGGATCCACGGACCAGACTACAAGGGTAATAAGGCCAACCGTTCAATATACACCTTCGACAATGGTTTTTTCCATGGCGCCAAAAGGTCGGACTTCCGCCACGCCATCCCATGCGTAAGGGCTCCGCGGAGCACGACGGATGGCTTCATCACGTTCAAGAAACCGCGGCATAAAGAATTCTTTGGTCAATGTGGTTAGCTCGACGCGCCCCCAATCGCCGTACTTGACTGTTTCTTCGGTTTTTGTGGGGTTAACAACCCGCAAAACGGCGCGGGGTTGCGGAGCGTAGTAAGTAATTGAGTAATTATCCTGAGAGCTCAGAGGCACGCTGGCCGCCAAACCCATCAATGTGTTGCCGTAGGTGGGGTAAAAGCCGATTTTGTTTTCCAAAACTTCCTCGACAAGAAACCGAACGTGTTGGGGAGTCATTGTCGTGCCGCCGCAAAAAACCCCGCGAATCCCTCCCTCGTACAAATTCACCTTTTCACCCATGGCTTCCAAAAGTTTGGGTGTGGTAAAGAGCGCTGTTATTTTGCGATGCTTCAAAATAGTTACCGCTTGATCGATGACGTGCTCCATGTAAGCGCGCGCTTCCTCAGCTTTCTTTTGGGAGATCACTTTTTTCACCCAGCGTGGATCAAGGTCAATGAAGTAGCAAACGCTTCCGCGAAAGTTGGCCAAATGTTCGATGGCCAGGCGCAAACGACGAGGGCCGGTGGGGCCAACCATCAACCACGCGCCGCCACGGGGAAAATGCTGGTCCGAAACCTTCGACGAGAATTCTTCATAGTCGGTTTTGTAATCGTCCCAACCGATGCGCTGTTTGGGCATACCGGTCGTGCCGCCCGTTTCGAAAATGTTGAACGGACGATTCTTGTATTTGCCCGGTACCCAGACCTCCGGCTGCAGATCGCGGAGCCACTCATCCTGAAAATGAGAGAATTTTGCGATCAGGTCGGCGAACGATTTCACTTCTTTGACCGGGTCCCAGCCAGCCTTTTTGACCCAATCGAGCCAGAATGAACATCCGGTTTCGGGTGAAAAATGCCAGCGAACGATCTCGCGGGTATGATTATCGAGGTCCGTTTGGGCCTTTTGTATGAGGTCGGTTCCAGGCGTTGGGTTAGTCATTGGTTTAAAGAAAGATTAAATTCGTTCTATGGAAGGCGCAGACCCAGACTCAGCCGAACCAAAGCGGAATTGGCCTATCGCCTCCGTTTCGCCTTCGGCGTCTGTGCTCTCTTTGTTTCATCTGAGAGATTCGGTTCGGGCCTGTAAGCGGGCTGATTCACTTGTGGCTGGGTTGCTTGTGACGGGAAAGTATTTTTCCAGCGTGGCGGCGCCGGGTGGCGCAGTGATGAGCGAGCCGAAAAGCATACAAATTGCCGAACCGAGAACCATGGGGACGACGGTCATAAAACCGTTCCAGAAACTGACATCACCGCGTGGATTGAGGAAAAGAACTTTAATTACATCTTTACCCTGCCCAAGCTGCCAAATGACATCGCCAGCCTTGTGGGTGTTTTGGAGGACGAGAAAGAAAATCAAACATCCAGCCGTAAAAAGGGTTGCGGCCAGAGCACCCCACTTGGTGCTTCGCCTCCAGAAAAGAGCGGCCACCATGACGGGCGCCATAGCGGCAAATCCTGAAAAGGCGTAACGCACGGCGATTTCGAAAATGCCTTGCCTATCCTTGAGTTGGAGCGCGATGAGATACGCCGCCACCGTGACCAGGATGATGAATGCGCGCGCAAAGTGAACAGCGCCTTTCTCGCCGTATTTTTCCCGGCCGCCGTAATGCTGATAAATGTCTTTGGTGAACATGGTGCTTAGGGCCAGCACCTGATGCGCGTCGGACCCCATGACTGCGGAGATGATTCCCGCTCCCAAAATTCCAGCCAGCCAAATCGGAGCATACTTCTCCAGCATCAGCAGCAGGATGCCGTCTGGATCAGCCACCTTCCCCAGGGTGGCAGCGCCGAGAACGCCAAGGAAAACCGCCGGCAACCAGATGAGAAGGATGGCTACAGGATAAAGGACGACGGTGCGCTTGAAGGCGGTGACTTTCTGCGCGGAGAAACACATGATTGCCATGTGCGGAAACATGATGCTGGAAAGCGGAATGAGGGTATAGCTCCAGAAAAAACGTTCCGGAATTCGCTCGCGAGTAACAAGGAAGCTGGTTTTGGGATTTGTAGCGAGTTTGGACATGTATTCGCCAAATCCTCCGGGGAGGGCATGACTGATAGTCAAAACCGCAACGGCGCCAAAGCAAAGGAAGAGAATGGTTTGAATAATGTTCACCCAAACTGTGCCGCGCATCCCTCCAAGAAATACTCCGAGAGTCACAACGACTGCGACAATTGCTGCGCCCAGCCAGTAAGGAATCAACGGAGTGGAGCTTCCTTGAGCGTGAGAAATCTGGGCGAGAACAGTGCCTCCACCCATGATGCTGATGATCATGTAGGGGACAAGCATTGCCGCGCTCAAAACGAAGATAACGGTTCCGATAGTGTCGCACTCCCATCGGTCACGGAAAAAGGCGACCTGAGTTTGGTGACCGAATCGTTTGCCCAGGGCCCACAATCGAGTGCCGATAAGAAAGATGGTCAGGGGAATGACCAGCCCGGAAGAGGAAGCCATCAGACCGTAAATGCCAATACCCTGGCGATACGCCTGGCCGGAACTGCCCAGAATGGCGAAGGCAGTCATGTTTGTGGCAAAAATTGAAAGAAAGAAAACCATTTCTCCCACCGAGCGATTGGCAAGAAAGAAGTCTTCGGTATTCGTTTTGCCCCGTCGAAAGGCGATGCTTCCAACCAGGGCTATCACCACGAGGTAAACGGCAATGACGATGACAGGAATCATGAGATTAATCCCAAGTGCCGTAAGAAGGAGAGGTCAAATCCATGAACCTGGTTTCAAAGAAAGCCTTTTGCATCAATGAGACTCAGGTTTTTGGGGGGAATCATTATTCTCCGGCTTCACATTTTCAAGATGCGCGGGCCAGGCGAACTTTACCAGCACGGCCATCGTAATAGAGGCAAGAATCGAGTAAGCGGCATGATAAGCCAGCCCCATCGGTAAAAATCCAAACACAAGTGTCGAGTTCTTCCAGTTCCAGAAGTCCTGGTGAACGAGATAAACCGCGATGACCAACAGAGTAAGAAGGCATTTTCCGCCGGGTTTCATAAAAACAAGGCGAGTTAATCAGGCCGTGGCACTTTACTGGCTGAACTCGAAAAACCGAACAAATGTGTGTTCGACTGAATGTAAACGACGCCATTGGCCACGATTGCCGTGCCATAAACAGGCGAGCCGAGGTTAGTCTCGCTGAGCACTTTCTTTTCTTTACTGGCGGCTAACACAATGAAATCGCCATCCTCATCACCGACATAAACCTTTCCATCGGCCACCATTGTCGAGCCCCATATATGAGCTTTAGTATCGTGTGTCCAATAAAGTTTCCCAGTGTCGGCGTCGAGGCAATGCACAAAACCAGAAAAATCGCTGACGAAAAGCAACCCGCTATCCGGATCAATCGAGACCGTCGAAATGCTGCGATGAATTTTGTCGTAGCTCCACACTTTCCCGTTTTTAGTGATGTCACCGGTTTTTGTGGGATCGATGCAGGTTAATATTCCAACGCCTTCTCCGTGTTCCGGATCCTGGCCGACGGCGACATAAACCCGGTTCTTATATTCCACCGGTGTGGCATTGACTTCGCTGGGGCCTTCGGCGGCCGGATATTTGAATTTTTTCCGCTCGGGAGGATTGCAATCATACTTCCAAACCGTCTTCAAATAATTCACGTCACCATCCTTCACCGGTTTGGGATTGAACGAGTAACAAAAGCCGTCGCCGCCACCGAAGAGGATTTGTTTTTGGCCGTTTACCTCGGCCAGGGAAGGGGAGCTCCATTGGCCATGAAAAATATGAGGTCCGATTTTAGCGTCATCCTCTCCAATCAACTCACCGGTTTTTTTATTCAGAGCGATCAGACTGGGAGAATTGGGCGAAGGGACGTTCGAATGAGTCCAGTCCTGGCCGTTCGAGGTGCAAATGTAAACGATATCATCGACTACCAACACCGAGCAGTTGGACGCATTATGAGGGAAGACACCAAGGTCGTCCATCATGTCGTAGCGCCAGATAATGTCGGCGTCTTTCGGACCCGGTTCGATTGGAGGGGCCGCGTGCTCGGTGGGCTTGCCACGATCGAGTAAAACATCCTTCACAACGTACTTGGCTTCGTCTTTGAAGGGGCCATCGTTTCCATTTGCCATTCCGTTGATATCCAAACAGAGAACTTCACAACGACTGGTAACCAGATACACACGATTCCCCTCGACCGTTGGTGAAGAAAGCACTCCCAGATTTTCCCAATCGTTTACTTTGCCTGCGGCGAGTTTGGGCACGACCAGTTGCCAAAGAAATGCTCCGGTTTTCTCATCAAAACACATCAAAATACTGCGGTCGCCCTGGTGTTTTGGATCTCTTGGATTTTCGTTATTCGTGCCGACGAAAATTTTACCTCCGGCAACAGTTACGTTGCCATAGCTCTGGGAGCCTAATTTAGCTACGAACTTAAGGTTCTTTACCGCTTTAACATCGACCTCTTCGGTGCCAGGCTTGAACTCCACTTTTCCGAAAGTGTCTGGCAAGCCTTTTTCCGGCGAGTACATGTTACGCATATTCCGCCCGCCCCATTGCGGCCAGTCGGCGGCAAAAGCGAGGTTGCCTGCCAGGGCAAGGGCAACAAAAGAGGAAATTGTTCTCATCATGGTAAATTCAATTGGCCGTTACGTTAATATTATCAACAAAGACGCGCATATCCTGTGGGGAGAAGCCAAATAGCCCCGGGGAGCCATTTTTGTGGGCGATTTTATGCGGCACTTCAAGCGTCCAGGCGGCGGGTTCCTGATCGCCCTTTTTCCAGGCTTTGGCTCGAACTATTCCCGTTCCATCGGCGGCAATGTCCACCCGTGCTTTGAGGCGGTACCAAACATTTGGTTGCCACTTAAAATCCTGGTCCACACGCAAACGTTCAAGGTTCGAATTAATCTCCAATTTCTGTTCGTTGCCCTTGAGAACAATAGCATATCGCTGATTAATAATTCCAACTTCAGACATCTTGCGGCGGTTGCCTTCGCTCATGACATCAGCATCGATCGTGTAATTCTTTGCATCGGGAGCGCCGAGAAAGACGGTCGCGCGCTGGAAGAATCTGTTTTCGATGGTTTTGGCCATCACTTTGCTTCCGTCTTTTTCGCGCACGTCAAACTTGAATCGAGCGCCGATCCAGGGCAGGGGCGGATAAGCAAAAGCGACGCCCTCGGCGGCATTGGTCTCCGCGAGTGTCATCCATTCGAAATCCTGATGCAGCGGCAAATAGGGGAGCACTCGCCCGCGAATATAACCTTTCAGCGACCCAAGTGTCGCCTCAAATGCGCCTGCCGAAGGTGTCGTTTCGTTTCCAGCCACCAGGTGGCCTTGAGCATTAAAGGAAGCTTTCATGGTGGACTTTACCCGCGCCGTGGCCGGGATGTAGCTGGTCCATTTCAGTGATTTAGTGTCGGGCAGTTGCTCGACTGTGAAGCCATTTGCATCGATTGAGCGCGCGTGAAACGCGGCGCTTTGCCCCGGGCGCAATGTCACCTCCGCGGGGATAATCTGCAGTGAATGAGCAGGACCTGGTGCCGGCCATTTCTCCGGCGCAGGCTCCGGAGGCAGCCCTGCGGAATTATTTCCCTTCTTACCGAAGCAGTAAAGGTGGCGCGTGGTCTGCATATATACTTTGCCGTTATAGGCAGTGGGCGACCCAAAGCAACGGCCATCGAGGGCAGTATGGCTTAGAATTTCCGGTTTGGCGCCCGGCTTGATGACGTAAAATGCGCCGGTGGTCCCCGATTCGCCTGTGTCAGTTTTAGTTCCCGGGTCATCGAGCATGGGCACGTAAAGTTTTCCATCGGCAAACAATGGGCAGGAATTGCGTTCTTCAACCCCGAGCCGCAGACGCCAGGAAATCTTCCCGCTGGTGACGTCCACCGCGCACAAGTCCCCCTGCTCATTCACGAGGTAAACCGTGTCGCCTGCCAGAATCGGTGAACTGGACGACGTCGAAAGGTTGAGGGCCCACAATTCAACGGCGGAACGTTCGATAACGACCGGCCCGGCAGCCAAATTGGTCGGACTTACATTCAGAATCTTGAGCGCGACCATTTGTCCAGGCTCATAGGGCGTGCCATACACTGCGATGATCTTATCATTGTTATGAACCACGACGGTGGCGTTTATGCCTGCCTTGAACAAATGCACCCGCCAAAGCGGATCACCAGTCCGGGCATTGGCACAGACGACGCTGCCATCTCCCGTTGCAGAATAAAAAACTCTTTTGCCGCCAAGAAATCCCAAATAGGGGTGCGAATAAGAATTATCCTTGGGTCGATCACCCGGGCTCGAGCTCCAGACCAGTTCCCCGGTCTTTTTCTCGAACGCATAAAAACGGTCCGCTGCAGGGCCTTGCGCGCCCCAGTTGGCAGTAATGCCGCGCGTGATAACCAAATCCCGATCGATGACCGGCGAGGCTGTCCGACCGTTTGGAAAAGTCAGACGCCCGATTTCCTCCATCAAGGAGTGATGCCACAGTTCTTTGCCGTCGGAATTAAACGCCGCCAGGATCCCCTGCGTGCCCTGCATGAAGACATCGCCGGTTTCGCCATCCACTGTCGGACTCGAGATTGCATAGCGCTGATAAATAGTATCGCTGAGGAAATCACTATAGAGATGTTGCCAAAGCTGTTTGCCGGTTTCCCCATCATAACAGGAAACACCCTCCTGCATGTCGGGCCCATTGCCCAAATAGCCCATGATATAGAGCTTCCCGTTGGCAATGACCGGAGTGGACTGTCCCGGAAAATCGGCCGTCCAAAGCGCTTCCTTGATCATCACGCGATCGGGGAGGTTTTTTTCTTGGGACGAGCCATTCTGCTGGGGTCCGCGCCAGTCCAGCCAGCCATGGACCGGAGCTGCATTGGCGACTGACGATGCTATGAATCCAGCGGCGGTCCATCCAGTCAGTGTGCGAGCAATCGCGTTCATTAGTTGGTCCTCATCATTCCATCTTCGTTGTTTCCGGATTTCGATAAGCATGGCCCTTCAAGGTCAATGCCGCAAGTTGTGCCTGGGCGTAAAGGAATATTCAACAAGCCGTTTCCAATTGCAACAAGATATTACTTACACGTATAATCATAAAAGGCAACTGCTAACGATGGCAGCGAAACGTCTCATCAATAGTTCTCGACCGGCGATCGATTCGCCGGAACGCCGCCGGCTGCCCCTATTGCTCCGCCGCGCGTGGTACGGACTGAATCAGGCGTTTCGCCGGCGCATTGCGCATCTCGCAATTACCCCCGATCAATTCACCGTCATGCGAACCTTGCTCGAACAAGAGGGGATTACGCAGCGAGAGCTGGCTGCGGCCATGAGCAGTGACGCCAATACCGTCACTTCTTTAATTGAACGAATGGAGCTGGCCGGCCTGGCTCAGCGGCGACCTCATGAAAAAGACGGGCGCGCGCACCGCCTGCGTCTGACCAAAGATGGCCGTCGGAGATACGCGAAAGCGCGTGCGGTGGCTCTTTCGATGCAAATGGAAATCTTGAGCGCGTTGCCAGGCAAAACGCAGCAAACGTTTCTCCGACAGCTTGACATCGTGGCGGAAGCCTGCCGATTGAGCGCGCAAAGGTCCCCGCCGCGGAGATCCGTCAAGGGAAACAGTTCTTCAGGGAAAAACGCAGACAGGACTAAAATCTCACGGTGAGATTCACGCCGCCGCCGGCGTCCAGTTTTCGGTAGTTTTGTCCCGCGCTGACTCCATCGGAATCCCTGTGATCATAACCTGCAAAGGCGCGCAGACTGATTTGCGGAGTGAAAAAGCAATAGAGCGCGACACCAAATGAGTGGAGATAATCCTGCCGATCCACATCCGCAGTGAAGTGAGTGTACTTGAACCGGTAGTAGGGTTGGATAATGGCATGGCGGCAAAGCGTTTGGGTGAGAAGCACAAAACAGCCGTGATCGGTGCGGTCATTGAAGTCCGTATCAAAAACATCCTCGCCATTGGAAAACCGGTAATCACCTTCGTAACCCACTGAAAGCACCGTTTGCTCACAAAGCGGAAAAAGCCGCTGTGCCGTCCAGCGCGGTACGTACTCTTTGTAAAACTCGTCATAATCGGCAGTGGACATCAGTCGAGTGAAATCAAATCCAGCTCCCAATATCCAGTTTCCGTAGGACCATTGCGCATCGGTGAAAAGGGTTTGGGCGTTGAAGTCGAACTGATTCAAACGAACTGTCGAATTATTGAGCTTGGCTCCATCGAGGCCGAAATCGAACCATTGATGGCGATAGCCGATGCGGGGTGAGAATTGGCCCGAGGCCAGCGGGTAAGCTGAAGGCGCCAGGGCAAATTGCGCGGTGCTCGCCAGCACGCCTGCCTCCTGCTTGTTGTGCTCGGTAAGAAACATGTTGTCCGTATAAAAATATTGAACGTCGGCGAGCACCTCGAACCAGGTCTTTCGTGCTTTGGGGCGAAGAACGGATTGGGGCCCAACATCGCTCGATTCGCCGGGGAACAGTTCCGGCGCGGGCGTCTCCTCAGCAGCGTTCATTCGTGCTGACTGTTCGGCCATGCGCCGTTGGTTTGCCGAGTCGATTTGGTCCACTGCTCCGGGAACCTGGGCGGCTGCCTTGTGAACAGCCAAAACCAGAAAACCCGCAAAGATGGTTCGTAGATTCAGTTGCATAGCGGTTGAGTAAGAGTGGTATATTTTCGAATGCTCTCTGTGCCGTGCATCTCAAAGGCCAGGCTTGGTCTGCCGCAAAAACGGTAACAGAAGGGTGATATAGGTATTGTTGTCCACCGCGTTGATGCCGTTGCCTACCTTGGGCCGTCTGGCGAAATCATCCGCCGAAACCCCCGTGTCTGTTACTTTCCCGTTCGCAATTTGATTCCTTTGACGATTGATAGCGTCCTGAATGAGGCGGGCTGAAGGCAGTTCGTGTGAAAAACCACTGACTAAAAACGAACTAGCCACAAGCCTCCCAAGATTCACATCCAGCACCCCGCTAAATCCTTTGTCTCCGGGAAGCACATAGACCATTTGTCCCGCTCCCAAAGTAGCAGTCCGTCCAGTGGGAAGCACAACCCGTCCGCGACCCTCGAGTAAAATCACTTTGAAACCACCATCCTCGGTCGCGGCCACAATAAGAGTCGTGCCCAAAACGGCGGCCGAGGCGCCGCTGGACTTAATCACGCCGCCGCCGGCGCCTGTTGGCGAATGAAAGAGAAGACTGCCTTTCTGCAGGTTCAGGACCCGTTGGCTCGTATCAAAAGAAAAAACGGTGTTTGCGCCAATCCGGGTGATCGATTTGTCCGGAGCCGTCAATTCGGCGCGGGAATCCGCGCCGGTGCGGACCCGGTCCGGCGCTTTGACAAGCTGGTTCAGCGCGGCGGTCGAAGCGGCGGCGCCGGCAGCCGTCAAGACATTCACATCTTTGATGATTTCGGTGAACGTGCTTTCGCTGAATGACGCGCCAGTTGCCGTTTTCAGCATCACCGTTACACACACGCAGAGAAGAATAATTTTTTTCATACGGGTGACAGGTCGAGACTGGCCTTGTTTAAGGCAACCGCATTGGCTTGTCAAACGCGCGCTTTTGGCGTGAAGCGTCATCCTGCGGCTGGATGAGTTAGCCGTACAATCTTTAGTCCTTGTCCTTCTTTCCGATCAAAAGCGGAAGTTTCACTGTGCGGTGCAAAAAGCCTAACAGCGATTTCTTCTTTTTGGAGTCGGCAACGAGGGGCTCGCACTTATGACTGCACAATGGACATAATTTGAGAACTTTTCCTCCACGCCGGCGCAGTCGAGTCACGCAGGCATCGCACATCACTTCGCGGCAATGGATGCATTGGTGTGTGACCTTGGCGCGCGGGTGTCGGGGACATAACAAGGAACCGTCAGTAAGAACGACCGGAGGAGCGGACGGTTTCGGAGGATCAAATTTGGGTATGGCAATCGTTACATCCGTGGATTCCACAAAAAGCTCGACGTCACCCAAACACAAGGTTTGGCCGTCATAAAGCCGTTCTTCTTTGATCTGGTTCCCTCCAAGGAACGTGCCATTTGTTGAATCACAATCGCGCACGACGACGTGCCCTCCGGTAAGCTCGATCTCACAATGAGTCGCGGATATGGATGGGTGCTCGATTTGAAAATCGTTATCAGAAGTACGACCAAATCGATTCACACCAAGACGCAGCTCGAGCACGCGATGATCGAAGCCATCAGATCTCACGACCAACCTCGCCATAAGTAAACCAACTTTTACTCATGGTTGAAGAACATGTCCATAATAATCTTGTTTGATTTGCTTACGCCGCTTGGTGAATCATCGCGCTCTGGACTTATCCGGCTTTCGGAAAGAACATTCGAACCGCGCGCTCATAGTCCTCAAAAAAATCGAGGTCAAAACCGAGTCCTGGATCATTTGAATCGAAAAAGACAACAGATGGCGCCGAGTCGTTTAGAAATGATTTGAGATCAGTGTGCGTTGAGGCAGCGAGGTATCTGAAGGAGGCTTTTGGCAGGAAAACCGGATGTCGCCGATGGCCATCTTGCTTGGGTAGGCAAATCTCGCCGGGATGAGCAATGCTCAAATCGATCAGTGTTTGCAGCGTGTACTGAGAAAGATGAGGTTGGTCGCCCAGAACAATTGCCCAATGCGTCAAAGCCGTTCTCCAGCCAGGCCATTGCGCGGCGCATTGAATGGAACTGAACATGCCACGCTCAGGCGCAGGGTTGAGGATACGATTATCAACGGAGAATTGCAGGCGATCCAATTCGGTGTGAATGAGCGAGTCACTGGACGCGCACACGACTGTGACTTGTTCAGCGCGAAGCGCGCCCCACTGGTTGATTAAATGCCCAATAATGGAAGTGTCACCCCAGGGCAGCAACAATTTGGGACGACCCATGCGCTGAGAGCGCCCGGCACCAAGGAGAATCACACCAAGAGAAAATGAAGGTGCAACGAGCATCTCAAGCAGATTCGCTCAGTTTAAGGGTGTTTCCAGCTTCAACTTTTCGGAAAATTTGACAAAAAACTCATCCATTACCTGCTTTGTCATTTCCTCGATGAGCCGGGGACCAAGGGAAGCAATGATGCCTCCGACCCTGGCTTCCAATTTGCACAAGACCTCAGTATGGGCTCCCTTCTCCGAAAGAAGAATATCCGCGTCGCCCTTCACAGAACCAAATTTGTTCTCCCCTTCCATAATCAACCCAACAAATTCGGGCGGCTTCTTATCCCTGAGCCGCACCTTGCCTATGCATCTCCCTTTCATTCCGGCGATTCCGATGTTCATATGCGCCTCGTAATTGTCCTCGCTTATTTTTTCGATCTTTTCGCAACCAGTGATGCACGATTGCAACCCTGAAAGATCGGTGAGCGAAGCGAAAACCTTATCCCGCTGAGCTGGGACCAAGTAAGTTGAGTGTAACTTCATGCGCCATTTTTCAGGTCATGGCTACCTGATATTTACCTGAGAACGTTTCAGTCATGACTCATGGAACTTGCAAGAACTCTGGAGTTTTGTCCCGGTTGAAAAGGGGGATTTATTTTGGGCCTATTGGCCCTTTTGTTTCGGTTTACAGTGGCGCGGAGCCTGCTATATTCATGCGTCCCGTTAAGGGGTCGTTGGTGAATGTATGTCGATTTTTAAAGTCATTTTTATCTTTTTGGAAGTGCTGTTGCTCTTCAACCTGCTGATTTTTGTTCATGAGCTTGGACATTTTCTGGCGGCGCGATGGCGCGGGCTGAAGATTGATCGATTTGCCATCTGGTTTGGAAAACCGATCTGGAAAACTCGCATCAACGGGGTTGAGTATGCTTTGGGAACCATTCCTGCCGGAGGGTATGTTTCACTGCCACAAATGGCAACGATGGAGGCTATCGAAGGCAAAGGAGAAAGCTCCGGGCAGCCGCTTCCGCAAATTTCGGTGTTGGATAAGGTTATCGTGGCTTTCGCCGGCCCGTTATTCAGTTTTCTGCTCGCGCTTGCCTTTGCCGCTGTGGTGATGGTTGTCGGGCGGCCCGTAAGTGAGGCCGAAACGACGACAACGATTGGTTTTGTCGATAAAGACGGCCCGGCGGAGAAAGCAGGTTTACGTGCCGGAGATCGGATTTTGGAGGTGGATGGCCGGCCTGTCACCAAGTTTGGAGGAATGGGCAGCAGTGTCACCTGGCGAATAGTGCGGAGCGAAGGCCAAACAGTGCCCATCAAAGTCGAGCGCGACGGCAAGGTGTTGCTTTTCAACCCTGAGCCGGCAAAGGAAGAAACCAAGTTTTGGCAGCGCAAAGGATTGCGTCAAATAAAGATCGGTCCGGCTGTTTCATCCATTGTCGCGGAGGTTGTGCCGAATAGTCCCGCGGCACTGGCTGGGCTCAAATCGGGCGATCAGATCCTGGATATTAACGGAAAAAAACTCAATCACTTTGCGGAACTCGGAGAATATATAGAGGACCATTCGAATGAACGTCTGACCCTCAACATTCAACGGAAGGGGAGATGCTTCGAAGTCGGTTTGACCCCGGAGAAACCGATCAGTCCACCGAATGACAAACCGCGAGTCGGCATTGTTTGGGACGCCAACGGAAAGACGACTCTGGCGCATCCAGGGGCGATCGAGCAGGTCGATTCCAGTGTGGCAGCCATGATAGAAACTTTTGGGGCTTTGTTCGCCCGGCATTCCGACATCAAGCCGCAGCATTTAGGGGGGGCAGTAAAGATCATGGATGTCTATTACCGATTGTTCAGCAGTGAACAGGGATGGCGTCTGGCTATCTGGTTTAGCGTTCTGATGAATGTTAACCTGGCCCTGCTGAACATGCTCCCGATACCCGTGCTCGACGGGGGGCATATTCTTCTGGCGATTCTTGAAGGCATTCGACGACGGCCAATCAGCACCCGAATCCTCAGCTCGATTCAAACTGGTTGCGCGGTGTTGCTCATTGGATTTATGGTCTATATCGCTTTTTATGACGTGCAGGACCTGCCCTGGAAACGTTCCAAAGAAAAGCCGGTGGAACTGAAGTTTGCTCCGAAAGCGCCTGCACGCTGAGGCCATGCGCTACTGCCAATCTCCGTTTTTGTATCAACGCCGCGCCAGCCGCGAAGTGACCGTAGGTGACCCGGCGAAGGGAGGCGTTGTTATCGGCGGCTCCCATCCCGTGGTCGTCCAATCGATGCTTACCTGTGACACCATGGACACAGCTGAATGCGTTAAGCAGACGCTGGAGCTGGTCGCAGTCGGATGTCAAATCGTTCGCATCACCGCTCCCACGGTCAAGGCCGCGGCTAATTTGCAGAACATTGTGGCCGAGTTGCGGGCCAGGGAGTGCTTCACGCCAATCGTCGCTGACATTCATTTCAAACCTGATGCTGCAATGGAAGCCGCCAGGTGGGTTGAAATGGTCCGCATCAACCCCGGCAATTACGCGGATTCAAAAAAGTTTGCGGTTAAAGAGTACACCGATGAGCAATACCGGGCCGAGTTGCAGCGCATAGACGAGAAATTCACTCCGCTCGTCAAGCTATGCAAAGAGCTGGGCCGGGCAATGCGGATTGGCACCAATCATGGGTCGCTCAGTGATCGGATTATGAATCGATTCGGCGACACACCTTTGGGAATGGTGGAGAGCGCTTTGGAATTTGCCCGAATCGCGCGCAAGAACGATTTTCACAATTTCAAATTCTCAATGAAAGCCAGCAACCCCAAGGTGATGATTGAGTGCTACCGGTTGCTGGTTACTCGATTGGAACAGGAGGGGCCTGATTGGAATTATCCGATTCATTTGGGTGTGACCGAGGCGGGGGAGGGTGAGGACGGAAGAATAAAGAGCGCTATAGGGATCGGCTCCTTATTGTGCGATGGATTGGGTGATACGATTCGCGTTTCATTGACCGAAGACTCGCCACGTGAAATCGAGGTCTGTCGCGATTTGCTGGCACAAATTCCACATTTGACGCTCACAGGTTCGGCTCCGGCGGCGAAAGCGGATCCGACCTTGAAGACCGCATCCTTCTCTTTCGATCCGTTCACCTTCAGCCGCCGGCAAACGCCGGAAATCAAACTCGGAGAAAGCGCAAAATGTGGCGGCGAGCAAACGGTGAGAGTCGTTGTTACCCAAGCCACATGGGATCGGGTCGCGCCAAACATCACGCCGAAAAGCGATGTGAAGCCGGAAGCAATTTACGAAGAGCTTAATATTTTTGAAGTCGATCCGCTTGAAGAGTTTGAGGTCAATTGCGACACCCAATTGCTGACGGTGAAGGACGGTCTGGAAATCCCCGCGCTTGCGGCTTTCCGTTTGCTGTCGCTCAAGCTGAAACAAAAGGGTCGCAATAATCCGATTCTCTTGAAGGATTGCCTGAATTTCGAGCCTGTGCCTTTGGCGCCAACGATAGCTCTGCTGCGCGCTTCGGTGGTCATTGGCTCTTTGCTCGCCGATGGGATCGGTGATGCGATTCTTGTCCGCGGTGAACCCGGGCCTGGCCGCTCCTTAATGCTTGCCTACAATATTTTGCAGGCTGCCGGCTGCCGTTCGTTTAAAACGGATTATGTTGCCTGTCCTTCTTGCGGCCGCACTTTGTTCAACCTCCAGACGGTCACTGCCCGAATCAAGCAGAGGACAGAACATCTCAAAGGCGTCAAAATCGCCATTATGGGCTGCATTGTGAACGGCCCGGGAGAAATGGCCGATGCGGATTTTGGTTATGTGGGCGGGGCACCTGGCAAGATCAATCTTTATGTGGGCAAGACTCCGATCAAATTCAACATCCCTGAAACGGAGGCGGTAGAACGGCTGGTGGATTTAATCAGGGAACATAATAAATGGGTCGATCCGCCTGTTCACGAAGTAAGGGCAACCGAGTTGGCGGCAACCTGAAAGTTCAGCCTAACGCCGCGGTGCGCCCGGCCGGTATTTTTCCGAGGTGGAAGATCAAAAAGCCGTGAAGAAACTGGCGCAATTCGTTTACCTGTGGGGCGCTTAGTTTCAAACGCCAGATTGATTCCCAGTCTGCATCGCTGAATAACCTCACCAACTGTTTCGCGCCGTTTGTCAGTCGGCTTTCATCGAGCATCGGTTGCAGCCCGAGCTCCTTCAATAGTTTCAGTTCGAAAGCGAAAACAGTTGAGGAACGTTGAGTTTGCCGCGGCAAGGCGGCAAGAAACTCTCGCATGAGTTCGAAAATTGAATTCAGCGGCGTTTCAGTTTCGGTCACTTGTTCGATTAGCGTGACCCCATAAGCCGCTTGGTGAAGGTATCCCAGGTCCTCCCGCAGAAAGTTGTGGGCATCTTTTACGGTGAGCTCGCTCAAAGAGTGCAGCTCCGAGCGTCGACTGCGCCTGAACGTAAATTCGGTCAGATAAAACAAATCGAGTTTGCCGCGGAAAGGGGACTTCGAGCGGCGCGCACCTTTGGCAACGGTGGAGATTCGACCTTGTTTTGCCGTGAGCCACCGGATGATGAGACTGGTTTCCGTCAGCGGATGAACCCGCAATACAATTCCCTGAGCGCGCTCATCCATGTGGGACCGGGGCTGTGGGAAGGGAACGGAGTGCCAGCGCCGGATCCGGAGGAATTGCACCCAGACTGACAATAAACTTGATGCCTTCGGCGACCGACATGTCCAGCTTCTTCACTTCATTTGCTGGGACCAGTATCAAAAAACCGCTGGTGGGATTCGGTGTTGTTGGAATGAAAACGCTGACAGTCCTTTCCGGGCCTTGATGAAATGTCTCGTCCTGCTCTCCAGTAACAAATCCAACAGCGCGATGGCCTTCTCGCGGAAACTCGACGAGGACCACTTGTTTAAAGGAGGACTTGTTCGAGGTGAAGGCCTCGTTCACTTGCTTGATGGTGATGTAGATTTTGTTCAGCAAGGGAACCCGCAACAGACCATGATCGAGCAGTTGGATAAACTTCTTGCCAATATAATACCGGGTAAGACGTCCGGCGGCGCTAATCAGCAACACCGCAAATAGCAATGCGATAAGGCTCCAGTACCAATACATCGGCCCTTGTCCGCCATTTTTGTGAGTGAGCGTGTTCGGGAGAAAGAACAGCAGAGTATCGGTGACATTAGCCACACTGGAGAAGAACCAGAAAAGCACCGTTACCGAAATAATGGCCGGCAACAGAACTGCCAGCCCAGTGAAGAAATTCGCGCGCCATCGAGCGAAGAGATTCTTGTTCACGCCGGCCAATGTAGGTCCAAATCAAAGGTTGCTCAAGGAAAGAGCGATTTGACCGATTCACCATCAAACGGTTTTTCGTTTGGCTAATCCCCCAAGTTGGCGAAGATCAAATTTGCCGCCGATTTTAGCTAGCAGCTTGTCTTCGGCGCGTTTCATTTCGCGGCGGGCGGGCGCGCGTTGATCATCGTAACCGCAGAGATGGAGCACTCCATGAATTAAATAGCGCACGACTTCGGATTGCCAGAAGGTGCGGTAGCGAATGGCCTGCAAGACGGCCTCCTCAATGCAAACAAATACTTCACCGGAAATTTCCTCTCGACCAGGATGGGAGTAATCAAAGGTGATCACATCGGTTGGGCCGCCGTGTTTGAGGAAATCCTCATTGAGCCGAGTTATTTTGGAAGGCGTCACCAGGCAGAAGCTCAGTTCCACTTTTTTTTCGAAAGAACACTCCTTCAAAAGCTCTGTTATGATCCGGCGCAGAAGGGGAAGTTTGAGCCGGCATGTCTGCTGGCGATTGATTACGTCGAACTTGTGAGTTCGAATTTCTTTGTCGGCCGCGGGGTCTGAACTCATTGGCCGCGCGCGGCCCGTAAAACCGCGCTGCTTCAATCCGTTTCCTTTTCGCGATGGCCCCGTGCCCGGCCCCGATGCTCTTCGTAGGCAGCAATGATTCGTTGCACCAGAGGGTGTCGAACCACATCCCTTTTGGAGAATTCGATGATGGCTATGCCTTCGATGTGCCGCAAAGCTCGATGTGCTTCGAGTAATCCGGATTGTTTATGGGGCGGCAGGTCGATTTGTGTCTCATCGCCGGTGATCACGGCCTTGGAATTGAAACCCAACCGGGTCAAAAACATGAACATCTGCTCCATCGTCGAGTTTTGGGCTTCGTCGAGAATGATGAACGCATGATTGAGCGTGCGCCCGCGCATATAAGCCAGGGGCGCAATCTCAATCACACCGCGTTCGGTGCTTTTTTGCACTTCCTCCGCCGGCAACATGTCATGAAGGGCATCATGCAATGGCCGCAAGTAAGGCATTATTTTCTCATACAGGTCTCCGGGAAGAAAGCCGAGCGCCTCGCCGGCTTCGACGGCTGGGCGGGTCAAAATAATGCGCGATACTCTTCCTTCGCGCAGAGCGGCTAATGCCATCGCCACGGCCAAATAAGTCTTGCCTGTGCCTGCCGGGCCAACCCCGATGGTCACATCATTATGCCTGATAGCGTCCAAATATTTTTTCTGGCCGACGGTTTTGGCGGTAACTCCGGGTTTCTTTTCAGACGTTTGAATGCGGTCGGTGAGAATATCTTTAAGGGTGGAGACTCCTTCGTTTTTGACAATGTTAAGCGCGTGTGAGAACTCGCGATTTCGCACGGGCGTGCCTGCTTTCAGCGAGTTTTCCAATACGAGAAACAGGTGCTTGGCGCGATCCAGGGCATCCGCGTCACCTTCCAGTTTGATCCAGCCTTCCCGCGAGGTTGCCTTTACGCCCAATTGCTCATCGAGAGCCTGGAGGTTGCGCGGATCGTTATTGTAAAGCTGCTGCGCAAGGCGCGCATTTTCGAAGTGCAGAGTTTCAGTGGCCATAGGGTTGCGCGGCGCTATTCAGCCAGCGCGGCGCGCAATTGTGCTGCCAGTTCCTTCAAAGCCTGGGGAACGACCGTTGTGTTCGCTAAAACCGGCATGAAATTCGTGTCGCCTTGCCATCGAGGCACTACGTGAATGTGAAGATGCTCGATGATGCCGGCACCGGCCACCTTCCCCAGATTCACGCCAATATTGAACCCTTCCGGCTTCATAATTTTCGAAAGCGCATTTTGGCATCGCCGCGTCAGTTTGAATAAATCGGTCATTTCCTCATCCGTTAAAGAGTGGAAGTCGGGAGTTTGTTTGTAAGGCACAACCATCAAATGTCCACCCGTGTAAGGGTAGGTGTTGAGCAAGGCATAACAAGTCCGATCCCGCGCAATCACGTAATTGCTTTCATCATCTCCAGATTGGGCGATTTTTGTGAAAAGGCTTTCCTGCAAAGTGGGTTTTGTGGCCAGAATATACTCGATACGCCACGGGGCGTGCAGCGATTCCATCGTTGAACAGTACCGATTCAATGTCGGAATGTCAAAAAATCGAGAACGGAAGCGCGAGGCGCATCTTGCCAGTGCCACCATCCTGAAAGGATGAGGATCATTCAGGCCAGGGTTGCGACCCCGCTCTTTCCGGGCGATAAGCACTACGCAATAGAGATAATCGACTGCTCACCCGATCGCATCGGTCTGCAATAGCCAGACCGGGGCAGCTACCCTGGTTTTCGCGCAATGAGGTTCCTTTTATCCGGAAAGGGCTCTTCAGGCAGGCGGGAAAACGGTGGTACTGACAAGATGCGCTCGACCGCACCGTGCAATCTGCTCAATGGCGCGTCCTTCCTTAGTTCTTGCGAAGCACCTTAACCATGGGTTCAATCAGGTGCGCCCATTACTTTCGGAGCGCGCAAAGCATTTCGGAAACCCGGGCCCCTCGTCAGCAAAATGAAAATCGATAAGATCATCTGTCAAATATTGCGAGTCCGCCAGGTCGAAAAGAAAACCGCCAGTTCGCAGGACGTTGTCCTGGTCCGTGTGCGAACGGACACTGGACTGGAAGGAATTGGAGAGGCGGATGCCTCACCCGAGGTGGTCAAAGCCATTGTCGATGCTCCCTTCAGCCACAATATAGCCTGCGGGCTGCGCGAGATCTTAATTGGGCAGAACCCACTGGAAACCGAGCGTCTTTGGCAATTGATGCACCGCCGCACACAGTATTTCGGCCGCACATCAGTCACCATCGCGGCCATGAGCGCGGTCGATATGGCGCTCTGGGATTTGAAAGGAAAGCATTTCGGCGAACCGATCCACCGTTTGCTTGGGGGCAAACAGCATGCTCGGATCAAAGCATATGCTTCGATTCTTTTTGGACGCGATGGGCACGAGACGGAGCTTATTGGCCGTCGCTGGATCGAGGCAGGCTATCAGGCTGTTAAATTTGGTTGGGAGCCAATGGGGCAACGTGAGGCGCTCGATTTGGAACTCGTAGCGGGCGCGCGGTCCGGAATCGGCAAGGATGCCACACTCCTGGTTGACGCAGGCTGTGTCTGGGACGCGCGGACGGCATTGCAGCGGGCGCAGGCATTTGCCCAATTCAGAATCGGCTGGCTTGAAGAACCGCTCCGTCCCTCGGATGTCCAGGGCTACGTCTGGTTGCGAGATCGTTCCCCTGTGCCGATTGCTGCGGGCGAAGCGGAATGCGGACGGGAATCGTTTCGCGCTTTGATTGATCCCCATGCGCTCGACGTTTACCAGGTTGATCTTTCCCGCTGTGGTTTCACCGACGGGGCCTATATCCGCGCGCGAGTTGAGGAAATCGGCGCCAGGCTTTGCAACCATTGTTACACAAGCCCGGTAACGGTCGCCGCCAGTTTGCACTGGCTTACCACTTGCCGCGATGCGTTCCTCTTCGAAGATTGCGTTGATGATTCTCCCATGCGCCATCAACTGACGCATGAAAAGATTCAAGCCGAAGGTGGCTGGATGACTGTGCCCGACCGGCCCGGGCTTGGCGTTACCTTAAATGAAGCCTTCATCACCGAACACCTTGTCGCTGAATCCGGCAAGTAACAAAGAAATAGAGGCTGAACCACCACAGTCTTCAAAGCGCTGGTTAATTCTTGCGCTGCTTATGGCGCTCTGTTTCATCAGCCACTTTAACCGCGCCAGCATGGCCAGCGCCGGCGACGAGCGGTTGATGAAACAGTTCAGCATTACGCCCGAGTCGATGGGGTGGGTTTATTCGGCGTTTCTGATTATCTACACGATTTGCATGGTGCCGGGAGGCTTGTTTATTGATCGCTACGGCGCCCGCCCCGCGTTGATGCTGATGGGTTTTGGCACCGCCCTGTTTTGCGCGGTCACCGGCGCCGTGGGTTGGGGTTTCATAGGTGCGGGAAGCCTTTGGGTGACGCTGCTCATCGTGCGCTCTTTAATGGGACTTTTTACGACGCCGCTGCATCCAGGTTGCGCGCGAGCGGCGTCGAACTGGTTCCCTATAAACCAACGGGTATTGGCCAACGGCTTAATCACCGGTGCGGCCCTTCTTGCCTATGCCGTTGTTCATCCTGTGTTCGGCGCGCTTATCGATTTGGTGGATTGGCAGAAAGCATTCCTGATCAGCGGCGCATGCACGGCTCTGCTGACGCTGTTATGGGCAGTATTTGCGAGCGATCGCTCACCTCAAAATACAACCAACATAGCAGAGCCCCCGGTCAGTCCGCCCGGTCCAGCAACTGAAAAGACCGATTTCCGCGCTCTGCTCAGCAGTAGGAATATCCTTTTGCTGACGCTCAGCTACGCAGCCGTTGGCTATTTCCAATATTTGTTCTTTTATTGGATGCATTATTACTTCGATCAAATTTTGCAAATGGGAAAAACCGAGAGTCGGTTCTACGCCGGCTTGCCAAATTTGGCGATGGCAATCGCGATGCCACTGGGAGGCTGGCTGACTGACAGCGCTCAAAAGGCATTCGGTCACAGGCGCGGTCGAACGCTGGTGCCACGCTGCAGTATGCTGGCCAGCGCCGGCTTATTACTTCTTGGTATTTTCGCGCGGGATACATTCTGGGTTGTGCTTTGGTTTACGTTATCGCTCGGGGTGCTTGGCCTGTGCGAAGGCGCGTTCTGGACAACCGCCGTCGAGACCGGCGGAAACCGCGGCGGAACTGCCGCGGCAATCATGAACACCGGCGGCAACGGCATCGGGCTCCTTGCGCCGATAGTGACTCCTTGGCTCAGCGCAAAAGTGGGCTGGGCCTGGGGGATCAGCCTGGGCGCAATGCTCGGTGTGCTGGGTGGAGCATGCTGGTGGTGGATCGTGCCGAAGTCAGATAGTAAAACATGAGATCCGTTCTTCGTTTGCGCGCCGCTAACGTTTTTCCTTCTCCATTCTTCCTTCTGCTTTATCCCTTCTGTGGTGTTTGCGCACCTTTGCTTCCAGCGGGGTTTCAATCTTATTCTGAGACGCTGGTCTATTTCAAAAACCAAATCTAGGTTTTTGCGGACCTTTAATCAGGTTCGTGAAATTGGGTTGCGCAGAGCTGAACTCGCCGTACCACAGATTTTGAACTTTCAATCTGCTCAATTGGTAATTATTCCAAAATCATATCTCTGATTCCAATGCTGACGAAAGCTTTTTACACGCGCTCGTTCAAAATTCATACGTTCATTTCGAGCCAAAATCGCTCTTAGCTTAGTTCTAGGAACAGGACGTAGTTTCTTTATGTGCGCGGCCCCATAGTACAAAGGATTTTGGGGTGTCGGCTGGTTCGTCGCGGTCTTTGGCCATCATTTGCGAAACGGAGAAATCGGTTGAAAATCGGCTTTTTGCGTTTTTAGCGGCGATTAGTTTTTAGTTTCTCAAATTCGTTTTCGCACCTCAACCGCTTTTGCGATTGTGCGTTCAAAATCAGGAACGCACCTGTGCTCGCTTGGTTGGAATGCCTCTGGATCAAGCCAGACGACTTCACTGTGCTTTTCGTGTGAAAACCTTTGAGCCACATCGCCCTCGTTGGCGATTTCGGCTATGAAAATAATACCGGGAATCACCCGCTGTTCATCCGGATCACGAATTTCGTAAATGGCGATTGGCACAACAGGTTCGGGCAGCACCAGTTCCACACCAAAGTCATCTCTGTACGCGCGCTTCAAGCAGTCGCTGAATGACTCGCCTAAGCGCAGCTGTCCACACCCGAATTCCAGACAATTAGGGAATCGCCTCTTCGTCGAGGGCCTTTTCGCTGCCAAGACTCTTCCGGTTGAGGAAAAGCATACCGCAACGCAGTGAATTTCAGCATAACGATCTTTTGGAATTTCGATTTCAATCTTATCCCTGTGCGGCTGCGCGCAAGCCCGCGCAATCGCGAACTCCAAGGCATCAATTTCTTCTGTGCGTCCCAAATCTCCGAAAACCTTTTCAATTGTCTTCAAAGAGGAATCTTCGGGCAGGCCGCGCTTTACGGCTGCCGCGATTTCGGAAGTTAGGTGTTCGTCAAAGAGAAATGTATCAGCGATATTTGACCAGTCCCGCTCATACCACACAATTGGATAATGGCGACCCGCCCAAACGCCTTTGAGTGTTTGGAACGAGACTATCTTGAGTTGCTTCTCGACTGCAGCATAAGAAGCTCTTTCACGATATAACAAGCACGCGAGTTCGGCACTAACCACCAGCCGACGTCGCAAGGCAAACTTCGAAATCCGGAAGCCCGCGTCTATTTCTGGCCCTAAAAAATCGCGGCGCATTTCGTTTGGTGATCTTGCTGGCTCAACAATTATATTCCTCGACCGAGATTTGATGCTGCCAGCAGCAGATGGCTCAACCGGCCGGGCCTCAGCCACCCAAACTGTTCCTTTGATAGCCAGCAATTCACGACTAAGCGGAAAATTCTTGTGCAAGACGTCCATAGTCGCAAGCAAGGCATCGAGCGCAGCTGGAAGTGCAATGTGAAGATCTTTCCGCTGCCTTATTTGTTTGAAAAAAAGGACCTCATCCCCAACGAATTTCCAAACTATTGCCGAGCTCGCTCGAGTCGTTAGTTCATTTACAATCAGCTCGTAAAAGCGGGTAACAACAACAGGCCAGTCGTTGGGGTGAGATGCTTTAAATTGAGTTGAATTGACGAGATCGAACGAAAAAAAGAGGTAAACTCCTGGCTCTGGTTTGACGAGAAGCGTCGTGAATTGGTGTTCACGAATGCTTGCTCTTGTCCGTTCGATTAACTCATTTGAGCCTGTTGCCATTCGCGTGAACCCGGAATACCCCCAACTCCTGTCCACGCTTCAGTGTGGCAGCAGGTGACGTCTTAAAATAGTACGCCAGCTCTTTAACCGCGATCCCTCCTTTTAGTCCGAGTTCGTTGACCACTTTGCGAAAATCTTCTTCGGGCATAAGAAAGGCGGCCGCGAATAGGTTCGCCTCCGCTTCTTCAATACCGTAGCCAAATCGATGATAAACTGAATCCCGATATTCCGATGAATGACCCCATGCATCCGGATTCACCAAGTAACCCATGTGGAGGAAGAGATGACCAAGCTCGTGTGCCAACGAAAACCGCTTCCTTGTTGCAACGTGATTCCTCTTGATTGTGATCTCGAACCTTTCGCCCGTTCGGCGAACCGTTGCCTCGGGCTCATCGCCCGCAGCATCCACTTCCTTCACTATGCCGCCCAGGCGAGTCACGGCCTCAGCCACATCCACAGGCACACCTAACTCCAGACTTTCCCGGACGACATCAGCGAGGGCACAAATCTCAGATGATTTTTTGTGATCCACTGTTCAAATGAATTGAAGCTAGTTCGTATTTAGCATCTTCGCTCGCGACGGTTTGTCAATTATCCAAAACGCGACCGCACGCGCCAGTCTTATTTCACCAACCCCACTTGCAGCAACTGAATTCCCATCGCCTTTTGCGAAACATCGAACTGATCTGTCAATGACGCAAAAAAGTGGCCCTTGAAACTATGCGCAGACGCAATTGCAGACGCCCGCGTCAAAGGGCTTAAAGACGCAAATTCTTCCGCTGTCCATCTTACGCGCGTTGCCTTTGTTGAGACTGCGAGCAGCAGATCCGGATTCGGAACGGTCGCGTCAATCGGGCCACCGAACATTGCCCTAAACACAGGATCTAGGAAGTTACGAGGCATGAGAAATTCAGCAGCAAATGCATCCGCTTCAATCTCAAAGTATTCGCGGTGATTGCCGGGGGCGCTCAACTCTCGGTCGCGGAAGTAAACCGTGCCAGGATGAAGGATGAAGTGTGCGATCTCGTGGGCAAGCGTGAACCGTTGCGAAGTGCGCCGGAACTTGGTTGCGACTTGAATACGCTTATCGAGGCGATCGAGGACGCCTGCAATTTGATGATCGCCCAGAATAGCGGGGACATGATCCACATGCAGCTTCAAATCTTGAACAGCCAAGTCTAAGGCGCGGCGCAAGACCTCACGAGCATCTTTGACCTCTGATTTGGCCCAGACCCTTCTCAATAGGACTCGTGCGGCAAGACGCGCTGCATAAATTCGCGGATTCATGCTGCGAAATTTTGAGCCATTATCGATCTGTTGTCAAGCATTTCCTACCACTAATTGGGGGATCGGGGGGTGGTACACACTATTTGTAGTAATTCGGTGAGGCTGACAAAGCAGGGGCTCAACCTTCCGGCCCTCGCTGGATCGGAAAGTTTTTGGGACCCATGAGGTTGTCAAGTTCCTGAAAACCGGCCAACGCATCTTCGGGATGCGAAGAGTTCAGTGAAGGCCTTATCCGGTAGCAGGAGCAACATCCTCGGCGAACATGCAATACAGGCAGCGCGTGAGGAAATCGCAGACGGTAGGCGGTGTGTGGCCATCTGCTTCGAGGATTTGGCGAGTTCTGCCAAGTCACCAAGACGACATACAAACCTTATTTCTAATGCTCAGCAAGCCAGCCCGACAAATCGCTGCTCTTGGATCCTCTTCATTTGAAGAAATTCAAAGTCAATCACTCAAGTTTGTAGCGGCGTCGCGGATTTCAGAACCTCAAGCGTATGCTATTTGCCCATTTTAGGATCGTCAGGGGTCGAGCTAACGCGAAATGTCCGCCTGTTTCAAAATCCTGAACTGATGCCTCCGCAAGGCTTGCTCGGCGGTTTCATTATCTTCAATGCTTAAGCCAAGAATCGGCTTGCCCTGGGGATGAACCAGGAAGGCGTAGAGATAATTGATATTCAATTCGGCTTCGAGCAGGGCGGCCATCAGACGATTTAACTCCGGCGGACCGGTCTCCACCACCACCAGGTTGCTCTCGGTAAATGGAAAGCTTTCCCGAACCAATAACTCGCGCGCCCCATCGGGATCATCGACAACCAGCCTGATAATCGAGCTATCAGTCGTATCCAATACCATCAGCGCCAGCACATGGACATTCTGCGCTCCGAGGAGGCGAATCAAATCATGAAGCCGCCCCAGTCGGTTCGGCGTAAAAACCGAAAACTGCACCACCGGATCGATTCGGCGCATTTTAGTTATTTCAGTGGCCATAAAATTCCCGGGATTCCCAGGCTGGACCAGGCGAGTTTGCCCCAAACAAACCATACTGCAAAGAAACAATTGCCGCCGACCGGGATTCACCGCAAACTGTATTGCTTTATATTCAATGAGCACCGCTACCCAAATAAGATCTGAAGCCGCGCCATTAGAGCCGAAAGTGGGGTTATCCTCGAGCCGGCCCTATGTTCGCTCAAAACCAAGCGCTTTCAAAATGATTCGTGATGTGCTGGATCATGGCGGTCCCGGGTACCTGCAATTTGCCATTACCAACATCTGCAATGCCAAATGCGATTTCTGCGGATTTGCCGTGGACCGGTTCGATCCGAAAAAACGGCGGAGCGTGACACTGTCGGAAGCAAGAGATGTGATCGATATCTGTGTCAAAAACCATATCGGTTATTTGCTTTTCGTCGGAGGGGAGCCCCTGGTCCATCGGGATCTTCTGGCCATGACTCGATACGCGGCCGACCGCGGCATTCATCCGATGATCTGCACCAACGGTTCGCTCTGGACCGATCAGAATATGCGCGAGCTGGTGGCCGAGGGATTGAGCAGCGTGATCATGTCGGTGGATGCGCACGACGTGGCTAAACACGAGAAAAACCGAGGTCTGCCGGACGTGTGCAGGAAAATCAAACGGGCCAACGAGGTTTTCGGCGAGCTTGGCATTCAGACGACCGCGAGTGTCACGGCCAGCAAACTCATCGACGATTATTTAAAACTTCCCGATTTTCTAACCGAGCTTGGCTTCCGAAGTTGCACGTTCAGCTATCCATTGACCAGTCTGGCATCGAGCTATCTGAGTTTCAGTGATTCCAGCCTGGTGAACTATAAGACCGAAGAACTGATTCAGGTGTTCGAGAAAATAAAGCAGATGAAATCGCAGAGCGGTTTTCCGGTCGTGAACCCGGCAGAATCACTCACGGAAATGCAGCGGCACTTGCGGCGCCAGCCCGAAAAATTCGGCTGCCTGGGAGGTCATAAATATTTTTATCTCGATTGGAATCTAAATCTTTATCGTTGTCATTTCTGGGAGACCCCGATGTGCAACATCTACGAATTTGACCAAACAAAACTGATTCGCGACGGCTGCACGCGATGCATGATTGACTGCTATCGCGATCCAAGCGTCCTGCAATTTGTCGCTATCAGCGCGAGCGATGCCTGGAATAATCTTAAGAAGGGCAAGCTGGGCGCTGCGGCAAAAAACGTTTTTGATTCACGCAATTTGACATCGATCAAGGCCGTCTGGGAGGACCGAAAGTGGATCGGTGGTGTTTAGAACCGACCGGTTTACAACAGCAACATCGCGTCCCCATAGCTGAAGAAACGAAAACGCGTCCGAATCGCTTCTGCATAAGCGGCGATAACCAGGTCTCTCCCGTTTGCTTTCGCCGGGGAGGCGAACGCGCTGACAAGCATGAGGAGAGTCGAGCGCGGAAGATGAAAGTTCGTGAGCATCGCATCAACGATCTTGAATTCGTACGGAGGATGTATAAAGAGGGCAGTGCGCCCAGCCCCACCTGACACAGAATATCGCGCAACGCATTTAGCAGATGAAGGCGAACTGGATTGACCCGGTGTTGGTTGAGAATGCGACTGTGTGGCCAATGTTTCCAAAACGCGCATAGTGCTCGTGCCTACAGCGAACACGCGGCGGCCTGCTTTCTTTGCCTCGTTGATCGCGCGTGCGGTTTCTGCGCTCAATTCAAAGCGCTCTTCATGCATCCGATGCGCTGAGATTGTTTCCGTTTTTACCGGAGCGAATGTTCCAAAACCAACATGCAACGTAAGGAAGCAAACATGAGCGCCACGCTCTCGAATTGCTTCGAGCAACGTTTGAGTGAAATGCAATCCGGCTGTCGGCGCCGCCACCGAACCCGCGTATCGGGCAAAAATGGTTTGGTATCGATCACGGTCCTGGGCGAATTGGCTGCTATCATCTCGCGTTATATACGGCGGCAAGGGAATTTCACCCAGTGTTTCAAGCATGCTGGCGATGTTTGGAATGCCGCTGAATTGCAGCCGTGCGTGACCTTCCGAATTTTTTTCCAGCACCGTGCATTGCAAAGGAGTTGGCTGTCCCTCTTTATCGCATAATGTAATCTGTGTTCCGCTTCGCGCTCGTTTACCCGGTCGCATCATGGCCCACCAATCATTCACCGAATTTTCTTCGAGCAACAAAATTTCGAATTTGCCGCCAGTGCTCGGGTTTTTGCCGTGAAGACGCGCGGGAATTACTCGCGAATCATTCAGCACCAAAACGTCGCCTTCATTGATGTAACTCGCCATGTCGCGAAACATGCGATGTTCAAAGTTTCCAGTGTTTCGATGCAAAACCAGCAATCGTGACTGGTCCCGTTGAATCGCCGGTTTTTGGGCAATCAGTTCTGGCGGCAACCGGTAGTCAAAATCAGCGGTTTCCATTTTTTCAATAAGATGTCGATAAACCTCAAAAAGCTAATGATTTAAATGATGAAAACAGTTCAATTCCGGATAGGTGGAGCAAAATGGGGGAGGAAAAAGATCTATTTCGAGCCGGAAATAAATGGGAATGATTTTGCCGATTAGCTGAACGAATGACAGTCGAGATCGAGATTTTGCTAAGGAATTTGGAGATTTAGGTGGGGCATTAGCCCCAGAAGAAAATTGTGAATAACTCGCCAATAACTTTCTCGAAAAAACTGTTGACCGAAGTGGCCCAAAGTGGGATAAAAAGGGCCGTTGTGGGTCAGAGGCTCAGAAATGGGACCCACGGTTAATAAGAATGGACTCTAATGAAACTGGCAGCGCGACGTACTACAACTCGCTTTACCGCCACGGAGTTGATGAGAAGCGCCGCGTCCAGGTGCCTGCTAAATGGCGTCCGTCCAAACCCGGGATCGAGTTCACATTGGTTCTCTGGCCCAAGGCAAAAGAGGGCGCCTGTGTTCGGGTACTCCCTCCCAAAGAAATGGCAGAATTAGTACGGGACATCGACGCAATGCCAAATAGCGATCCAAGCAAAGTGGTGCTGAAAAGAATCATCGGCACGGAGTCGGTTCAGGTCACAGTCGATAAAGGCGGGAGGATTTGTTTGCCGGAAGAAATGGTGAAAGCAGCGGATATAAAAGAGCAGGCAGTGCTGGTCGGACTACTCGACCGTTTCGAGATTTGGAGTCCGCAGCGATACGAAAAGGTGAAAGCCTCGGATGCGATTTTGGCGCAAGAAGCATTCAGAATGATGGAATGACATTATGAGCCTGATGCGATTGCTGAAAACTGGAAAGAGCCTGGTCGGTGGGATGGACAATTCGATGCGATATGAAATGCGAGGCAAAGGAATGCTGCCGACCTTCGGCAAAGATTCCCTCAAGGGGGCGCAGCAAGAGAATGCTTTGGCTGTTTCCAAATCCAAAACCACTAGTCCTTTCAAAGATAATTCGACGCCGAAGAAGCAAGATGGGACGCAAGCCACAAACCGAGAGACCGAAGATCTTCAGAGCGGCGAATCAGCAAGCTCGCCACGGGCAGCGGTGAATCAACCCGCCGGGAACTCGAAACAAGAGAAGGTTTCCGGCGCAAGCTCCGAAAAGATCTCTCTTTGGAGGGCCGCAAGGCGCTTTTGCGAAAAGCTCAATCCTTTCAGAAGTCGCACGCCTGCCCGGATTTCTCGTCGAGAGCGGCCCTTATTTGCCAGGCCCGCGGTCCAAACCGAGTTGTCATTAGATAATGTCAGGGTAGTTCGAAACGACCTAAGCGACACAGACCTTGAAGTCGTTGCGCTGAAGTCGAAACCAGCTAAATCGGCGCTCCCTGTTGCGGGCGCGAAGGGGTCTGGAGACCCGGCAGGAACAGAGAACCAGGCAACGAGTGCGATGCGCGCTCCGGCAAATGACTTTGCAACAATCGAACAGTAAGGCTTCGAGGATCATGCGTGTCAGTTCAATACGAGCACAAACCAGTAATGCTAGCGGAAGTGTTGCAAGCGCTGGTTCCGAAGCCCGGCAGCCGAACCGCCGATCTAACGGTAGGTGGGGCTGGACACGCGGAGGCCATTTTGGCCGCCAGCTCGCCGACTGGCTGGTTGTTCGGGTGCGATCGCGATGGCGACGCAATTGAAACGGCAACGATTCGCCTGGCGCAGTTCGCTGGCCGGTTCGAACTGCGACAGTGTAATTACTCGGATTTGGCGAAGTGGCTGTCGCCGGCAAGTTGTGACGGTGTCTTGATGGATCTGGGCGTCAGCTCGCCCCAGTTAGACACAGCGGCGCGCGGGTTCAGCTTCCAGCAGGAAGGTCCGCTGGACATGCGGATGGACAGAGGCCAGTCGATGACCGCGGCCGATCTGGTGAACACCGGCGGCGACGAAGAGCTGGCAAAGATTTTTTGGGAATTTGGCGGCGAATCGCAGGCACGGCGATTTGCGCGCGCGATAGTTCGAGAGCGCGAGCAAAGCCCGTTCGAAACAACGAAGCAGTTGGCAGAGTTAATCGAGCGCCTTTCGCCACGGCGTGGAAAACGGACGCATCCGGCCACGAAAGTATTTCAGGCCTTGCGAATCGCAGTGAATGACGAAGTTGGTTCTTTGAAAGCGGGTTTGGAAGGGGCGATGAAGGTATTGAAGCCGCAAGGGCGGCTGGCCGTGATTACCTTTCATTCGTTGGAGGACCGGATTGTAAAAAATTTCGGGCGCGCGCGGGCGCAGGATTATACGTTCACGGGAGGGGTGGACGTTCCAGAGTTGCGTCAGCCGCGCGCGCCTGAGTTGAAAGTATTAACCCGCAAAGCAATTAAACCGGGCGCGGCGGAACTGGCGAACAATCCCCGGAGCCGCAGCGCGCAATTGCGAGTGATGGAACGGCTTTGAGCGGTGCTCGAGTCGCTCCGATTAAAAAAGCAATCAAAATAAGACGATGGCGAAGAACAGAAAGTACAGGTCGGCAGGGGTCCGGTTCGGACCGGCATTAAAGGCCTTTTTGTTGTGTTTGCTGATTGGCGGCTCTGCGGTCGGTTATGTATGGCAGCAAAACCAGATTTATGAGCTGGGCCAGCAGAAAAAGGCGCGTGAAACGCAGCTCAGCCAGTTGGTTGAAAGAAACAAGAAGCTTGAGCACATCCTTCAAAGCAGATGGCGGCCAATGTACCTGGATTCGCGGATAAAAAAGCTCGGCCTGATAGCGCCGCCACCGTCGCAAGTTTGGCAGCTCCCCGAGCCTGCCAGGGAGCCGCGCAAAATGCCAGGCGAAGGGCAGTACATCGCCAAACAATGAAAATTTTTCTGCCACCGCCCGTGACGCTTGGATGAGGAACCGAAGCCAGCGGGCGGATGGCAGATAAAAAATTTGGGAACCGAAACTGAGTTAAGTGAGTGAGATGTGAAGACAATGAACTAAATCAATTTAACCGCCGCCCGTGACGCCGTCGGATGAGGAACCGATCGGCGCGGGCGGTCGGTGATTTTATGGCCAGACGATTGCAATTGAGAAGATTGGTGCTGCTGGGGGTGCTGCTGGGAGCGGCCTTTGCCGGACTCAGCTACCGGCTGATCTATTTGCAAGTGTTCCGCCACGCGGATCTAATGGCCAAGGCGCAGATGTACACTCACAAAGAGTATCTGTTGAACCCGCGCCGGGGAGATATCCTGGACATCAAAGGCAACTTGCTGGCCACCAGTGTGCCTGGGCGCACTCTTTGCGCGAATATTAGTTTGATCGGGAATCGTCAGACCGAGATTGCCCGGGCTCTTGCTCCATTGCTCCAAATGACCGAGGCGAAATTAATTCAAAAAATCAGCCCGCGAGGACGCCTGAATGCAAATGGGGAGGTGACCAACCGGGCGGTGTGCGTGGTTCTCAAACGAAAGGTCCCGGCGGAAACCTGGCAAAAAATACAGATGACGATGAGCAACCTGACGTTCGGGGTGGATGAGAAGAACCTTAGCCGAACGAATCAGGCCTTTTTCCGGAACCTGCGTGAGGGCGCGATTTACTCGGAACCATCGGATTTGCGGCAGTATCCGAATGGGCCTTTGGCATCGCACGTTTTGGGATTTGTAGGAATGGGCGAAGGTGAGGCAATTACCGGCAAGGAGGGGATCGAACAGAGCTTCGACTCTAAACTGACGGGAGTTCGTGGTTTGCGGGTCACCGAAAGGGATCGCAAAAAGCGCGAGATAGTCGCAATGCGGGAAGAAGATGTGGAACCCCGCGATGGTCTGAACGTGGTCCTGACAATTGATTCGGTGGTTCAGCATATCACTGAAGCCGCACTGGCCGAGGGAATGGAAACCTATTCGCCTATCAGCATTTCGGGAATCGTTGTTCGGCCGCGTACGGGAGAGATCCTGGCGATGGCCACGCTCCCGAATTTTGATGCGAACGATCTCGATTCTGCCTCGGTGGAGGCCCGTCGAAACCGTGTCATTACGGATGCTCCCGAGCCCGGGTCGACGTTCAAGATCGTTGTTGTTTCCGGAGGGCTGAATGATGGAATTGTCCGGTTGACGGACACGTTCGACTGCGGACACGGGCATTTTTGGCATGCGGGAAAAGAATTGCACGATCACGAATCCTACGGACTGTTATCGGTTGAGAATATTATCAGTAAGTCGTCGAATATTGGCGCTGCGCAGATTGGCATTAAGATGGGCCAAGCGCGCCTCTACGATTATATAAAAGCTTTTGGTTTCGGCGAAAAAACCGGCATACCACTTCAGGGAGAATCGTCTGGCATTGTTCATCGGCTTGATTCATGGAGCAAGGTTTCCATTGCTCAGATTCCAATGGGCCAGGGAATAGCCGTCACCCGGCTTCAAATGATGATGGCGATGTGCGCGATAGCCAACCATGGCTGGCTGATGCGGCCAATGCTGGTGGACCGCCTCGAGGACAGCGACCACCGCGTGATGGCCAAATATACTCCCCAGGCGGTGCGCCAGGTTATCAGTGATTCAGCCGCCAAATCCATGATCCAGGCGCTCAAAACTGTGGTCTCCCCCGATGGTACGGCCCCAAAAGCGGCGCTGGAACATTATACCGTGGCAGGCAAGACAGGCACGGCGCAAAAAGCGGAGCACGGCAAGTACGTTCAGGGTAAGTATTTTGCTTCCTTTATTGGGTTCTTTCCCGCGGACAACCCGGAATTGGCCATCTCTGTAATGCTGGACGAGCCGGACATTCACAAAGGCTACTATGGCGGTCAGATAGCTGCCCCGATTTTCAAACAGATCGCTGAACGCACCGCTAATTATTTAAATGTTCGCCCCGAGGATGGCCGCGATCCAGCGTCGCTTGATTCTACAACGCCCGTGGAAGTCAAAACGTCGAAACCAACAAACCCGCGATTGCAATGAAATCGACGCACAAACAATGAAAGGCACAATATGAGTTCGCTCCCTTTGATATCACATCATTTGTTTGCCGCGGCTGTCAGCGAGCAACCAGACCACGGCGAGCAATTTGAGCACTCGGAAGGTTCATCCAGCCTTGTTTCGAATCCGATTCCCCTGGAGCTACTTACCTGGGATGGAGAGCGCCCCGAGCTGACGGCGCGCCCTTTGCGGCCTTTACACGGTTTGGACGGTACTTAAAGAAATATGGAGTCTCGCACGTTGCGCTTCGTGGTCACCGCCTGCGGTGGCAGCCTGGAGAACGGGTCGCCACAAGCCCAGGTGTTGCGCGTGTGCGTGGATTCGCGTCGAGCGCAACAAGGAGATCTTTTCTTTGCTCTGACCGGTGAACGATTTGATGGACATGATTTTCTGGGTGAGGTGAAGCGTAAAGGGGCGGCGGCAATGGTGGTGGCCTGCGACCGTGTGCCTTCTGATTCGAACGGATGCGCCATCATCTCGGTTGAGAACCCGCGCAAAGCACTGGGCCGGTTGGCTGCAGCATATCGAAACGAATTCACGCTCCCCATGATTGCCGTGGGAGGATCAAACGGGAAAACAACCACGAAGGAACTCGTTGCGTCGGTGCTGGCTCAGAAGCTGCCGACCCTTTGCAGCGAGGCCAGCTTCAACAATGACATTGGTGTTCCGCTAACATTATTAAACCTGGAAAAGCGACATCGTGTCGGCGTGCTCGAGGCGGGAACAAATCATCCGGGCGAACTCGCGCCTTTGGTTCGGATGATCCTGCCCCAGCATGGCATTATTACCAGCATTGGCCGGGAGCATCTGGAATTTTTCGGTGATGTGGCCGGCGTGACGCAGGAGCAAGGTGTTCTGGGTGAAATGCTGCCGCCGGAAGGCAAGCTGTTTCTCTCGGGCGACAGCGAATGGAGCGGCCGGTTGGCGTCGCGGACTCCTGCATCGGTAGTGCGAATTGGTGCTTCGCCGGGAAACGATTGGCGCATCCGAAGCATTCGTGCGGACAAGGAAGGCGTGACATTTCGAGTGGATGCTCCAATCCAGGGTTACGAAGGCGATTACCGAATCTTTTTGCTGGGACGGCATCAGGCCGCCAATGCCCTTTTCGCGGTAGCTGTTGGGGCTGAGCTGGGTTTGACTCGCAGCGAGATCGAACGCGGGCTGGCCCGATGCAAGCCGGCCAAAATGCGATTGCAATTCTGTGAGCACAATGGGGTGGGGATTTTGAACGACGCTTATAACGCCAATGCAGATTCAATGCTGGCCGCATTGCAAACTCTTCAGGAATTGCCTTGCAAAGGGCGACGGATTGCCGCGCTGGGCGATATGGCCGAACTGGGTGACCATAGCGAAGCAGCTCATGAGGAAGTGGGCCGGCGGGCAGCCGAGCTTGGCGTGGGCCAATTATTTGCCATTGGAAAGATGGCGCCGGCAATGGCCCGCGGGGCGCGTGAGGCCGGGCTGAATCGCGTATTTGAATTTGCCGATGTGGATACTGCCGCGGCGGCAGTAAAAAGTTTCGTGAAAAACGGGGACGTGCTTTTGGTCAAGGCATCTCGCTCAGCGCGTTTGGAAAGAATTTCTGAATTACTGCGTCACGGAAATAACGGACGGGAAAATTAACGTGGAATTAATGCGAATGGGGCTCAATGCTTTATTACCTCAGTCAACAGTTGCTGGAGTGGTCGGCGGGAACAGTTTGGGCCGGGATCCTCTCGCCGCTGCGGCTTTTTGGCTACATCACTTTTCGCAGCGCCGGCGCAGCTCTCACTGCACTGACGATCAGTTGGTGGTTGGGCGCGCGGGTCATTGCCTGGCTCAAGCGACTCAAGTTTGGGCAGGATTACACCGACAAAGCGGAGGCCGGCGGCAGCCTGGCCGCTCGGCTTTTCAGCAAGAAAGGCACGCCCACCATGGGTGGCATTTTGATCGTGCTGGCACTCAATCTTACCACCCTGCTTTGGGCCCAATGGAATACACTGATTCAGCTAAGCCTGCTTTCTCTCGTGGTTCTGACTGGATTGGGATTTTACGACGATTACGCAAAAATCATTCAACAGAGCAACGCCGGGACACGTTCTCACGTGAAACTCTGGGTCCAAGTCGCGCTGGGAGTTTTCATTGGCCTCTATTTGTGGCGGGTGCCTTCCACCAGCAAGTTGATAACCGAAATCATGGTTCCATTTTACAAGTATCCCGTCGCCACCGGTGCGGGGCTGATTGGGCTCGTGCTTACGGTCGCCACTATCGTCGGCAGTTCCAATGCGGTGAACCTGACCGACGGTTTGGATGGTTTGGCGATCGGCTGCACCATCATTGTCTCACTCGTATTCGTCGTGCTGACCTATCTCGCCGGGAATGCGCGGACGGCGGCGTATCTGCAAATTCCTTATGTGGCGGGCGCGGGAGAATTGACCGTTTTTTGCTCGGCGATGATTGGCGCGGGGTTGGGTTTTCTCTGGTTCAATTGTCATCCCGCTCAGGTGTTTATGGGCGACACCGGCTCGCTCGCGTTGGGCGGCTCGCTGGGAGTCATGGCCGTGCTGATTCATCAGCCGTTGGTGCTGGTCATCGCCGGAGGCGTGTTCGTGATGGAAGCGGGCTCAGTGATTATCCAGACAGGCTGGTTTCGCTACACTCGCCGCCGTTATGGCGTTGGCCGTCGCGCCTTTCTCATGGCCCCCATTCATCATCATTTCGAGAAAAAGGGCTGGTACGAATCTCAGGTCGTGATTCGTTTCTACATTCTTTGTGTGATCTGCGCAGTCATCGCCCTGAGCACCTTGAAGATTCGGTAAGCAGTTTCGGTTATTGGCAATCGGCAATCTGGCCGGCATCGCCCGTGTCCTCTTGCCTAATTAATGTTCGATTTGAAAAATAAAAAAGTACTGGTAATTGGCCTGGGCGGTCGAGGCCGCGCGGCCTGCGAGTTGTTGCATCGTCACGGGGCGGATGTCATAGCGGTGGACAGCGCCGATACGGCTGACCTGCGCGATGGGGCCGAAACGCTTCGGCCTTTGGGCATTGAAGTTTTGCTGGGAGTTACTGTGCCGCCACAAAGACAATTCGGCCTGGCCGTGTTGAGCCCGGCAATCCCTCGCGACATTCCACTCGTTCAGGCCGTCAGGCAAAGCAAGATTCCTGTCATCGGCGAGTTGGAACTCGGTTTTCAGCAATCAAAATGTTTGAGCATTGCAATCGGCGGCACCAATGGCAAAGGGACCACCGCGGAACTCGTCGAGCGCGTTTTATCACAGAACGATCGCAAAACACTTTCCTCCGGTCATCGGGCCCGGCCCATTTGTTCGATCGTCGAGCAGAGCAAGAATTTGGATTTTCTCGTGCTGCAGGTGAATGCCTTCCAACTGGAGGCCACTGAGTTTTTCCGGCCCGCGGTTTCTGTATTGATGAACCTGGCGCCCGACCATTTGGATCGCTATGCCAGCGAGGATGATTATGTGCGGGCCAATGCCCGCCTGTTTCGCAATCAACAGGCGTTCGATTGGGCCATTGTGCAAAGCGAAGCCCTGGCTCGCTTGCGGCAATTAGACCTTCCTGTGCCGGGAAAAATCATCACGTTCAGCGCGACCGACCCGGATGCGGATATTCACCTCGAACGCGGCCTGCTTCTCAGTCGTGTGCCAAACTGGGCCGGACCGTTGTTGGATATGGATCACTGCCAGATTCGCGGACCGCACAACGCCGAGAATTTAATGGCAGCCCTTGCCGTCGGGCACGTTTTGCGATTGCCGCTCGAAGGGATGTTGAGCCCGCTGAAGACTTATACTGCCGGTCCACATCGTTTTGAAATTGTTTCCGAAATCAACGGCGTTCAATTCATCAATGATTCCAAAGCGACAAATGTCGATGCAATGCAACAGGCGTTGCTTGCGGCCCGTATGGCGCCCGGTGGCGCTCCCAATATCTATTTGATTGCCGGAGGCAAAGATAAAGGCCTGCAATATCACGACGCCGGCCCTCTGCTTTCCAAGCGGGTTAAACACGCCTTCCTGATCGGAGAAACGGCAGAAAAAATTCGTGCTGCCTGGAGTCTTTTTACCCCTTGCACAGTTTTGAATTCGCTGGTAGAAGCAGTGGCTGAGGCTGCGAAGTGCGCGGCTTCCGGCGATGTAGTTTTGCTTTCACCGGCCTGTTCGAGTTTGGATCAGTTTCGAAATTATCAGGAACGCGGTGAAATCTTTTGCCGTACTGTTAAATCAATAGATAGGGGTGTGCAGTAGACACACCCCCATATGGACGATAGAACGGCCCAATAGCATCAATGAAGATTAGTGCTGCATGGAATTTCAGAATTTGCCTCGGGGTTTTTGCGAAGAAAAACCCCGGGGCGAAAGTCGGTAGAGTATCATTAGAAAAAATTAACAAATCAACACCACAACATTAAAATGAATAATCAAAGTCCGCTCGTTCCGCAGGGTTTGCTCGATCAAAAAAATAAAGGCCGCGCTCGCGTCAAAATCGCCGTATTTTTCGTTCTTGCCGTTCACGGAGTTGGGCTCCTGGCTCTATTATTGCAAGGTTGCCATAAAGAGGATACGAACCAGGCAGCCGCGCAAACCAACAATCCCGCCCCTGCCTTTGACTCAACGAATATGCCTATCGTTGCCGACGCGACAACGACCCAGCAGGCAACGACGACAAATATTTTGCCGATCGCTGATTCTACAACAACGAATATTGCGCCGGTTGCTGCGAGCGAATATACGATTGTGGCTCGCGATACCTACAGCGTCATTGCGAAGAAATTTGGAGTAACCATTGCCTCGTTAAAGGATGCCAATCCCGGCGTGGAACCCACCAAACTGCAGGTTGGAAAAAAATTGCACATTCCCGCTCCAACCAAGGTTGCCTCAACAACGCCTGCGAATCCTGTAGCACCGGATGCTTCCAAAGGCGAACAGCCCTATAGCGTCAAGTCCGGGGACACACTGATAAAGATTGCCTCGGACCATCATGTGAGTGTTCGGGCTATTCGCGCGGCAAACAGTTTGCACAGTGACCGGATTACGGTCGGCCAAAAACTAAAAATTCCGGTAAAGGCATCTGCTCCTGCCGTGACAGCGGAAAGCCCGGCGGGATCTCCGGCGGCCGTCGTTACCTCGAGGTAAGCTGGCTGAGCTGCCTCCCCGCGCGCCTGAGAAAATATGAAAGTGGCTGTTCCACTCCTGGTGTTTTGCGTTGCCGGTTTGCTGGCGCTGGGAATGACGACGCTCTATAGCTCGACAATGGGACAGCCGGGGGTGCGCTACATGACCAGTCAATTGATGTGGTGCGGCCTGGGGCTTGTGCTCTGCGCCGGGACCGCGAGCATGGATTATCGGTGGCTCAAAAAGCTTGCCTGGCCTTTGTTTGGAATATCCGTGCTTCTGCTGTGTCTGGTGCTGGTGCCCCATGTGGGGCTCAAGATTAACCATGCCCGCCGGTGGCTTGGTTATGGCTCGTTCCGGCTGCAGCCTTCCGAACTCGCTAAACTCAGCGTGATTATTTTGCTGGCATGGTATGGGGAGTTTTACCAGCGTCAGATGCGTTCCTGGAAACGAGGAGTGCTGATTCCGGCATGCTTGATATCGGTCGTGCTCGCTTTGATTTTTGTCGAGCCGGACCGCGGTTCGACAATCCTCCTGGCGAGTGTCGCCGGAGTTATGCTGCTGATAGCGGGTGTGAGATGGGGTTATATCCTTCCGCCGATTTTTCTGGCGCTTGTCGGACTTGCAATTTCTATCACGTTCGATCCGATGAGAAGGACGCGGGTATTGGCGTGGCTTTACCCGGAACAAAGCAAAGATGGAGTTGGTTACCAGGCTTATCAGGCAATGTTGGCGCTAGGGGCCGGGGGCTGGACCGGACTTGGGTTGGGTAATGGCCGGCAAAAGCTTGGGTTTGTCCCCGAGAACCATACAGATTTTATTCTTTCGATTATCGGCGAGGAACTCGGCCTGGTGGCGACATTGCTTGTGGTAGTGGCGTTTGTTGTGATTGTCCTCTGCGGCATTTTCATCGCTAGAAATTCGCGTGATACCTTTGGCATGCTTCTTGGTTCCGGAATTTCCTTTTTGATTGGATTCCAGGCATTCATCAATATTGGCGTCGTTACCAGCACGCTTCCCAATAAAGGTTTGCCGCTCCCATTTGTCAGTTATGGTGGATCGAATCTTTTGATAATGTTCGCCTGCATCGGTTTATTGCTGAGCATTGCGCGGCATGCTCGCGCGTCCGAAGCAATAACTTCCGGTTTAACCACAGGAATGGAGGTGCCTTCCCCGCAAACTTCATGAGCACCTCCTGCCATTTTCAGTCCATTGCTGTCGCTTGCGGGGGAACCGGCGGCCACCTCTTTCCAGGCTTGGCAGTCGCAAGGAAACTTGCCCAGCGGGACTGCGATGTCACCCTCATGATTTCCTCGAAAGAGGTGGATCAAAATGCGGTGAAGAACATGCGGGATTTTAAAGTGGTAACCCTGCCGGCGTTGTGCATGAAGCGCGGGCGTCAAATTGCCTTTCTTCGAGGAGTGTGCCAGTCCTATAAAGCCGCTAAGAATCTTTTCCGAACGCAAGCTCCTGATGCGGCCCTGGCGATGGGTGGTTTCAGCAGCGCGGCGCCAATGCTGGCTGCCAAGTCTGTCGGTGCGCGCACATTTTTACACGAATCCAATACCGTTCCCGGCCGAGTCAATTTCTGGTTATCCTGGATCGTCGATCATGCTTTCGTCGGATTTCCTTGCGCGGCGCACAGATTGCGTCGTTGTCCGGTCACGGTGAGCGGCACGCCAGTGCGTCCGCAATTTCATCCTCAGAGCGCTGCCGCATCCCGAAGCATTTTGGGATTGGAGTCGCAGCGGCCGGTTTTGCTGGTCATGGGAGGAAGTCAGGGAGCCAGCGGGGTCAATCGACTGGTCGCGCGCGCTTTGCCGAGAGTGGCTAAAGTGGCCCCGGATTGGCAATGGCTCCATTTGGCAGGGCCTAATGATGCCGAGGAATTGCGCCAGGTTTACGCGAGCCTGAATTTGACCGCTCTGGTCTATCCTTTTTTTGATAAGATGGAGTTGGCTCTCGGAGCTGCGTCCGCGGCGATCAGCCGGGCAGGCGCTTCGAGCCTTGCCGAGCTTTCGGCCATGCGGCTCCCGGCTCTTTTGGTGCCCTATCCCGCAGCCACGGCTAATCATCAATGGCATAATGCCCGCGCTTTTGCCACCAGCGGTGCGGCAAGATTGCTCGAGGAAAATCAAGCCACGCCCGAAATCGTAACCGATTCACTACTGGACCTGGTCCGGTCTGAGACGGTACGGCAAACAATGCAGAGCGCGCTTGCGCGCTGGGAACGGCCTCAGGCTGCGGATGAAATCGCCGAGGCCATTGTCCAATCCATTTCAAAGAGTGAATCGAAAGCCTTTGCGCCAGGGTCTGTTCGCCCCGCAAACGCGCAAACATCAGGTCTGAATTCCGCTTCAGGTTCCACAGCGTCACTACTGAAGCCGGCCGTCACTGGCGCTCCTCGCCGGGAGGAACCTGCAACGATATGACGGAAACAGCCATTGCCAACGCTCCGAGCATGCAGACGCACGACGACAATTTAGAGCTTTTGCGAAGCCGGGTTTCATCGGGAACGGTGATTCGGGCGCAAGAGCCGCTTGGCAGGAAAACCACGCTGCGCGTCGGAGGGCCCGCGGATCTCTACGTCGAGCCGCTCTCGATTGAAGATCTTTCGATAGTTGTAAAATTCTGTCGCGAACAATCATTGCCATTGTTTCTGCTGGGCCGGGGTTCAAATATTTTGGTGAAAGATGGGGGATTCCGCGGAGTTGTTATTTGTTTGGCCAGCCCGCAGTTTGGCCGAATCGATGTGGCTGGCGACCACCTGTGTTGCGGGGCAGGGGCCCGGCTCAAACAGGTTTCCATTGCGGCAAAACGCCATGAATTGTCCGGGTTGGAATTTCTGGAAGGGATCCCTGGGACCATCGGCGGCGGCTTGCGGATGAATGCAGGCGCGATGGGCGGGGAAATGTTTCAAATAGTCGAGTCCATTCGGCTCATGAACATGAGTGGCTGTATCGAGGAGCGAACCCCGGAGGAATTGGAAATCAAATATCGGTGTTGTCTTACCTTAAAGGCTCATATTGCCCTTGGCGCAGTGCTTCGGGGTGTATCTGGCTCCCGGGAAGCCATTGACCAGAAAATGCTGGAGTTCAGCCGCAAGCGCTGGGACTCACAGCCGGCGGCTCCGAGCGCCGGTTGCATCTTTAAAAATCCGCTCACCATTCCTGCCGGCAAACTGATCGATGAGCTTAACTTGAAAGGAACCCGTGTGGGCGGCGCTTATGTTTCAAAAGAGCACGGTAATTTTATTGTAAACGACGGCACCGCCACGGCGCAGGACGTTTTGAATTTGATTGAAGTCATTCGGCAGCGCGCCCGGCTCGAGCGCGGCCTCGAATTGGAAACGGAAGTTGAGATTCTTGGTAACTGAATTTACTACCACCAGACCCGGTACCACCGGGGCGCAGAGAGCGGATCCACTCTGCGCTCCGGTTCATTATCCGCAATGGGGGTGTGAAACTATCGGAGAGCGAGTCACCAAATTTTTCTGGTCCGGTAACAACCGGTACGACTCGGCGGGTTTGAAGTGTTGGCCCAAAAACTAAATATCACTGTGATGCTGGGAGGCCCCAGCAGCGAGCGCGAGGTTTCGCTTAACTCGGGCGCGCAGGTCGCCCGCGCATTGCGTTCCCTCGGCCATCAGGTTTATGAGCTCGATCCTCAGACGGAACAATGGGAACTTCCCCGGGCAACCGAAGTCGTATTTCTTGCATTGCACGGGACTTATGGCGAGGACGGTGTAGTCCAACAAAGACTCGAACAGATTGGTGTGCCCTACACCGGATGCGATCCCGAATCCAGCCGATTGGCCTTTGATAAGGCGTTAACGAAGCAGCGTTGCATCGAGGCGGGAGTGCCGACCGCGCGCTTCGTTGTAATTGATTCGCCGTCGGCGAGTTGGCCGCTGGGTTGGCATCCTCCGGTGGTGTTGAAGCCGGTACGCCAGGGCTCCAGCGTTGGATTGCAATTCGTCGAGCGTGTGGCGGATTGGGCCGCTGCCCTGACGGAATCGCTTCGGTTCGATTCCCAGGTGTTGATGGAGGAAAAGATTCAGGGTCGCGAAACCACGGTTGGCATTCTTGCGGGAGAAGTTCTTCCCCTGGTTGAAGTGCGGCCTACGGGCGGCGTGTACGATTACCAAAGAAAATACACAGCCGGAACCACCGAGTATCTTTGTCCGGCGCCCTTTGATGAGGTTACCACGCGGCGAATCCAAATGGCGGGCCTGGGCGCTTTTAATGCGGTTGGCGGCCGCGACTATGGGCGAATCGATATCATGGTGAGGTCGAGCGGTGAACCTGTGGTCCTCGAGGTCAATACGCTTCCAGGCATGACGGAAACGAGCCTGCTGCCCAAAGCGGCTGCGGCGGCTGGCATTGGGTATGCCGAACTTTGCCAACGCATGATCGATATGGCCATGCAGCGCGCGCTCAAAACGACTCAAAAATAGAATGCTGTTCAAGACCAAACCCAAAAACCGAAAGCTGGGACGTGAGTTTGTTCTGGATGTAAAATTGCGTTCCAGCAAAGTCCGTATCGCGCGGGCGCGGCTGGCGGCGCTCGCGCTGGGGAGTGTTTTCTCCCTGTTTTTTGGACTTTATCTGCTGTGGCGGACTGGTGAATGGATGTTGGCGCGGCTGGTTTATGAAAATAAAGCCTTTGCGATTCAAAAAGTCGATGTGCAGACGGATGGCGTCATAGCGCCCAACCAGCTATGCCGCTGGGCAGGTCTTCAACCTCACGAGAACATGTTCGCATTGGATATGGCGCGGCTGAGGCGGAACCTTGAGCTCGTGCCAGTTATCCAATCCGCTTCGGTTGAGCGGATTCTACCCAAAACTTTGCGCATCCGAGTCTCTGAACGGGAACCTATAGCGCAAGTCAATGTATTACGCCTGCGCAACGGTGGAGGGATCGAAAGCATTCCTTTTCAGCTCGATGCCGACGGGTATGTGATATTGCCGCTGGATCCGCGTTTTCGAGCGAGTCCATCCAGCGGTGGTGATGAACCGTTACCGAACATTTCGGGGATTGACCCGCGTGAGCTCCAACCGGGCCGGCGCATCGAAGCCGCTCAGGTTCAAGCGGCCTTGCAATTCATCATTGCTTTTCAAGCGTCTTCCATGGCCGGGCTGGCCGATCTGAAATGGATCGATGTTTCATCTCCGGAAGCCCTGTTTGTCAAAACCGGTCAGGCGAGCGAGATGACTTTTGGAATGGCTGATTTCGACCAGCAATTAAGACGTTGGCGTGAGATCTTCGATCTCGGTCAAAAGCTTGGTAAAGCGATTGCTACTGTTGATTTAGCCGTGACCAATAATGTTCCCGTCTGCTGGCAAGACCCGAGTGCTGTTCCGCCCGGACCTCCCAAAACGTTGAAACCTCTTCGCATCAAAAAAAAGCATGTTTGACCCTTCTTCGATCATAGTCGGCCTTGAGATCGGCACTTCGAAGGTGTGCGCCGTGGTGGGCGAGCTAAATCCCGAAGGCGCGCTGAACGTCGTCGGCCTTGGCCAGGCGCGTTCTCGAGGTGTTCGCAAGGGAGAAATCGCTGATGCACCCGCTGCCGAAGAGGACGTACGCCACGCGATCGTGGAAGCTGAGCAAATGGCCGATGTGGAAATTCGAAGCGTCTATTTGGCGGTCACCGGCGGTCATTTGCGAGGGTTTAACAATCGGGGAGTGCATCCTGTCGTGTCGGCTGACCGGGAAATCTCAGAAGAAGACGTGCAGGATGTAATCAAGAATGCCAAAACCATAAACCTGCCGGCGCAGAATCATGTCATTCACGCCATCCGTCAGCATTTTCTTGTGGATGGCCAGGATAGCATCACCAATCCCGTAGGCATGCTCGGCGCACGTGTCGAGGTGGATGTCCACGTCGTGCATGGCAACCTGAACCGATTGCAAAATGCGATTCGAACAGTGAAAGGTTTGCAGCTTGAGGTGGATGACATTGTTTTTAGCGGACTGGCTTCATCACTCGCGTTGCTTAGCAACGAGCAAAAAGAGCTTGGGTCACTGGTGATAGATATCGGAGGCGGGACTACCGAGTACGTGGTGTATGCCAGCGGAATCATCAAACACACCGGAGTGTTGGCGGTGGGAGGCGATCATATTTCCAATGATTTGGCTTATGGCTTGAAGACTCCATTGAGCCGGGCCGAACATCTCAAAATCGAACATGGATCGGCTGTTGTGGACGAGGCCATAGCTGGCCAAACCCTGACTCTGCCGAGTGAGTTGGGCTTGCAACCGAAGCAGGTCAATCTCGAGCATCTCCGGCGCATTATGTCGGTCCGAATCGAAGAAATTTTCCAACTGATTGGCCAGGATTTGGAAAAAGCCGGGGTGCTTGATTATTTGCGCGCAGGCGTTTTCCTTTGTGGCGGAGGCTCGCGCATTCCGGAAATCTCCCGGCTGGCAGAACAGGTGCTCGGAATGCCTGTTTGTGTCGGGAAGACCAATTCGATAAGCGGCCTCAAATCCGCCCTGGACCAACCCGAGTTCGCCACCGCGATTGGCCTGGTCAAATTTGGCTCATTTCAACAACGCAAACGTGGACCGAAGTCATCACTGACTGATGGCATTCGTAGCACCCTAGGACAAATATTTAAGCGGTAAGCCATACTCGAATTTGAATGTCGTTGGATCAGTGCTCCCCGAACAATTTTTATGAATGATGCTGAAACCGAAACTAAACCAGTGACGGCCCGACAAGCCGGGGTCAAAATTTTCGGCATTGGCGGCGCCGGCCTGAACATTCTAAAGCAATTGGAAAGCGACGGCATTCCTCCGGCCACTCTGATTGCAATACACTCGGAGCTTGCCGAGCTTTCGCAGTGTCAAGCCGCCGAAAAAATCCACTTTGAAAACAAGGTGATGCGCGCGTCAAGCTCCGGGTCTAATGGCGCACCAAAGGGTCCTGCGGAAGATTTACTCTCCCGGGTAAAGTCGTTGTGCTCAGGCGAGGATATAGTCTTTATTGCCGCGGGCCTTGGCGGCAACCTGGGAATGAGCTTAAGCCCGGCGGTGGCGGCGGCAGCCCGCGAGACTGGAGCATTTGTGATGGCATTCGTCATTTTACCTTTCGAGTGTGAAGGGAGCCTTCGGACACAAACAGCGGAAGTGGGGCTGAAACAACTCAAAGAAGTTGCCGACCTTGTGGTTTGCTGGTCCAACCAACGGACCTTGGGATTGATCGATGAAAGCACCAGTTTGCTAAATACTTTTACGGTATCGAACCGGCTTCTGGGAAGCTGTATCCGCGGCGCATGCCGCGCGCTTAAGAGCCAGCAGGCAATGGGAGTCAGCTTTCTCGATCTGTGCGCAGCAATCGCCCAGCATTCAAGCGAATGCATCTTTTGTTTAGCCGAGGCCTCCGGGCCAAATCGCTCCCTGGACGCGGCGAAGACGCTGATCGAGCATCCGATGTTGGGCGGCGCTGATTCACTGGAAAAATCCGAGGCTGCAGGCGTTTTCGTTCTGGGAGGTCCCTCACTGGCGATGGCCGAAGTGAACCGGCTTATGGAACAGTTCCATCGGCGTTGCGATTCTACTCCAGTTCTGATGGGCGCGGCCATCAATCCCGAATTTGGCGAATCTCTTGTGCTTGCGCTGTTAATGGCGCCGGCAGAGCAGGGGAATGGCGCGTCAGACTCTGCCAACAGCGAATCGGCTGAATGTGATCGCCGGAGCACTGCGGACCCGCTGGGGGCACAACTCCTGGGCACTGACAGCGGACGCCGCCATTCGCGATTTGTTCCTCCGCCACCCTCCCTTCCGCCCGAAAAGATGGCGCAGCTTTTCAAACAACAGGTACGCGGAGCAAATCGTCTTCGAAAAGGGCAAATCCGCCTGCGCCAAACCCAGTTGCCATTGGAGATCGTCTCCAAAGGCCGCTTTGATAAAAGCGAACCTACAATTCACAAAGGCGAGGATCTTGATGTGCCTACCTATATCAGGCGGGGCATGGCGCTAAACTGAGCGCCAGGGTCACTCGATTTGCGAGTTCATGCCAAGCTGATCGAAAAGGAAGCTTAGGACATCGGATTGTTCGGCAATTTTTTCTTTGAGAGAGGTGCCTATTCCATGACCGGCGCTGGCAGTGCTGCGAAACAGAATGGGCAAATTTGAGGCGGTGGCGGCTTGCAGGCGGGCTGCCATCTTACGCGATTGCGCCGGGTTAACCCGCCCGTCATTTTCGCCGGTAGTCAGCAGCACGGCCGGATATTTCGTGCCGTTCTGAACGTGATGGTAGGGTGAGTAAGCGTACAGGGCTTTGAACTGTTCCTGATCTTTTACAGTGCCGAACTCGGTAATATTAAACTGGCCATTGGGATCAAGTTCAACGCGCAGCATATCGTAGATGCCCACGTGTGAAACAACAGCGCGGGCAAGGTCAGGCCGTTGCGTCAGAAAAGCTCCCATTAAAAGTCCTCCATTACTCCCGCCTTCAACGGCGAGTTTGCCTGGAGTCGTGTAACCCCTTTGAATCAAGTGTTCGGCTGAAGCTATGAAATCATCAAACACATGTTGTTTATGGGTCAAGTTGCCCGCCTTATGCCAGGCTTCGCCGTACTCGCCGCCTCCGCGCAGGTTGGCAATGACCGATACGCCGCCGGCGTCGAACCAAATGCGGCGTGTGGAATCGAAGCTCGGCGTTAAATTGATTCCGTAACCACCGTAAGCGTATAACAGGGTTGGGTTTCTGCCATTGAGCTTTAAACCTTTCTTCCGAAGAATGTTCAGCGGAACTTTGGTCCCGTCTTTTGAGACCGCAAATTCCCGGGTGACTTCCATATCGCTGAAATCAACGGGCGAAGTCATGTAAAGTGCGGTTCGTTGCGGCTCTTTCTCTCCATTATACGTGAACCAGGCAAAAGGTTTTAGGTAACTAACATTGCCAAAAACCAATTCGTTTCCATGCCACGATTGCAGACCGGATACACTGGACACGGGCAGAATCGGGATCTCACGCGGGCGCGCGTTGCCGTGGGGAAAATAGATCAGCTCTGACGGGCCGCCTAAGAGATAGGAGACATAAAGTCCGTCATTCGCCGGGGCGAAATCCTGGACAACCCCTTGCCGCTCCCGCACGACAAGTTTCGATTTTTCAAGCGCGGGCGATTTCAAATCCAGGCGCAGGATTTTTCCGCGGGGAGCATCCTTGAGCGAAAGCATGTAAAGGGACTGGTCGCGTCCGAAAGTGACACGCTTCACCCCATCCTCGAAATGGGTGACCTGTTGCCATTTGCCGGTCTGGTCGCGCAAATAGTGCGCGAAGTCCCCGCCATCGCCGTTGGCGACGGTAGCGGCTGCCCAACTCCCGTCCTCGTTGGATTCGAGTTCAATTTCGGCGATGCGCGGAAAGTCTTTGCCGATTTCATACTTATCGTCGGCAGCGGGAGTTCCGAGGCGATGAAACCAGACTTGTTGATAGAAATTCAAATCGGCTTCCGGACGTTCCTTCTGGTGAGGATAGCGGGTATAAAGAATCCCTTTCCCGTCAGCGGTCCAGGCAGCGCTTCCACCGCCTGTCGGGTACTGCACTCGCTCGATTTCATCGGGCAGCTTTTTCCCCGTGTCCACGTCAAAAAAATGCAAGGTCCCTTGTTCGCTGCCTCCTTCGGAAAGGGAAATGGCGACCATTTTGCCATCCAAGGACGGGACATACCAATCCATCGCTGTCGTTCCATTGGTATTGTAAGTGTTCGGATCGAAAACCACCCGCGCCTGCTCTGCATGATCCAAAGAATCGAGTTGAATGAGGATCGGCTGTTGTGCAGGCGGTTTGAAGCGCAAGGCAAAGATGCGGCCTTTCCTTTCCTGCAACCCAAAATATCGGGCCGATTCCTGAGTTCGCAATTTCGTCAGCTCCTTCGCAATCGATTCCCGATAAGGCAGCCCGGAAAAATAAGCGCGCGTGCGCTCGTTTTCGAGCCGCGTCCATTCACGGACCTGCGGCGCGGTCGCCTCTTCCAGCCATTGGTAATCCTCAGTTACATTGACACCGTGGTAAGTGTTGGTGACCGGCTCACGAACTGCAGGCACTGCAGGCAAAGAAGCGGCGGGTGAAGTGTATTCAAAAAGTGCCAATAAAAATGAGATGGTGCTAGCCAACTTAAAAAATGGATGAATCGTCCGTTTCATTCCCTCAACTTTAAGTTTGGCTGGACCGAGCGGCAAGTGGTTTGGGGCTGATCGCCCCGTTTTCTTGACTAGCCTTCGAAGGCAGACCACTCTCTCATTCATGGTTTGTCATAAGAATTCGCGTCTTGGCACCGCACGTTTGTTTTTCAACTCATGGCATCTGTCTGGCATCGGTCTAATGATGATATTGGGTCTGATGGGGCAAACCTCTCGCGCGGATTGGCCGGAATTTCGCGGGCCTCACGGTGACGGGCATGCGTCCGGCACTGGTTTTCCGTTGCACTGGAGCGAGACCAACAATGTAAAATGGAAAACGGCAATTCCTTTCAAGGGCTGGTCAGCGCCGGTTGTGATGGGAGACCAGGTTTGGGTCAGCACAGCGACGGAGGATGGACACGATTATTATGCCATCTGCGTTGATGCGAAGACTGGAAAGATCCGTTTTAACGAACAGGTATTTCATACCGAACATCCGGAACCTCTTGGCAACGGTGCTTCGATGAATTCTTTTGCGACGCCCTCCTGCTTCATTGAACCAGGCAGGGTGTTTGTTCACTTTGGCAGCCTCGGCACGGCGTGTTTGGATACGCATAATGGGAAAGTGCTTTGGAAACGAGATGACCTGCCTTGCCGTCATTATCGTGGCGCGTCCTCTTCGCCGATTTCATACGAAAACCTCTTAATCCTGACAATGGACGGAGCCGACCTGCAATATCATGTGGCTCTCGACAAGAAAACCGGCGCGACGGTCTGGAAAACAAATCGTTCCGTGGTTTGGAATGATGAAAGCGTGCCGGGGCCTATGGCACGAGACGGCGATTTGCGCAAAGCTCACAGCACGCCGCTGATTGTCACTGCTGCCGGAAAGAGTCAGATGCTCAGTTCAGGCGCCAAGGCCGCCTATGGCTATGATCCAAAAACCGGGCACGAACTCTGGAAGGTCCAATACAATGATTGGTCAGTTGCGCCACGCCCGCTTTTCGACGGCAAATTGGCGTTCTTTGTCACGGGTCTGACGAAAGCAGAACTCTGGGGAGTTAAGACCGATGGACAAGGCGACGTGACCGACACACATGTCGTTTGGAAACTAAAGACGCACATAGGCAAGTACGCTTCACCTCTTCTGGTGGATGGCCTGATCTACACTGCTGCGGCAGAAAGTTTCATTAGCTGTATCGATGCAGCCACTGGCCAAATGGTCTGGACGGAGCGAGTTGAAGGTAAATTTGCCGCGTCCCCCATCTACGCCGATGGACGGCTTTATTTTTTCAATCAGGAAGGGACCACAACGGTCCTCGAACCTGGTCGCACCTTTAAAACATTGGCCACGAATACGCTGGACGATGGCTTCATGGCATCACCGGCCGCATCGGGGAAGGCGCTTTACCTGCGGACCAAAACACATCTTTACCGGATAGAATCGTAGCCGCGAGGGCGTGATTAAAAGTGGGTGATCGCGAGAAACCCTTAAACCCGCATACTTCACAGTTGATGACAACTCTCATTAACGCCGCGGCTTTAGCCCTTGTCATCACCCACAATTCCGACAGCAAGGATTTAGAACGGCTAATGTAAGAAAAGCTGTTGCCAGGCTGCTTGGCCCATACGCGCCGGGCCGAAACCCCGCTTAGGGGTGGCTTATTTGTAGCAGAGGAGTAGCCCAACAATTCTGCTTTTTTGTTTTCAGCGGCCTGCCCGATGTCGCGCTGCACAAGAACAGTGCGCTTGGGCGGGCAGGCCGCTGAAAACAAAAAAGAAGTAGTTTGTAGCGCTTTTTGCTACAAATAGGCCACCCCTAAGCGGGGTTTGAAGAATCAATGAGCTGCGCTAACGCAGACGCTTCGGAGATGTGGGTAATGGCAAGGGCTAAAGCCGGTGTTAATGAGAAACGCTTTCTGCAATGTGAAATATCCAGGTGAAAGGGTTGAAGTATTTTTAGGCCGCCGTGCACCCCCATAAATGATTTATGAAATGGCACGTAGGGTTATAATCCGCCAAAACTGGGCGAGACTGCTTATTGGTGGGGTAGTTTTTTACCTCAACAGTAAGTAGTGATGCGAAAGAATCGAGCGGTTTGGGGTGTATGCGTTTTGCCCGGCGCCAAATGCTTTTATAAGCAACTTCGTTCCCCAGTCTGGCTATTCGCCCTGTTGGCTGTAATTTATCTTCCTTCCAGTTTTGGCCTCATTCCATTAGCAGCCGATATTCAAACTCCCGCAGTGGGGGATTATGCGCTTCGCATTCTATCGCCAAATTTGCTCGAGCTCTCCCGGGTTAATACCAAGCAGCCGGATCCGGCTCGGGTCGATAGCTGGGATTGGGTGAATGACCAGCAAAGCTTCGCTCCTCCGAACATGTCCAGCATCAACGTGCTCGTCAATGGCCAGGCCAGTTCTGTGGTTGGCATTGGCTTCAAACGCCGGCCGGTTTATGCGCCGTTAATGATGTGGGATTTGCGCATCGGCAATGAGCTTTATCTCAAATTAAGTAGTGCCATTCCCGACGGCGCTTCGGTGCAAGTCGTCAATAATGGCACTCTGTGGCCAACGAACATGGCGTTCACCGCAAAGGCCGATCCGTTGCGCTACAATCCAGCCATTCACGTGAATCAGGAGGGCTATTTGCCGGCGTATCCAAAAAAGGCGGCGGTTGGATATTTTCTGGGGGATTTGGGTGAAATGGTGATTCCGACCAGCACATTCTTTGTCGTAAACACCCAAAACGGTACAACAATGTATCAAGGCACGCTGACATTGCGCCAGGATATCGGCTACACTTATACCCCCACGCCATACCAGAATGTCTATGAAGCAGATTTCAGCTCCGTCACGGCTCCAGGAGAATATCGATTGGTGGTGCCAGGAATGGGTTCGTCACTGCCTTTTCGAATTGACGATGGGGTGGCGATGGCTTTTGCGCGAACCTACGCATTAGGACTATTTCATCAGCGCGGTGGTTTTGCAGTCGGCATGCCCTTTACGCGTTTTACTCACGCGGCGGATCACCTCGACCCGGCTGCTGTGCCGACCAACGACTCGGCCCCCTTCGCCTTCACCTGGCAGACTGTGTCGAACTACTCCAGCGAAATCAACTCGGACAATCCGCCGCAAATTGCTCCTGGTCTCACAAATTATCCGGCGCAGCTCTTCCCCTTTATCAATCCCGGCCCAGTCACAGTGCCGGGCGGACACTTCGAGGCGGGCGATTACAATCGGGTCACCTTCAACGGTGCGCAACTGATCCACACATTGGTGTTCGCGGCCGATTCGCTTCCCGGCATCGCAGCGCTGGATAATCTGGGCATTCCGGAAAGCGGCGATGGAATCAGTGACACATTGCAAGAAGCAAAATGGGAGGCGGATTTTCTTTCGAAAATGCAGGACACGGACGGGGCGTTTTATTACTCGGTTTATCCGCAGTACCGCGAATACGAAATCGATGTGTTACCGGAAAACGGTGACCCGCAAGTCGTGTGGCCGAAAAACACAGCGACCACTGCAGCCGCCGTTGCCGCCCTGGCGCAATGCTCGTCATCACCCCGCTTCAAGCAGGTCTTTCCACAGGCCGCCAGCAACTACTGGGTAAAAGCGAAGCTGGGTTGGGCATTTCTAACAAATGCAATCGCGCATTATGGGCTGGAGGGGGCTTATCAGAAAATCCAGCATTTTGACGATGATTTTACGCATCATGATGAACTGGCCTGGGCCGCCTGTGAAATGTTTCTGGCCAGCGGGGATCCCCAATTTCAGGCAAAACTATTTGAATGGTTTCCCGATCCGACCGATTACACAACATTTCACAGCGGTTGGCAGCGCATGTACGCCTGTTATGGCAACGCCATTCGCAGCTACGCTTTTGCCGTGAGCAGTGGCAGAGTGTTGGCAAATCAAATTCAACCAGGCTACGCGGCAAAATGTATTAACGTCATCACCAATCGGGGGAATGATATTCTGCTTTGGTCGCAAGAGAACGCCTACGGCACCAGCTTTCCCGATGTGACCAAAACGTATCGGGATGGTGGCTGGTATTTTTCGGCCGTGCAAAATTTCGATGTGGTGGTCGCCTACCAGTTTAATCCGGATCCGCAGTATTTGGATGTGATTCTGCACAATCTGAATTATGAAACTGGTTGCAACCCATTAAATGAGCCATATGTGACCGGCATGGGATGGAAGCGGCAGCGGAATGTGGTCGATCAATATTCAATGAATGATCGCCGCGAGCTTCCCAAAGACGGCGTTCCCGTCAGCAATATTCAGGCAGGCTTCCGTGTCACATGGCAGTACGGGTGGGAATTGAGCGGCCTTACATATCCATACGACTATTCCGAGACCGGCACCTACGCTTATTACGACCGCTGGTGTGATGATTTTAATGTTTCCACCGAAGGCTCGACCACTGACACCGCGCGCGGCTTTATCGGGGCCGCATGGCTTGCGGCGCGAACTTCGCTCGTGGGGCAATCCTGGCGCTCGACGAACGCAAACATCGTTGTTCCCACGGCGACCAGACAGCCGGGATTGCCGCAAACCGTCACTCTGAATGTCGCGGACACCAACCTGAGCGCGGCCCGGATTATATGGGAGGCCAGCGGGCAGCAACCGGCTTTTGGCGGACCGAGTTACACTTTTTCACCCGGGCCGCAGTCGGGGAATTATTGGATAGAAGCTGAGGTGCAATGGCCGGATGGGCGGCGCGCCTTTGCTACCAATTCCGTTACGGTGAGCACAAGCGCTCCACCCGAGTTGGCCAATCCACAACGAATCGCAGGAGGCGGGTTTTCATTTCTACTCGCCGGCTCACCGATGACGACTTATATCATCCAGGTGTCGACGAATCTAACAACCTGGAATTCCATCAGTACGAATTCCGTGCCGGCAAACGGTGTTTTGAATGTCACCGATTCTCAGGCTGCTTCGTTCTCAAGGCGCTACTATCGCGCGAAGGCATTTTGACCCTGAATCACACTTGTCTATGTGTTAGCCATGTGACGGGAGATGCCGCTCCTGACGGAGCTTGTGAATCCGAAATCTGTTGGGTTCTACAAATATCACGCTCCTACGGAGCTAAACGCAAGGGCCAAATGAGGCATATCTCAGTCAGGTCCCCAAAAGGACTTTCTCCCGAAGAAGAAGCTCCGTAGGAGCGCAATATTTGTAGAAAACGGCCAAGCAAATCCCACCACAAGCTCCATCGGAGCGGCATAGGCCTTCCTAAGCTTCAACGGACTTAAAAAGAAATCGCTCATCGTAGGCGATCTCGAATCGTTTCAGGAGTTCGATATATTCCTGACGGAAGGTCTTTGTCGCGTGATGCTTTTGCTGGTTCTGAATGTATCGAATCACCGTGTCGAGCTGGGATCGCGAATAGGAAAATGCACCGTAACCTTCTTGCCAATTGAATCTTCCATGTACCCAGTGTTGCCGATTGATAAAACCCGACGAGCCAGTTTTGATATCGCCAACCAAATCGGAGAGTGTCATGTCCGGCTTTAAGCCCGCAAGGATGTGAACATGATCGGGCATATTGTTGACGGCGATTAGTTTCTGCTTTTGACCCGAGACAATTCCGGTGATGTATTTCTGAAGTTCATCGTTGTGCTGGGCCTCGATAAGATTTTGCCGACCTTCGACCGCAAACACAATATGGATATAGATTTGGGAGTATGTGTTAGCCACAAGCGGAAGATGCCGCTCCTGACGGAGCTTGTGAATCCAAAATCTGTTGGATTTCTACAAATATCACGCTCCTACGGAGCTTTGTTCCGCGCAGCGGGATTACCTGGCAAAATGGCAATAACGGCTTCTCACAATCTGAGCAACTCTATTTGGCCTCAGCTAAGGCGCGTTCCAGTAGCGCCTTTTCTTGCGGGCTGTAAGACAATGTGAGCGCAAGCGCCTGGGCGGTGGGTGTCATTTTTTTCCATGATTTTTTCAGCGCATTGATCATTTTCTCTTCGGAAGCTTTGCGCGCGAGCTCGCCGAACTGACGCTCGAGGAACACAAGGCAAAGAGCGTCTTCAAGGATCTTCACTTCAGGATCGTGGGCCAGATTTTGCTTCAGGTTCAGGCTCTGGACCCGTTCAATGGAGCTTTCGCCGTAACCCACTTCGCGAAGAATGTCCCCTGCTTTAGCCGCATGAAACTGTTTGAGTCCTTCGCGCCATTTCAAGTATCCGGAGCGAGTCATGGGAAAGGAATCTCGTGGAACCATCCACCTGCACAAATGCTGGCATCGGGCCGCAAGTCGAAGCTCCTCCGAGGCATCAGGGCACAAGCGCAATATCCAATCCGTCAACCATTCCGCATAAACCAATTCACGCGGCCTTTTAACGCCATCGATTTGCACGCAGTTCGGGTCTCGTGCATTTTCTTCATCGAATCGCCGCAGGGCGGCCTCGAATCGGCGGGTTTCAGCCGCTTCAAATGGTTTGCTCATGATTCGTCTTATTCCAAATTATGCGATATAGTGTAGTGGCCTCGTTAGAGAGTAAATGTTACAGGATCGAAAGATTGCAAAGTGCATCAAAATTGATTTGCGTCAGATGAATAAGCCAGCTTTTAGCGGTCCACCGTCTCCCGAGGAATTTCAACGGCAACTCTCGGATTTCGTTCGGCAACATTTTCAGAATGTTCGAAATCCCGCGTCCCAGGCCGAAAGCGCCGGCACACCCGAAGGGCCGGAGATAAAAACCAAAGTTGATCCCTTCGAGTTCCATTACAAGCCGCGGGAAGTCAAAGCGCATCTCGACCGATTTGTCATCAAGCAGGACGAGGCCAAGAAGGTGCTCAGCGTGGCTTTGTGCGATCATTATCATCACGTGCGCCTGGCGCTCGAAGGCAAAGAGTCCCCCAATTACGCCAAGCAGAATGTCATTCTCATCGGCCCGACCGGTGTGGGGAAAACTTTTCTCATCCGTAACGCCGCCGATTTGATCGGAGTCCCATTTGTAAAAGCGGACGCAACCAAATTTTCCGAAACGGGATATGTGGGGGGCGACGTTGAGGACATGGTGCGGGATCTGGTGCGCCTGGCTGACGGCGATGTTGCCCGCGCCCAGTATGGCATCATCTACATTGATGAAATCGACAAAATCGCCGCAGCCAACAATCTAAACGGGCGAGACGTCAGCGGACGGGGCGTGCAAACGAATCTCCTCAAACTCATGGAGGAAACGGAAGTGCCGGCTCGCTCTCCGAATGACATCGCCGGACAAATTCAGGCGATGATGGATTTTACACAACGCGGACGCAAAGCCCCGAGTACGATTAATACCAAGCACATCCTCTTTATTGTCAGCGGCGCATTTGGCGGGTTGGAGAAAATCATTCGTCAGCGCTTGCGCGAGTCCACGATCGGTTTTGCAGCCAAAGATCTGCCGCTGGAAACAACCGAGGAAGTGCTCGAACACGCACAAACGCGCGATTTCCTCGAATTCGGGTTTGAACCCGAATTTATTGGGCGATTGCCGGTGCGCGTCGTTTGCCATTCGCTTAACGTCGAGGATCTGTTTCTCATTCTGAAGAATTCGGAAGGAAGCATCATTCGCCAGTATGAACAGGATTTCGCGGCGTATAACATCGAGGTGCTCTTCTCCGACGATGGACTCCGGCGGATCGCCGAGCGCGCGGGAGAAGAACGAACTGGCGCGCGGGGGCTGATGACGGTCTGCGAAAGAGTTTTCAGGGAAATCAAATTTGAACTTCCCTCAACCCACGTAAAGCGGTTCGTAGTCACGACCGGCCTTGTCGATGATCCGCTGGCAGAATTGAAACGAATTCTGGCCGATCCGAACCAGGAAGAGCGAATTGTCGCGAGGCAATTGGTGGATGAATTTGCCAGGCGCTTTAAGGAAAACTACAACATGAGCGTTCGTTTCACGGACGCCGCGGCCAATATGCTGGTAAACGAAGCCCTGGAAAAAGGGCAATCGGTTCGTGAATTGTGCGCCAGGAAATTCAAAGACTTCCATTTTGGCTTGAAACTCATATCACAAAATTCCGGCCAGCAGGACTTCGTGATTGATAAAGAGGCCGTCGAGTTACCCGATAAGGTGTTGAGCGACTGGGTAGTGGCGAGCTATCGAAAAACGGAAAACTAGGTAGGGCTCGCAGTCTCTGCGAGCCGCTGAACATGCATGTTCGCGGAAGGGAACACGGCGCGCACGGGAGTGACGCGCCCTAACCGGTCCTCTTAGGCCGCGCGCCGAACAGCGCTGTTCCGATCCGCACGATCGTCGCTCCTTCTTCGATCGCGATTTCGTAGTCGCCGGTCATACCCATGCTCAAGTGAGGCAGCGGAGCGCCTAAAACCTGTTCGCATCCGGATTTAAGCTCGCGCAGCCGGCGGAATACCGGACGCACTTTTTCAACGTCGGGAGTCCATGGCGCAATTGTCATCAGTCCGTGTATTTCCAGGCGGGGCAATGCGTTGAGCTGATTTAGTTCCGAGACGAGCCTTTTCGGCTCATAGCCGAATTTGCTGGCTTCTCCCGCAATATTAACTTCGAGCAGGATCGGCAGCCTTTTCGCGGCTTCTTCAGCGCGCTTGTTAATCTCTTGTGCCAGGTGAAGGCTATCGACGCTCTGAATCATTTCGAATAACTCCACTGCGTCGCGGCACTTATTGGTTTGCAGATGGCCAATGTAATGCCAGTGCAACCGTGGAGGGCATAACGGAATTTTTGCCTTCGCTTCCTGCACCTTATTTTCACCAAACCATCCCAAGCCCAGCCGCGCGGCCTCGCTCACCACTTCCGGCGGCTGCCCCTTGGTCACCCCCAACAACCGAACTGAATTGGGGTCCCGTCCAGCCCGCGCACAGGCTGCCGCGATTCGCTCATTCACCAGGTTAAAATTTGCCGACAAATCCATGCCGAAAAATAGGCTGAAGTAAAAAGCGTGAATAGGGAAATAAAACCGTCTGTGCCCGAAAACGAGCGTGACTCAACCGATCACCCCGAGCACTCTGTTCCCCAATGCAATACTGGCTTGTTAAATCGGAGCCTGAGTCCTACTCCTGGGCCAACTTTGTAAAGGACGGCGGGACTGCCTGGACCGGTGTTCGAAATTTCGCCGCGCGCAATAATTTGTGCGCGATGAAGAAATCCGACCTGGTTCTATTCTACCATAGCGTGAGCGAAAAGCAGGTTGTCGGCATGGCGCGTGTGAACAAGGAAGCTTACTCCGATCCTACGGCTACTGAAGATGGCTGGTTTTGCGTCGATCTGAAACCGGTGATACCGCTGAAAAAACCGGTAAGCCTCACACAGATAAAGGCTGACAGAATCTTGAGCACTACTCCTTTGGTCAAACGTTCTCGATTGTCCGTTTCGCCATTCACGAAAGAGCAATTCGAGCGTTTGCTTCAGATTGCGGAAACTTCCCGGCCATGATCAGAAGGCTGGCAGCATTATCCAATATGAAAGCCGTCATTTTTGACATGGATGGGGTCATCGTCGATACCGAACCACGGCATGAACGCGCCGTTATGCAAGTGCTGGAGGAAATCGGCTATGGTGACCGGCACGGCTTGCAATTCTCAGATTATATTGGCCGGCCCGATCGGGAGTTATGGGTTGATTTTTTAAGCCGGCACCAGCCAGCCCACGACATTAATGAACTGTTGGCAATGAAGCGAAATCGGGTTTTGGAGATTATTCGCCGGGAGCAGCCGTTATTCAAAGGATTGCCGGAGCTTGTTGAGAAGTTAGCTGCCAAGTACAAGCTTGCTGTAGCTTCCGGTTCCGAGCGGCAGGTGGTGCAGGAAGTTCTGTCCCTGAAGCCATTACGAGGGCTCTTCCCGGTGGTGGTCAGCATTGCCGATGTCACCCGTGGCAAGCCCGCTCCGGATCTCTTTTTGCGCGCGGCGGAATTACTCGGGGTGACTACTGCCGATTGCTGGGTAATCGAAGATTCTAAACCGGGCGTTGCCGCCGCTCTTGCCGCGGGCATGCGCGTCATCGCCATTACAAACACCTACCCTGCCGAGCAGCTTAGTCATGCCACTTATGTTGCCAAATCTTATGAGGAGATTGAACGGCTGTTGCTTGAGCCCGACGATTGCAGCTCGTAATTCAGAATGGAAAGACAATAAACGGCGGCGGTCTCGACGCGCAAGATCAGCCGGCCCAGCGAGATGGGCAAAGCGCCGGCCGAAGTGATAAGCTCCACTTCATCTTTGCTAAAATCCCCTTCAGGCCCAACCCAAATGGAAATAGTTTTGGGTTTGTTTTTGTGCGCGACTCGAAAATCTTCAAAATATTCGCGTGGATGCCGGCTGCCGGGTTGCAGCGAAGCGATCAACGGAAGCTCAAAAGATTCTTTCCGGGCAAGAAACTGTTTCGGGGTTAGCAGCCCTTCGATTTGTGGGAGCCAGGGCGAGCCGCACTGCTTGATCGCTTCAATTGCCACAGTGCGCCATTTGTCCGCCTTATTCAGCGCCGCCTTCGCATCCATATGGCCAGAGGCGAGTACCCGCTCTGATAGAAGCGGCACAATCCGATATACGCCCAGTTCGGTTGCTTTCTGAATAATGGATTCGATGATTTTTCCTTTGGGCAGGGCCTGGAACAAAGTAATTTGATAGGGCAGGGGAGGGACAAAGAGCTTCTCTACAATGGCCAGCTTCACCTTGTCGCGATCGTATTCCTCCACATCACACCGAAACTCGCCGCCGGCGCCATCTAAAACAGCGACCCGATCCCCTCGACGCAAGCGGAGAACCCGCAAAGCATGATGAGCTTCCCGGCCGCGAAGGAAGAGCTCCTCTTTGGCGCATTCACCAGGAGGCAAATAAAATCGATGCACGGGTGGCGACGGGTGGAATCAACCAGCCCACAGTTACTGAAATAAGTTTTTCGCCTTTTCGAAAAAGGTTTGGCTCAACGGATTTTCCTTGCCGCTGCATAGTTCCCCGAACTCCTGGAGTTTACCTTTTTGGGCGGCGGATAGGTGTGTAGGTACCTCCACGTTGATGCGCACGTGCAGGTCGCCATGACCGTAACCCTGGATGTTTTTAACGCCTTTACCCTTGAGGCGGAACATCGTTCCGGGTTGTGTGCCGGGAGGGACTTTGATGGAGGCCCTTCCGTCAAGAGTTGGAACTTCGATTTCAGCGCCGAGGGCAGCCTGTACAAAGCCAATGGGCACTTCGCATAATAAGTCATCGCCGTCCCGTTGAAAGATTTCGTGCGGCTTAACGTGGAGGACGACATAAAGGTCGCCCGCAGGCCCGCCGCGGAAACCGGCTTCGCCGTTTCCGGCGGAACGCAAGCGCGAGGCGGTATCCACCCCTGCGGGAATACGCAAAGTGATCTTGGTTGTGCGCTCGCGGCGTCCGCTGCCCCGGCAGCTTTTGCACGGTTTGTCGATAATGCGTCCCGCGCCCTGGCAATGGGGGCAGGTCTGGGCGATGCTGAAGATGCCGCGCGAGCTGATCACCTGGCCGCGGCCGCCACACGTGGCGCAAGTCTTTGTGCGCGAGCCCGCCTCAGCGCCCGAGCCTGAGCAGACCTCGCATCGGTCCTCTTTGGTTACGGTGATTTCCTTCTCACAGCCATGAGCAGCTTCTTCAAAGCTGATTTCCATGTCATAGCGGAGATCATCGCCCCGTTGCGGCTGGCTTGGGTCCTGCCTGCCGCCGCCAAACAGGTCGTCAAAAATGCCGCCGCCGCCGAAAACTTCACGGAATACATCGACCGGATCATGGAAACCACCCCGGCCAAATCCGCTGGCGCGGCGGTCGAACGCAGCATGGCCGTGCTGATCGTAAGCGGCGCGCTTCTGCGAATCCATAAGGACCTCGTAAGCTTCGCCTAATTCCTTGAATTGTTCCTCGGAATTTTTGTCGCCCGGATTCTTGTCCGGATGAAATTTAACAGCCAATTTCCGGTAGGCCTTCTTGATTTCTTCTTCACCCGCGCTCCGCTCCACCCCCAGGATTTCGTAATAGTCGCGTTTCGCCATGGTTCAAGAAGCGGGGGCTTTGGCCACGACGACTGTGGCCGGGCGCAAGAGCCGATCGCGGAGCTTATATCCTTTCCGCAGTTGTTGAACCACCTGGCCCTCCGGCGCTTCGCTGGTTTCTTTTTGCGAAACCGCTTCATGAAGGTTGGGATCGAAGGCTTTGCCTGCGGCATCGACTTCCTCGAGACCTGCTTCGTTGAGAGCGCTTTTCAACTGCTGATAAATCATGCTAATGCCGGTTTGCAACGATTGAATCGATTCAGTTTGCCCATTTTGGGCCGCTGACATCGCCATGTCAAAATTATCCAAAACGGGAACAAGTTTCTGAAGGAGCGACTCATTGGCGAACCGGATCGCCTCCTGCTTTTCACGCGTGCTCCGCTTTTTAAAATTGTCAAAATCCGCGGTGGTCCGCAGCAGCCGCTCCCAGTTCTCGTCGGCTTTCGCGGCGCGTTCCTTCAGTTCTTCAAATTGTTCAGCCGTCGTGCTCTCAGGATCCAGTGACATTAACGGCTCGGATTCGCTCTCTGGCTCACTCCGTTGCTTGTCTATATCGTTTTCCGTATTTTTCATGGGCTACAACTTCCTTTATGTACAGCCATCAAACAGGAAAGATAAGCGAAGAGCTGTGGCGGGGCAAGAACCAGGTGAAAATCAGACCTGAACCCCGTCTGGCCTACTTTGGCTGGACTAACTTTTGGAACTCGGGATTTTGCCGAAGCGAGGCGAATTGCGGGTCTTTTTGTGCGTTCGCCAAAAGGTCGGGGGTACTTGGGTTCTGTTTGTGGCGTTTGTTGCTTAAATCGATAGCGTGTTCCAGCGCAGGTAGCGCTTCCTGCGGTTTGTTCAGCCGGGCTTTAATCGCGGCCAAATCGTACCAGGCTTCGGCCGAGTCAGGGGCGATCTTTATGAGTTTGGCGAGTGTACTTTCCAACTTGTCGAACTTGCCTATCGTCGAATAGACCTGAGCTACCTGCAAAAGAGCGGCCGCATCAGCCTGCGGATTTTCCAAAACCTGGTCGAGCGTTTGGGCGGCGCGGTCGGGTTGTTGCAATTGCCGATAACCTTCGGCCAGGCCAATCGCCAATTGGAAATTAGTCGGATTAGCTTTGACGCGCGCCTGAAGATTATCCACGGAACTCTGGAGTTTGGGACGATTGATAGTGCCATAGGCCTCGAGCACCCCGCGAATCGCTCCCGCGTCCGCTTGAGGATTGTTCAAGACGCGGTCAAGAACCTGTATCGCGCGATCCTGTTGTTGCATTCCCAAATAAGTGCTGGCGAGATTAAATGCTTTCTGAAAATCCGTGGGATTGTCTTCAACGGATTTTTCCATTTGCTGCAACGCCGCGGCATTTGGCGCCCGTTCCTTCTTCCAGCCGCGAAGCTGAGTAACAAGGTTGATAACCGCTCCGTTGTAAGGATCAAGCTTCAGGCAAGTTTCAGCAATGATCAAAGCGTCATCGAACCGTTGAACCTCCTGGCTCAACAACAGATTCACGTAACGGAAGACCGCTTCCGGGCTATAAGGGCAAAACGCGAAAGCCTGTTTAAACGCGAAGTCGGCCTCCTTAACCATCCTTTTGTGGTGCGGGCTGCCTGGGGGAGAAGTGCTCACCCGCCAACTGTAAACCCCGGCAATCGAACTACGCAGTTTCGAGAATGCCTTTTGGGCGGAATCATCGCGCACGAAAGCGCGGTCGCCGGTGAACCCGCTGAAATCTCGCCGGAGGTAGGTCTTTTCAATCCAGTCGGCGATCGTTTTCACAGGTGTGTCATAGTCCACAATGTCACCAGTCAGCCGCTTGGAAAATTGCTTCCAAAAGTCGTGATCACGTTTGACAATATCGTCCGTCAGCTCCGGCAACGGCTGACGATTAATCTTCATGATGATGCCAAACGGGGTTAGATGCGGATACATCCAATCGAGCGGAAAACTTTCTTCCACGTAGAATTCGTTTTTCGGATTGTGATCGAAAATAACTTTTGTCAGCAATCCGTTGATGGCCATTACCGCGATCTGGCCCGAGACTTGAACGCGTTGATCGATAATTCGCACGTCCTCACCCTGTTTTATCTGCCTGGGTTCGTTCGGGAATTTCTGGTCGTGGTCCAGCCGCCGTTGGGCATCCTGGAGGTACTCGCTGAAACACCTCTGCGAATCTTCGGGAGAGGGCTGGTAAATTTCCCGGTCCGGATACACGCCACCCAGGCTGTGGGCAATTTCTTTGGGATAGGCGGCTTCCAGAAGCAGCCGGTTAAGCCGTATGCGAGTATGGCTCTGCGGGTTTTGTTTGATGAAATCGGTGAGATATTCCGAAAGGGTCACCTGGCTGAAGCGATTGGTCTCATAAAGTGGTCCAACCTTTGAAAGTTCGGCAATTTCCTTATCCAGTTGCGTTTGTTTGCCTCGGAGCTTTTCAGAGGAGGGATTGGATGCTAACTCCTGGTCGATTTCAGCTTTTCGCCGGGTCTTCTCTTCGATTCCTTTTTTTGCTTTCAGTTCGCGCTCGAGCAAAACGTTGAGGTCAGCGGCCAATCCTTTGCGCACGGAAGATTCACTGCCTGAACTGCTCAAAAGTTGTCGCGTGCCATCGCTCAGGTTTGCTTTAAGATACTTCGAGAGGGGATCCTGTTCGCTTCGCAATTTGGCGGTGAACGCAGGCAAATCGGTAAAAGCCTGCTCGTTGAACCAGGAGGTATAGGTTCGCCGGCGTTTTTCGATGCGATCTCCCAAGCCTTCGAACAAGTCGTCGAGGGGTTGAACCATACGGGCAAAAATATTTGTCGTATAATTTTCCGTTCGTTCCTTTTCCGACCGCAACAGCTCCTGAAAAAACGGCGGATCAATTTGAGCGCTCCGATTGTACTGCGCGCGGATGTAATTCAAATAAGTGCCGTCCGCCAACGCATTCTGGGTAATGAGATAAACGTCACGCCGATCAAACTTTTGATCCATCGGTGGCTGGCACTTGGGGGGAATGAAACTGTCGCAGAAGATCATGTATGTTGGGCAAAAGCGCCCCGGATCTGTGCCGCCAAAAAGCACGGTGTCTTTGGTCATTTCCGGGTAAAGAGGTTTGCCATCCGAGCCATTAAAGGGCGGAGTAAACATATCATGGCCAAACCAGTAACCAAACCAGTGACCGCGCTGTTCATTATCGGACCAGTGGGTCATGATCGAATGGAGCGGCATCAAGGCAAAGAGCGTCAGAGTCAGGGCAAGCGGAGCGCGGTTCCGGTATACCTGGAAAGCTCCGAGCAATATTACAACCGACCCGGCGAGAATCAGGCCTGCATAAATCGGCAGGCCGTACTGGTCTTTGGCGAAGGATTGCGTGATCGTTCCGAGCAGCAATTTGATGCCGCTGAAATTACCGACGTGCTGATTCGAAAAGACGAAGAATATTTCGACAATAACAAAAGCTGCGGCCGCCACTGCCAAACCAATTGTATTGGCTATCTTTGCCTCGGTATAATATTTCTGTTCCAACCAATAGGAGGCGCTCAGCACCGCCAACGTTCCAAACCCAATAGCAATCGCGAGTGCGCCGAATAGGTGCTTAATTCCAATGATGCCTTCGCTTGGATTGATGAAGTTCTCTGCGGATTCCGCGAACGAGCAGAGAGCCAGGCTTAAGGCAAGCGCGCCGCCCCAGTAGCCCCAGCGTCGGAAGCGTTCATAATGGGTGGCCATGTAAGCGGCGATCAGCGTGAGCCCATAACCGACGAACAAAGCAATCAATGTGTGTGAAGCCGTGAAGAAAACGCGGACAAGACCCTGCGCGGCTCGATCGGCGGGTGGATTTAATAAAATGAGCAGTAATACACCCAGGAAAAAGTAAATCGCCGCGATACCGACCAGCCAGGCGCGTTCACGCCGGTGAAGTTTGAAAAAGAAAGCAAAGGGGACCAGCGCCAGGAAAGCATAAACCCAGTTGAATTCTTCAATGATTCCTTTGCCCAACATTCCCAATTGGGTGAGAAATATCAAAGGATGATGAAAGATATCGCTCGGGTTGGTTTTTTCATATTGACCGCGAGTGAATGCGTGAAAAAAGCCTTCAACAGTGCGAGGATAGCCCCATTCCATCGGCGGATTGGTCATGCCCGCCAGCGGCATGTAAAAATAAAAGGAAGCGCCCAGCACCCAGCACAGACCAAGGCCAAGTACGACCAGCCATTCCGTCCCGATCTTGCGCGTGTCCCAGCCAAGCTTGATCACCCCGGCAGCGCCTGCAACTGTGAGAAGCCAGAAGAAGCCACCATGGGCGACTGCCACAGTCAGGAGGAGCACCGTTGCGGTTTGAGCAGCGTCCAGGCAGAACTCCAGAAAGCTTTCTCTGGTCAGGTAGGCAAAGACGAAATAAGCGGTAAGCGAACACAAGCCGACCACATGGAAGATAACGACTACCGCGGGATTCTGCTCCAGAATGCTCAGCATGTGCTCGGATTTGAGAATCAAACCGGCAAAATAGACGATGCTGTTCCAAAGAAAGAGGTTGCGCCCCATTCTGAAGTTCGCCGCCGCAATGGCGACCTCGATGCCCATGGCAGCAACAATCAAGGTTTGGTGATTGGTAAAGCAGACGCCGTGAAAAAACAGAGCATAAAAAAGATACCGTCTCTGGTGCGGGGCATAAATCCAGCGCATCAGGCAAAGCAAAACAATCATCAAAGAGGCAACGCTAAAGGCGTAAACTTCGACGATGACCGATTGGCTCCACATAAACCCGTTGAAACCGATCAGCATGCCAGCAACGAACCCGGAGACCATGCAGATCGCGCTCTCCCATTTGCCGGTCATGTTCTTGAGCTCCTCGATCCCTTCCATCAGCAAGCTGCTGCCTCGAGAAACCAGCAGGCCCAGAAGTCCCGCCGCCAGCGCACCACCTACTGCTTCCCCCAGAGCGACTCTCCAGGCAATGTTCCCGACCGGTAGCAACACTGTCCAGAGCCATGTGTAGATCGTCCACACCGGGTAGCCAGGAGGATGGGGTATCCCTGCGTAAAATGAGCCAGTCGCCAGCTCGCCTGAATCTTCGAGCGTAAGTTCAGGAGCCAGAGTTAAATAGTAGCCGAGCATCACCGCCGCGAACGTAATGAGAAATGTCAGCCAATCGATTCGGCGGAATAGCGGAGCAGGCCTCGGTGGCGGAGAGATTGTTTTGACCGGCGGCGGGGTCTTCGCCACCGGCGCAGCAGCCGGCCCGGGGGGCGGGGCCTTTGGTGACGATGGCTTCTGTTTTCCGTTATTCATGTCTAGTAATCAGCTCGGGGCTTCCAAAGCGAACGGATACTAGAAGTGGAACCGCTGCGGTTTGTCCATTCAAAAGTATCTGGCGGGGTATTCTGCTCGATGGCAAACCCGACCGGCAAATAAGCGCTCTGGTTGCTGGAAATTAAGGCGAGCAAGGGGCTGGAATTTGTGCCCGAAAAGCCACTGCCGCCATCCCGCTGATTAGCCAAAACACCAAGCAGCACCAGGGCGGCTGTGACCGGCGCCAGCCAGCCAAGCCGCCATCCGACTTGTGTTACCGGTTCGGGCTGAGCGCTATCATCAAACTTTCGAGCCGGGGAACTAAATATCCGCCGCGAAAGCTTCCGTGAAGGGCGCCGAGGCGCCCAGGAGCGCAATTGAGTCTCCAATTCGTTCAGGTCGTTCATAAAATGCTCCTTTCAAGCATGTTTTGAGTTTTTGCAGGCCATAACGATAACGGCCCGCGGCTGTATTCGGCGAAATCTCGAGGAGTTCGCCGATTTGTTCGAAAGTGTATTCGTGCCAGACTTTGAGAATAATGACCTCACGCTGAGGGCTTGGAAGCTCGGCCAAATGACGCATGGCAGCTCGCTCCTGAGGGCTTTCTGATGGTGTTCGTTCAAACCACCGTTTTGATTCCAGCTCGCGGGTTAGCCGGCGCCAGATGCTCCGGCGGTAATTGAGAGCTTTGTTGCGAACGCTTCGGACGCAGTAATGCTCTGGTCTTAAGGGAGCTTTTGGGAGCTGCATCAGGGCCAGGAACGTTTCTTGCACCACGTCCTCGGCCTCGCCATGGCTTAAACCAAGAGCGCGCCCATATAAGATAAGGCTGGCAGCCCTGGCCTGGTACAAAGCTTCGCACCACCCGCTGTTTTGATCGTCGTTCACGAATTCCACTGGATAGACACCCACGACACGGGATTTGTATAAAGAATATTGGGAAAACGCAAGCTGGCGGGGGTGCTGAAGAGTCGGAGCGCGGACTTTAGTCCGCTGCAAGTCTGAAATAGAACGGGGGCCAAAATGCTTCCTGACTATTCCATCAACTCCGTGCATTGCAGCGGACTAAAGTCAGCGCTCCGATCCGGTGGTTGTAACAAGGTGCGCCCGAGGGGATTACTGGTTCAGGAGCCCCTTAGAACAAAGCGGATTGGAGGTGCGCTCGGGGCTATAGCGAAATTCGTGCCAACTTTTGCTTGTCATAAGGCAGAGCGGGTTTAGAATGCCACCATGGCACAAGGCTTACAACTGTCGCAACGGATGACCCAATCGCTGGTGCTGGCGCCACAATTGCAACAGTCCCTGGCATTATTGCAGGCCCCTACTCTCGAATTAAAAGCACTGGTCGAGCAGGAATTACAGCAAAACCCGGTCCTCGAGGAGGCTTCCGGAGCAGAGTTGGATGCCCAGGAGAAAGATGGTGAGGTAAGCGAGCGTAACAATGAGGCGATGGATCCGGCAGAGCCCCCGGCCGATTTGAATGTTGATTCCACCAGCGACAAAGCCTCGGGCGAGCCGGTGGACGATTTCCAGGCTGAGTTCGAGCGCCTGGTCCAGCTTGACCAGGAATGGCGCGACCATTTTGCCCAAACAAATCTTCCTATCCGGGCTTCAGCCGAAGAAGAGGAAAAGCGCCAGTTTATGTTCGATTCCCTGGTGGCCGCTACTTCCCTCCAGGAAATGCTTATCGAACAAGTCAGGGAATCGGCCCTCGGGGACGATGTGCGGCCAATAGCCGAAATGCTCATCGGCAATATCGACGATTACGGTTACCTTAAGACGAGCGTTGAAGAATTGGCGGCCTCGACAGGGTTGCCTGCTGAAAAGATTCAAGAGGTTCTCAAAGTCATTCAGACCTTCGATCCGCCCGGAGTAGGCGCGCGCGATTTGCGCGAGTGTTTGCTGCTTCAAATGAACCGTTCAGGCCAGCAAAACACGCTCGAGTACCGCATCGTGAACGATTTCATGGAAGCGCTCGGCAAGCGGCGAATTCCCGAAATTGCCCGAGGCACCGGCCATGATGTCGATGACGTGCAGGAAGCCCTGGAACGAATCGCGCGGCTGGAGCCGCGTCCCGGTCGCGCCTTTTTGCCGGATAACGATCAATATGTTTTGCCCGAAGTGTTCGTTCATCGCTCGGACGGAGATTATGTCGTCACCACGAATAACGAGCACATCCCCCACTTGCGCATCAGCAATACCTACAAAGATTTGATGTCTCAGGGAGAAAACTCGGCGGAAGTGAGAAATTACATTCGTGAGAAAATTCGCGCGGGAAAGTTTCTGATCAAGAGTCTGCACCAGCGGCAGCAAACGATTCTGAACATTGCCAAAGAGATCGTAAATCGCCAGCGGGAGTTCATGGAAAAGGGCGTCTCCTGCCTCAAGCCCCTGACCATGGTGCAAGTCGCCCAGGTCGTGGGCGTCCATGAAACGACGGTGAGCCGCGCCGTTTCTGGAAAGTATATGCAGACGCCTCAGGGGATATTTGAGATGAAGTTCTTTTTCACCGCGGGAATTCAAACCTCCGCCGGCGACGGCATGTCGAACACGAGCGTGAAAGACATGATTGCCGACATTTTCAAGGAGGAAGACACCGGCAAACCTTTGTCAGACCAGGAAGTGGTGCGAATGTTGAAAGAAAAGGGAATCAGCATCGCCCGGCGGACCGTAGCCAAATACCGGACCGAGCTAAACATCCTGCCATCCAACTTGCGGAAGGTGTACTGACGCTTAGATCCATTTCATAATGGTAGGGCCCGCTTGCCAAGCGGGCCGTGGTCGCTTTTGTATATGAATACGGACGGCTCAGCGAGCCGTCCCAACCTCATTGGGCATTTATAATATTTAGTCGTAACATCGACGCTTTTTGGAGGATGTTTGTTGTAGCTTTCTGAACTCAATCCCTCTTCTCTCGCCAGAGATTTGGTTGCGGCTTCACCGCTTTATGAGATGGCTAGATGGCTTTTAAACTCCGTTAGGAGTGGCCTATTTGTAGAATCATGCGGCCCCAAATATCTTTTTTTGCTTTTCAGCCGAGCGCGATAGAATTTCAGATGGAAATCGCACACGGTTGAATCGCGCTCGGCTGAAAAACAAAAAGGGAAGCGGTGGGAATCGTCGCGTGTTATAAACAGGCAATCCTGACGGAGTTTGGTTGGAGGCCACGGTAACGATTGTTCACACGACCAAACATCGCTGGCAAAAATTGCTTCAGACGAGCCCTAACTAAGACTGCTCGGCTCACTCGTAACCAAACTTTTCACAATAAGGCTTTAAAGTCGGCAAAACCGGCGCGAGATGTTTTTCATAGGAGCGCCACCGGGCCACCGATCTATTATAAACTGGCCGGGTGACGTCCTGGTAAGTAGGGGAGTACATTTGTTTGGTTCGGCTTTTCTCGTAAAACCGCGCCTGGCCTTCATGCCAGGATTGCCCGAGAAATTCAGTCACGCGTCGGCCCTCTTTCTCCATGTCCGCGACTGTATCTTCGTATCGCGTCTCTATCCAGGAAAAACCTTCCCATTCGCGCACCGCCAGCCAAATATCCATCAAGTCGGCGTAATGTTTGGCCACGCGCTCGAAGCTGAGGAAGTTCACATTGACGGCGTTCAGCGGAATGTTCTGAAAGTAACAACTGAGCACGACATCGCGCGGGTCACGCAAAGCAATAAGGACACGAAGTTCAGGGAAGACCCGAAGCCAGACCTGCAACCTCGAAGTAGGGGACGGATTTTTATCCACCAGGATCTTTCCTTCGGCCCGGGCGCCTAATTCCTGCGTAATCGCCTCGATGTAAAGGCGGCGCAAGACATTGAGCCGCGCGCTGGAATGTTGGTTCGTCTTATGAAATGCCGGTTCCAGGACATCAAGGAACGCAGTGGGTTCATCCAGAGCGGCCACGGCCGGGTGAGCATCCAGAATCTGCTCGAGCAATGTGGTGCCGCTGCGCGGATGACCACCGAGGAACGCCAGTGCGGGAATGGCTTCGCGATTCCGTTCCGGAAAGGACCTGCCCCATTCACTGAGAACATTTTTTGGCTGGCTTTTAGTGAAAGTGAGAGCGCCTTCCGCGCTCCGGTCATATCCGGTTATCAGCACATCGGTGTCCGTGAGCGCCCGCACGATCTCTTTGGCTTCAACCAGCAGGCGCATGGCTTCATCAAAGCGATCCGTGCGATCGAGCACCTGCGCCAGCTCGTACCGGCAGGCATAACGCACGAAAGGATGCTTCGGCTCAGACGCCAGCAGGTCACGCAATTGGCTTTCGGCCTTTTCGAGATTGTTTTCACGACGATCGAGCACCGCGGAAAAGTATCGGGCCTGATCATCGCGCGGATCGATTGCAAGGCATTCCTGAACAGCATCACGGGCCTCGGCAAGTTGATGTTGCTGTTCGAGCAAAACAGCAAGGCTGATCCGCGGGTTGATGGCGCGCGGATCGGTTGCCGCTGCCCGGGCAAAACACGCGCGCGCTTTTTCGGGCAGACGCAAGCCTTGATACTGATGGCCGATCATGCCAACGACTTCGACATTGCCGGGATTAAGTTCAAGCGCCTTTTGCCAGGCGCGATCGGCCAGAGACACATCGCGCAGTCGCGAAGCCGCATTGCCGTACTCGGCCCAAATCACCGCCGCTCGAGGGAATTGCCTGACCAATTTCTCATAACGTGGCAGAGCCTGGACGAAATCATTCGCCAGAAGAAGCTGACGGGCTTCGTTATGCTTTTTCTGGAAATCGATCGGGCTCATTAATGAAATCTGTTTCGCATTTTTTCACCTGCTGGCATTGCTTTGCTTAGCAGCCTTAAAATAATCTTAAAACTAACGCTTGACGAACTTTTTGATCCTCGTTAGCGTTCGGAAAACGCATCGCATTCCGAAAGCTTTTGCAGTCGCGGCATAAAGACTACATCGGCCTGCTTGCTAGTCAAAATCATCACCTACTATGAAAAGAAGACGTTCTGATTCCAACTCACCCGTTAAGAAAATCGCATGTACTGTTTCAGCGGCAGCTCTCATGCTTGGCGTCAGCCAGGCGGCCACCGTGGGCATCAATTTCCCAGTCAACTATAGCTGTTGCACTGGAAACTATGTAAACTACGTCAATGCTCCGGCCTTCGGACTTCCTCAGAGCGGCTGGGAAAGCGTGACACCTACAGGGACGGGGTACAGCATGCCAGGCTGCCCTCTCTACATCGAAAACACGAATGTAATCACCACGAGCTTGACTGCGCCGCCGGACGCATTCTTTGGCCAATTTCTAAATCCGCTGCCAAACGGCTCTCTAACGGTAAGATGGGGCTGCCCCACAGCGAATTGGAGCGGCTTTGGCGGTTACGATGCGGGCCATGCCGCGCAACCAGCGCCAACGAATGCCCCTCCGCGCGGAGAAGCTGAGGTTTACGCCGGATTCTTCCGCGACGGTATTAATTTCGGGCCAATTAACGCTGGTTGCGGTGGACCAAATCCAGATAATAACCAGCCAGGTTGGTACGTTGAGATAACGGGACTTAAAACTCTCTTCACCAATACTCCATTCGTCGTTGAATTAATTGCTGGGTCGGATTCGATGAACACCTTGACCAATGCTTTTATCGCTGACGCCACCTTAAGCAGCACGCAGTCGGTAACTTACCCCAGCCCTGCGCACGCGGGCGGGGATCAGGGCGCAGCCCCATGGAAACGCTTCATTGGTGGAGGAATCAGCACCGTCAGCACCACCCTGAACACCGATCACCTGATTATTACCCCTAACCGCCCCCAGCATGGAGGATTGAAAAGCAACAACACAGACTATGATAACGCGAGCACGCTTTCTGGTTTTGTTATTACGGATAAGCCTGTTGTGACCATGTCACCTCAATCCCTCCTGGCCAGCGGAGGTCAAAGCATCACGTTGAACCCATATTCTATCGGTGTAACGCCGCTCTCTTACCAATGGCGCAAAGGCGGAGTGGCAATTCCTAACGCGACGAGTGCGGCACTGAATATTCCTAGCGCCGCCTTGAGCGACGCGGGTACCTATGACCTCGTGGTAACGAACCTCTATGGAAGAGCAACGAGTGCTGTCTCCACTGTTACAATGGATAGCATCACGGTCACCCCAGGCAGCGATTTCGTTGTGGATTCAAATCCAGCAGGTAGCGAGCACGACGGCCATAATTCAGGCGCCACCTGGCTGGCCTCAAGCGCCGACTCGACCCCGATAACCCGATTCGGAGTCATGCAATTCTCATCGGCAACATCCAACCAGATCACAGTCCCGGCCGCGAGCGTCTTCAATGTGCAGACCGGCGCCCTTTCGTTCTGGTTCCGCTCATCAGCCGCTCCAGCGAGCCCCGCGATCGTGTTTGATCGCCGCGATGGCGTTCAAGGCTCTGAGGGTAGCGGATTGGTTATTCTGCAAACCATCGGTGGAAACCTCGAGTTTCAAGTAGGAGACGGCACTGCCGACGACACGACCACCACCATCAGTGTCTCGGATAACAAATGGCACCACATCGCCTACAACTTCGAGCAGGGCGGGGGCGTCGCTACTATCTTTATTGATGGAGTTCAGGATGCGACCCAAACCAGCGCTAATTCCTGGGGATGGCCTTCGACTCGAGAGATCGAGCTGGGTCTTTCCCATGATCCTGCATGGCTGCCGTTCAATGGTATCCTGGATGACTTCCGGCTTTACAGTCGGAAGTTGACGGGAGGTGAAATCGCATCGATTCACACGAGCGATGCAATTGTTGATTCGAGCGCACTGGTTTTGCGCCTCAACTTCGACGCCGCGCCGCAGAACGGGCTCAGCATTTCCTGGCTGATCTCCGGAGCTGTTCTGCAATCTGCCGATTCAGTGAGTGGGCCGTACACGGATGTGGTGGGTGCGACTTCTCCTTATGGCGCTGCCGCGCAGGCCCAGAAGAAGTTCTATCGCTACCGTAATCCGACCGCCTCGGTGGTTAGTAATCCGTTCATGATGTAAGAATCAGAATAAGATTCGCTCTTTCACATGCGGCCATGGCAGCAAGCCATGGCCGCTTTTTTTTGTATGCCGGCGGAGCGCGGCTGTGTCGAAGACCAGCCGCAGCAACGTTCTATTTTTCAAGGGCGAATGGGGACACCAAATCAGCCGATTGCACAGACCCTTGCCGCAGTAATTTGTAAAACCACTTCCGATTTGCGCATTGCTGCGGGTCTTCGACACAGCCGCGCCCCCGGACCAGTCGGAAGAAACAATCCCTTGACGAATTTGCCTTCACCACTACCTTTCTTGCGTAACAAACTTTGCAACGAGAAAATTGTCGTAACCCCGCCAAATCCGCTCGCTGTAACAGCTCAATAATTACCTTGAAGTTTATCGATCATGAAAAGGCGGCGCTATAATTCCAACGTTTCTTTGCGGAAAATGGCCTGCGGTGTTTCTGCTGCCGCCCTTATGTTAGGTGTGAGCGAAGCTGTTACTATTGGTTTTAACCTGCAAGTTGACTATTGCGGTGCAAGCTCGGCTTACAGGAATAATGTGACCGCGACCGCTTTCGGCATTCCAGCAACCAGTTGGGAAAACCTGACTCCGATGATGACCGGCTATGGTGATTTTCCCTGCAACCAGATCGGGTACAGCCTCCCCCCCGAAACGATCGATACCAATTCAGTCGCTGGAGGGTTGAATCCCCTGCCTAACGGTTCGTTAACCATAAGGTGGTCCGCTCCAACAGCGAATTGGAGCCATTTTGGCGGGTACCCGCGCTCCGCTCCCTACTATAGTTTTTTAGGCCCGGCTGTTATTCCGGGGGAAGGCGAAGTTTATGCAGGGTTTCTGCGGGACGGCATCAACTTCGGCCCTCCGGGGGATGCGGACAATACGGGAGGATTACCGCCTTATCGAATCGATATCACCGGCCTAAAAACAGTCTTTACGAATACGCCGTTTGCGATTCAACTGATTGCTTCAAGTGATTCGATGTACCATTTAACCAATGCCTTTATTGTCGATGCAACCGCTTCAACAACCCAATCGGTTATCTATGCGAATCCTTCTGTTCCCAAGGACCAAAATGACGCGCCCTGGATCCGCGGCTACGGCGGCGGGTTAAGCAGCGTGAGCGGCAGCCTGGATACCGATCATGTGAAATTGATTGGAAATTTTCCGCAACACTTCGCCAGCCCGGATGCTGATAAAACCCACTCGATCAACAACGCGAGCTGTATTGCGGGGTTCATTATCACGGACAAGCCGGTCATCACTATGGCGCCGCGGTCATTAGCCGCAGTGACTCACAATAGTGTCACGTTAAAGGTGATTGCCGCCGGCGTCCCGCCTCTCTCCTATCAATGGCGCAATGCCGGTCATCCGATCGATGGCGCAACTAATGCCACCTACAACATTCCCGACGTTACTGCCGCTGGAGTTTATGATGTAGTGGTCACCAATCTTTACGGTTCCGCTACCAGCAAATTCTCAGTGGTCACAATCGATCACCTGACGATTACTCGCGGCCCCGGCACAACAATGAATACGATCAGTTGGAATGCACCGGGAGTATTGCAATCGGCCAATACCGCCAACGGTCCCTATGTCGATATTTCACCTGCAGCAGTTTCTCCTTATACCGTAACGGTTGGGACATCGCCGAAGTTTTATCGCTACCGCCTTCCGAGTAATTCTATCAGCAGCAATCCTTACGACATGTGAAAACTCCTCAATGCGATAGCTGCGGAGGTTTTCACGAGAGTCGCCGACGATTTGCCTCTCATCGGCAACAATCCATGAACATTTTCATGCTGCTCCTATTGGTCTTTTTTGTAAGCGCCTGCAGCATTGTCGCCGGTGCTATCGACGGAAAAGCGGGCGAAAAGCTTCCAAAACATTACCTGTGTAAGTTCACTGAAATTCCCATTGTGATTGATGGACGAATTGATAAAGCAGTTTGGAGGTCTGTGCAATGGTCAGACGATTTTGAAGATATCGAAGGCCCCGTGAAACCGAAGCCGCGATTCCGTACCCGCGTTAAAATGCTTTGGGACGAAAATTATTTTTATATTGGCGCGGAACTCGAAGAACCGCACGTTTGGGGCACACTAACCCAACACGATTCCGTAATCTTTCAGGATAATGATTTCGAGGTCTTCATCGATCCCGACGGGGATACTTTGAATTATTATGAATTCGAGATGAACGCCCTGAATACGGGGTGGGATCTGCTGCTGGACAAACCTTACAAGGCGGGTGGAAAGCCGAGGAATGAGTGGGAAATTCCAGGTCTAAAGACGGCAGTTCACGTCAACGGCACACTTAACAATCCTTCGGACAAGGATACCGGCTGGACAATTGAAATCGCCTTTCCCTGGAAAGTCCTGGGGGAATATGCCCACCAAAGCGCTCCACCGCGCGAAGCAGATGTATGGCGCGTGAATTTTTCCCGAGTCGAATGGTTGATCGAGATAGTGGATGGAAAATACCGAAAACTTCCTGGAAAAAAAGAGGACAACTGGGTTTGGTCACCACAGGGTCTGATTGACATGCACGTCCCGGAAAACTGGGGCTACGTTCAGTTCTCACGAAAAACATCGGTTCCAAGGCGCTCCACACGGTTAAAGGTGGCGCAGTAAAGAGCATTATTTTTTCAGCTCTGCTTTCGTCTGGGTTTGTAACAGATCGAGTTCGGGCTGTAGTTCCTGCTTCGACTTCTTATCCATTCGATCGATGAAAAGAATGCCGTGCAAGTGGTCGTTCTCGTGTTGAATGGCCCGCGCCAGCAAACCTCCGCAGCGAAACTTGATGAGATTTCCCTGTTTATCGAGAGCCTCGACATCGATGCTCTCTGGCCGGCTGATTTCGCTGAAGATCTCTGGAAAACTCAGGCAGCCTTCCAGCCCTTTCACGGGTTCTGCCGCCGGTTTTAACTTCGGATTCATCAAAACCATTGGCATGAACTCGGCTATTTCAACTGGCTTGCCCTCTATTTCAAGAGAGGAGGGGCGATCCGTGACTCCACGAACGTCGAGAACAGTCAATTGCAAAGGCAGCCCGACTTGTTGAGCTGCCAGCCCAATGCCCTTATGCACGTACATCGTCTCGAGCATGTCACCAATCAGCTTTTTGATAGCTGGGGTAACAGCTTCGACGGGAACGCCTTTCTGGCGAAGCACTGGAGTGCCGTATTTGACAATGGTTAAAAGCATCAAACTCCAGGGATCACTCAGTCGTATCTATTCAGTGGAAGAGAAAGCTCGCCCTCACCCTCTCCCCCGGGGAGAGGGTGAACACTATGGGCAGTTATTTGTGAGTCACCAAAGTGTGACTCCCCTCGGCACGGACGAATGCGGCTCCCTCTCCCTGGGGGAGAGGGTGGGGGTGAGGGCGGGCTTATTTCCAATCGCATGGTTACGGCTCAGAAGCTGGCCAGGCGCGCAACATCTGCCCTAAATCGGCCATCGTCGGGCTTTGCGCTGATCGGACGTAGAAGCCGCTGGTGGTAACTCCAGTGAGCAGGCAGAGCTCGGTGGAGAGTCCCAGAAGTTTGCCGAGGCAGAAGCCCGAGTTAAAATGGTCGCCCGCGCCAGTAGTAATTTTCGGTTTTGCGGTATAGGCGCCCTTGACCGTGCTGGCGCCGTCCGGCCCCGAGGCGGTCGCGTAAGAAGTCGGATGAATGACGAGCGTGTCAATGGCCAGCCGTTGATGGATTTCCTGGCAGAGTTTCTGCAATCCCTCGGGAGAGTGGTTGCCGGGCGTGATACCGAGTTTTCCTCCGATTTCGTAACCTTCCTTTTCGTTAAGACCAAGAATAACATCAAAATACTTTTGAAACGAGGTAATGAGCTCGAGCGCGCGCAAAATGTCCTCGCTGGTGCGCTTCTCGGGATCGGCAAGGTCGAAAAACAACTTGCGTCGAGGCCCTTTTAATGTGGGACAGATTTCCTTAAGAACAGCTTCCCAGATGGCGCTCATTGCCGTCAGCATTGTCCAGTTCACGAATCCGACCAGCGTTGCTGTGCCGAAATGCGAAGTGAATTTGTCCTGGCCGAAGCGTGCTTTGATGTTGTCCCAATTCATTTGCCGCAATGATTGGTGTTTGCCGAGCATGATTTTTCCATCCTGGAATTCAAGAGCGTCTGTGTATCCCGGCTCGGCAATGGAATAAACCTGGGCGCGTTTTGAAAAATCCGTGAACACGGGATGCAAATTGGGGTAGCCCAGGATTCCGAGATAGGTCACCTTCAAGCCGAAGCTGGCCAGGGCATTAGCCATGATCGGCCCATTCCCTCCGAGTTTGGTCAATTGGCTGACCAATTCCACGTTCGTGCTGCGTCCGGCGGCGCCCGCCATGCGTTCTGCAAACTGACCAATGGTTGCCAATCGCGTGTAGGAATCGGCGCTCTGCCGCTTGTCCACCATATGCAGAATCTCATCGACAAAGCCGTCCAGCCCGATGAAAGCCGTCATTTGCCCGGCGCGGTTGGCGGCAGCGGTAATTTGAGCAGCGCATTGCTCGCGCAATTCAGGAGTGTTCATGACAAAGGTTTGTAGAATTCAAAGGGCAGCAGAGTGATTCTTGTTTGGAAACAACGGCCAGGTCCCGGATAACACTGGTTTGTTTTCATTAACCCCAGGTTCCCAGGCCTTTTTACTCTGAACTGACGCCCATTAACTTCAGCAGGCGTTCCAGTTCGTCGTCACTAAAGAAAGAGATTTCCATTGTCCCTTTGCCCTGGGCGTAGCGCAGATGGACCTTCGTGCCGAACCGTTCGCGTAATTGGTCTTCGAGGTTCGCCACATGCGCGTCGGTTTGCGGGCGGACTGGAAGATTCTCATGGGCCGATTTGCGGTTTGAGCGCTCGAGCAAACGCGCAACGACACCCTCGGTTTGCCGCACATTGAGAGCTTCTTTTAAAATGCGTTCGACGGCAAACTGTTGCTGCCTTTCGGTGGGCAATCCGAGAACGACTTTGGCGTGCCCGACTGATAGCCGGCCGTCCTGAATATAACTCTGGACGCTCAAAGGCAGCTTCAAAATCCGCAAAGCATTTGCAACCACCGCCCGGCTCTTTCCCACTTTGGTCGCCACTTCTTCCTGCTTCAATTGGAACTGTTCGATCAATTGGGCATAGCCGCGGGCCTCTTCGATCGGATTGAGATTTTCACGTTGCAGATTTTCGATCAGCGCCAGCTCAAGCACGGTGCGATCGTCAGCCTCGCGAAGCAGCACCGGGACATCGTTTAGACCCAGCAATTGCGCGGCGCGCCATCGCCGCTCCCCGGCAATGAGTTCCAGGTGTCCATTGCGTTCGCGCACAATCAGCGGCTGAACGATCCCTTGTTCCCTGATCGAATCAGCCAATTCCCTGAGAGACTCCGACGAAAATTCTTTCCGCGGCTGCAAAGGACTCGGGCGAATCCGATCCAGCGAAACCTTTTGAACGCGCTCGCGGGTTTCTGGCGCCGAGCCGGCGTCCGGGACTGTTGTTGTGACCGAGCCCGGAGCTGGCGGCTTGGCGATGGAACTGCCGCCTAGCAAAGCGCCAAGGCCCCGGCCCAAAGCTGGTTTGGCCATGCCGCCAGAATGGGACAGCGCCGGGGCGTTGTCAATTAAGTCATGAACCGAAGCGGAATGGATTATCACGGCAGCAGCCTTCCCTCTGATCCGGCAGATAAAGCAGCTTGAGGTGTGGCTCTCAGGCGCCTGGAGTGCCGGAATCGCTCTCGAAGGCAACGGTCGGAAACGATCTGGCCGAGGGTTTCAGTGATGACCGTCACTACGCCGAGCACTGGAAGCACGAGCACCAGGCCGGTTGGACCAGCCACTGTGGCTCCGATGAAAAGCATTAAAACACTCAAAACTGGATGAATGTGCAGGCTCCGGCCAATGGTCAGGGGAAGAAAGAAGAAATCGTCCAGCAAACGAACCAAAATGAAAAGAGCGATGCAGCCATAGGTCACTGCCGGATGGGCAGGGAAGTCCGTTGCGGCCACGAGTACGACCAGAACGCAGCCGGCCGCTGAACCAATGTAAGGAATCCAGGCGAGGACCGCCGCTACCAGACCCAAAAGAAGCGGCGAGGAAATGCCGAACAACCACAAACCGAAAGCGAGGCAAATAGTATCCAAAAATGTCAGCTTCATCAGGCCAACAAAAAAGCTTTGCAGGCTGTTGTCGATTCGGTCCGAAAGCAAAAGGGTCTTTTCGAAGAACGCGTTGGGCACGCTTCGGATAAGATGCTTTTTAAACCGATTTCCTTCCTGAAGAAAAAAGTAGGTTAAGTACGGCATTAACAAAAGAGAAGGCAACCAATGGGCGGCCTGCAAGAGCAGCGTCCCAAAATATTTTTGCGCAAACTGCTGGGTGACCGTTCCCAAATCCTGCGTGGGGTCGCGCAACAAAGCGGATTCTCTAAGGAAAGGAACTTTTTCGGCGAGCGTCCGCTCCGTGCTCATGAGAAATTGCGAGCCGCCCTCCAAATATCGGGCCAGCTCATTTTTCCAACCTTCGGCACGCGCGGCAGCTTTGGGAAGGGCCATGATCAACGCCAGAACCGTTGCCAGGAATAACACTGCGGTGACGACCCTCGCAGCTGTTCGCGGACTAAACCCGGCACGGATGAATGCCTGCACCAGCGGGCGCAGGCAATAATAAAGGACCAGGGCCAGAAGTCCCGGAACCACCAGCCAGAGAATTTTTTGAAAAAAGAAGAGTACAAAGCAGGTTGCCAATATGCTGATCAGCCAAATCGAAACGCTAAGTGGGGGCCTTTTGTTCACAGCTTCAATTGTCGTGGATGGCCGACTGCAAGGTCGCGGGCCCGCTGGCAGACGGCGCGGGAGAGCTCGAATAGAATTTTTACACCGATGCTCTTGTTTCGCTCGAGCAATGAAAAAAACTCGGTGCGCAATAAAGCCACGACGCGGGAAGGTTCGACGGCAATCACCCTTGCAGTCCGAACGCTCTCGTCGAAGAGAGAAAGTTCTCCAAAAAAATCGCCGCAACAAAACTCCGGCGCGAGTTGTTGCAGCGCTGCGTGGCTGGAAGAGACCTTCGCTCGCCCGGATACGATAATAAACAAGCCCAGGCCAGCGTCGCCTTCATCGAAAATGATTTCGTCCTTTTGATACGTTCTTTCATGCAATAACTCGTCAGCCTCCCTTAGCTCTCGGGGCGTTAGGCTCTTGAACAGGCGCATCGCTCTAAGTTCCTGAAGCCGCGGTTCGCCGACCGTACCGTTGAAAATTTGCAGCGGCCATTTCATGGGGCACATTGTGAAGGCTTGGGGAAAGAATTCAATCGATTAACAGGGGTTCCTGCGGCATCTTTCAGCCTCGCAGTGAAGAACGAACGCCTTCTCAGAAACATCAAAGATCTTGGGGACTCCGGCCTCGATGCGCACTACCTTGCTTATTTCAAATGCTTCAACCAACAGCTTTTTTTTGAGGCGCATGAGGTTTTAGAGCAAATATGGCTCCCCCAACGGAAAGGTCCCAACGGCCTCTTCTATAAGGGATTAATTCAATTGGCCGGCGCATTCGTTCATTTGCAAAAGGGCCGAGTCGGACCCGCTTCGGCTCTGTTCAAGTTGGCGCAAAGCAATTTGAAAACGTATCCAGCGATTTACCAGCATTTAGGAGTAACTAACGTTTTGGTGATTATTGGGGATTGGCAAAAAAGACTCGAATCAATCGAACCTGAGCAACTTTTGGGAATGAAAAAGGAGTTTCCAAAATTGGAATTGATCAACGCCTGATTTCTTTTTTTAAGTTTTTGTCGGATATAGTACGGAGAAGTTAAAAAAACTTCCTTTGATCATAAATTTCTCTTGATCTTATTCAAGCCAGCAGCCACAGTCTCAGCAGTTCCAGGTAAATTGTTTCAAATGAAGAAAGAGTCCTTGTATGACGTACGTTCCAGGATACTCGGGACGAGCAGTGTTATCTCTCGCCGTCGGTTTAATTAGTTATCTTTCAATCGCCAACGCTCAAGTCCAGACCGGCCAGGTTCTCATCAAGACCGTTCAAGGGGCAGCTACATACACAACTCCGGGTGGTGCTACTTTACCATTGAAGGAAAACCTTGTGTTATCGAGTGGCGCCGTGGTCAAAACAAGCGCTGATGCCAAAGTCGATCTGATTTTGCAGTATAACGGAACGGTGCTCCGTTTGATGCCGGATTCGACTCTGAGTTTTGGAAAACTGAATCGAGAGAAGGCCGGCGAGGATACCATCACCGAAACCAGCCTGAATTTGCTTTCCGGAAGTATTATCGGCTCTCAGCGAAAACTGGCCATACCTTCGACGTTTCAGATAAATACACCAGGAGGCGTTGCGACCATCAAAGGGACGGAGTACCTTGTCCGCGCTGATGGTGGCGTGAGCGTCCTCAGCGGTTCGGTTCAAGTTATCTTTAACCTGCCTGGCAATAAAGGTTCGATTAAAGTAACGGTGCCAGCGCAGTATTCCTTTAATCCTGCCACGGGTACGGTCGTTCTAACGGCTACGGCTTCATTGAAACCGGTGATTACCGATGTGCAAACCGTGAGAGAAAATGCCAAAGTTTTCAAAGAGGGTGGCGCTACCGTTGTGGTTAAACCTCAAGGGGTGCTTTCACAGACCAAAGGCAATAATGGTGTCGGCAACGGCGTCGATGGGCAGCCTCCGGGCAATCCGCCGGTGAACGATGGTCCGGGCACCGGTCCAGGCAACCCGGGCAATCGCCACCACGGTAACGATAAGACCCGACATCCAAATTGATGGGCGTACCGACCGGGAAAAAGCTTTTTCAGGTCGCGCTAAAGCGGCTGAATCTTTGAATCGATTCGACTCCTGCGGTCATCGCCTCAGGAGTCCTGTTTTTTTAACCTCGAGACGGTTAAGCAATACTTGTTTCCGTCCGAGTGTCTTGGGTTGGAGTCGGCGCGCTGGGAGTTCGGTTGATCTCGCTCCAGTAAATCTCGAAGCGCTGAATAAGATTGACCATCTCGTTAAAGCCTACCGGTTTAATGAGATACGAATTTGCGCCCAATTCATATGCTCGATCGACATCCGATTGAACATTCGAGGACGTCAACACAACGATAAGCAGGCGTTTGAGTTCTGGCTCGGATCGAACCCATTGCAGCACCTCGAAGCCATCGGTGCCAGGCATTTTCAAATCCAACAGCATCAAAAACGGGAGCGGAAAACGCTCGCGATCGGCATAAATCCCCTTGCCACTCAGATAATCAATTGCCTCGCCGCCATCCCGAACTTTTTTTAGAATGTCGCCAAAGCCGGCTTTCTGAAAAGCGCGCTCCAGGAGCAGGACATCGTTCGGATCATCTTCCGCCAGCAATATAAATTTTTGTTCGAGCATAAACTGCTGATTGGTTGTTTAGATTTGTGCCTGCTGGCTCAATCATAGTTTAATCGATTCCGATACTCCAGCAGGGTTTCACCCCATTTAACAAATTAATGCACAAGCCCATAGTGCCATAGTAAAGTAAAGTTTGTCACCCTATATTGTGCTTATGTCAAGTATTTCAGTTCTGCTCGTGGATGATCACAACATTGTTCGGCAAGGGCTCAAGGCATTGCTTATGGCCGAAGGAGACATCCAGATCGTTGGCGAAGCCCAAACGGGCCGGGAAGCCGTACAGCTCGCATCCCAACTGCATCCGGAAGTAGTCGTAATGGATTTGGCTATGCCGTTGTTGAACGGGTGGGAAGCCACACGTCAGATTGTTAAAGCTGTCCCCACCGCCCGAGTGGTCGTCCTCTCGACCTATGGTGAGGACGAGCACCTTCAGCAAGCCCTGGCCGCGGGAGCTGCTGCATATCTTCTAAAACAGACTGCGGCCGCAGACCTGGTTAAGGCAATTCGGGAAGTTAAAAAGGGAAACGCTTATTTCAGCCCGGCAATCGCCAAACGCGTTCGTGAGCAGACCTGCCGCTCGGCGGATTCAGAAGTGCGCAAGCCGGCTGACGCGGGTTTGACGCCTCGGGAAGCGGAGGTCTTGCAATTAATCGCGGAAGGTTTTGCCAATAAGCAAATTGCCGCGGAACTCGGATTAAGCGTGAAAACCATCGAGAAGCACCGGCAGCAGGTCATGCACAAGCTCAATATTCACGATATCGCCGGTTTGGTGCGCCATGCCGCCGAACGGGGGATCATCGAGTTGGCTCCGTCAGGCGTTCCGACCTCATAAAGACCGGCCACCGGTTATCAGGCTGCGAAGAAATTGGGGTTTTGATTGGCCTCGAGCCAGTACTTTTCCACGCGATTGACCAACTCGAGCAGTTGTTCCGTCGCATGCGGTTTTACGAGGTAAGAATTGGCTCCTAAATCGTAAGCTCGGTTAATATCGCCGGTTTCAGCGGAAGAGCTGAACACGATTACTAACAACCGCTTCAATCCTGGCTGGGTCTTAAGCCAGTGAAGCACCTCAAAACCATTAAGTCGCGGCATTTTCAGGTCGAGAAGCAGCAGCTGAGGCATGGGATTTGCGGCTCGATCGCCAAACGGAGATTCTCCTCGCAAATAATCAATGGCTTCCTGTCCGTCGCGAACGAATTTTAAGCCGACTGGGGTGCCGGTTTTTGCAAAAGCGCGTTGAAGGAAAAACGCGTCTGTCGGGTCATCTTCCGCCACCAGGATCATTTTGCGCTGTGCCATGAGACTTTTGTGTGACTAATGATTACTTAACCCTTCCTGCCGCGTAATTCAAGCTCGATGAAGCTGAGATAATACTGAAACATCTGTAATGTGATCCTGCCCTTCTTTCGTTGAAATCGATCCCCTCGGGTCAGGTCTGCCCCTTACGCGCGACAAAGCGGTTGAAACGTTCGTCTAGCCAGCACTTACGCACATCATCCAGCAACCGAACCAGGTCCTCAAATGCGTGAGGTTTCACTCGATAATCGTAAACTCCGAGTTTACGTGATTTATGGACATCCTCATCGAGTTTTGAGGCCGTGAGCACCACGACCGGCAAAGTGTCGAATTGGGGATGTTCGCGCAACCAGGCCAGGACATCGAACCCATCCATCAGCGGCATTTTCAAATCCAGAAGGAGCAAGCCGGGTAGAGGATGTTTTTCGCGTTGCGAGAATTGCCCGCATCCCTCGAGATAATCCACAACCTCCTGTCCATTGTGTACAATAAACAGTGGGTTAAGATAACCGGCACTGTCAAAAGCCCGGCGCATGAGAAAAATATCATTTTTGTCATCCTCCGCCAAAAGAATCGGGATTTGGTCCAGCATGATTTAAATCATTTCACTCGCGAAATTCTCACCGCGAAGATTCTAATATTAGTATTTCACACATGCGGCCGCAAAACATTTTCTTCAAAAGACCGGCTTATTAACTTAGAACCTCATACCATTTCGTTTAGGTCAATAGGCTTGAGAAGACTTCGAAGCTCCTGATTCTTGAGAATCAGAAGAGCTCTTGAGTCCTCATTGAGAAGAAGGGATTGAAGATGGAGGAGCCCGATGGAAATCAGTCGATTCCTCAAATGAGCGGTAGCGAATGGTGCTCAACAACTTACGTCCAAGAATAAAGATTTTCTGGGTGGTATTTACCCAAACTCCTTCGGGCATTCTTTGGCGGCATAAACATAAATTGCATTCTCTTAATGACCCGAGCATCCCGAGCCACCCCAGGGACAAATCCCCAATCAAATGAACCTCTACTTGCGCGATTTCGGCGTCTTCGGTATCCACCCAAAGCAGCCCGGCGAATCGATCGTAAATCCGATCCTGGACCGTGTTCTCCGGGTAATTAGGCTTGGGTTTGAACTCCAATACTAGAATTTTACGGCCTTGATGCAAGGCGTTGCTAATCACGGTAAAATTGAAGCGATCAATTAATTCCGGGGTAATCAATACTTCCCTTTTCGCTCGCATTCGCTTCAAATCGCGGCCCACAGCTTTGTTTCGGAATTCCTGCTCCTTTTGTTCTTCACGGCGCATCTCAGTCTCAGAAAGCTTTTGACCCTGGACCTGCACCAGGCGGGAGAACGGCCAACCCTGAATGAGCACGACTTCATATTTCTTTTCGGTGGACTCAATAACCTGGCCTTTCGAATTGAGTTCCTGAATAATGGAGAGCTTTTTATAGCAATAGGGCTCGCTCTTTTCACTGGCGGCAACTTTGGAGGCTCGCTCGACTACTCGGGCCATCACATTTGTTGCCGAAGGCAGTTCCTGCGCGTAAAGCGCAGAGAACGCGCTGGTGAGAATAGCCGCGCATGCAAACAACCACTTTGCTTTTGGCCTTTTTCCGGACATAATCAATGCTTGCGGTTACATTATACCATGGAGGGTCAAAGACGGCCAACTCAGCAAGCCTGGAGAATTGCCAAACAAATATTAGTTTTTGAGAAAGGTTGAGATTCCGAGCAGGTATGGCGGACGAAACAAAATCCCGGCGTAGTTTCATGCATTACGGCTGTATTGCCGGACTCGTGTTGATGCTCGTGATTGTGCTTGGCGGCTTATTTGGCCTGCACCTTGCTAAAAAGATGTTCAATAACTTTACAGATGACAAACCAATGGCGCTGCCGCAGTCACAGATGTCGCAAGCTGATTTTGATAAATTGGAATTGCGTTTGGACAATTTTCGGCAGGCGGTGCGAGCGGCCCAGCCGGTGGAACCCCTCGCGTTGAGCGCTGATGAAATTAATGCTCTGATTGCCCGTGATCCCGATTTCAGTACTGTAAAGGGCAAGCTTTATGTCATGCTTTCAGAAGATAATATAAAAGGCCAATTGAGCCTTCCGATGGAATCGGTAGGACTGCCGCTCTTTAAAGGTCGCTACCTTAATGGCACGGGAACGTTCAGCATATCACTGCACAATGGGTTTTTACGTCTTACAACCTTGAGTTTCATCGTAAAGGGAAAGGCCGTGCCCGAAGTCTATATGCAGCAGATCCGGAAGCATAATCTCGCCGAAAACGCGAACAGCGAACCGCGCGTTTCTGCCGCCCTCGAAAAGCTTAAGGGCATCAAGGTTCAGAATGGTAAGCTTCTAGTCGCGCCTAAATAATCAGCCACCATTCCCGATAAGCCTCTGGTGCTCGAGCATAGCATATCGGTCGGTCATGCCGGAAAGATAATCACAAATTGCCCTCGGCCAGCCGTCACGACGCGCTCGTTTGCGCGACATAGTGCCTACTTCAGCATGATGTTTGTTATAAAATGCAAAAAGTTCTTCCATGACTTGCCGTGCGCGAATATGCGGCTCATTCACGATGGGGTTGTAATAAAGATGCTGATACAGAAAGTCTCTCAATTCGAGATTTAGAGCCTGACGCTCCCGACTGTATTGCACCAGGGGTTTGGGCTGGAGTCGGACCTCATCAGCAGTCTGGACACGCGCCCGGCGAATGGAGGCTTCTGTGTTTGTAACGACATCTTTGACCTGCAAATCAATAATCCAGCGAATAATAAAATAACGGCGGCACTCATCCGGCAATTTGCCATGCTCGCGCTCGATTTTCCGTTTGGCTTCGCGCCAAATGCGAACATTGCGATCGAGCTGCGCTTCCGAGAGCAATCCGGATTCCAAACCATCGTCGAGATCGTGGCTGTAGTAGGTAATCTCATCGGCGACATTGGCGACCTGGCCTTCCAGCGAACATGACTTGGCCGGGAAACCCTTCCTTCTGCCGGGATGGTCATAAGCGGTAGAGTGTTTGACAAGTCCTTCGCGAACTTCCCAGGTCAGGTTTAAGCCTGAAAACATGGGATATTTTTGTTCCAATTCTTCGACAATCCGCAGGCTTTGTTGATTATGCTCGAAGCCGCCATGACCTTTCATTAAGCGCGCCAAAACCGCTTCGCCTTTATGGCCAAACGGTGAATGTCCCAGATCGTGGGCCAGAGCGATCGTTTCGGCGAGGTCTTCGTTCAAACACAATGCCCTGCTAATGTTCCGCGCAATGGCCGCCACCTCGATGGTATGGGTCAGGCGGGTTCGCAGATGATCGCCGGTACCATTGAGGAAAACCTGGGTTTTATATTCGAGACGGCGAAAAGCCCTGGAGTGGATTACACGATCACGATCACGCTGATATTCGGTACGCCAATCGGGCGGGGTTTCACGGTATCTCCTGCCGCGTGTATCGGCGCTGAACTGGGCGTAAGGCGCCAGTTGAACTCGTTCAATTCTTTCCAACTCCTCTCGAGTGCGCGGCATTGAAGAAAGCCAATCGCGAAGCTCTCGACGGGCTCCCCTAACCAGCCAGCACCTCTTGAACGGCAATGCCGCGAAGCTCGAACAGGCGCCGGATGGCATCTTCAATCAAGTTGTTCGGACATGACGCTCCAGCAGTAATACCGACGGTAATCTTGCCTTCCGGAAGCCAGTTTTTCGTTTCGATCTCCTCGTGCTTGTGCTGCTCGTAATGCCGAATGAGTTTGTCCGACTCCATTTTGGCGGCGTTCTTTATAAAATATGTTGGCAATTTGGCTTCTCCCATCTCGGCGAGATGCGACGTATTCGAAGAGTTATAACCGCCAATGACCAGGAGCAGATCCAGCGGCTCGTGCAATAATTTCTCTAGAGCATCCTGTCTATCCTGGGTGGCGCCGCAAATCGTGTCGAAAAATCGAAAATGTTTGTCTATCTGTTCCTCGCCATATTTCCTCGCCATCGCTCGCCGCAAGCGGTGTTGCACTTCCTGAGTTTCGCCACGCAACATCGTCGTTTGGTTGGCGACGCCGATGGCCTCCAAATGGACATCCGGATCGAAACCTTCGGAGTATGCCCCTTTGAATTTTTCCAAAAACTGGGCTTTGTTGCCTCCAGCGACAATGTAGTTGCAGACGTAATCTGTTTCCGCGAGCGTGAACACCACGAGATAATGTCCGCCTCCGCTCGCCCGGGCCTGGGAACTCGTCGCCTTGGTTTCCTCGTGCCACGCTTTGCCATGGATGATGCTTGTCACCGAATCCTTTGAATATTGGCGGACGCGCTTCCAGACACTCATGACATCACCGCAAGTGGTGTCCACAAAAAGACATCCCTTTTCCTCCAGCTTTTTCCGCGTGGCAACTTCCGTGCCAAAGGCGGGGATGATGACCAGGTCTTCAGGCCGCAATTGGTTGATCTCATCATCGCCCGGCTTTCCCGCAATCGTGACGATGCCCATTCGCCGGATTTGATCGTTTACTTCCGGGTTATGAATAATCTCGCCTAGCAGAAAAATGCGGCGATCAGGGTAGGCTCTGCGCGCAGCGTAGGCAAGGTCGATGGCTCGCTCGACCCCATAACAAAAGCCGAACTCTTTCGCGAGTTTGATAGTTAGGTCTCCGGCCGAAAGGATATGTCCATTGGCGCGGATTCGTTCCACCAAATCGCTGCGATAATGCGAAAGCACCTGTGCCTGAACGGCCGCCATAATATCAGGGCGGCGCAAATTGATCTTCTGCGGGGCGGGAGGGGCAACGGTTGACATACCTGTAGTGAAGGGTAACACGAATGCAGCCCCCGTCTAGAACAATAAGAGGGCCGTTTTGGCCAGTCCGGCAGCTTGCCGAGCATTCAAGATTTCCATTGCATCAGGCTTCTGCAGTGACATAATTCTCAATGTTAATCGGAGCGTAGCTCAGCCTGGCTAGAGCACTTGGTTTGGGACCAAGACGTCGCAGGTTCAAATCCTGTCGCTCCGACCATCCTTCGTTCGGGAAACGCCTGTTTCACCCATTTCAAGCTGGAGAAGCTTAAAACCTCCCTTCTTGTCTTGGACCACGGATGTCCAACGATAAGTGCTTAAATTCTTTCGGGTAAAAATGAAGATTTCAAATTTGTGAATAAATTTGTGAGCAACATTTAACAACTCACTAATGCAGAAGCTTGCAAAAAATAATTCCATGGCGGCGATGATTGATTCTATTGAAGGCGCCGGCGGCCCGCCGGATCTGAAACGCGCGCGAAGACGCAAAATGTCCACCATGGATCCGGCAAAAGTGGATCGCCTGCCCCCGCATTCCCCCGAGGCGGAAAAGGGCGTGCTCGGCTGCGTGATGCTCTCGCCAAATGATTGCATGGGGGAGTGCATTGAGAAATTCAAGTCGGCAGCAGAAGTTTTTTATGATCTGCGCCATCAAACGATTTTCACGACCCTGGCCGAGATGTATGACAGTCGCGAAGCGATCGATGTTATCACTCTTCAACAGCGACTAAAGAACAAGCAATTGCTTGAGGAGGTCGGCGGCATTTCTTATTTGGCGCTTCTGCCGGACGCGGTGCCGTCTTCTGCCAACTTAGGTTATTACCTGGACATCGTGCAGGAGAAATATCTGCTGCGCAAAATGATTCAAACATGCACGGAGGTGGTGGGCCGCGTGTACGACTATGAAGGCGAGGTGGATGCGCTCATGGATGAAGTCGAGCGCGACATTCTCCGCATTAGTGAGTCGCGGGTCCAAACCCACACGGCCACTATCAAGGAGCTGGTTAAAAAAGCGATTAATACGATTGAAGATTTCCATCAACGGCAGGGCCTGCTTACCGGCGTCGGCACCGGCTTCACTGATCTCGACAAAATGACCAGTGGCTTTCATCCGGGCGAAATGGTGGTCATCGCAGCCCGTCCGAGCATGGGCAAAACCAGTTTAGCCATGAATATAGCCGAACACGTAGCCATCGACCTCCGCCTGCCCGTGGGTGTGTTCAGCCTGGAAATGACCTCGGAATCTCTCGTTTTGCGAATGTTATGCTCGCGGTCGAGGGTTAATTTGCGAAACGTGCGAGACGGTTTCCTCGCCGAACGCGATTTTCCAAAGCTCACCGGCGCTGCCGGCAAATTGGCCAATGCGCCGCTTTTTATCGACGATTCGTCTGGTCTTTCGATCCTGCAACTGCGGGCCAAAGCGCGCCGGATGTCTCAACAATACGGGGTCAAGCTTTTCGTCATTGACTACCTGCAACTGCTCCATTCTACTGCGCGCCGTGCCGAGAACAGACAGCAGGAAATTGCGGATATTTCCAACGGTATTAAGGCGCTGGCCAAAGAGCTGAGTGTTCCGATTATCGTCCTGAGCCAACTAAACCGCGAACTCGAGCGCGAGAAGAACCGCAAACCGCGCCTTTCCGATCTAAGAGAATCGGGCGCGATTGAACAAGATGCCGATGTTGTTGGTCTGCTTTACAAGCCCAGCAGCGATGATGACGAGACCAGCGGGGGCATCGAAGACGACGCTATCCCGGTTAACCTGTTGCTGGCCAAGCAGCGGAATGGCCCGACGGGTGATGTAAATTTAACGTTCCTGAAATCTTATACACGGTTTGAGAGCGCAGCCAAAGTAAGCGAAGAAGACGTGCCGACTTGACGAGCGACGATGAAATCAACTCCGTTTCGCCTTTGGGCGCTGCTTCTGGTTCTTTCGCTGGCGCCGCTGGCGGAGGGACAGCCCTCTTCAGGAACGATAGCCAAAATTGAAATAAAACATGTCGGGCCGGCTACCGTTAGTGATGAACTGATTCGGGCCAATATCCGAGTCAAAGTTGGAGATCCTTACCTTCGAACCGCCATCGATGAAGATGTGCGCAATCTTTATTCCACCGGCCTGTTCTACAATATCCGCACGGGCGAAGAGACCACTCCAAACGGTGTTGCGGTGACCTATGTCGTCCAGGGAAAACCAAGACTCACCGCCATCACATTCCACGGCAACAAGCGTTTCAGCGACGCCAAACTGCGCAAAAAACTGACATCCAAAGTGGGTGAGCCTTTGGATGAAAGGAAGTTGTTCACGGATAGTCAGGAAATCCAGAAAATGTACCAGAAGTCCGGTCACCCGCGTACGGGCGTCAAGCCGGTTTCAAATGTTATCGAGGAAAGCGGACGGGCCACAGCCACCTTCGAGATCACGGAGAGCCCCAAAATCAAGATCATAAAGGTGGAGTTCGTGGGCGCAAAAGCCTTTTCCCAGCGTAAGCTGCGCAAGACAATCAAAACACGAAAACATTGGATGTTTTCCTGGATTACCGGCAGCGGCTTCTTGAAAGATGAACAGTTCGAGGACGACCAGGAAAAACTTCGGGAATTCTATCGTGATAACGGGTATATCGACTTTGAAATCAAAGAAACCCAAATCGTCAATCCGAGCCCAAAAACGATGGTGATCCGCTTCATCGTTTATGAAGGCGCCCAATACAAGGTCGGCTCAGTTAAATTCACTGGGAACAAGCTATTCAGCACATCCGAATTGACGAATGGCGTCCGGCTTATCACGGCTGTTAAACCGGGCAAGCATAAATTTGGACCTAACGGTCTCACCATGGATGTCGGTGATGTCTTCACGCCCAAAGGGCTGGCCAAGGACACCGAAGCTGTCGAAGATTTCTACGGAGCCAAAGGGTACATTGATGTGACCAGCTCCACCCATAACCTCGTCGTTCAGCGAATCCCAAATACCGAGACCGGCACGATGGACCTGGAGTTTCAAATCGACGAGGGTCAAAAATCATACATCGAGAAAATTGAGATTCGCGGCAATACGAAAACTAAAGATAAAGTCATCCGCCGCGAACTGGCCGTCTCGCCTGGGGAAGTATTCGACATGGTGCGCGTCAAGGTAAGCAAACAGCGCCTGGAAGGTTTGCAATTCTTCGAGAAGGTGGATGCGCGGCCTGAACCGACTGAGCCGCCGATTGCGGGCCATAAAAACCTGGTGATTGGGGTCGATGAAAAAAGCACGGGAAATCTAACGATGGGCGCCGGATTCAGTTCGGTGGATGCGATCGTCGGTTTTGCCGAGGTTTACCAGGGAAATTTCGACTTGTTCCATGCGCCTACCTTCACCGGTGGCGGCCAGAAATTCCGTCTGAGGGTGCAAATTGGCACTCAACGCCAGGATTATTGATCTCATTTATCGAGCCCTGGTTTTTAGGTCGCAAGCTGGCTTTGAGTGTTGACCTGTACCATCGCGAATGGAATTTCCAAAGCCTCGATAATATCTATAACGAAATTCGCACGGGCGCTCGCGTCGGATTAACGCGCACTCTCGGCAGCGATTTTCTCATCGGGACCCTTAGCTACACTCTGGAAGACGTTGGCATCCTCCTCAACAGCGGATTCCATGGGCCGCAATTCTTTTCACCCGTTCCGCCGGGGCCGTTTGGCGGTTCTGGCGGCTTGCCGCCTCCAGGTCCCAGTACCCCGCCCGTCGCGATTCCAGCAAATGTTCCGAGCGCCATTCTCGATGAAGTAGGTTATCATCTGTTATCGCGGGCCGGAGCTTCTCTCGCTTATGACACCCGCGGGGGCGGACTTTTGCCTAACCGCGGGCAACGCACGGAACTCCTTGGGCAATTCGTGGGCGGTCCGATTGGTGGTGATAAGGAGTTTTATACATTCGAACTGAAAACCGCATGGTATTTCCGAGGATTTTTACCCGGCCATATTTTGGAGGTAGTCGGGCGCTCCGGCGTTGCCGATAGCCTTGAGTCAGGAGACGTCCCCTTTTACGACCGGTGGTACCTGGGCGGGCTCTATTCGCTTCGCGGGTTCAAGTATCGCAGTATCAGCCCGCGGGAGCCTGGTTTTTCCGAACCTATTGGGGGCGACACCTATTGGTTCGGTTCCGCGGAGTACAGTATTCCAATTATTGAACGGCTGCGCTTCGCTCTCTTCTATGATATTGGCAATGTTGCCTCCAGACCCTACGATTACAGTCTGGACAACTTTAACGACAATTTTGGTTTTGGCATTCGCCTGAACCTTCCCATCGGCCCATTGCGGCTGGATTACGGCATCCCAATTCACCACGACGAATTCAATGGCAGCTCCGGTCGCTTTCAGTTCGGCGTCGGCTATACTCGAGAATTTTAAATGACTTTTCGTTTGAGCAAAATTAAGAGAGTTCTGAGCCAGATGATTTTGGTGATTCTGGTGATTAGTCTCCTTCCTGGTTTTGATCGTGCTTCTGCGGTGTCGCCGGCGACAAACAATCATGGCACCGGGCGAAGGGCGCCCGATTTCCCGCTTTTTTTCGAAGCCAACCACGGGCAGGACGGCAACATCGGGAACTTTCTTGCGCGGGGCGCAAATTACCAGTTCTCAATAGCCCCCGGCGAAGCGCGGTTGACTCTGCGCAAAGCGACAGAAGCTTTCCCGCCTTCTGGCGGAGGCAGTTTTTCGAGCGCAAGTCCCGCGCTAAGGACGATTCAAATGCAATTTTCAGGTGCGAATCCGCGGGCGATCATTCGTGGCGCCGATGAACTGCCGGGGAAAATTAATTATTTGGTGGGCGCTGATTCAAAACAATGGCACACAGGTATCTCGACTTTCAGGCGTGTTCAGGTTGAAGAACTTTACCCTGGAATCGCCCTGGTTTATTACGGCAATCAACAACAATTGGAATATGATTTTACGATAGCGCCCGGGGCAGACCCTTGCGCCATTGCGATTCGCTTTGAGGGAGCTGATTCGCTGGCCGTTGCTCCGAACGGTGATTTGCTCGTGAAGCTCGGCCGAGACGAGATTCGCCAGGCCCCCGCGCTGGCATTTCAGCGGATGGATGGCGTTATTCAAAGCGTTAACGCCGGTTATCAGATCAAAGGGACTGATACAGTCCTGTTTGCTGTGAGCGAATACGACCACAACCTGCCGCTCATCATCGACCCCTTGCTCACCTATTCGACTTACGTTGGAGGAATCGGCGGAGACGTCGCGGTGTCGGTGAAAGTGGACTCGAGCGGCTCTGTGTACATGGCAGGCCTCACGCTTTCGCAAATTCCTGTCACGAACGCTCTGCCAGGCTCTTTTCAAGGTGAATTTCAGGGCGGCAAATTTACCGGGGATGGGTTCATCGCCAAATTCGACAACACTCTGACCAATTTTATCTATCTTACCTACCTGGGCGGCACCCTGGATGATGGAATCTATGATATTGCGGTGGATGCAGCCAACAACGCTTACGTAACTGGCTTCACCGACTCGACGAACTTCCCGGTCCTGCTTCCGTCTGGCGCGGTTCCAGGGTTGCCGCATGCGGGAACCATCAGCGGCACACCTGATACGAATTCCCCTCATTTTTTCCCGACAGACGCTTTTATTACCGCTTTGGATGCCAGCGGCTCCAACCTGCTGTACTCCTTTTACATAGGCGGTAGCGACGTGGATGTTGGATCGGCCATTGCCGTGGATGCGACCGGCAATGCGTTTGTAGGGGGCTACACTCATTCGACGAATTTCCCAACTGTGAATGGCTTCCAGACAACCCTTGCCGGGACCAATCACACCGTGAACTCTTTTGTAGCCCGTATCGCGGCCGGTGGGACAAACGTTGATTATTCCACTTATCTCGGAGGAACAAATTTTGACCAGGTCGAAGGAATTGCTCTTGATAGCGCCGGTTTTGCCTACGTAACCGGTTTTACTTCATCAAGCAATTTTCCAACAACTTCTGATGCTTTGCGCCGCTTGCTCAATAACACAACAAATCTGAACACGGCCTATGATGTTTTCATTTCAAAACTCGATACCCTCACATCAGGCACCCCTTCTTTAGTTTATTCCACCTATTTCGGAGGGACCAATGCCGATGCCGGAAACAGGATCACCATCGATGCTGGAACCAATGTCTATGTGACGGGTTATACCTATTCGCTTGATTTCCCGAACACTATTACGAACCTCCTCCTGCATTCCGGGCTTTCCACGAATCCTCTGACAGCTCGCTTAAATTCGGACGCGTTTTTGTCCAAGTTCAGTTTTGCCAGCCAACCTCCGAGCATCGTGTTTTCGACAGTTTTCGGCGGCACCAATAACGATATGGGCTGGGATGTGGCGCTGGATCCGTTTGGCAACTCGGCCTACGTAGTAGGAATAACCGCCTCGAGCAATTTTCCGATTTTTGACGCGTTTGGCGCGCTCTCGACCACCAACTCGGGAAGCAACGACGTTTTCATCACCGTGTTTACAAATGACGCTTCCTCGCTTTTGTACTCTGCTTATCTCGGCGGTTCGGGAAACGACTTTGGCTTTGGCGTCGCCGCGGATGCCGACGGCAGCGCCTATATAGTGGGGCGCACGCTCTCGACAAATTTTCCAACGGTAATGCCATTGCAAGCCTCGCGGCAGAGCAGCAACAGCGCCTTTCTGGCAAAAATCGTTTTAACCAACCGTCTCCTGACGATTACCATTCAAACGGCGCCGACAAACCTGGTGTTTACACTTGATGGAACGAACTATCTTGCCCCGGTTACTTTTACAAATTGGTTTCCCGGGACGCCGCGTACGCTCACGACGCCTGCGGTACAAATAGCTAACGATGTCGAGTACGTTTGGACTAACTGGAGCGACGGTGGGTTTTTGAGCCACACAATCGTGCCGGTGAGTGACAGCACTATTACTGGCAATTTCCTCGGTCAGCCCCCGACAAATCACGTGGCTTTGGTCATCAATGGCGGAGGCACTATCTCTCCAAATTTGAATGGAAAAGTACTAAATAACGGCCAGCGCTATGTCGTGACCGCAAAACCTGCCACAGGTTACCTTTTTTCGAACTGGAGCGGCGATATAGTGACTAACACGCCTTCTCTCGCTTTCGTGATGGAAAATGGTTTGATTCTGCAAGCGAATTTTGTCGCGAACCCCTTTCTCCCTGTTCAGGGAAATTATGCCGGCCTTTTTTCCGACACCAATGGAGTGGCTTTTGAAAGCTCGGGCTTTTTCAGCGAAACTCTCGGCAGCCAGGGGACTTTCAGCGCCAAATTGCAATTGGCAGGCAAGAGCTATTCTTTCTCAGGTCGATTTTCTTTGGATGGCTTTTATTCCAATTCCATTCCGCGCAAAGGACTGAGTCCGCTCACAGTTTCTTTGCGGCTTGATTTTAGCGGGGCGAATATTTTGACGGGGGAAATAAGTGACGGGAACTGGACTGCGGCGTTGGTGGCAAATCGAGCCTTCTTTTCCGGGATCAATCCTGCGCCGGAAAGCGCTTTTGGATATACCTTGATAATTCCGGGCGGGCAGGATGCTTCGGTGCAGCCAGGTGGTGATGGATTTGGGAATCCGATAGTGGATGCGTTTGGAAACGTGCGCTTCAGCGGGACCTTGGGTGATGGAACCAAGATTTCGCAGCGGACATTCATATCTCGGGATGGGTTGTGGCCATTTTATTCATCGCTTTATGGAGGCAAGGGATCGATCATTGGCTGGCTGGCATTTTTCAGTGAAACAAACACGGACATCAATGGCGCTTTGAGTTGGTTCAAGCTCGCCCAACCTCAAACCAAATTGTACCCGGCTGGTTTTTCGCTTCAAACCACAGGCATGGGCTCTTTCTATTCACCCGCATACTTTTTGAGCACTAATGGCAGCCCAATCCTGAACTTCACGAACGGCATTTTGGTTTTGGAAGGAGGCAATCTCTCGCAAAGCGTTACCAACCAAATTACGCTTTCCGGGAACAACAAGATTACCAATCAGAGCAGCAATAAACTGACTCTGACCATTTCTTCCGGCACGGGGCGTTTCAACGGCAGCGTGGTTGTGCCGGACACCCGCAAAACGATTCAATTTAACGGGGCGGTGCTGCAAAAGCAGAACCGCGGCGCTGGTTTTTTTCTTGGCACCAATCAATCCGGGCGCGTCATTCTGGTGCCTCAATAAGCGTCACATCCGAGGGAGATTTGCCAGGCTAAATCAGAATCGAAAAACGACTTTATGAACAATATGTTTTCAAAAATCTTGGCCGTGATTGTTTTGTTCTCAGGGGTGGGCAATGCAGCCTGGGCCCAGACCCGAATCGCCACAATCAATATTCAAAAGGTCTTTGATAAATATTGGAAAACCAAGGAGGCAGCCAACGCTTTGAAGATTCGAGCGGACGGCATGGAAAAGGAGCACAAAAACATGCTTAACGATTGGACAAAAGCAAAGGAGGACTATCAACAGTTGGTGGCCGCCTCTAATGATCAAGCCCGATCGTCTGACGAACGTGAAAAATCCAAAAAAAGCGCCACCGAAAAATTGAAATATTTGAAGGAAACAGAGGACACAATCCTCGTATATGAGAAGCAGGCGCATACGACCCTGGATGAACAAAAGCGGCAGACAATCGAAAAGATTCTGGTTGAGATTCGAACGATCGTCGGCGCGCAGGCCAAAGAATCAGGAAACGCCCTTGTTATTGACACATCCGCCGAAGGGGCCAACCGCACTCCGATCATTTTGTACAGCACCAACGAGCAGGATTTGACCGATGCAGTGATTGCGCGCCTCAACTCGACGGCTCCGGCGGAAGCCGCCAAGCCGGAAACCAAGTCCACGGAGAAATAAACCATCCCCAATTGCGTTCTAGCGTGACGAACAGGAAAGCATTAGATTTGGCCCGGTGGGATTACCGAGCATTTGAGGGTTTTATGAAATATTTACTGAGAAGACTGGCTCCGTTTTTCTTGTTAATGACCGTAATTGGCTCTTCGGCGTGGGCGCAGAGTCGTATTGCGACAATTGATCTGCGCAAAGTTTTCGATGGCTATTGGAAAACTAAACAGGCCGATACGGTGTTAAAAGATCGCGCCGCAGAGATGGAGAAGGAGCACAAAAATATGCTCGAGGATTGGAAGAAGGCCAAAGAGGATTACCAGGGGTATCTTGCCGGCGCAAACGACCAGGCGGTTTCCGACGCTGAACGCGAGAAGCGTAAGAAGTCCGCCGAAGACAAGCTAAAATACATCAAGGAAACTGAGGACACAATCCTTCAATATGAAAAGCAAGCGCGTACGACTCTGGATGACCAGAGACGCCGTATGCGCGACAACATCCTGGGTGAGATTCGTACATTACTCAATTCGAAAGCCAAAGCGGGAAATTACACTCTGGTAATTGATACGGCTGCCGAAACGCCTAATAACACACCGATCATTTTATTCACTGCGAATGACAATGATCTGACGGATGCCATTCTCGCTCAGCTCAATGCCAATGCGCCGGCAGAGACTCCCAAAAAGGAAGAGAAAAAAGAGGAAAAGAAGAACGGCAAAAAATAGCCCTCTGATTACTTTTGTTCCCTGGGGTGGAGACCGAATTGGATTAATTTTTCCCTCATCGTCAATCGGGAAACACCCAGCCAGCGCGCGGCTTTGGCTTGATTGCCCTGGGCGAGTTCGATGCTACGGCTGAAAAGTTCTTTCTCGGCAGCTTGCAGGAGCCGAGTGTGAGCGTCACTAATCTCCCCACGTTGAGCACCGGCAAGTAGCTCGTCCACATTCTCGCGCAATGTGCGATGGCCTTCGCCGGCGGGCAAAACACCACGCGCCAGCGCCGAGCGGACGTGCTCGACGTTGATGGTATAACCCTGGGCCAATAGCAGGATTTTGCGCACAACATTTTCCAATTCCCGAACGTTGCCTGCCCAGTTCTCGGCGCGCAACGCCTCCAACGCATCGTTATGAATCGATGGACTTTCTGATCCAAGCTCTCGGGCGTATTTTCTTAAAAAGAACCTGACGAGCTCAACGATGTCCTCTTTCCGCTCTCGCAACGGCGGCAAGGAGATAACAACCACACTCAGTCGGTAATAAAGATCTTCCCTGAACTGCTTGTCGCGCAACGCTTGCTCGAGGTCGCGATGCGTCGCCGCGAGGACGCGAACATCCACGTGTATCGTCTCTTTGCCTCCAAGCCGTTGCAAACATTTTTCCTGCAAAACCCGCAACAGTTTGATCTGCGTGCCGGGTGTCATGTCTCCAATTTCATCCAAAAAAATTGTGCCGTGATCCGCTTGTTCGAACCGCCCAATGCGTCGCGTTTCCGCGCCGGTGAATGCTCCACGCTCGTGTCCAAAGAGTTCGCTCTCGAGTAACGTCTCGGGAATAGCCGCGCAATTTATGGCGATGAACGGCGCGCGGTTGCGTTCGCTGTGCTGGTAAATTGCCCGGGCTATCAGTTCCTTTCCAGTTCCGGTCTCACCGCGGATGAGCACATTGACCGGTTTGGAAGCGATTCGCCCGATTTCTTTGTAAATGCTTTGCATCAAACGGCTGTTGCCGACCAGCGCGTCACGAGCTTCACCGGGTTTCCCCACATCGACCGGCTCGGTCATCAACCGGCGGCTGTCCACCGCTTTGTCCACCAATTCAATCAGCTCTGGAATTTCAAATGGCTTTAGCAGATAATCGTAGGCGCCCGCCTTGGTGGCTTCGATGGCTGTTTCGGTGGTTCCATGAGCCGTGATGAGGATAATAGGCAACCGCGGTTGCGCCGTATGCAACTCGCGCACCAGTTCAAGTCCATTCAAGCCAGGCAACTTCATATCTGTAATCACGACATCCAGCTTGTCCGCGCGCGCCCGGCTTAATCCAATATCCCCACGTCTCTCGATGAGCACTTCGTGTCCCTCTTCGCTGAGGACGCGTTTTAGAGTCATGACAATCCCAGGGTCGTCCTCGATTAATAAGATCCGTGGAGGCGTAGGCATGATGAGTTGAGCTGATTATGCCTTGGGGAGCACGATGCCAAAGGTCGTTCCGTGATTCACCTGGGTTTGATACTGCAGCGCTCCACCGTGCTTTTCAACAATTCTTGCGGCAATGGACAGGCCCAGGCCGGTGCCCGACTCTTTGGTAGTGAAAAAGGGATCGAACAAACGTTTCTCAACTTCCGGAGAGATTCCTTTGCCGTTATCGACGACCTCGAGAATGACACTTTCATGAGCATTGTCGCCGAGCCATTTCGAGGACACTCGAGCGCGCAAAGTTATCGTGCCAGTTTGGCCGATGCTATCGGCGGCATTTTGCACCAGATTAATCAACACCTGTTTAATCTGCTGTGGATCGATGCACACCTGAGCCGGACAGGAATTCTCGTGCACAAGCTGGATGCCTCCACCGGCGAGTTGCGGGGCGAGCAAATTCTGCACTTCGCGCAATGGAGTATCGGCTGCCACCGTGATCAAATGCGGCTCGGAGGGCCGGGCAAAGAGAAGCACGTCTTTGACGATCCACTCGAGGCGGGTGATTTCGTTGGCAATCACTTCGGCATCATCATGTTCCGGGGTGCCGGGTTTCAAATGTTTTTGTTGGATGAAGAGCCAGGCCTTGATGGCGGTGAGGGGATTGCGGATTTCATGAGCAACTCCAGCCGCAAGCATGCCCAGAGATGCCAGTTTCTCCTGTCGCTCCATGAGCTGCTCGCTTTGGACCAGCTTTACGCGCAAAGGAGCGATCAGCTCGCCGTACACCACGACCGCCAGGCCCACGCCGGCCAGCAGCAGCAAAGCCAGCGAGGTCAGGAGCAGAAAACGCAAGTAAGTCAGCGACTTGTTCGTGTCGGCCAAAAACGTGTCCATCGATTCGCGATGGGCGATCGCCAATTTGAAACCCAATTTGAGAATGCGCTGGGATTGTTTTTCGAAATCTTCAAACTCGCTCAGCGGAGTTGCCGGCCCGCCGCTGGTCAGGACTTTCCCGACAATATTCGAGGCCGCAGCGATATAAAAATCGTAGTTTTTATTGATCAGATCGAGGATCATCTTCTCTTTTTCGGTCGGGGGGTGCTGTTCATCAATCCATCGATCGAGTCTCCTGCTCGCTTCTTGAAATAGAATCAGGTCGTTTGTTTCATGGTACGCGCCATAGCGCAGCACGAAATTGTTCAATTCCCAAATATTCTGTTGAAGATCTGAGGCTATTTGAAAACTTTGCAGTTGGACGGAAGTAAACTTTTCACGCAGCTCTCCGGTTCTTTTCCAGGAACTGTGGGCTGTCCAGGCAATTAACGCGACCATGACTCCGATGGCCAACACGAAAGCCACCAGCCTTGTTTTTATTGCGCCGCTCATCCGGCGATTGGGTTGTTCAATTCAGTTCAGTTGATACCCGCTGTAGCTCGGCCTCGACATCTTTTCCTTCGTAAAACCAGAGGCGGCCGCGCACCCGCACTGTTTCTCCGGGGGCGCAATCGGCCATTACCGGATCGGCATGTAAACAAGGAACCAGCGGCTGACCCCATGCGCGACCGCATCGCTGCCAGGCAGTTAATATCCACCGGTTTCCCCCGGCTGAGTGGACTGCGGCAGATGGGCATTTGAAAATCTTGTTTGTGGTTGTTTGCTCGTTGAATTCCGGCGCGCCCTTGAGCATCGCGCAAATCTGAGTTCTAAGGCCGGGAAGAAGTTGTTCGGTCCCGTTTCTCAACCATAACTCCATCTCGACTACGCCATTGGTAGCTTGAATCGAAGCGCCGAAAGCGACTTTGTTAGGCAGGGTCCTTTCGTGCCGCAAACTGCCATCGGGCTGGCGCATCCAATCGACATTTTCAATAATGACATTTTGTTCGTCCCAGATCGTGGGCAGATCGGTGTGGGCGAGGAACAGCAAGCGCCTTTGACTGAATATCGCTTCGGGCAAGTCAACCACGACATAACTTGAGGGATCCCAGGGCAGAAAAACGCTGGCTTTCGTGCCTCGTTGAGCATCCACATTGGCAAAAAACCCGCGCCGCGTTTCTCGTGTTCCCGGATAAGGTAGAACGCGCATCGAACCAGCGGAGAGTTTTTCAGCGGAAGCGGGATTGATTCGGAACTCGGAAGCCTTTTCTTTGATCTGGTTGGTTGTCCAGCCACAAACACGCGCCGCTTCGGCCAACGTGTAATGATGATGAACGAGCATATCTTCGAGCCAAAACGGCAAGTCGGCTCGGGTCGCCTTCATTTCGGCTGGCAGCGCAAGCCGGGCCGGTTCCCGCGGCGGTTGGCGTTGGGTGAGCAGCGGGTCGTCGGGCAAATTGTCCCGGTCGATATACGGTTCGAGGTCTCTCAAGGCGATGCAATGAAAGCCGTTCTCCCTAAGATAGATCAGATATTCGCGCAAACGTTCCGGTGGAGTATGAACCCATGGATGGGCAATATCCGGAGAGCCATGGAATTGTAACACCACTGCTTGTCCGGCAACGGCTCGCGCCACTACCCCTTTCAAATGTTCAAGGCTCCAATTGGGGTAGGCGTCGCCCGTAGTCGGGATTAACAAGGGGTGGTTTTTCTTCGGATCATACGTTGCTCCAAATTCCAATGTGCCATAATGCGCTTCGGGTTGTTCGCCTCGCCGGGCGAACTTGTAACCGAGTTCGAGCAACCGTTGAACAGCCTCCGGACCAAACGTATTCCCGCAATAAGCAAAGCTGACTGGACGGGGCACGCTGGGTTTGGCCTGGCCGAGGGCGCGATCGACCAAAAACATCTCCGCGGCAAGCCGGGCAGCGTTTCGGGGCACTGAAAAGTCGTCATGGGTCCAACTGTGATTGCCGATTTCAAAACCCATCTGGTTTATCTCGGAAATGTCCTGCCAGGTCATGAAATTGGTTTTATCGTCCATCCATTTGTGGGTCACAAAAAAGGTGGCGCCCAGTCCCAATTCCTTGAGCAGAGGCGCGACGAAAGTGCGATGTGATTTCACCGCATCATCGAATGTGAGCACCACGAGCTTTTCGGGAATGGTTTGAACCGGTGCCGCGGAAAGATTCGTGGAGAAAAGCGCTGGAACCACCGTGCAGCAGGCAATGTAGGCCATTCCTGAAATCATCTTCTGTCGAGATTCTCCGGCACGGCTGGTGAGCGGCATATAACCTGGCTTTTAGAATTTGGTTAATTTCTGTAGCTCTGTTACACGCCGCTCGATGTCGGTTCGGGTGACTCTCGTCGTGCGCTTGAGGCCAAAACCTTCACAGCAGAAAGAGGCCACCACGCTGCCGTAGATCATCGCCCGGCGAATATTTCTTTCGATCGGATTTTTTTCGCTTGCCAGATAGCCCATCATTCCGCCGACGAAGGAATCTCCCGCGCCTGTTGGATCGACAACCTTGTGCAAAGGATACGCTGGACAGAGAAAAAAACCATCCGGGCCAGAAAGAATTGAGCCGTGAGAGCCTTTTTTGATGATCACGTAGCGTGGGCCAAGCTTGTGAATTTTTCTCAGCGCGCCGAAAACGTTATCCTCCTTGGTGAGTTGGTGGGCTTCGCTGTCATTGAGCACGAAACCATCAAGGCGCTTGAGGAGCTTTAAGAGGTCCGGCAAGGCGATGTTCAGCCACAAATCCATGGTATCCGCCACAACAAATTTGGGGCGCTGCATTTGGTTCAGCACATGATGCTGGAGCGCGGGAGCAATGTTGGCCAGTAACACGAACGCCGAGCGCTGGTGAGAGTTGGGCAAAGATGGGGTGAAAGTCTCGAAGACCCCCAGTTCAGTCAACAGGGTCCGGCGGTTGTTCATGTTCATTTCGTATTCGCCCGACCAGTGGAAAGTCTTCCCCGGCAAAATCTGAAGCCCATCCAGATCGATGCGATGACGCTTATAGAGCTGTAGATAGCTTTTGGGGAAGTCATCCCCGACCACACCCACCAATCGCACCGGGCTAAAAAAGCTGGCCGCCACCGCCGCATGACTGGCTGAGCCTCCGAGCAGGCGCGGATTCTCTGCGCTGGGAGTTTTGATTGAATCCAACGCGGTCGAACCAACGATGAGAACGCTCATACTTTACGATTTTCGTTGGATTCAGCCTATTGTGAGGCAGGGCAGGGGGGCAAGTCTGATCAAGGGTGACGACGGAGTAAATCTGCGCAACAGACGGATACCGTGGGCGTGAAGAATAGAGTAACGGAAAACGAAACGAAGAGACTCGTTCTGAGTCGCTTACGCGAACGAAAAAAACAGTTCAGTTTTGAGCTGCGAAACTGACGAGATTGGACCTCAGAGTTTGGTCGTCTCCATTTTCTCAATCATTTTGCGCAGCTTCTTTAACGCGATATTCTGGATCTGACGAACGCGCTCTCGCGTGACGCCAAACTTTTGACCGACTTCTTCCAAGGTCTTTTGCGGACCACCGTCAAGACCGAAGCGCGCCCGCAGGATAGTGGCTTCGCGGGGATCCAGAGTCTTGACCATCTCTTGAAGCATCCTGGTAACGGTCTTTTCTTCCAATTGCTCGTAAGGCGTGTCTGCGCTTTCGTCCTGAACGACCTCGGCAAAATTATTCGAATCTTCATCGCCGATGGGCGCATCGAGAGAGGCCGGGCGAATAGCAGCCATCCTCATTTGCGCGACCCGGGAGGCGGAAATTCCCAGTTCTCCGCCCAATTCCTCATCGGTGGGTTCCCGGCCGAGTTCTTCTTGCAGGCGCATTGCAGTGCGCCTCATTTTTGAGATCTTATCCACCAAATGGACCGGCAGCCGAATGGTCTTTGATTGATTGGCAAGGGCGCGCTTAATGGATTGTTTGATCCACCAGGAGCCGTAAGTGGATAGCTTGCCGCCTTTGGCCGGATCAAAACGCTCTACTGCTTTCATCAGGCCAATATTGCCTTCGCTGATGAGATCCAGAAGTGGCAGGCCAATTCCTTCATAATCTCGAGCGATTTTGACGACCAACCGCAAGTTGGCCTTGATCATCTGCTCGCGCGCTTTCTTGTCGCCCTTCTTGATACGAGCCGCCAGATCAATTTCCTCCTGCGGTGTCAGCAGTTTGACCTGTCCGATTTCGCGCAAATAAAGTTTTATGGCCGTATCGCCATCGTAACCGGAGCGCTCTCGGCCGCGAGGTTCAGAGGACCGTTCATCAGCGGCAGCCACAATCGCAGCGGTGGCCTGCTCGACATCCTCCTGCTTAATCGGTTCTTCCTTGGCAAGATCTTCAGCTTTAGGCTCTTCGTCATCTTTGGCCAGATCGATGTCATTTGGCGCAGGGATGTCCTTTACGATTTCACTAATTACCAGCCGCGCTCTGGGCAAAGGCGGGGATTGGGAGACTTTAACGGGTTCGGCCCGTCGTCGTGACGGCGCTGGCCGGGGCTTCCTGACTCGGACGGATTTATGGTTGTTTTTGGAATGAGTTGCCATATAGCGGGCTAAAAACTTCTGTCTAAGTTCGTTGGCAATTAACCGTATCGGAACAGTGCCGTTTTGCATGATTCAACACCGGATAACAGAAAAGGATTCAGGCCGGTATAGGTTGTTATACCCATTAGACGGCAAATGTGGTTCCACGCTTCAATAGGCAAGAACCGGCGTCCGACATATTGCATCGAAAACTTTTTAAGGGTTAAGGTCAACTGCGATGTTATTGTTTCTAAGTGCCCCCGCGATGGTTGAGACACCCGTTATCATCCCTTTGTTCAATCAGCGAGTTTCGTGCCAGACTTACCCCTCTTGCCAGAAACCTTCGACACTGGAAACCGAGCATAAATCGAAGCGAAAACGCAAAGTTCGGGGCTACCTTGTTCTGGTCCAACGAGGCTTTTCAAATCTCCAGAATCTTCTCGAATCGGGTCAGATTTCTCGGAGAATTCCGGGTAATTAACGCCACATCCTCAAGCCGCACTCCTCCGATTCCGGGATAGTAAAGCCCAGGTTCGACAGTGACCACATGCCCCGGTTTAAGTTCTCCCGTGGAGGTAGGTCCCATCCGGGGCGGTTCATGAATCTCCAACCCCAAACCATGTCCGGTGCCATGAAAAAAACCTTCCGTCCGTCCATTGCGCCTGGCCGTCTTATAACCTTGTTTGGAGAAATACTCGACCACGGCCTCATGCACCCTGGCGGTTGGTACGCCGGCTTGCATGCAATTGAAGGCAATCTGTTGGCCCTCCAGGACCGTGGCGTACAACTTTCGGATCGGCTCGCCGGCACGCCCACGCACAAAGGTACGGGTGATATCGCCAAAGTATCCGGTTTGTTGTGAACGCGGAAAGATATCGATTATGATCGGCTCGTTTGCTCGCAAGGGACCAAAGCCCCCTTCATGGGGATCGCAAGCATGATTGCCACCGGCAACAATCGTATGACTGGCCAGGCCGTTGGATTTTACAATTGCCGTATCAATTATTGCCCGAAGCTTTTCCGAAGTCAGCGGCGCATCGCGGTAAAGCAGACGGCGCCCTTTCCCTATTTTGGTCGAGCGCAAAGCCTGCGTGGCCTCAGCCATGCCAATTTCAGCCATTGCCAGTGCGGCGCTGAGCTTTCTTACTTCATCAGCACTTTTATGTTCACGCTCCGGGAAAAAACTGCCCGGTTTTGGGCTTACCGCAATCCGATGCTTCCGCAATTCAACAGCCAGTCCATGAGGAAAATCGAAGGGAACCGCCACGCGCCTCACGTTTTTATCACGCAACACCCTGGGAAGAATCTGCGCGAGCCCGGGGTTTTTCACTCCCTCGCGACGCAGTTTGGATTGGTAGGAACCAAGGGAGAGTACCTGACAATTGGGCGCTTGTCTTCGGGCACGATCAATTTCCAGGTCGCTCATGACTATGTATTTCCTGCGCCCGATGCCAAGGTAAATGAAAGGGTCCGGCACAAACATGCCGACCGCATAAAGCATATTGGCGTCGCGTTCACTATCGGCGACCAGCAACAAGGCTTCAGGTTTCATTGTATCTTGCGGGCCGAAGCGCTGAAATGGCTCCGGGAGTTATTGGCTGGCCGCGGAATACGAACGAAATCTGCGGTCAACAGGGGATTGGGAATATTAATGAGGTGATCGCAGGAGGGACATTGAATTTGTCGGCCGGCGAGTTGGACGTCGCATTGCAGGTTTTGTTTGCAGTGCGGGCAGGGGAATTTGAATTCGTTTGTCACTATGATTTACTGAACTCGAGTTGCGCCCGTCTTCTTCAACTTACAAGAAGGCAACGCCTGCTGTCGAGGCTATTGTCGGGATTCCTTCACGTGCCTCAGACTCCCGAGCAAATCAACCAACGCCGAATAATCGATCACCGGCGTCTCCAAGTCCCGGAACAATGTAGCCTTTGGCATTGAGCTTTTTATCCACGGCTGCGGTGAAGATCTGGGTTTGCGGGAAGCGAGAGCGCACAAATAGAATTCCCTCGGGCGCGGCAACCAGATTTACCAGGCGAACGTTGTGGGTATCGAGTTCATGCAGCAGTTCCAAAGCGGCGACTGCGCTACCGCCGGTCGCGAGCATGGGATCGATCAAAATAACCTCGGAACGGCTTAGGTCTGGAGGGAGACTTTTATGATAAAACATTGCGCGCAAAGTCGATTCCTCACGTTTTAATCCGATAAACCCGACCCGCGCATGGGGAACAAGCTGGAGGATGGCATCCAACATGCCTAATCCGGCGCGCAGCACAGGCACCACGACGACCTCGCGGCGCAATCGGTAGCCGCGAGCGTTCGCGAGAGGGGTCTTTACCTGGATCGGCTGGAGGGAAAAGGAACGAGTAGCCTCATACAGCATAAGGGCTGCAACCTCGCCGAGCACACGCCGGAATTCCTGTGGATCTGTCCGGTGATCACGCAACCGAGTGAGGCTATGCTGCACCAGCGGATGCGTGATGAGGGTTACCCCTTTCACGACTTAGTGAACGAAGGTAGGCGAGAGAAAATAAAGCTGGCCCGTTTGAAGCTTCGGCGCTTCCACGCCCAGATCCAGTTTCACGGCACGAGTCTCAGATTTGCCGAAGAGACGAAACAAATCCGAGATATCATAATGCTGTTGAAACTCGACCAGATTGGCGGAACCGATTCCGGCAATGGTTTTGGCGCGATTGACCGCGTCCTCGAAATTGCCTTTCTGATCCACAAAGCCGAGTTTGTAAGCTTCCGTCCCGGATAACACCCGGCCATCGGCATAATCTTCCCAATCCTGCGCCAGGGCGCGGCCTTGTTCATCTCCCGAGTTCTTCTTGTTTTTTTCATGGGCTTCAGCCCGGCCTTTAGCGACAACGCTCTTGAACTTGCTAAAGGTTTCATTAATGAGCGATTGGACCATCTCGCGTTCTTCCGGCGGGATTTCATCGGGATCGCGCTCTCCGCTGAGCATGTCTTTAAACTTTCCGCTCTTGTAGGTTTCCGGCTGCAGTCCGACTTTGTTCATTAACCCCCGGTAATTCCAACTATGCATGATTACTCCAATGCTGCCGGTGATGGTCAGTTCATTGGCAACAATCCATCGGCACGGGGCCGACACGTAGTAACCGCCGGAAGCTGCCAAATTGCCCATGGACGCGATAACCGGTTTGGGGCACGCTTTTTGGAAATCAGAAATGGCGCGATAAATCTCGTCGGATGCCAGGACCTCGCCCCCGGGGGAATCCACTTTGAGAATGACGGCTTTAACTTTGGAGTCATCCTCGGCGTGTTTGAGTTGGGCTTTGATTAATTCCACCATGCCATATCCGCCAGAATCCAAAGCATGACTGGTAATAACGCCCTGAACATCGATGACCGCGATTTTATCGCTCGCATCATTGTCTTCGGTAATAACTTCTTCGAGTTTCGGGCCGACTGAGCGGACATGCTTGCCTTTTGACATTACAAGATTGCTCATGATGCTGCTAAAATTCCCCAACAAGCTGAAAGCGAGGAGCACAATGAGGATAATGGCGACAACCATCCAACCTCGCCCGGCCTTGGGCGGCCGCTGGCGGGGGGGCGCCACAATCACCGGAGGAGGAGGCAGCGGCGGGGGCGGCGGCGTGGCATAGATTGGAGGCGGCGATGGATTCTCGTCCATAATTTCGCAAGCTAGCCCAAAGTGTTTGACGCGGCAAGGGTTTAGTGGGGCCGCGGGGGAGCGCGGCTGTGTTGAAAACCAGCCGCAGCAAGTCTCGAATCGGAACAGGTGATATACTGCTGGCCCAAGGAATCTTTGCAGTCAGTCGAGTCGGCACGTCCGTTCACGTTCGGAAAATGGAACGTTGCTGCGGCTGGTCGAGGACGACACAGCCGCGCCCCGCCCGGAACGTTCCCTATGGTCATTCTCCACAGGAAGGGTAAATTCGTTCATGGAAGATCCTTCAAAAGCCAAAACCGATATAGAACACGCTCGTGAACTGAGTCCCCGCCGTTCCACTTCGACCGCTGCGACTATAGAGGAGTTGGTCAGCGAACAATTGACCCACTATGGCATCGATTCGAAAACTGAGTTAGGCGGAGCTTTAGGTCGTCTCGCCGGGCACATCTATCGAGCGAATATTGAACTGCACCAATTGTGGGATCTTACGACTCGCCAGCTCGGTTCATTGGATCGACGCGATCGGATCGCTTATTTCAACGCCAAAAAGTTCCTTTGCTTTCAATTGGCAAAGCTTCTGGACACGTTGCAGAACCCTTTTCGCCACACGTATCAATCTCTTGTCGAGAGCCAGGCCTATCGCCTGGTTAAAGGTCCCTATCCGGTTTTTGACAACGTCACTGCCATCTTCTCATCCACGCCGGTGATTGCTCGCACGGCAACCTATCTTTATGCCTGCACCGAATGGATAGATGACGCATTCCAGGGCCGCGAGCCGCTTCTGGAAGTCTATTCGCGGCTGCTCAATCCCACTTCCACTTCGCTGGCCAATCATATCGTGGATGTTGAATGCGGTCCTCGTTCGAGCGAATACATGGCCTGGAATTTCAATTCCGGCATGGCGGCGATTGACGCTACTTTAAGCCACTTGCTCGGGTACGAAGACGTTATCCTGAGCTCGCGGAACATTTACGGTGGGGCTTTTCAGTTGCTCCATGACTGGTTTCGAAAGCCCAGTAATCTGAACGTTGCCGTGATATTTTTCGATGGCTACGAAAGGTCGGCATTCGAGAGCTGCTTGCGAGCGATCCGCGAGCAGCACCAGGAACGATTACGGGCCGGTCGTCGTGTTTATCTCTATCTGGAATCCCCGTGCAATCCCCACGGCTACGTTTTGGATGTGCCGGCCATTTGCCGGGCCGCGCACGAGAACGAAGTGACAGTCATTCTCGATGCGACCGTGGGAACGCCCTTTTTGACACAGCCCCTCCGCCGCGATGAGCCCGCGGAGCGGCCGGATTTTTTGATTCACAGTTATACAAAAGACATTACCGGCAGCGGCGCCACAACTGCCGGGGTGGTTATCGCGCGCAATGAACGCATGTTCATCCCAAAAGGTGATTCGCTCACAACAACCGATCTCTCCGGTCGCGAGGCAACGTATCGCTGGAACGAGACTCTTTTTTGGAATGTTTTTTACGTGAAGGGCGCTTTTCTGGACGCAGACAAAGCGTTCGAAGTCATTTCCGGTTCGCGCACGCTGGATTTGCGGATGTTGCGGAAAGGCATTTCAACGATTGTGCTGGCGAAGTTCCTTGCCAGCCATCCGCAGATAAGGGTCAAGTGCAATGCCCTCGAGGAGAACGAAAATGCGGCCCTGCGGAAGCGCATTCTTCGATTGGGCCTGCCGGCTCCTCTGTTCACCATTGATTTCGAAGGAGCGGGACTGGATCGAACGACCTTCACCCGTTTCTTTGATTGTCTCGAACCCGCATTTGGACACCAGGTTTCGCTCGGCCAATCCAATACAGTGGTTCTTTGTCCTGCTCTGACGAGCCATTCCGAAATGAAACCGGAAGAATTGGTCGAGGCGGGAATTTCGCCCAGCACAATTCGAATTGCCGTTGGCGACGAAGATCCACGGCAGTTGATTGCTCATTTTATTCGTGCTTCCGAGCTGGTTATTAATCCTCAACGCGCTGGATTTTCAGGTTCTTTTATGACGCCGATGAAAGTGGATGAGCTTTATCATCGGACATATCTGGATATTCACACGCAATGGATTAAATCGCAGCCGCCCACAGCGGAGATGATGAGCTGACTTACGGGGAACTATTGTCTTTTCAACGCAACCTGGAATGACGCAGCGCAATTGTGCGCCAGATCAAAGAAGGATTGTCGGTGATTATACCGTCCACACCGATGGACATCAAACGATTTGCCCGGACCGGATTATTTATGGTGTACACCCAGACTTTAATTCTTTCGGCGTGAGCAAGATGAATCGCCTTGCGTGAAAGTTGCGTATTCCACACCGCCAGCCTGGCGCCCGATTTTTGGAGTTCACGCAACCATCTCCCGCTAAAGCGCCGGAAAAGAATTGTTGGACGGCGTCCATTCCAGAGACGCTTCGGCGGTCCTAATGCGCCCAGTACCTGTTGCGGAATCAGGTGATGGAATTCGCGAAGGAATTGCCAATCAAATGATTGCACAATGACTTTGTTGATGAGACTTCTTTGGCGAAGCAGTGCAGCCACTTCGGCCGCGCTGCCCGCTTTGCATTCAATCAATGCGACGCTCCGTTTTTGAATGAACTCAAGCGCATCCGCCAGCATCGGAACTCTCGTGCCGGCAAATTTTCGATCGAACCATCTTCCAGCGTCGAGGCTTTGAAGCTCGAGAGCCGTCCGCGATTCCACTTTGCTGCGCCGTTGTTTCCAGCGCCGCCGTGCGTCAGTGGTGCGGCTGAGATCGGGATCATGGATGACCACCAGGACGCCATCCCTGGTTCGCCGGCAATCCAGTTCGATCAAATCCGCTCCGGCGTCCATGGCCAGTTTAAAAGAGGGCAGGGTATTCTCGGGAGCAAACTGGCAATAACCGCGATGGCCAATCACAAGGGGCCGGTGGCTGTTTAACAACTTCAAGGCAGGATGATGGGTATCAGAAGCAGCCATCAATTAAGGAAACGAAGTTAACAAAGAAAAGGAAGAAATTTTTGGACCAATCGGAACGGAGATAGGCGATTTCTTTGTAAGGGGCAGGCCAATTGTTGAGTGCAGGAAAATGTTCCGCACGTACTCGAAGTGTGTTTCAATGATCCGGGGCGCGGCTGTGTCGTCCTCGACCAGCCGCAGCAACGCTCCATTTCCGAGCGTGGACGGGCGATGCAAATCAGCCGATTGCACACATTCCTTGGCGCAGCACTTTGTAAAGCCAGTTCCGATTCGGGCATTGCTGCGGCTGGTCGAGGACGACACAGCCGCGCGCCGGTCGGATTTGACTTGTTTCGGATAATTTTGGCAACGTCACCGAATTCAACATGATCTTGTGCATAGGCGCGACCCCCGCGGTTCAACGGGTAATGGTTTTTGGCGAATTGACTCTGGATGCGGTAAACCGCGCGGTGCTGACTCGCGATGGCGCCGCCGGCAAATCGATCAATGTGGCGAAGGTGCTCAAGGCATTGGGCGAGGAGTCGCTGGCTACCGGCTTTCTGGGAGGAGACCGCGGGGAATACCTGCAGGAAGTCCTCAAGGGTATGGAGATCCAATCTGACTTTGTTCGGGTGACTCCACGAACCCGCCAATGCGTTACCGTCATTGATCAATCCAGGAATTCGCAGACGGAATTGGTCGAGGAGAGTCAAACCCTTGAAAATGCCGATTACGCCGCGCTCGAAAAGATTGTCCAAACTCGATGCCAGTCCTGCCAGGCGGTGGTTATGTCCGGAACACTCACGCCGGGCGCCCCCCAGGACTTTTATCTTAAATGCGTCCACCTCGCAAACAAGAGCGGCGCCATGGCGGTGGTGGATGCTCAGGGCGAGGCTCTGATGCTGTCGCTGGAAGCTCGGCCGGCGGTCGTTAAGCCCAATCGCAAAGAACTGGGAACCACTTCAGGAAAGGCTCTGGCAAATGAAGGCGATGTAGTGGCGGCCATGCGAATGTTGCACGAGCGCGGGGCGCAGCATGTCATCGCTACCGCAGGGAAAGAGGGGACCCTTGCTTTTGACGGACGCAAGCTGTGGCGAATCCTTCCCCCACGAGTTCGCTTAGTCAATGCCATCGGTTCAGGTGATGCCTTCACGGCCGGTTTGGTTGCCGGGTTGCTGAAGGGCAGCGCTTTTCCTGAGGCGTGTCGCTGGGCCAGCGCTGTGGGTGCGGCTAACACGCAAACATTATTAGCGGGGGAAGTCCATTTAGAGGACGCGAAAGCCTTAGTGGACCGGGTTGTGGTTGAACAGATTTAGTAGAAGCCAGATAACTCTAAGGCCGGGCCTGGGGAAGCCAGGCATTGACATCTTTGACCAGGCTCACGAGTGCCTCGAATTTCAAAGGTTTGATTAAATAAGAATTGGCGCCAGTCTCATAAGCCTGGCGGATGTCGTCCTGTAATTCTGAGCCGGATAGTACGAGGACCGGTACATCGCCCAATTGCTTATTTTGGCGAATCCAGTGCAAAATTTCGAGACCGGTTGCCCGTGGCATTTTAAGATCCAGCAGGATGAGCGAAGGCAAAGGGTATAAAACGCGATCCGCATAAATACCCGTGCCAGTCAGATACGCCATTGCCTTTTCACCGTCCTCCACATTGTGAAGATCGAAATTAGCGCTGGCGCGGCGGGCTGCGGCCCGAAGGAGTTCAGTATCATTCGGATCATCATCAATGTGCAAGACGGTGAAGAGCTGGTCGGGCGCCAAACGTGTAGCGCGCGAGGTTTTTTGAGCACCTGAATCGATCCCTGGTTGTTGCGGCTTATCGTTCATTCAAATCCTGGCCGAAGTATGAGTCGAAAGAAAAACCCTCGTGCATACTCTAGCGGCTATCCACCCTACTCAACTTCGCGGCGCAGTCAAAAGAATAATTTAAAAAATTTTGGGACGGCAGTCATTCTTTTTTTCGGCGGCGCACAGGTCCGCGTGGCCGTTATAATTCCGCGGCGCCGCCGAATAAAAAGGTTGTGCCAAAAGCGAGCTATATATGGGCCCCTACCTGGCGGGGTTTGAAGATCAAGCATTGATCAGTGCGCGGGAGAGTTGGCCAGCCGAAGAATTCTTTCATGCGGCGCCGTCAGGATGTTTCAGCATTCGAAACCTGTGCGTCCATGGGTCAATTCGGCAGATTCCGCTGTAGTCGCACTGTTGGCAGGCTGTCGTTGAACTTCTTCGAAAAGGAGCAATCTCGGCCGCCCCCGAAAAAATGCGCAGGCCCATCTCCTTGAGCTGTGACTCGATTTCATCGAGCAAGGCTTCGAATTCCAGTCGTGACAGCGCTTCGCGTGAATTTTTGTAAATTTCGCCGGAATTGGTGCGGCGATAATTGAACTGATCCCCTTCACGAGCATCAGGCCGGTTGTCGAGCCATTGCAACACTTCGGCGCTGAATCGGCCACTATGACGGTAGGCGAGCTGACGGGCCTCGTTTGTATCGGCCAAAGCATCCCTGCGGTTTTTTTCATTTTCATAATACCCGCGCAAACTGACATAAAAGACTCCTCCTGGAATCAATGACGAGGCGCCGAATTGTTCGAGCGGGTTGCGCCAACGGCGCACTACATTTAAATAAGTTAACAACTGTAATTGTAATCCATTTGCCAGAAGCCACGGGTCCAGTTGCCGTTGAGTTGATTTATAATCCACTACCACACACCAGGCTTCGCCCGTTTTGTTGCTCTTATGAACATCCCTTTCCAGCACAGTGGGATCCGAAGCTTGGAATTCACGTGACTTGAAGTCGCGGC